>Ga0222423_1001458_pt1 | contig 10635 bp, 10 predicted proteins | sample 3A0metagenome_FD_182472 | JGI IMG/M metagenome (GOLD analysis project Ga0222423, IMG submission 182472) | Enriched microbial communities from leaf-cutter ant dump, University of Wisconsin, Madison, United States - 3A0 (version 2) | ecosystem: Environmental > Terrestrial > Nest > Insects nest >...
CGCCGTTCGAGCTGGAGCAGATGGCCAAGCTGGTGCGCCCGGAGGACTTCGAGGGGCGGATGGTGATCTCCGAGGACCCCGACGTGCACCGGGAGTACATCCAGCGGTTCGTGGACCTGGGGTTCGACCGGATCTATCTGCACAACGTGGGCCGTAACCAGCGCGAGTGGATCGACGTGTTCGCCCGCGACGTCCTGCCCAAGCTCTCCCGTTGAGCGAGGGTTCGGGCGAGGTCGGGCTGCGCCTCTGGGCGCCCGACGGGATCGGCGAGGTCGCTCCGGGTGACGATCTCGTCACACTGATCGCCCGTGCGCTCGGTGCGTCGGGGGCCACGCCGGTCCAGGGGGGCGACGTCGTCGTCGTGACCTCGAAGGTCGTGTCCAAGGCCGAGGGGCGCGTCGTGGCCGCGGACTCGCGCGAGGCGGCGATCGACGCCGAGACCGTGCGGCTCGTCGCCGCGCGCGGCACGCTGCGGATCGTAGAGAACCGCCAGGGGCTCGTCATGGCCGCCGCGGGCGTCGACGCGAGCAACACCCCTGAGGGCACCGTTCTGCTCCTGCCCGAGGACCCGGACGCCTCGGCACGGCGGCTGCGCGCCGGCTTGCAGGACGCGCTCGGGGTGCGGCCGCTCGCCGTCGTCGTCACCGACACCGCGGGGCGGGCGTGGCGCGACGGCCTCGTCGACATCGCGATCGGTGCCGCGGGGCTCGTGGTCCTGGACGACCTGCGCGGGGCCGTCGACTCCCACGGGCGCGTCCTCGACGTCACCGTCACGGCCGTCGCGGACGAGGTCGCCGCGGCCTCGGAGCTCGTGCGGGGCAAGACGGCGGGCCGACCGGTCGCCGTCGTGCGTGGTCTCGAGCGTTTCGTGTCCGACGACGACGGCCCCGGGGCCCGTGCGCTCCGGCGCGGCCCCGAGTCGGACCTGTTCTCCCTGGGCGCGGCGGAGGCCTACGCCCGGGGCCGCGCCGACGAGCGTGCGGGCGCGCAGCCCCCGCCGTGGGCCACCCCCCGCTGACCCGCCCCCGCCGTCGCCCACCCCGCCCTCCCGCCAACCGCCGTCGGCCACCCGCCTACCCCCGCCAGTGCACGGCTGTCTCTTCGCGACGGGCGGTGGGACTGGTGGGGCTGATGTGCACTCCTGGGACTCGCAGGAGTGCTCACCCGCCACACGAGCCACAGCGCCCGTCGCGATGAGACACGCGGGCCGGAGCGCAGGGGGTGTGGCTGGCTGGACTGAGGGGAGTCGGCGGTCTGGGCCGGGGCGAACTGACGGTGCGCTGGGCGTGCGGGCTCGGGGCGGCGCGCTGGGCGTGTTGGTCGAGGGGGAGCCGGCAGGGAGGGACGGCCGGCTCAGGGAGAGTCGAAGGCGATGAGGGGGCGCCCGGTGCCGGGGTGGTCGAGCACGTGCGCGCGCACACCATAGACACGCTCGACGAGCTCCGGGGTGAGCACGTCGCGCGGGGCGCCGTCCGCGACCACGCGCCCGGCGTCGAGGACCACCACGTGGTCGCACCAGCTCGCCGCGAGGTTCAGGTCGTGCAGTGCCGCGACCGTCGTGAGCTCGAGCGAGCGCACGAGCGACAGCAGCGACAGCTGGGCGGCGACGTCGAGGTGATTCGTGGGCTCGTCGAGCAGCAGGAGTCGCGGCTCTTGAGCGAGCGCCCGGGCCACCTGGACGCGCTGACGCTCCCCGCCGGAAAGGGTGGCGAACTCACGCCCCTCGAACCCGCCCAGTCCCACGGTCGCGAGGCAGCGCACGGCAAGCTCGGCATCGCGCGACTCCTCACCGGCCCGCGGCAGACCCCACCCGGAGTGGTGGGGGATCCGGCCCAGGAGCACGACGTCGAGCACCGTGAGGGGCACGGACGGGTGCGTCTCCTGCTCGAGCAGCGCGAGGCGGCGGGCGCGCTCGCGGCGGGGCAGCTCGTGCAGGATGGTGGCATCGGCCAGCACGACCCCGCCGTCGGGCACCGCGACGCCCGCCAGCAGCCGCAGCAGCGAGGACTTGCCCGCCCCGTTGGGTCCCAGGAGTCCCGTCACGCGACCCTCGGGCACGGCGAACGAGACGCCGTCGACGATGACCCGCCCGCCGGCGCCCCACGACACGTCCCGCGCGCTCAGCTCCACGAGCCCCTCCTTCGCAGCAGGACCACGAACACGGGCACGCCCACGAGCGCCGTGACCACGCCCACGGGCAGCTCGCGCGGGTCGAACACCGTGCGCGCGAGCGTGTCCGCCCACACGAGGAACACGGCGCCCGTGAGCGCGACGGCGGGCAAGAGCCGCCGGTGCGGTGCGCCCAGCACGAGCCGCACTCCGTGGGGGAGCACGAGCCCCACGAAGCCGATCGCCCCGGACACGGCCACCATCGCGCCCGTGAGCAGCGCGACGGCGGCCAGCAGCGACCAGCGCGTCCGCTCCACGTGTACCCCGAGCGACGCGGCCGCGGTGTCACCGAAGGCGAACGCGTCCAGGGTGGGGGCGGACGCCAGGAGGGCCAGGCCGACGACGACGAGCGCCACGGCCGAGAGCCCCACCGAGCCCCAGTCCGCACCGGCGACCGAGCCGAGCAGCCAGGTGACGATCTCGCGGTAGGAGTCTCCCGTGGCCGTCCAGAAGATGACCACCGACGTCGCGGCGGCGCACAGCTGCGACACGGCGAGCCCCGCGAGCACCATGCGCGTGGGGGTGAGCGACCCGGCGGCGCGCGCGATCGCCAGGGAGAGGGCGAGCGCCGCGAGCGCCCCCACGAATGCGGCGGCGGGCAGCGCGACCGCGAGGCCGAGCACGAGCACCGCCACGGCCCCGAGCGAGGCCCCGGAGGACAGTCCCAAGAGGTACGGGTCCGCGAGCGGGTTGCGCGTGAGGGACTGCATCACGGCACCGGCGAGCCCGAGGCCGGCCCCCACCACGGCGGCCGTGAGGGTGCGGGGCGTGCGCAGCTCCCACACGATCGCGTCCGTGAGCCGGTCGGGCGCGTCGACGGGCAGCCCGAGGTGGTGGGCGATGCTCGCGAAGGCCTCCGCGGCGGTCACGTCCGCCGGCCCGAACGTCACGGCCACCACGACGCTGACGACGAGCAGCACGGCCAGCCCGGCGAGCGCGACCGAGAGGGGTACGCGTGCGCGCCGGGTCGTGGCGTCCGTCGTCGTCGTCATCGGCCGGTCATCGGTCAGTCGAGGGAGAGCCCGGCGAGCTGCTCCACGAGGGACTCCACGGCCACGACGTTGCGCACGCCCGCTTCCGTCGCGGGAAAGGGCACCACGAGGTAGCGCTCCTCGCGCACTGCGTCCAGCGCGCTCGTCGCGGGGTTCTCGGCGAGCACCTGCTTCTTGTTCTCGGCCGTGTTCCACGCCGAGTCGACGAGCACGATGACGTCGGGGTCGCGCGCCACGACCTCCTCCCACGCCAGGGACGTCCACGAGTCCGCGACGTCCGCCGCGATGTTGGTCAGGCCCGCGGCCTCGAGGATCATCTGCGGCACGCCGGTGCCCGCGCCCACGTACGGGGTCTGCGACCCGGACGAGTACCAGAGGGCGTCGAGCCCGCGGGCGTCCGGGAGCACGGCCTCGATGCGGGAGCGCTGGTCCGCGACGAGCTGCGCGGCCGCCTCGGGCGCACCGAGCACGTCCCCCGCCTCGACGATCTGCTCGAACAGCACGTCGAAGCTCATCACGGGCGGCGGGCCGGACTCGCGGCACGCGGCCGGCGGCACGTAGCTCGCGATGCCGAGACCGGCGAGCACGTCGCGCTCGCCCGCGCCCTCGGCCGTGAGGTTGGACTCCCAGCCCGCGAAGACGAGGTCGGGGGCGAGCTCGAGCACGGACTCCGCGTTCGGCAGCGCGTCGCTGATCACGGGCACGGCGGCTCCCTGGGCGGCGACCTCAGGGGCGAGGGGGCCGTCGAGGAAGGCCGAGCCGACCATGCGGTCCGCGAGCCCGAGGGCGAGCGCGAGCTCCGTGGTGGAGGACTTGATGGTGACGATGCGTTGCGGTGCGGACGGGACCGTCACCTCGACGCCGCAGTTCGTCAGGGTCAGGGGGTACGGGTCCTGGGTCGCGGCGGGGGTGGTCGCGGGGGAGGTCGAGCTGGCGGGGGACGCCGTCGTCGGCCCAGACGCGGCCCCGAGGGACGCCGCGCACGCGGCGAGGGACACGACGACGACGGCGGACGCTGCCGCGGTGCGCGAGATCAGGGCGGGGCGGGATGCGCGGTGGCGCATGGGACTCCTCGAGGTGGGGCGCGTGCGTGGGCGCGCGGGGCAGCGCGGATGCTCGGCGGCGCACCGCCGGGGACCGTCGTCCTCACCTCGGGGATCGACACCGATGCCAAATCCAGCTCGGGGTCCTGGACGATCTTATGTCGCGGCGTGCAGGGCACCCCCGCACGGGTCCCACGATGCGGGATTCGTGTCTCAGTGCGTAGACATGCCCGGGGTGCGCTCCTAGAGTCACCCGAATGACGACCGACGCGTACATCCACGGCCACCACGAGTCGGTGCTGCGTTCCCATCGTTGGCGCACCGCGGAGAACTCCGCGGGCTTCCTGCTGCCCGTCCTCGAGCCGGGCATGAGCCTGCTCGACGTCGGCTGCGGGCCGGGGACCGTGACGATCGACCTGGCCTCCCGCGTCGCCCGCGCGGTGGGTGTGGACCGTGCCCCCACCGTCCTCGCCGCGGCGCGTGAGGCGGCGGCCGGGAAGTCCAACGTCGAGTTCGTCGAGGGTGACGCGTACGCGCTGCCGTTCCCGGACGACTCGTTCGACGTCGTGTATGCCCACCAGGTGCTCCAGCACCTCACTGACCCGATCGCCGCGCTGCGGGAGATGCGACGGGTCGCGAAGCCGGGCGGGTACGTCGCGGTCCGGGACGCCGACTACGCCGCGATGACGTGGTTCCCCCGCGTCGAGGGGCTCGACGACTGGATCGCGCTGTACCACGAGGTCGCCGAGGCGAACTCGAACGACGCTGACGCCGGGCGCAAGCTGCTGTCCTGGGTGCTCGAGGCGGGCTTCGACCCCGCGGGCGTGCTGCCGAGCGCCGGCGTGTGGTGCTACTCGACGCCCGAGGACCGCACGTGGTGGGGCGAGCTGTGGGCGGACCGCGCCACGAAGTCGAACTTCGCCAAGCAGGCCCTCGGGCACCGGCTCGCGGACGACGTGGGCCTCGAGCACCTTGCCGACGCGTGGCGCGAGTGGGCCTCCGCGGACGACGGCTGGTTCGCCATCCTCCACGGCGAAGTCCTGGCCCGCGCCTAACCCCCCTTCACCCCACCCCACCCCCCACCGCCCGCGACACCCCCGCGAAGTAGCAGGAAAACCCGCGAAGTAGCAGGAAAACCCGCGAAGTAGCAGGAAAATCCGCGAAGTAGCGCTTCAGGCCGCGAAGTAGCGTGCTACCTCGCGCGATGGAACGCTACTTCGCGAGTCGAGGTTCTACTTCGCGCGGTGGAGCGCTACTTCGCGGGGTTGGGGGTTACGGCGTGGGGGTTAGAAGAGGGCGATCTTCGACGGGGGTGGGGAGATCTCGTCGAGCTCGGCGAGGTCCGCGGCCGTAGGGGTCCAGCGGGCAGCCTCGGCGTTCGAGGCGACCTGGGACGGGCGCGTGGCCCCCGCGATGACGCTCGTCACGGGCTCCTGGGCGAGCAGCCACCCGATCGCGAGCGCGACCATCGTGATGCCGCGCGCGGCGCAGAACGCCTCGAGCCGCTCGACGACGTCCCACGGCGCACGCTCGAGCTCGTGCGGCTTGGAATGCACCAGTCGACCGTCCGCGGGGCGCGCCCCGCCCGAGTACTTGCCCGTGAGCAGCCCGTTGGCGAGCGGGAAGTAGGGCAGCACACCGAGCCCGAACTCACGCGCTGCGGGAAGCACCTCGAGCTCGGCGCGGCGGTCGAGCAGGTTGAAGTGGTTCTGCGCGGAGACGAAGCGCACCGTGCCAGCACGCTCGGCCGCGAGCTCGGCCGCACCGAACTGCCACCCGCTGAAGTTGGAGTGCCCCACGTAGCGCACCTTGCCCTCGGTGACGAGCTCGTCGAGCGCCCCGAGCGTCTCGGCGACCGGCGTCACGCCGTCGGGCGTGTGGTACTGGTACAGGTCGATCCAGTCGGTCCCGAGGCGTCGCAGCGACCCTTCGACGGCGGCGCGCACGTAGGCCCGGCCACCGCGCGGACCGAGCCCGGCGAGCTCGGCGTCCCCCGTGTCCATGCCGAACTTCGTCGCGACCACGACGTCCGCGCGGCGCGAGCCGAGCGCCCTGCCCAGGAACTCCTCGGACAGCCCCGCCGTGGCCCCGTAGTTGTCCGCGACGTCGAAGAACGTGATCCCCGCGTCGAGGGCGGCGTCGACGACGGCGAGCGAGCCCTCGAACGTCGAGCTCGGCGCGTGCGAGCGACCCAGGTTGTTGCAGCCCAGGCCGAGGATCGAGACGGACAGGTCACTGGCGCCGAAGGGGCGCGAAGGAAGAGCAGCCATGCGTCGAGGGTAAGCGAGATCTCGGGGCCGACGACGACGCCCCCCGGCGAGCTGCGCCGTCGCGGCGACTAGGCTGCCCCCCGTGCGCATCGCGAGATTCACCACCGGTTCCGACCCCCGCTTCGCCCTCGTCGAGGGAGACCCCGGCAGCGAGGTCCTCCACGTCATCACGGGCGACCCGATCTACACGCCCGTCGAGCTCACGGGCCAGCAGGTCAAGCTCGACGACGACGCCGTGCGGCTCCTCGCGCCGGTGATCCCCCGCTCGAAGGTCGTGGCGGTGGGCCGCAACTACGCCGCGCACGCGAAGGAGATGGGCAACGAGACGCCGTCGGCCCCGATGCTGTTCCTCATCCCCAACACGGCCGTCGTCGGCCCGGACGACCCGATCGTGCTCCCGGACTGGACCCAGGAGGTCTCGTACGAGGCGGAGCTCGCCGTCGTCATCGGGAAGGTGACCCGCAACGTGACGCCGGAACGGGCGCTCGCTCACGTGTTCGGCTACACCGTGGCCAACGACGTCACGGCGCGCGACGCCCAGCGCGCGGAGTCGCAGTGGTTCCGCGCGAAGGCGTTCGACTCCTCGACGCCGCTGGGCCCGTGGATCACCACCGACCTCGACCCGAGCGACCTCACGGTCCGTTCCGCCGTCAACGGCGAGCGCCGCCAGGACGGCACCACGCGTGACCTCGTGTTCGACGTGCCGTTCCTCATCTCCGAGATCTCCGAGGTCGTGACGCTGCTCCCGGGAGACGTGATCCTCACGGGCACGCCCGAGGGTGTGGGGACCGTGGACCACGGCGACATCGTCGACGTCGAGGTGGCCGAGATCGGGGTGCTGCGCAACCCGGTGATCCGCCGGTCCTAGGCTGAGCCCATGACCTCTTCGCCTTCCGGGGCTGGCGTGCGCGTGCGCTTCTGCCCCTCGCCCACCGGCCTGCCGCACGTCGGGATGATCCGCACGGCCCTGTTCAACTGGGCCTACGCCCGGCACACGGGGGGAACCTTCGTGTTCCGCATCGAGGACACCGACGCCGCGCGGGACTCCGAGGAGAGCTACCAGATGCTCCTCGACGCGATGCGCTGGCTCGGGCTGGACTGGGACGAGGGCGTCGAGGTCGGTGGCCCGCACGGCCCTTATCGCCAGTCGCAGCGCGGGGACACGTACGCAGACGTCGCCGCGCGGTTGCTCGAGGCCGGGTACGCCTACGAGTCCTTCTCGACGCCCGAGGAGGTCGAGGCGCGTCATCGTGCGGCCGGCCGCGACCCGAAGCTCGGTTACGACGGCTTCGACCGTGAGCTCACGCCCGAGCAGGTCGCGGCGTACCGTGCGGAGGGCCGCGAGCCCGTGCTGCGGATGCGCATGCCGGACGAGGACATCACGTTCACGGATCTGGTACGCGGCGAGCTCACGTTCCCGGCGGGCACCATCCCGGACTACGTCATCGTGCGCGGCAACGGCCAGCCGCTCTACACGCTCACGAACCCCGTCGACGACGCGACGAGCGGCATCACGCACGTGCTGCGCGGCGAGGACCTGCTGAGCTCGACGCCGCGCCAGGTGGTCATGTACCGCGCGTTCCTCGAGCTCGGCATCGCGAGCGTCATGCCCGAGTTCGGGCACCTGCCCTACGTCATGGGGGAGGGCAACAAGAAGCTCTCGAAGCGCGACCCGGAGTCCAACCTGTTCGCGTGGCGCGACGCCGGTTTCGTGCCCGAGGGGCTGCTCAACTACCTCGCGCTCCTCGGCTGGTCGATCGCCCCGGACCGCGACGTGTTCACGCGCGAGGAGATGATCGCGGCGTTCGACGTGTGCGACGTCAACCCCAACCCCGCGCGCTTCGACTCGAAGAAGGCGGCCGCGATCAACGCCGCGCACGTGCGGCTGCTCGACGTCGCGGACTTCCGCGACCGCACCGTGCCGTACCTGCGCTCGGCGGGTCTCGTCGAGCACGACACCTTCGCGGAGCTGCCCGCCGCGCAGCGCGCCGTGCTCGAGGCCGCCGCGCCGCTCGTCCAGGAGCGCGTCAACGCGCTCGGGGAGGTGCCGGGCATGGTCGGGTTCCTCCTCGTCGACGACGACGCCCTCGTGGTCGAGCAGGACGCGATCGCGGCGCTGCGGGACGAGACGCCCGCGGTGCTCGACGCCGCGGTGGCCGCGCTCGAGCCGCTCGAAGACTTCACCACCGAGCGGGTGCAGGAGGCGCTGCAGGCGGCCGTCGTCGACGGCCTGGGCCTCAAGCCGCGGTTCGCGTTCACGCCGTTGCGCGTGGCCGTCTCGGGGCGCCGCGTCTCCCCGCCGCTGTTCGAGTCGATGGAGATCCTCGGCAAGGACTCGACGCTCGCGCGGTTGCGGGCGTTGCGCGCGCGTTCGTGACGGAGCGCGTGGCCGGGGTGCTGCTCGACGTCGACGACACCCTCGTCGACACGCGCGGCGCGTTCACGACGGCGTGGCGCGCCCTCGTGACCGAGTACCTGCCGCACCTGGAGGGTGACGCCGTCGGTGACGTCGTGGGCGTGTGGCGGGCCGATGCGGAGGGCCACTACGCGGCCTACACGCGCGGTGAGCTGGACTACGACGAGCAGCGGCGCCTGCGCGTCAACGCGATCCACGAGCGCTTCGGCGCGTCCCCGCTCGAACCGGCGGACTTCGTGACGTGGAACGAGGCGTTCGAGGCGGGGTTCCGTTCGGGCTGGGCCGTGTTCGACGACGTGCTCGCGGCCGTCGAGGAGCTCCGTGCGGCGGGCGTTCTGCTCGGTGTCGTGACGAACGCGGCCGCGCCCTACCAGCGGGCCAAGCTCGACGCGGTCGGGCTCGCGGACCTGCCGGTGCTCGTGGGCGTCGACCTGCTCGGCGTCGGCAAGCCCGACGTGCGCGTCTTCCAGGAGGGAGCGCGCCGGCTCGGTGTCGACCCGGCCGTGACCGCGTACGTGGGCGACGAGCTCCACGTCGATGCGCTCGGTGCCCACGGTGCGGGTCTGCTCGGTGTGTGGCTCGACCGGCCGGGCACGCGCGGCCGCCCGGTGGGCGAGGACGAGATCGATGCCGCGCTCTCGGCCGGGGTGCGGCGCATCGAGGGGCTCGCGGGACTTGCGGGGGTGCTCGGGCTGTCGTGAGGCTCTCGGCTCACCCGACGCGCCGCGCGCGCCAGCACTCGGTGCGGTAGGGCAGCACGAGGGTCTCGCGGTCGCGCAGGTCCGGGTGGGTGGCGACCAGCTCGTCGACGGCGTCCAGCAGCTCGTCGCGCGCGTCCGGCGCGAGCGTGAGCAGGTGGCTGCGCGATGCCGCGAGGGTGCGGAGCTCCGTGCGGGGGAGCGACTGGTACCAGTGGAACGTCTCGTGCTCGAGGTCCGCGAAGTGCTCGTCGAGCGCGGGCGGGCCGAAGTGCGGCTCGGCGCTGTCTCCCCGGTGGATGATCCCGGAGAAGGCCTCGACCCAGTCGACCGTCGTGTCGCGCACGTTCCACACGACGCCCAGCCGGCCGCCGGGGCGCAGCACGCGGGCGATCTCGGGGACCGCGGTACCGAGCGAGAACCAGTGCCACGCCTGGGCGACGACGACGCCGTCCACGTCCGCGTCGGGCAGCGGTATCGACTCGGCGGTCCCTGCCAGGCACGGCACGTGGGGGAGCGCGTCGGTGAGCTCGCTGCGCATCGCTGCCGAGGGCTCGACGGCGACGAGGTCGAGGCCCGTCCCCAGGCCGTGGAGCACCTCGGTCAGCTTTCCCGTGCCCGCGGCGAGGTCGAGCACGCGCGACCCCGGTCCTGGGGTGAGCCACTGGGCGGCCTGCCGCGGGTAGCTCGGGCGTGCTGCGCGGTACTCGCGTGCGCCGTGCTCGAAGGACGTGGCGCGCTCGTGGTCGTCGCGCGAGGAAGCAGTGCTCACGGTGCCAGCGTCGCACACGGGGCCGGAACCGATCGCGGTTGGACCTGCCCCCCGTGCTCAGGTAGTGTTCTCCGGCGGTACGACCCTCGGTGGCAGCACGACCCGCGCCGGGAGTTATACCCCCATGGGGTATGGTGTAATTGGCAGCACGAGTGATTCTGGTTCACTTAGTCTAGGTTCGAGTCCTGGTACCCCAGCGGTGCGGTGTGATCGGCTTCACGTTCGCGTGGAGGTGAGGAGCCCCGTATTCATGAGGTAGAGTTTCCGCTCGTTCG
>Ga0222423_1001460_pt1 | contig 10633 bp, 6 predicted proteins | sample 3A0metagenome_FD_182472 | JGI IMG/M metagenome (GOLD analysis project Ga0222423, IMG submission 182472) | Enriched microbial communities from leaf-cutter ant dump, University of Wisconsin, Madison, United States - 3A0 (version 2) | ecosystem: Environmental > Terrestrial > Nest > Insects nest >...
AGAAGGGATCTCATCCGTCAGGTCATGAAGGGAAGCTGCAGTAAGTAGACACAGTGTCGCTTCAGGCCGCTTGGATGCGATCGCCATCCACGCTGCGGTTGTGTCGTCAGTAGCGCCCGTTCGGAGATACTGCCCGGGCCCGATCCGCTCATATCTGCCTTCATCAAGGAGCCCAGTCAACTGCCGGCGGGACAGTCCGAGTGACGGGAGCGCACGCAACTCAAGCAGGTCCGGTATCGTCGTTGCACTCATCGTCACTCCGTTCATTTTTGGCTACACATAGAGCATACCTGTAACTATTTCTGTTCGCCATTGCAACAACCCCAACCCCATGCCGAACTCAGCGACGCTCACACGTGCGCGACTGTGCACTTATCGGCAAAGGACTCAAGGTGACTACAACTTTTAAGAAAGAACGATGCGCTCAGAATAGATGCTAAATATTCTTAACATCGTGACGATGTTCCATTTACTTAACACTGGAATGAGGTTAGAAGAGAACGAACCACCCGTCCGTGCCCCTCAACTCCACTTCAGCACACGGAAGTACTGACTGAAGCCGCGTGCTCGCAAGACTGGAACGTGTATGAGCAGCCCCCGCAATGGCGCTCCGCTCTCAACAAGTTTGCCGCTCAGATGCACGGAACTGCGGGACCAAGCGACGAGCGCGGCACAAGGGAAGATCAACTGGCTCTTCTCAACTCAGCAATCGAGGCTGGAGATCCTGACTTGTATGGATGCGATCAGCGAGCGTTCCAAAGGGGCCTTCTCTTCAAGCTAGGCCACTATCCTTCTGAATCTTTCGGGATGTCGATAACTAAGCGCGGTCGCGGGCAGTAGTACCTCGGTTTCCTCTCATTCGGTCTAGTGGTCAGTGCAACGCAGCCAACCACTAATTGAGTTCGACAGCGGCTAATTAAAGACAAGCATGAAGCCCACGGTGCCGGAATTAGCGGGGGTTTCTTGACATTCCGTGGAATCCACCGTCGCCCACTCGCACAGCCTTGGGTGATAGCGAGCGGCTCGGCGAGGTTGGCTAAGCACTACTACGGATGTATCTTGAGGACAGCGAGCGTCGAACTTGGGTCGGCGCGTTTATCTCAGGAATCCCTCGGCCTACGCTAGGGGATTCCTTGTTTGTCACCAAAACTTGGATACGAGTGTGTAGTTGCGTCGCGGTGAGGCAGCTGCCCATTTGCGTCAAATCCAACGCAAACCATGCGTTCCAAGGGTTACAGAAACGCATCGAGCTTCGCCGTGCCGATAGCACTTCGAACCTCACTAGGCTTCCAACTCTGCCCGGCGTTGCAAGTCTCCTTGTCGGCCTACCTGGATCTCCGAGTTGAGGCTGGTTCGCTGCAGTTCACGAAGTGCAGAGCGACGTTCGCTGCGCGTATGCTCCGAATCGCGCGCCTATGCAGTGGCATCCGGGATCCCTACCCGGTTTGCCGATTCGGGAAGATAGGTTTGTGGTCCCGGTGAAGGGCGAGGGACGTTACCTAAAGTATCCACATCTTCACCGTCCTCTCAAAGCAAAAACCAAACACAGGATCTTCGACAACCACCCACAGTTGGTCACAGTGCGGCCACCCGAACAAAGCATCACGATCCATGGATGCGCCGAGACTCACCAGACACTTGAATTACCGGCTTTGGTTGTCTTCACGGACATAGGTAACGCCGAACGCCTTCACCGCGCGGAACTCCTGCCGCGCGCTACCGAACTCAAACCACCCGCCCTCTTGCTTCTGGAAGATGTCAAGTCCACGACCTAGGTTGATCCGCCAGCCTGTGTTTGTTCGAATCCATCGGTCATGGCCTCCCGGATCCTTCGCAATGTCGAGTTTGATCCCCTGCTGCTCGGCCCCTTGAACGATCTGGGTGAGCATCTGTGCTTGTTTCGCCTGAAACTCAGGATCTTCATCAGGCAGCGTGAACAGCCGGAACGTCACCTCATCCCCCGGGTCCTTGGCTGATGCAATCAATGCTAGGAGCTCGACTAGGTTTCGTCCCTGGTGACTTGTTCTGATATACGGATCATGCAATTCGATTTCCGTAGCTTCATGGAGATACGGAAGGAACAAAGCCTCGTACGTGATTCCACGTTGATTCTCAGAAAAATCACGTTGGCCTTGAAATAATTCTTCTTCAGCAGTCTCTTTTGGTGACTCAGCCGCTAACGGCTCGCCCCTTTCCTGCACCTGCACAAGGGCACCAGAAGTGCCCTCTTGGGGAGGAACAGCCTGCATACCACTGTGATAGTATGCGGGGAATTCATCCTCCTCCAGCGTGGTAACCGGCCGCCACTGCCCACCAGATGCTCGATAACCAAATTTCACCTCAGCCATGGTGGGGTCAATTCGCAGGATCTGATCTTTGACCCGTTTTCGGCCCTCAATAGCAAACCGAAGAATCTCTTCAATCTCGGTAGCAGTTGCTTCCTCATGAGGGTACAGGAGCTTCATAAGGCCAGAGAACGTCTTATGAATGCCGTCCCGATCGCGCGTAGATATGTCATCTCCCAGCGAGAAGTACGTCTGATAGCGATCCGAATAGTCCAGATTCCGCATTGATTTTAAAACTTCAGCAATGTAATCAACTACAAATCCGTAGCCGTTGGAGAACATCTCACCGCGGATAGTCTCGATTTCCCAGCCAGGGATATAGAAGTGAAGCCGGTCTAGGTACGCCGGATCGTGGTAACTTTCCGGCAGTTCATCGAAAAGGTCGGAGTGCTTGAGCATGTACGGCACAGTGTGCGACGTATTTCCAATGAACACCATCGATGCCTCGGCACCTTGCGGTTCGTTCCCACGCGAGAACGACTTGTTCGCAAGGTAGTTCTTCATGATGTCGACGAGTGCCTTATCGACGCGCTTCTTCCTACCTGCGAACTCGTCAAAGGCGACGACATCCCAAAAGCCAACGAGCCCAATTCGACCGTTGGTGTTGTTCACAAATAGTTTGGGTACGGTGACCTCACCGCCTGAGATAAGCATGCCGTGCGGTGAGAATTCAGAGAAGATATGCGACTTCCCTGTGCCTTTTGGCCCCAGTTCAACGAGGTTGTAGTTGCGCTCAACGAAGGGAATCAAGCGGATGAGTTGAAGTAACTTGCCTCTGCGCCCAAACATTTCAGGATTAAAACCGATCGACTGAATGAGCAAGTCGATCCATTCGTCAGTAGTAAACTCACGGCGGGCTTCTATATAACCCGGATAGTCGAAGCTCGACATCTGGATCGGTTTGAGCGAGCCGAGGATCCATGGGACGACTCTCGAGTCGTCGCTATGGAAGTACTCGATGTCGCACATGCACCAGACACCGCCTACCAGGAGCTTCTCGTGTGTTCTCACGGTGTTGGGATCAACGAGTACGCCACGAATGCTGAGGTTCGAAAAGGACGCTTCATAGGTATCCTCTTTCTCATTCAAAGTGACCGAGACGCGGTCGATGATGCGGAAACGCCCCTTCTCCCGAATCTTGGACTTGATCAATTCTGATTCGTTGCGATGGACGTAATGCTCGGCCAAAATCCGGCGGACGGTACTAATGCCTTCTTGGATCCCCACCTCAACATCAGTTGCAGCGTACTGGCCCAGCAGGTATTCGAGAACGTACGACGGCACAATTGCGTTTCCTTTAACCGCCTTAACTAGGTCCTTTCGGACAACCGCTCCAGGAAAATACTGATTGATCTTCCTGTCGAGGTCACTTTGAGGAATCGGGGACTTAGCAAATACGTCCTCCAGTGCACCTTCCACGATCGATTCGAAGGCTTCATCCATCTCGTCGCTCATCAGAAATCCCACCCGTCATCGTTAGTGAATGCGCGCTTCACAAGATATGGCGCAGTCTTGTAGGGCTTCCAGTAGTCGGCACTGTCTGTCGGTTCAGAAAGACGGAATTGGACGGTGTGCCCGTTAGCGGCGTCTGCATCCTTGCTTAATAGCAAGGTCACCGTCTGGAAGCGATCGCGGCCCTCAGCACTCGGCGAATCAAAGACCAGTTCTGGCTCGTTCGAAATCAACTTATCGTTGAAGTACAGGCCTGCACGAAGCCGACGAGCCGGCCGAGTTGGCTCCACTCTTTTCGATTGATAGAGCTTGATCACGACCTGACCGGTAGTGATGCGATCGGACTCCGGGTGGATATCAACGTTCACAGGGTTAATTGTGTCGCTGCGCTTCTTGTTGATCTGCACAACCGGCACAACGATTTCTTGAAGAGAAGCACCGCCATGGACGAATTGGAACCCTGCGCCTGGCTGCACGATCCGATGGATCGAGTTTGCAATTTGCACTTCCAAATCGCTGTCAAGGCCAAGCTGTTGAGGAGTAAAAGTCTTGAACGCTGGGTCTTGTTTGAGTCCTCGCCCAAGGACATACCGCCTCGTGGTTGCAGTGATCTCATCGCCATGAGGTTTAACCGTGAGTTTGTACTGATCTTCGAGTTTTGCTCGTTGATATAAGAACCCATGATCAGCCGTCACGAAAATATTGGTTGCGTTCGCGTTCGCAAGTTTCTTGACGATGTCAATCAACTCAGTGATTGCGTCAGCTGCGGCCCTGAAGGTTCGATGCTCCGAAGAAGCTTTATCTCCCGTAGCGTCGATGGTGTCGTGATAGACATACAGAACTTGGTGTGCCGCGTAAATATCGCGGCGTTCCCCGGGCTTCAGTGCAATAAAATCCTTAGCTTGGATGGCGGTACCTTCCACCGCCGCAAGAATCTTATTTCGGTTAGCAGTGCCATTCGACTTCTCACCGTCCACGAGTACAGGATCACCGTCCTGTGAATGCCCCAAAGACTGGTGTGGCAAGAGTGATGCCATCCCAAGTTGCGTGTAACTCGGAAGCACACCAAGCATGGCATCGATCGAAGCCGAGAACTTATTTTCGCCTTGAATCTTTGTTGTGAGCTCCTCCGCAACCTCATACCGCAGTGCATCCGACACTACGACGACGGCCTTCTTGTTGCCTCCCCGCGTGAGTGGGGCAATGTACTTCTCGTAGAAGGAGGCTTGCGAGTTGAGCACCGCGGAACGCCACTGTTCAACTACGTCAACTTGCTTCTGCCAGGAAATTCCAAGTGGTGAGAGATAATCGGTTACGTACGCAGCGTCGATCTGGTCAATGAGAACCTCTAATGGCTGCTTGTAGTTGGCTTGTTCATAAGCATGTACTGCAGTTCGATACAGTTGGTCGATCCGGAACCATTCACTTCGATATTGCTTCAACCCCTCATCGAATGAGCCGAAAGTCAGGTTGCTACTTCGGATCGCAGTGAGCAGTTCGGCCGAGCCCGCAATGCATTCGTACAGGGATGCATAGTCATCGAACCAGAAGCTCTCCCGTCTGCGCGTATTGATCGCATCTAGAACATCTCGCGTTGAGATGGTCTGCGTCAGGATCCCATCCACCAATCGTCTGATGATCTCCCGCTCAGTAGCTTCGAAGACCTCGGTACCTAATAGTTCGTCTAGCGAACGCTCAGTTACCGCATCCCTGTATGCGATATCGCCCTCGATTTTTCGGGCGATCGTTCTCATCGCTTCAGAACTCTTCTTCGAATCTCGGAAGCTACGGAAGTCAATGGCGATGTTCCGCGCCTTGGGTGATGAAGCACTATCAAAGTCGTTCAGCGCGCATTGGAACATCCACATGGCGAATCCAGCGATTGAGGGGTTAATTGAGACATACCCGTAGATAGCCTCGGCGCCGTGCCAATGAAATTCAGTTAAGTTATATTTCTCGAGTTTTGCGTACGAATCATTCCTATCATCCGCGTACTGGATAAGAAGTGTGCGTGTTAGTTCAGAGAAACTGTGCTGCTTTAGCCCAAGTAGAACTGCACACATCTTCGCCCGCACCAAGATGATGTCATCATCGGACGCAAGCAACGCTTGGAGTTTCCCCACCAATTTGTCGTCAGCAAAGAACGCAGGGTGAGCCTCCAGCAGCGTCTCCGCAACCGTGTTCGAGACCCCAAGCGTTGCGCCCATTAGAGCACTACGGTCCGTTGTAAAGATCGGTGCGTTTGCGAGTTCGAGATCCAAGAGCCAGTTCGCAACCCCTTCGGGAACTACTCCTGATCGATAGAGTAGAAACTTCACGTCGCGTTCTTCGCGGAGTACGCGGTGTTTCAGCCCGAACTCGTTATTCGCAATGCGCAATGTGACAACGTCAGCGGGCGTGTGCGCTTCTACCTCATCAGCGTAGCTGCCATCGGCGTCATGCCAGATGACAAGTCGCGCATTTTCGAACCGTGCCGCCAAATGTTGGGAGACTGTCGGCCTTGTCATCCGTCCAACCCCGTAATCTTCTTCACCGCAGGATAGAACTTCGGATAGTTTACTTTGACGCCATCATCAAGATCGATAGTGAGTTGTTGCGTTGCGAGCGGATACAAGACGTCGTGCTCGTAGTCTCTCAACTCGGCACGTATTTTACGGAGCCGCTCGACTTCTTTGAGGTCGCTCGCAGCACCGCTAGCCACAGCTGCGGCCTCAACCTGTTCGAACGCCACCGATAGCTTTGCCTCATACTCACGAAGGTACTCGTTTAACACGATGGATACGGTCGCTGGCGTGTATCGGTGCATGTAAATCAGCGCGTTGAACGAACCCTTAGGGCTGGAAAACATCCAGTAAATTGGCCGCTTCTTATACCGCTGAACATGGTCATCATAGAACTTGGACTTTCCATTCCTCGTAATGAAATAGTCACGAAGCGTTTTTACTCCAAGTGTGTCTTCTATGAACTTTAGGTTCTGTTCGAAATGTTCTACTCCAAAAGCGACACGCAAGAATTCTCGAAATCGCTCAACGATGTCGTCGTCGAACCATCCATCATCGACAAAAGGGATCACGTTATCTGGGTCGGGCTTGAATGAAGGGTCTGGAACCTTTGCTAGATAGTCGTCCAGCGTTGCACCTTGGTCCACAAGTATGAGTCCTGGCGCATCGAGGCTGTATCGACCTAACATGCATCCAACTGCATAGGAAATGAGATCGACGATAGAGGACTCGGCGAATAGCGCGTCTCGTTCTTCCGGGGTCTTATTCGGCCATCGGAAGGCAGAGTTGTTGGTTAGGGACACGCGTTCCAGTGGAACGTACGATGGCACCTCGTCTTCAAGGCCATAGAGTTTGGCTACCGCTTCGTTATTTTCGATTTCAAGGCGCTGTTGCTCTCGTGAACGTTCAGCCCATTCCTCGCGATGCTGCGCCACGATTTGTTCCAGAGTCTTCACTGTTTTCCTTACAAGGAGGTTCCGATACCGTTAGAGGTAAGCTGCGTTGCCATTACTGCAAAAAGCAATGGGTAGCCATTAGGGTAGCCAAGATACGACTCCCCCAGATTATATCGACAGCCCAATGGCCTGGGCGGAAGCTTGGAGCGCGGCGCGCGACCGAGATTGATCAGCGTGCAAGTATGACTTAGTGCTCATCACGGACGAATGACCCAAGATTGATTTGATCGTCGTTTCGTCCACACCGTTAGCCAATAACAGGGTAGCTGCGGTGTGCCGAGCCTCGTACAGCAGCGGGCGGCGCCGAGTACCGTCATCAAGCATTATGGTCACGCCTGCTTCCTCGACTAATCCGTACCATGCCTTGCGATCTTCAGCTGCAGTCTGCGGCTTTCCATCATTTCTAGGCCAGACGAGCCCATGAACCGTAGGCGGTGCAGTCTCTTTCCATCTGCCAAGCGCATCGACCATCCAGGGAATGAGTGGCACTACTCTCTCGCCGGCAGTGGTCTTTGGACGAACGAGATGGTAAGCGCCATGTAGTCTGCGCGACTCAAATCCTCTAGGGACCCGGAATCCACTGTCTGGGTCCCGTGCCTGCACATACGGCAGGGCTTTGAGTTGCCAAGCAAGTGTCATTACCTCGTGCTCTAGATCGATCATGTCCCATGTGAGACCAAGTGCTTCAGCAGGCCGCAGGCCCTGAAGTAGTGCCGCAACCCATCGGGTTGCATCCGCGCGGTTCGACGCAACAGACAGGATCTTAGTTGCTGCTTCAACGCTGATTGCTTGTCGGGATGAACGCGCCGAAATAGGTCTGTTTGATTCTCTCGCCCGTTGCGGCACGCGGTAGCCCTCGGCAACCGCATCCGTGAGCAGCTTGGTTAAGACTGCATGTGTGCGCTGCATAGTTGCGAACGCAAGACCCGCATCTTCCTGAGCGTTGGCGACTTTTCGAATATCCGCAGGCACCAAAGAATCGAGCTGGATATGGCCAATATTCGGAATAATCCACCTTTTGATTCCCGAACGATCCGCAATGAATGTGCCGGGACGTACGATGCGTTGGCGCTGTTCCAACCACAGGTCTGCCCAACGCTTCACAGTGATTCGGCCTCCAAGCAACGCAGATGTTCCTTCAGCGGCTATTCGTTGTTGTGCTTCAGCAAGACGGGCTCGCACCTCAACCTCAGTGCGAGCTTTAAATGTAAGCCGACGTCGCTTACCTTGTTCTGTCCAGCCTGTTTCAATCGCAGCCACCCACTGTCCACGCGAATTCCGGTAAACCGAGCCGGTTCCCTTGCTCCTTTGCTTCCCCTTTGACATGAGGCAATGCTTACATGGAGCACAGCCAAAGGGGTAGCCATTTGGGTAGCCATGGCACGGTAGGAACGCTTCCTACGGAGGAAACAGCGCGATTCCACATCAGCCATTTGCGGCGCTTGGCTTCACAGTTCATGAAGGACGAGTACACGACCGGTAAGGCCGACCTCATGACGGCGTTCATGCTCCGGGCACAGTCATTGTCCCGGAAACGCGGTCTATGGGCGATGATCAACTTGCCTTCGTGGATGTCTCTGAAGTCATTCGAAGATCTTCGCCACGATCTGCTCGAAAGGCAGCAGATTGTGTCCATGGTGCATCTTGGGCGGGGCATCTTCGGATCAGACTTCGGCTCCGTCGCATTTGTCGTCGTCAATGCCGTAGAGCGTGGTAGTCGCGCGGTCTACCGACGCTTGTTCGAACAACACGTTGATGTGCGGTCCGTGGCCGCCATCGAAGCGCTGTTCCATGACCATACCTACAACAAGTTCGAAGTATCGCAACGGGAGTTCGCGGCAATCCCCGGTTCGCCCATCGTCTACTGGCTCAGTGAAAAGATGCGAGCCGCGTTCGCCCTGGGAAAGCAACTCGGTGAGGTTGCCGAGCCTCGCCAGGGGCTTGCAACAGCGGACAACAACCGGTTCCTCAGACAGTGGTGGGAGGTCGCGGCGGATCGTACAGGTTTGCGTTGCGACAGCCGAACGGAGGCGGCCAAATCAGGACTGCGGTGGTTTCCTTACAACAAGGGTGGTGACTTCCGGAGGTGGTATGGCAACCAAGAGTTCGTCGTTAACTGGGAACACGACGGGGCTGAGATCAGGGCATTCGGAACTGAGGACGGTGGGCGACCCCGATCACGGGCGCAGAACACCAGTGCATACTTTTCACCGTCCGTGTCATGGTCGGATATCTCGTCCGGCGCGCCGTCGTTTCGTGCCTTTCCGACCGGCTTCATTCACGGGAACAAGGGCAACTCACTCTTCGGCACGTCGTCGCTCCTGGCTCGCCTGCTTGGAGTAATGAACGCCCCCTGCGCGACGGTGATCCTCGAAGCGCTAACCCCCACGATGACCGCGTCGGTCGGCGACGTTGGCAAGACACCTATACCGGATGCACTTGCAGACTTACCGGCGTCACACGTGGAAGCACTCGTCGCTACGGCAAGGACAGACTGGGATGAGTCCGAGGTGTCGTGGAGCTTCAGTTCCAATCCCCTGGTGTCGTTTACTCAAGGGCAGTGCGTCGAGCCGTCATGATCAGTGGGTTCTCGGTGAAGTCCCAGGAGGTCTCGAAGGCGTCCCAGTCAGTCTTCGACTGTTCAACGAGTGCCGATACGCGGCCGACGGTCTCGTCGGGCGTTTCATCAGTGACCGGAAGCCCTGCCACTTGGCCAACCTCAAAGTTCATGGTGGGGGCGACGGCTGACAGTTGCTCGTAGGCGACCTGCGAGTTGGTGAACGCGATCAGTGCGTCGCGTTCGCGCTGGGTGTCCGCGAACATAGACGTGCCGGCGACATCGAAGATGAAGCCCGGAGGGTACGCACGGAAGGCGGGAGCTCCGCTGCTGATCTTCGACCATGACACGGACGGTGAAAAGTAGCGGTCTCGGCCCTGGCCGCGGACGAGGGTCTTTCCGGCCGAAACCAAGTAGGGATACCGCTCGGCAAGTCCCTCTTCGATCTCTTTCCCGTCATGTTCCCAGTTAACGACGAACTCATGGTTACCGTACCAGCGCCTGAATGCGCCGCCCTTGTTGTACGGGAACCATCTGGCTCCTGAGGCTGCCGCAGCCTGCAGGGAGCCGCAGCCAAATGCCGAACGGTCCAGCGCGACTTCCCACCATTGGCGCATGAAGCGGTTGTTGTCTCCGGTGCGTAGGCCGACGAGTGGGGTGCTGATCTCGCCGAGTGGTTTACCCATGCCGAAGGTAGCTCGCATCTTTTCACTGAGCCAGTAGACAATCGGCGAGCCAGGAATCGCCATGAAGTCGGCGTCAGACGCTAGATGGAAGCCCGTGTCCGTACTCTTGGTGCCAAGCGCTTGGTCCAGCGCTGAC
>Ga0222423_1001461_pt1 | contig 10631 bp, 8 predicted proteins | sample 3A0metagenome_FD_182472 | JGI IMG/M metagenome (GOLD analysis project Ga0222423, IMG submission 182472) | Enriched microbial communities from leaf-cutter ant dump, University of Wisconsin, Madison, United States - 3A0 (version 2) | ecosystem: Environmental > Terrestrial > Nest > Insects nest >...
CCACCACGTCGTGCGCGAAGCCCTTGTGCACGCGGTAGCTGATGGCGCGGTCGTTGTACAGCGACGCGAAGACTTCCTTCATCTTGTGCAGCACGTCGTCGATGCCGACCACGTTCAGGAAGGTCTCCTGCTGGCCCGCGAACGATGCGTCGGGCAAGTCCTCGGCCGTGGCGGACGAGCGCACGGCGAAGCTGGCCTGGTCGTTGCCGGCAGACAGGGCGGCAAACGCATCGCGCACGGCCTTTTCCAGGTCGGCGGGGAAAGGCTGGCTCTCCATCCAGCCGCGGATCTCGGCGCCGGCCTCGGCCAGGGCGCGCACGTCCTCGGTGTCGAGCGCGGCCAGGCGCTGGCTGATGCGCTCGGCCAGCCCCTCGTGCTTGAGGAACTCGCGGAACGCGTGGGCGGTGGTGGCGAAGCCCGTGGGCACGCGCACGCCCTGGGGCAGTTGGGAGATCATCTCGCCGAGGCTGGCGTTCTTGCCGCCAACGGCCTCGACATCGCTCATTCTCAGGTTTTCAAACGGTACGACCAGGGCGGTCGGGCTGAAAAGTGCAGACATGGGAAAGCTCCAGAAGTTGAAACCGGGTCTGCGCCTGCACCCTGGAGAAGCGGCAGCGGGCGTGCGCCCCTGCATGGCGTTCGGCTTTGGTGTTCTGGTTGTGGGCCGCGGGCATGCATGGGGAAAAGAAGAAGGGGGAGCAGAGAAGAGAAATTCCGCATCGACAGGCAGCGATTGTAGGGGGCGGCGCCCGCCCGTGGAGGGCGTCAGCAGCTGCAGCGCACTACAATCGAGAACGGTTCTCATTCCAAACCCGCCAGCGCCGCCATGCACTCCCCCATCCACGCCCTCTACGCAGACCACCACGGCTGGCTGCTGGGCTGGCTGCGCCGCAGGCTGGGCTGCCCGCATGGCGCGGCGGACGTGGCGCACGACACCTTCGTGCGCATCCTCGCCTCGCGCGATGCGCTGCTGGGCCTGCGCGAGCCACGAGCCTACCTCACCACCACCGCGCAGCACCTGCTGATCGACCGCGCCCGCCGCCAGGCGCTGGAGCGGGCCTACCTCGCCGAGCTGGCCGCGCTGGCCGACAGCCAGCCGGGCCTGGCGCCCTCGCCCGAGGAAACGCTGGCGGCCCTGCAGGCGCTGGAGCAGATCAGCGCCGCGCTCGACGGCCTGCCGCCCAAGCCCGCGCGCGCCTTCCTGCTGCACTTCCTGGACGGCGAGCCCCAGGGCGTGATCGCCGCCACGCTGGGCGTCTCCACCCGCATGGTGCGCAAATACCTCGTGCAGGCGCTGCTGCACTGCCACGCGGCCACGGGCGGCAACGCATGAGCGCGACCGCCCGCGACAACGACGCCATCGCCGCCGAAGCCGCACAGTGGCTGGTGAGCCTGCGCGACGACGAGACCCAGGGCAACGCGGCCGCCCTCGCCCGCACCCATGCCGCCTTCACCGCCTGGAAGGCCGCCGACCCGCGCCATGCCGAGGCCGCCCAGCGCATGGAGGCCCTGCTGGAGCGCGTGCAGGGCCTGCGCGGTCAGGCAGGCGGCAACGCGCGCCCGGCGCAGGCCGCGCTCAACGCCGCGCTGTCCACGGGCCAGCGCCGCCGCCGCGCCGCCCGCGCGGGCGCCGTGCTGGCCCTGGTGCTGGCCCTGGCGGTGCCCGCCGCCATCACGCTGCGCGCCTGGCCGCCCGCCTACCTGATGGCGGACCTGCGCACCAGCGCCGGGGAATGGCAGGACCACCAGCTCGCCGACGGCACCCGCATCGCCCTGCGCGGCGGCAGCGCCGTGAACCTGCGCTACGACGCGGCGCGGCGCACGCTGGAGCTGGTGCAGGGCGACATCCTGGTGGACGTGGCGAAGGACGCCGCCCGCCCCTTCGTCGTGCAGACCGCGCACGGCCGCATCCGCGCGCTGGGCACGCGCTTCATGGTCGAGCGGCGGCCGGACGCCACCGTGCTGTCCATGCTCGAATCCACCACCGAGGTCCAGCCGGCGGCCGGCGGCGCGCCGCTGCGCGTGCAGGCGGGCGAGCGCCTGCGCTTCACCGCCGCCGGGGCCGAACCCGCGACGCAGTGGGACGCCGCCAGCGCCGAAGGCGCCTGGCGCCGCCACCAGCTCGTGGTGAACGACCAGCCCCTGCCCGAAGTGCTCGACGCCCTGGCGCGCCAGCGCCCCGGCTACCTGCACTACGACCGCGCGGCCCTCGAAGGCATCCGCGTGTCGGCCGTGCTGCCGCTGGACGACACCGGCCGCGCGCTGCAACTGCTGGTGGACGGCCTTCCGCAACTGCGGGTGCGCATGGTCACGCGGTATCTCGCCATGGTGGACGTGGCGCCGCAGCCTTGAAGCGCCTGCGGCGGCCCGTGCAGCCGCAGAATGGACCAAAAGTCCTTTTTTGATAGCTGCCAGCGCTTGCTACATAAGCGATAGAGGCCAATTTCATGGAAATCCTGCGTGCGGCCATGCGCGCAGCCCTTGCGGAAAACGCGCGGCCCGGGTTCCGCTTCTTGCCGCCCATTCGTCAAGCGGAAGGAAAGCCACAGAAAGGGAACCACCATGCCGAGATCCAACCGATACCTTGCCGGGCGCCTCCAGCCCCTGGCCGCCGCCATGGCGCTGGCCGCAGCCGCCTTCGCCGCCCTGCCCGGCCCCGCGGTCGCACAGGCTCCGGCGGTGGCCGGCTACAGCATTCCGCCCGGCCCGCTGGCCGAGGCGCTCAACCGTTTTGCCCAGCAAAGCGGCGCGGCGCTGGTGATCGACACGGCCAAGGTGCGCGGCCTGCAATCGCCGGGGCTGCAAGGGCGGTATGGCGTGGAGGACGGCTTCGCCGCACTGTTGCGCGGCACCGGACTGGCGCTGGGCAAGACGGACGCCGGCTATGTGCTGGTGGCCGCACCGCAAGGCGCCCGCGCGCCGGCGGCGGCAGGCGCTGGCGCCGCCGCAACCACCACGCTGCGCGAGGTGACGGTCACCGCCCAGCCCGAGCGCGACGCCACCACGGAGGGCACCGGCAGCTACACCACTGGCAGCATGAACACGGCAACCAAGCTGCCGCTGTCGATCCGGGAGACTCCGCAGTCGGTGACGGTCATCACCCGCGAGCGCATGGACGACCAAGGGCTGGCAACCGCCAGCGATGTGCTCAAGCAAACGCCCGGCATCGCCATATCCGCCTCCGCGCCGAACCGCGAGACTTTCCATGCGCGTGGTTTCTCCATAGAAAACGTGACCATCGACGGCCTGACGGCAAGCGGCCAATGGACGCGATTTGGCGCGCTCATCAATGACATGGCGATTTATGACCGCGTGGAGGTGGTGCGGGGTGCAACGGGTTTGACGCAGGGCGCGGGTACACCGTCCGCCGCGATCAATTTCGTGCGCAAACGCCCGACCCGTGACTTTCAGGGCTACATCCAAGGCCAGGCGGGCAGCTGGAACCACTACAACGTGGAAGCGGATGTATCGAATTCGCTGAACGAAAGCGGCAGCCTGCGCGGGCGGGCGGTGGTGAGCCTGACCGACGCGGACAGCTTCATGGACGTGGTGGACAAGAAGAACCAGATCATCTATCTGGTGGGCGAGGCGGATCTTGCGCCGAACACCCTGCTGACCGTGGGCACCAGCTACCAGAAGAACAACACCCACAACACCTACGCCGGCATTCCGACTGCGCCCGACGGTTCGGATCTGCACCTGCCGCGTTCCAGCTACTACGGCACGCACTGGAATTTCTGGAACGATGACCATACCTCGGCATTCGCCAGCCTGGAACACCGCTTTGACAACCAATGGAAAGTCAAGCTGGCAGGCAACATGATCTGGAACGACAACGAGCTGACCATGGCGGGCATTTCCTACAACAGCTCGACCGGCCAGCATGACTATGGGTCCGGCTTGCAGCAATCGACGTACAAGCGTGCTGCCTGGGACTTGAATGCCTCCGGGCCGTTCCATTGGCTGGGCCGCAAGCACGAAGCCGTTTTCGGCGCGGAAATGCGCGTTTCCGACGCCGACAACGTGACGGCCGGGTACTGGCCCTCCCCGTTCTATTACCGGAACATCGACATCTACAACTTTGACCGTGGTGCCATCGTCGCGGACCCGTACTCATGGGCGAAGGATTATTTTTATGCGAGCAAGGAAAAGCAGTCCGGCATTTACGGCGCGCTGCGCCTGAATCCGTCCGATGGGCTGAAGGTGATTGGCGGCTTGCGGTACAGCCGGTACAGATTCAAGGATCACGCGGACTGGTATTACCAGGGCGACCAGTACCAGGGCGGTGCTGACGTCGAATACTCGACCTGGGGCGCGAATTACAGCGACAGCCATCTCGTCAAATATGCCGGCATTGTCGTGGATGTGGACAAGCACCATTCGCTCTATGCCAGCTATACCGATATCTTCAAGGTGCAAAGCGAGCGGGACGCCGGCAATCGACAGCTCAAGCCGATCGAGGGCGTGAACTACGAAGTCGGGGCGAAAGGCGAATATCTGGATGGGGCGTTGAATGTAGCGGCCGCCCTGTTCCGTGTGGACCAGAAAAATCTGGCCATGGCCGACGGACCGTGTCCGCTGCGGCCCAACGAAACCTGCTACCGCGCCGCAGGCCTGGTGCGCAGCGAAGGTTTCGACCTGGAGATCAACGGCGCCATCACACGGAACTGGTCCGTCGGCGGCGGCTACAGCTATGTCGCCAAAAGGGTGAGGAAGGACGCCGACCCGTCCGTCATCGGGGTCCAGCAGGACACCCACCTGCCGACCCGGCAGTTCAAGCTGACCACCAGCTACAGGTTCCTGGGCGGCAAGGCACGGGTCGGCGGTGGTGTGCGCTGGCAGAACAGGGTGTGGCACTACGACAACTGGGAGGGCCACGACTACTACACCCAGCAGAAAGCCTACGCGGTGGTGGACCTCATGGTCGGCTATCAGCTTTCCAAGAACATCGATGTGCAGCTGAACGTCAGCAACCTGTTCGACAAGCGGTATTACAGCTCCATCAACCCGCAGCCCATGGAATGGGGCGCCAACAGCGTGTATGGCGAACCGCGCAAATTCCTGGTGACGGCGAAATACCGCTTCTGACGGCAGCCCCATGCGCATTCTTTCGCGCGTCGCTGCCGCCATCCTGGGCGGCTTTATCTTCGCCTCGGCGGTCGTCGCCGCACTCCCGCTGCTGCTGCCCGGCAGCAGGGTGGAGTGGGTTCTGTGGTCCACGCTCCTGGGCTTCGCGCTCTGGACGGCTGCGGTGGTCTGGGTCTTCGCGGCGCGCAGCGCCACGCGCGCCTGGGCCGGGCTGGCGGCGGCCACGGCCATTGCCTGCATGCCCATCATCGTGCTGGCGAAGGTGGCTGCACCATGAAGGGGGGCCTGCGGCAGGCGATGGCGGGGCTGCACACCTGGGGCGGCCTGGTGTTTGGCTGGCTGCTGATGGCGATCTTCGCGGCCGGCACGATCTGCGTGTTCGCCGGGCCAATCACCGAGTGGATGCGCGGCGCACCCCACAGCGAACCCGGCCCGCTGGCCGCGGAACACGGCGAGCAGGCCATCGCCCATGCCGTGCGGCATCTCGGCCGCGCGGCGCCCGGGGCGCGCGAATGGGAGATCCGGCTGTCCGAGGGCCGGGTGGGCGTCGAATGGCACGACGCCGAGGGCGCCGAGCGCCATGCCGAGCTCGACCCCTTCTCGGGCAGCGAGATCGCTTCGGCCCCCGGACGGAAAGCCCGGGATACCGCCGGCGGATGGAACTTCGTGGGCTTCCACTACGGCCTGCACGCCGGCATGCCCGGCATCCTGCTGGTGGGCTTCGTGACCGTCGCGATGCTGGTGGCGCTGGTCAGCGGCACCATCGTCCACAAGCGCATCTTCAAGGACTTCTTCACGCTGCGCCTTGGCAAGGGGCAGCGCAGCTGGCTCGACGGCCACAACGTCGCATCGGTGCTGACGCTGCCGTTCCAGCTGGTGATCGCCTATACCGGCCTGGCGATCTTCCAGGGCGTCTGGATGCCGTCCTCGATCCTCTACCACTACGGCATGCCTGGCGGCCTCGACGCCGAGTTGCAACTGACCAGCCCCTACTGGGACGCGCAGCGCGCGGAGGGTCGGCGCCGGCAGGCGCTGCCGGACGTGCAGCCGCTTCGCGGCGACCTGCCGCTCGCGGCGCTCCCTGCCCTGGCCGGGCAGGCCATGCAGCGCACGGGCCTGCCCGTGGAATGGGTTGCGCGCCAGGCGGATGCCAAAGAGAAGGGAAGCTACCGCCTGTGGATCGGCATGGCGCACGCCGATACGCAAGCGCTGGCCGCACCGGAGCCGGTCACGTTCCAGGTGGTCGATGACCCGCCCCGGCTTCGCCTGGAGGAGCGGCATGCGGTCAGCCGTGCGGAGCGGGCGCGCGGAGTGCTCGTCACCCTGCACGAGGCCCGCTTCGGCGGCTGGACGGTGAAGTGGCTGTGGTTCCTGTGCGGCGCCGCCGGCTGCGTGATGATCGCCACCGGCCTCGTGCTGTTCACCACCAAGCGCCGGCAGCGCAGCGGCCACGAGTTCGGTGCGGCGACGCCACGCGTCTACCGGCTGATCGAGGCGCTGAACGTCGCCTCCGTGGCCGGCATCTGCGTGGCGTCCATCGCCTATCTCTGGGCCAACCGGATCATCCCGCTGGACGCCGCGCGCAGGCCCGAGCTGGAGATTCTCTGCTTCCTGCTGGCCTGGGCCGCCACGCCGCTGCACGCGCTGCTGCGGCCCGGCCGGCACGCCTGGATGGAACAGCTCGGGCTGGCCGCGCTGCTGTGCCTGGCGCTGCCCCTGCTCAACCTGGCGACCACCGGCGGCTGGCTGGTCACTTATGCCGGGCAGGGCCACTGGCGGATGTTCGGCGTCGAGGCCGTGGCGCTAGCCCTGGGTGTCCTGTTCACGCTGACCGTGCGGCAACTTGCGAGGAAACAACCATGATGGCGCTGGCCGCGAGTACGCTGCTTGCCCTGGCGGCATGGCTGGCGCTGGCACTGGCGATGGAGCGCCACCAGCACGACCTGCTGGGCCGCACGATGGCCGAGCCGCATGCGCGGTGGCTCCGCATCGCCGGCGGGCTGTTGCTGGCGGCAAGCCCGGTGCCGATGGTCCTCCACTGGGGGGCATTGACCGGCCTGTCGATCTGGGGCGCGCTGATCTCGCTGCCGGCGCTCGCGCTGGTTTTGGCGATCACGGCGCGCACCCGCGCCACTGGCGCGCGCAAGCCGCAGCGCCAGGCAGGGAAGCGGACGCAGGGGTGGTAAGGTGCGGGCGTCCGCCACTCGCATACCGCCCGCCCCATGCACACCCGCACCGTATTCTTCGTCTCCGACGGCACCGGCATCACCGCCGAGACCTTCGGCAACGCCATCCTGGCCCAGTTCGAGATGAAGCCGCGCCACGTGCGCCTGCCCTTCATCGACACGGTAGACAAGGCCCACCAGGCAGTGCGGCAGATCAACCACACGGGCGAGGTGGAGGGCAGGAAGCCCGTGGTCTTCACCACGCTGGTCAACATGGAGGTGCTCAAGGTCATCCAGGAGGGCTGCAAGGGCATGCTGCTGGACATGTTCGGGACCTTCGTGCACCCGCTGGAGCAGGAGCTGGGCATCAAGTCGCTGCACCGCGTGGGGCGCTTCTCGGACATCAGCGCCAGCAAGGAATACACCGACCGCATCGAGGCCATCAACTTCAGCCTGGCCCACGACGACGGCCAGAGCAACCGCGACCTGGCGGGCGCCGACGTGATCCTGGTGGGCGTCTCGCGCAGCGGCAAGACCCCCACCAGCCTGTACCTGGCCATGCAGTGCGGCCTGAAGGCGGCCAACTACCCGCTGATCCCCGAGGACTTCGAGCGCCGCCAGCTGCCGGCCGCGCTGGTGCCGTTTCGCAGCAAGATCTTCGGCCTGACCATCAGCCCCGAGCGCCTGGCCGAGATCCGCAGCGAGCGCCGCCCCAACTCGCGCTATGCCAGCATCGAGAACTGCCGCATGGAAGTGTCCGAGGCCGAGGCCATGATGCGCCGCTCGGGCATCCGCTGGCTGTCCACCACCACCAAGAGCATCGAAGAGATCGCCACCACGATCCTGCAAGAGATACGCCCCGAGCGGCTGGTGTACTGACCCTCGACTATTGAATTGATAGCTGCCAGCGCTTGCCACATAAGCGCTGGAGGCCTATTTCATTCAAAATTTACTGAACGGCGTCCGGCGCGGGCACCCACAGCGCGCGGCGCTGCTCGGCGGCGGACAGGGCGGCCTGCGCCTCCAGCCCGCCGCCCATGGCCGCGCACTGCTGGGCCCAGCGCCCCTGCAGGCTCCAGAGCATGGTGCGAAAGTGGGGCGTGAGCCCCTCGGCCTGCGCCAATAGCTGCAGGTTGGTGACGACCTTGCGCCCCATGGCGTCGCGGTGGCTGTCGCAGCAGGCCTGCACGTAGCCCGTCATCAGCGCCAGCGTGCCCGCCAGCAAGGCCTCGGCGCAGGGCAGGTCGTATTCCTCGTCGCAGGATGGGGCGGGTGCGGTCATGGCGCGGAGTCCTCCGGTGGATTGCAGATACGGCATCGCATATGCCTTTCATTGAATTCTAAAACGAATCATTCTCATTTGATTTCGTATAATTCCACGGATTCGCATCCCATAAATACCACCCCGCGCCATGTCCGTGCCCTTTCGCCGCTCGCCCGTCTGGCTGCTTCCGCTGCTGGCCGCCCTGCCCGCCCACGCCCAGGACGCCGAGCCGGCGGCCGCCACCCTCAAGCCCGTGGTGGTGACGGCCACGCGCAACGAGCGCGCCATCGACGAGACCCCCGTGCGCACCGAGGTCGTGACCCGCGAGGAGATCGACCGCACCCACGCCCGCACGCTCAAGCAGGCGCTGGAGAACGTGCCCGGCCTGCAGATGCGCGAGGTGCTGGGCAAATCGGGCTACGAGCTTTCGCTGCAGGGCCTGAGCGCCGACCAGGTGCTGGTGCTGATCGACGGCCTGCCCATCACCGCCAGCACCAGCTCCACCGTGGACCTGAACCAGTACCTGCTGACCGACGTGGAGCGCGTCGAGGTGGTCAAGGGCGCCAGCTCGGCGCAGTACGGCAGCTCGGCCATGGGCGGCGTGGTCAACGTCATCACGCGGCGCCCGGCCGCCGGCTTCGGCGGCACGGCGGCGGTGGACGCGGGCAGCTACGGCAGCCAGAACGACAGCGGCAAGAGCGCCAGCGCCAACAACCGCCATGCGCGCTTCAACCTCGGCGGCGGCACGGAGCACTGGCGCCTGGGCCTGTCGGGCGACTGGGTGGATGACGCGGGCTTTGGCCTCAACCCGTCGGAATACCCGCGCCAGGGCGACGCCAGCAAGCGCCAGCAGTTCGCCGCGCGCGGCGAATGGCTGCCGTCCACGGAGGGCAGCGTGTGGGCAGAGGCCTCGCGCTACACCGAGGCGGACACGCAGCGCTACAACCTCTACGTGCCCCCGGCCAACGTGCCGCAGCGCAAGCTGGAAGACATCATGCGCGACCGGGTCAGCGCCGGCGCCGCCTGGCGCTTCGGCAACGGGGTGCGCGCGCAAGTCAAAGGCGTGCACGAGGACTACGACAGCCACTCGCCCGGCTATTCCAACAACGTGCTCGCCACCGACCGCTTCTCGCGCCAGCGCATGCAGCACCTGGGCACCCAGTTCGAGCTGCCCGCCTGGGGCCGCCAGCTCTGGATGCTGGGCACCGACTGGCACCGCGAGACGCTGGCGCAGACCAGCAACGGCCTGTCCGAACTGGGCGTGGCCGGCAACGCCGAGCGCACCAGCAACGAGCTGTTCGTGCAGAACGACATCCTGCTGTCCGACACCTGGGAGGTGCTGCTGGGCCTGCGCGGCCAGCACGACTCGGACTTCGGTGCCCACTGGGCGCCCAAGGTCAGCGTGCGCGGCAACCTGCTGGACGCCGGCGGCTGGAAGGGCGTGCTGCGCGCCAGCCTGGGCCAGGGCTATCGCGTGCCCAACCTCAAGGAGCGGCACTACCTGTTCGACCACAGCACGCTGGGCTACATCGTGGTGGGCAACCCGAACCTCAAGCCCGAGTCCTCCACCAGCCTGCAGCTGGGCGGCACCCTGAGCCGGGGCGACCGGCTCAGCATCGACGCCAACGTCTTCTACAACCGTGTGCGCGACCTGATCCAGACCGACCTGGCCAACGCCACCGTGACCAACGGCATCGCCGCCTACACCTACGACAACGTCTCGCGCGCCCGCACCAGCGGGCTGGAGGCGGGCGTGAACTGGCGCGCCACGGCCGCCCTGAATCTGAGCGCCGCCTACACCTACACCCAGACGCGCGACCTGGGCACGGGCCTCGAACTCACGCGCCGCCCGCAGAACATCCTGCGCCTGGGCGCGGACTGGCGCCTGCAGAGCGCCACCACGCTGAGCCTGCGCGCCCGCGCCCAGAGCGACGAGCTGGTGGACACCACGACGCGCGCCCGCTCCCCCGCATGGGCCACGCTCGACGTGGCCCTGAACCACCGCGTGGGCCGCGCCACCACGCTGTTCTTCGGCATCAACAACCTCACCAACCGCCAGCGCGACTTCGCCAACACCAGCGACTACGGTCCCATCGCGGGCCGCTACGTCTACC
>Ga0222423_1001462_pt1 | contig 10627 bp, 6 predicted proteins | sample 3A0metagenome_FD_182472 | JGI IMG/M metagenome (GOLD analysis project Ga0222423, IMG submission 182472) | Enriched microbial communities from leaf-cutter ant dump, University of Wisconsin, Madison, United States - 3A0 (version 2) | ecosystem: Environmental > Terrestrial > Nest > Insects nest >...
ATCCCGGACGGAGTCAGCTCCTACAAGAGCCCCTCTCCCTAGCCCTCTCCCGCAAGCGGGAGAGGGGACTGTTCGGAGCAGGATGAAACCATGCCATCAGCCGGCACGGACGGCTCCCTCTCCCTTCGGAGCGGGGCGCGCAGCCAGGGCTGGGGTGAGGGGAAAGCATCGCCACGGGCTTCCCGAGAAAGGCAGTTGTTCCTACACATGTGCCAGCTTGCGTAGGAGCGGACTCCGTCCGCGATGATCCGGCCACCACTGCCGTCTCAACGGGATGAATCCATTCCAAAACAATGCCGCGCCTGCGGGAACTGGCGCTCACCCACCTCGCTGGCGAAGCGCTCGGCCGCCGCCGAGATCAGCTCGTCCACCCGCGCGAACTGCTGCGCAAAGCGCGGAATCCGCTCGCCGGACAACCCCAGCATGTCCTCGGTCACCAGTACCTGTCCGGCGCAGGCGGGTGAGGCACCGATGCCGATGACCGGAATCTCCAGCCGCTCGCAGACCTGCCGCGCCACCGGTTCCAGCACCGCCTCGAGCACCACGCTGAAGGCCCCGGCAGACGCCACGGCATCGGCGTCGCGCAACACCAGGGCAGCGCCACCCTCCTCCTTGCCCTGCACCTTGAAACCGCCGAGGGCGCTGACCTTCTGCGGCATCAGGCCGATGTGGGCCATCACCGGGATGCCACGCTCGACCAGGAAAGCGATGGTCTCGGCCATCTCCGCGCCACCTTCCAGCTTCACCGCCTGGGCACCGCTTTCGGCAAGCACCCGCGCGGCGGCGAGGAAGGCCTGCTGCGGCGAGGCCTGGTAGCTGGCAAAGGGCATATCCACCACCACGCACGCCCGTTGCGAGCCACGGACCACCGCGGCGCCATGGGCAATCATGGTCTCCAGGCTGACGGCCAGGGTATGCGGCATGCCGTAAAGGACCATGCCCAGCGAATCCCCCACCAGCAGCACATCGACGTGTGGGTCGAGCAGGCGCGCCATCGGCGCCGAGTAGGCGGTCAGCACCACCAGGCTGCCGGGCTCCCGGCGTTGACGGATGTCCAGGATGGACAGGCGTTGTTGCGGACGATGGCTGCTCATGGGGCTTTCCCTCTTCACGGGCTGTTATTGACCGGGGAAGACGCTACCATCGCCACCTCGTGGCCCACTTCCGTGAGAGAGACAAGCTATGCCGTCGACGGGACAGGATCCTCTGGCACTTCCCGGCTTCGCCGCCCTGCCCCGGCCGGTCTGGCTGCGCGCCTTCGACATGCCGGCCGGGCACAGCGTGGAGCCGCATACCCACCCCTGGGGCCAATTGATGTACGCCGCCAGCGGCGTGCTCGAAGCGACCACCGAGCAACACGCCTGCATCATCCCGCCGCGCCGGGCAATGTGGCTGCCCACCGGGATTGCTCACAGCGTACGGGCGAGAACCGCCGTAGTGTTCCGCAGCTTCTACCTGAGCCCGGAGATCGCCGTCGGCCTGGGCCCGTGTCGCGTGCTGGAAATCTCGCCGCTGCTGGACAACCTCATCCAGCGCGCCAGTGAATTTGCCAGCGACTACCCCGACGAGGGTCCGCAAGCCCGTCTGATGCAGGTGCTGGTGGATGAGCTGCACAATGCGCCGGACTCAGGCCTGAACCTGCCGCTGCCGCGCGATACCCGGCTACGACGTGTGACCGAGCACCTGCAGGAGCACCCCGGCGAGCGCCTGGGCATCGAGGACTGGGCACAACGCGTCGGCGCCTCGCGACGCACCCTGGCGCGGCTGTTCCGCGATGAAACCGGGCTGTCGTTCCGCGAATGGCGCGAACGCGTGCGCCTGCTGGCGGCATTGCCGAGACTGGAGCGCGGCGAGTCGGTGACGCTGATCGCCGGCGAACTGGGTTACGAATCCACCTCCGCTTTCATCGAACTGTTCCAGCGCCAGCTCAAGACCTCGCCCGGAGCCCTGGCGCGGCAGATGCGCACGGGGGGCGCATAGTCAGGCGTGCCAGGAAGGATTTCGCGGGCAAGGTCCGCTTCCGCAACGACACTCGGCGGCCAGGAAGAACATGAGAATTTCTTATGTTCATCGCGAGAACATTGAGTTTGTTTCATGAAGCGTGGGCCGCGAGAATTTCTCCATCGTTGATTCAATGGAGAGATTCACATGGCACTGGCGCACAACCTCGGCTTTCCACGCATCGGTCGCGACCGCGAACTGAAGAAAGCCCAGGAGGCCTTCTGGAAGGGCGAACTGGACGAAGCCGGCCTGCGCGCGGTCGGCCGCGAACTGCGCGCTGCCCACTGGCAGGCCCAGAAGGACGCCGGCATCGAGTGGCTGCCGGTGGGCGACTTCGCCTGGTACGACCAGGTGCTGACCCACTCGCTGACCTTCGGTGTGGTCCCCGAGCGCTTCCGTGCCCATGGCGACGCCAAGCCGACCCTGCAGACCCTGTTCGCCATGGCGCGTGGCGCGGCTGCGGGGTGCTGCGGCGCCCACGCGCAACCCCTTCTTGCACAAGAGCTAACCAAGTGGTTCGACACCAACTACCACTACCTCGTCCCCGAATTCAGCGCTGACCAGCACTTCGCACTGAGCTGGGAGCAACTGTTCGAGGAAGTGGAAGAAGCCCATGCCCTTGGGCACACCGTGAAACCCGTGGTGATCGGCCCGCTGACCTACCTCTGGCTGGGCAAGACCAAAGGGGGGGATTTCGACAAGCTCGACCTGGTGGAGCGCCTGCTGCCGCTCTACGGCCAGATTTTCCGCCGCCTCGCCGCACAAGGCGTGGAATGGGTGCAGATCGACGAGCCAATCCTCGCCCTCGACCTGCCGCAGGACTGGAAGAACGCCTTCGAGCGCACCTACAACCTGCTGCAGAGCGAGCCCCTGAAGAAGCTGGTGGCCACCTATTTCGGTGGCCTGGATGACAACCTGGGACTGGCCGCCGGCCTGCCCGTGGACGGACTGCACCTTGACCTGGTGCGCGCGCCCGAGCAGTTCCCGACCATCCTCGACCGCCTGCCGGCCTACAAGATTCTTTCCCTTGGCGTGGTCAACGGCCGCAACGTCTGGCGCTGCGACCTGGAGAAGAGCCTGGCCGTCCTGCGCCAGGCCCATGACCGGGTCGGCGAGCGTCTCTGGATCGCACCGTCCTGCTCGCTGCTGCACAGCCCGGTGGATCTGGAGCGCGAGGACCAGCTGGACGCCGAGCTGACGAGCTGGCTGGCCTTCGCCGTGCAGAAGTGTGCCGAAGTCGCCCTGCTCGCCCGCGCCGTCAATCACCCCGAAGCCCCGGAAGTCCTGGCCGCACTGGAGCGCAGCCGCGCTGTCCAGGCCAGCCGCGCCGCGTCCTCGCGCATCCACAAGGCGCAGGTGAAGGCCCGTCTGGCCTCCGTGAAAGCCGCCGACAGCCAGCGGCAGTCGCCCTTCGCCGAGCGCATCGTGCAGCAGCGCGCAGGCCTGGACCTGCCGGACTTCCCCACCACCACCATCGGCTCGTTCCCGCAGACTTCCGCCATCCGCCTCGCGCGCCAGGCCTTCAAACAGGGCAAGCTCAGTGCCGCCGACTATACCGAAGCCATGCACAGCGAGATTCGCCATGCCGTGGAGATCCAGGAGCACCTGGGCCTGGACGTGCTGGTACACGGCGAGGCCGAGCGCAACGACATGGTCGAATACTTCGCCGAGCAGCTCGACGGCTACCTCTTCACGCGCTTCGGCTGGGTGCAGAGCTACGGCTCGCGCTGCGTGAAGCCGGCGGTGATCTTTGGCGACATCAGCCGCCCGCAGCCCATGACCGTGGAGTGGATCAGGTACGCCCAGAGCCTCACCAGCAAGGTGATGAAGGGCATGCTGACCGGCCCGGTGACCATGCTGATGTGGTCCTTCCCGCGCGAGGACGTCTCCCGCGAGACGCAGGCACGCCAGTTGGCCCTGGCGATCCGCGACGAGGTGACGGACCTGGAAGCCGCCGGCATCCGCATCGTGCAGATCGATGAAGCCGCCTTCCGCGAGGGCCTGCCACTGCGCCGCAACGACTGGGGCCGCTACCTCGACTGGGCGACCGAAGCCTTCCGCCTGTGCGCCTCCGGCGTGCGCGACGAAACCCAGATCCACACCCACATGTGCTACAGCGAGTTCAATGACGTGATCGAGTCCATCGCCGCCATGGACGCCGACGTCATCACCATCGAGACCTCGCGCTCGGACATGGAGCTGCTGGAAGCCTTCGAGAAGTTCGAATACCCCAACGAGATCGGCCCGGGCGTCTACGACATCCATTCGCCACGTGTGCCGGGCAAGGACGAGATGGTCAGACTGCTGCGCAAGGCGGCGCAGCGCATTCCCGCCGAGCGCCTCTGGGTCAACCCCGACTGCGGCCTGAAGACCCGAGGCTGGCCGGAGACGGAAGCGGCCTTGGTGAATATGGTCGCCGCGGCCCGCGAGCTGCGCAGGGACGTGGCGCTGCTGGGCTGAACGCGGGTCGATGACGCCCCGTAGGGCGCATAACGCCTCAAGCGTTATGCGCCACGGCGGATAACCCGTGCCGGGTTATTCGCCCTACGTTGCTACGCGCGCGATCGGCTTCAGCCCGCAGCGGAACATCAGCGAGCACCGGTGGGAGCGCAGCGCCTGACAGGCGTACTCTTCTAGCCATCCGAACCACCGGCAAGCAGGCCCCAGAATGAAGCAGCTGCTCATCATCGGCATCGGCGCGGGCGACCCCGAGTACCTGACCGTGCAGGCGATCAACGCGATGAACCGCACCGACGTGTTCTTCCTCCTGGACAAGGGCGCGAGCAAGGACAGGCTGATCCAGCTGCGCCGTGGCATCCTCGAGCGTTACGTCCCTGCCCCCCGTTACCGCATCGTCGAAGCCGACAGCCCCGAACGCGTGCGCGAAGGCGACTATGCCGGACAGGTGCAGGGCCTCAACCAGGCCAAGCAGGAAGTTTTCGAACGCCTGATCCAGGACGAACTGCAGGACGGCCAGTGTGGCGCCTTCCTCGTCTGGGGCGACCCATCGCTCTACGACAGCACCCTGCGCATCCTCGACGCTATCCTGCAGCAAGGCCGGATCACCTTCGATTACCAGGTGATCCCCGGCATCACCAGCGTGCAGGCGCTCGCGGCGCGGCACCGGGTACCGCTGAACGCCATCGGCGAGTCGGTGCAGATCACCACCGGCCGCCGCCTGGCCGAGGGCCTTCCGGCCAATGCCGGGAGCGTCGTGGTGATGCTCGATGCCGAGGACACTTACCGCCAGCTGGACGACCCGGAGCTGGACATCTACTGGGGCGCCTACATCGGCACGGCGGACGAGATCCTGCGCAGCGGGCGCCTCGCCGAGGTCGGCGAAGACATCCAGCGCACCCGCCGGGCGGCCCGCGAGGCCAACGGCTGGATCATGGATACCTACCTGTTGCGGCGCGCGCCGAAGGACGACTGAGCAGGCCCGGCAAAAGCGGCTAGAGTGATTTCCGTTGTGTCGCCAACGCTCGCCGGAGCAGACCGCTCATGCCCAACGCCACGCTTGCCCGCTTCATCGAACACGCCACCCAGCTCAGCCGGCAGGAATCCGAACCCTGCCAGTGCGTGGCCTCGCTGGCGCCTTTCATGATGGAGCTGCTGGCCCACGCCGATGATTTCCTCGAAGCGCACCACTACCAGAGCGACCCGACCCACTATGCGCGCAACCTGATCTACCAGGCGCCGGACGACAACCTGTCGCTCTATGCCCTGGTCTGGTCGCCGGGCCAGTGGACACCCGTGCACGACCACGGCAGTTGGGGCGTGGTCGGCATAGTCGAAGGTGTACTGGAGGAACGCAGCTACGTCTGCCTTTCCGCCGACCGCAGCCGCGACGAAGGCATCGAGCTGGTCAAGGGCGGCATGATCCTGTTGCCGCCCGGCGCGGTCACCAGCTTCGTTCCCAACCCCGACCACATCCACGTCACCGGCGTCCCCGCCGATCGCCCACGCGCGGTCAGCCTGCACCTCTACGGGCGGATGATGAACAACTACCACATCTACGACGTCGAAGCCGGCACGCGGCACTTCGTCGAGGTCGAGCACAACGCTTGAGGCACTTGCCGGGCGAGCCTCGCGAATAGCCAGGAGGCCCACCCGGCACGGTCTATACTGATCCGGCGCGCAAGAAGGAATTGCTCTGGCGCGCTCCTTCGGCGGAGGACGGTCAATGAATGCACCTGGTCCCGTTGTTCGTCCGACGATCCTGATCGTCGACGATGCTCCCGAGAACCTCACGCTCCTCTCGGAACTGCTCAAGCTGCTGTACCGCGTCAAGGCCGCGCGCAGTGGCGAGAAGGCGTTGCAGATCGCCCACTCCGACGAGCCGCCGGACCTCATCCTGCTGGACGTGATGATGCCCGGCATGGATGGCTTCGAGGTCTGCCGGCGCCTGCGTGACGACGCCCGTACCCGCCATATCCCGGTGATCTTCATCACGGCCCAGGACACCGCCGACGAGGAAATACGCGGCCTGGAACTGGGCGCGGTGGACTACCTGACCAAGCCGATCAACCCACCCACGGTGCTGATGCGCGTGGACAACCAGCTGCGCATCAAGGCTGCTGGCGACTTTCTGCGCGACCAGAACGAATACCTCGAACAGGAAGTGCAGCGGCGCACCCGCGAAGTGGCGGCCATCCAGGATGTCACCATCCTGGCCATGGCCTCCCTGGCGGAAACCCGCGACAACGAGACCGGCAACCATATCCGCCGCACGCAGCACTATGTCCGTGCGCTGGCCGAGCACCTGCAGCAGCACCCGCGCTTCGCCGCTGAACTCGACGAGGAAACCCGGCACCTGCTGTTCAAGTCCGCGCCGCTGCACGACATCGGCAAGGTCGGCATCCCCGACCACATCCTGCTCAAGCCCGGAAGGCTGACGGACGCCGAATTCGACGTCATGAAGACCCACACCACGCTGGGCCTCGATGCCCTGCACAAAGCGGAAGATCGCCTGGGAATGGATGTGCCCTTCCTCCGGCTGGCCAAGCAGATCGCCTACGGCCATCACGAGAAATGGAACGGTTCGGGCTATCCCTGTGCGCTGGCCGGGGATGCGATTCCCCTGTCGGCACGGCTGATGGCGGTGGCGGACGTCTACGATGCGCTGATCAGCCGGCGCATCTACAAGAACGCGATGCCCCACGAGACAGCGGTGGAGCACATCCGCAGCCAGCGCGGCGAGCACTTCGATCCTGATGTGGTCGATGCCTTCCTGGACCTGCAGGACGAGTTCCAGCGCATCGCCCAGCGATTCGCCGACCACGACGAGCCCCCCGTGCAGCCCTGAGGCCGTCGCCCCGCCCAATTCCATCGCGTCAGGAGGCGAACCGATGCTGACGCCGCTCGTCTTTCTTCAGCGCCAGAAGCTGCGGACCCGGCTGGTGATCGGGTTCGGCGGCATCCTGCTGCTGGCGCTGTTCAGCGGCCTGTACAGCCTGAACGTGCAACGCGAGCAGAATGCGCGGATCAGTCAGATCTACCAGCAGGAGATGCTCGGCCTGGCCCATATCGACGCCGCCCGCGTCGCCCTCGCGGGAATGGGCAGAAGCGTCCGGCAGGCGGTGCTGGCCACGGACGCCGGCGCCAGGGAGCAGGCGCTGGAACAACTCAAGGAGGCCAAGGCGACGCTGCGCGAGGAGATCGAACAGGCGCGACCGCTCATCCACCGGACCCGTGCCTCGCAGGCGCTGATCCGTTTCGAGATCGCCTACGAGGATTACCAGGGGCAGGTCGAGCAGGTGCTGCAACTGAACGATCAGCCCGTCAGTGCGGGCCGCTCGACGGACCAGGCGGCCATCGCCCTGCTCTCCTCCACCCAGTTGCAGCGTCCCGGCGAGGTAGCCAACGAGGCGCTCGCCGAGGTGGCGCAGATCAAGCGCAGCGGCGCGGACCTCGAGGTCAATCGCGCCTCGGAGTACTTCCGACGCAGCGTCGAGCTGACCTTCTGGCTGCTGGCGCTGTGCGTGGGCGGCGGGGTCCTGTTCGGCATCCTCATCAGCCTGTCGATACGCCGCCCCGCCGACAAGCTCAGGCATTCGGTCGACACCCTCAGCAAGGGCGAACTGAATGTGGAAGTTCCCTTCCAGGACTACCCCAACGAAATCGGCGAAATGGCGCGGGCGATCACCGCCCTGCAATCCGAAGCCCGGCAGATGGCCGAGCAGCGCTGGGTGAAGACCCAGGTCGCCATGCTCAGCACGGCCATGCAATCGGTTGCCGGCTCCGACGAGCTGGGTGACCGGACGCTGGCGACGCTGGCCCCCTTGCTGGCACTGCGTCGCGCTTCGCTGCATGTCCACGAGGAGGACAGCGATGAGCTGGTCCTGCTGGGCAGCTACGCGGCCCCCACCAACCTGCCTCGCCGCCTGGCCCTGGGACAGGACCTGGTCGGCCAGTGCGCAAAACAGCGAGAGCCGATCCACCTGCGCGCAAGCGCGCTGGACGACGAGCCTGCGCCGGCGCTGTTTCTCGACGTGCTGCCGCTGATCCATGGTGAACGCCTGGTCGGCGTGCTGGCCCTGGAAAGCCTGGAAGCCATCGAACACAGCCGCAGAACGCTGCTGGATGAGCTGGTACCGCTGCTGGCCATGAACCTGGAAATTCTCGAACGGACCTCCAGGACCGAACAGCTGCTCACCGAAACCCTCACCCAGGCCGAGCTGATGGAGCAGCAGGCGCACGCCCTGCAGGAAAGCGAAAAGCGCCTGCAGTACATCCTCGACTGCAGTCCGGTCAGCGTCGCCATCGCCACCCCGGATCATCTGCACCTCACCAATCCGGCCTTCATCGAGACCTTCGGGCTCCAGGTAGGCGACTCGACCGCCGGGCTCTACAGGGATCAGGCGGACCGCGAGGAAATCTGGAGCCGGATGCTGGCAGGCGAACAGATGATCGAGCGGGAACTGCGAATGCGCGACCGGCATGGCGGCGAGCGGGATATTCTCGCGACCTTCCTGCCCATCCATCACCTGGGCGAGTTCGCCGTGCTGGGCTGGCTCTACGACATCACCCAGCGCAAGCAGGCCGAGCAGCAGACGCGCCGTGCCAAGGAACTGGCCGAAGAGGCGACCCGCGCCAAGAGCGAGTTCCTCGCCAACATGAGCCACGAGATCCGCACGCCGATGAACGTGATCATCGGCATGAGCAGCCTGGCCCTGAAGAGCGGGCTCAACGCGCGGCAACACAACTACGTGCAGAAGGTCCATCGCTCCGCAGAGGGGCTGCTCGGGATCATCAACGACATTCTCGACTTCTCGAAGATCGAGGCCGGGATGATGAGTGTGGAGCAGGTCGAGTTCCACCTGGACGATGTGCTCGAACAGTTCTCCGGCCTGGTCGGTTTCAAGGCCGAAGAGAAGTCCCTGGAGCTGCTGTTCCAGCTGCACCAGGAGCTGCCGACCTCACTGGTCGGAGACCCACTGCGACTGGGGCAGGTCCTGCTCAACCTGGGCAACAACGCGGTGAAGTTCACCGAGCGCGGGGAAATCGTCCTCGGCATTGAACCGGTGACGCTCGGCGCTCAGGATGCGGAACTGCACTTCTGGCTGCGCGACACCGGCATCGGCATGACCGCCGAGCAGTGCGGGCGGATGTTCCAGTCCTTCATCCAGGCCGATTCCTCCACCTCGCGGCGCTACGGCGGTACCGGGCTCGGGCTGTCCATTTCCAAGAGCCTGGTGGAGCTCATGGGCGGGCGAATCTGGGTGGACAGCGAGAAAGACCAGGGCTCCGTCTTCCACTTCCACGCGCATTTCGGCATCCCCCTGGCCGCCGCACCACGACGTATGCTGAGGGCGGACGAGCTGCTCGGCGTGCGCGCGCTGGTGGTGGACGACAACACCTCCGCCCGCGAGATTCTCTCGGGCATGGCGCTGAGCTACGGGCTGGAAGTCGACGTCGCGCGCAACGGCAGCGAGGCACTGGAATGGATCGGCGAGGCCGACCAGCGACAGTTGCCTTATCAGTTGGTGCTGGTGGACTGGCAGATGCCGGGGATGGATGGCATCGAGGTAGTCGCGCGGCTTCACGACGGCCACTGCCAGAACGTCCCGGCGGTGATCATGGTCACCGCCTTCGGCCGCGACGAAGCACTGAACGCCGCGCAGGAGCGCGGCGTCGAGCTGGGCACGGTGCTGACCAAACCGGTAACACCCTCTACCCTGCTGGAGTCGATCAACGTCGCCCTGGGCAAGCAGAGTGTTGTCGAGCCTCGCAGCCGCGAACGCCAGAGCGCTACCGACGAGGCCCTGGCCAGCGTCACCGGCAGCCGGGTGCTGCTGGTGGAGGACAACGAGCTGAATCAGGAGCTGGCGATGGAGTTGCTGGGCGACGCCGGCGTCGAGATCGTGCTGGCCTGCAACGGCCAGGAAGCGCTGGACCGGCTGGCCATCGATCCGCATTTCGATTGCGTGCTGATGGACTGCCAGATGCCCGTGCTCGACGGCTACGCGGCGACCCGGGCACTGCGCCTTCGCCCCGAACTGGCGCAGCTGCCGATCATCGCCATGACCGCCAACAACATGGCCGGGGACCGCGAACTGGCGCTGGCCGCCGGTATGAACGACCACATCGCCAAGCCCATCGATCCGCCTGCGATGTTCCTCACGCT
>Ga0222423_1001463_pt1 | contig 10620 bp, 9 predicted proteins | sample 3A0metagenome_FD_182472 | JGI IMG/M metagenome (GOLD analysis project Ga0222423, IMG submission 182472) | Enriched microbial communities from leaf-cutter ant dump, University of Wisconsin, Madison, United States - 3A0 (version 2) | ecosystem: Environmental > Terrestrial > Nest > Insects nest >...
AGGTACGGCAACATATCCGGCTTCTACCGGCCAGGGTAAGCGCCCCCGGTTAGCAACAAAATTATCGGAGATGGATTGCACATCCGGCGTCAGGCTCATTTTATAAGAAGGAGAGGCTGCTTTAGGCGGCAACGATGATGGAGGCGGCGTACTTTCTACAGGTTTTGGCGTGGGTATCGGCTTCTCTATCGGTTTTTCGGCAGGTTTTTCAGCGGGTTTTTCGGCAGGTTTATTTGCAGGTTTATTGGCAGCTACAAGCGGCGGATCCGTTGCTCTTTCACCGGGATTAGATCGGGCATCAAATCGTCCTTTATTACGATGCTCGGCTTCCCATTGAGCCAATTCTTCCTGTTTTCTTTTTTCCTCCTCCTGCTTTCTCTTTTCTTCAGCTTGTTTACGCGCCAGTTCTTCCGCAGCTTTCTTTCGCGCTTCTTCTTCAGCTTTGGCTTTAGCCTCTGCTTCCGCTTTTTTACGAGCTTCTTCGGCGGCTTTTTGACGGGCAATTTCTACTTCGCGGGCTATTTCGGCTTTAATAGCATTATCTAACTTTTTGGCTGCGGACTGGCTTTTGGCAATTTGTGCGCTGAGGTCTTTTTCCTTGCCCCGCAATTCAGTTACCATCTGATTGGTGATATCGGTTTCTTCCTGAATACCTGCTTTCTGCTGTTCTTCCACATTCAGCAATTGTGCTTTTTTATTTTTCTCCGAACTCAACACACCAATTTGCTGTTCGATATAATGGCGGGTATTTTCGATACGACCGGCCTGCATTTTTCTAAAATCACGGCTTTTTTTCATGTACTGATACCGATGCATGGCCTCATTAAAATTACGAGAGGAAAACAAAAACGCCAGCATACTCTGCGCATTTTGGTTTTTATAGGCATAGCGTACCGAGCGGGCATATCGGATTTTTAATTGAGCCAAATCCTTAGTCAGTGATTCAATATGGCTGGAAGACGAAGTGATATTTCGGTTAATATGCCCCATTTCCTGATTAATATTATCAATAAGTCGCTGGCGGGCTCTTAACTGCGCCTGAAGTGCTTTCAGTTGTGCCATAGAGGAATTGCGGTCTGCCTGAGTAGCATTCAGTTGTTTCTGAGTAGCGGCAATTTCGCCCAACAGAGCTGTTCGCCTGCGCTCCAACTCATCTCTTGATGACTTTTGCGCATATACGACTAATACTCCGGAGAACAACAATAGAATACCACAAACAATTCCGCCCAGTTTCCCCATAGATAACTGTTTTAATATTTTCAGAAGGAAAAAGGCAAATATAATAATTTCAATTCAGCTCTGTAAATCGGCATACACAATAATATAGTGATAAATTAGGCTTGCGCTCTTTGCTCATTAATTGAATATAGTGCAGGCATCCCCGATTTTTCTTAATTTCGCCCCATCGTATGAGATTATACACAGGCTTCATATTAATTATGGCAATAAGCTGGCTGACCTTTACCGGTTGTTACAGCTTTACGGGTGCTGCTATTGAAGGGAAAACCATCAATATTCATCCTTTTGAGAACAAAGCGCTTAATATTGTTCCTACGCTGGCTTCCAGCTTAAATGAAAAAATCAGAGGTCGTATCATTTCTCAAACCGGACTGGCGCCTGTAAATGGGGAAGATGCAGATTATGATATTACCGGAGCTATTACCGGTTATAATGTCAGCATTGCGGGTGTGGAAAATTCCTCGACTTCTTCCATGAACCGGCTCACAATTACAATAGAAATAAAATTTATCAACCGAAAAAATCCTAAAGCTGATTTCAGGCAGAGTTTCAGCCGTTTTGCCGATTTTAATGCTAATCAACAATTACAAGCTGCGGAAAGCGGTCTGATTGCAGATATTGGCACACAACTTGCCGAAGATATCTTTAACAAGGCATTCGTTAATTGGTAAAATACTGATTTACAAATATTAATCGATCTTTGATTACAACTGAAAACATATCAACATGGTTTAAACATCCCGGTCAAATGAAGACGCCGGATATTGCCGCTTTGAAAAAAGCTGCAACGGATCATCCGCATTGCGGCCTGTTTCCTTTCCTGTTGTTATTTCATACCGAAGGTAATCAGGACAGGATGAAACTTAGGGAACATTATGGCATTAATCCTATTCTATTGGAAGAATGGTTGAATACGCCTATGGATACCGCCGAAACTTCAACGGAATCCGTTGCTGAAAGTTTTAATAAAGAAATGGATGAAATCCGGGCTGAGGTTTCAGATATTATAGCCGAACCGATTGCAGCCAACGATTATTTTCTACAAGAAGGCATTAAAGTATCGTCTGAATTACCGGAATTGGATCAGCTTCCACAAAGCATCAATATACATGCTGATGATGCCGACTCCCGGATAGATCAATCATTAATGGTAGTTATGAGTTTTGCGGAATGGTTGAATTATTTACATCAAAAAACTAAAAAATCGAAAGAGGAAGAAGCAGACAAACGGGCGCTTCAATCGAGCTGGCGCAGGCAAAAATTGGCTGCTGCCATTGAAGAGGAAAATGAAGACATTCCCGATCAGGTATTTGAAATGGCGGTAAATTCCATTGCAGCCCGTGAGGATGTTGTCAGCGAGGCACTTGCCGAAGTATATGTGCTTCAGAGAAAAATTCAAAAAGCCATTGATATGTATCGGAAATTAAGTTTGCAGAATCCTGAAAAAAGCGTTTATTTTGCGCACAAAATTGAAAATCTGCAAAAAGAAATATAAAGCAATATGACAAATTTAATCATGATCCTGATGCTGATCGGCTGTGTGGTGTTAGGTTTTTTCATTTTAATCCAAAAGCCTAAGGGTGGCGGATTGAGCGGCGCTTTCGGCAGCATAGGTTCACAAGTGATGGGCGTGAAGCAATCCGGTGATGCCATGGAAAAAGGCACTTGGTACACCATGCTGATCATTGCATTGCTGAGCATTGCATCCGTATTTACCTTAAATATTCAACGTGCGCCGCGTCAGGCTGAGCCGCAAAGCACCCAGCAACCTGCACCGCAGCAAGCTCCAGCACCACAACAATAATTATTGCTATTTAAAATAATACCAAAAGCCTTTCCGGATTATTTCAGGGAAAGGCTTTTTGCATTTTTGCAACAAGATTTCCCGCCCGTTTTTTCTTAATTTTGAAGAAATATTTCAATCATATCATTTATGCAATTCCTCTCCAAAATACTCGTATTGGCTGCCTTATGCCTGAGTCCCCGCCTTGCCGCAGCTCAGGAAGAGATCATTGGCGACAATGAACTGAATCAGGCCGTTACCTGGACTTTCGATTTAATACAAAAAGATGCTAAGACTTATGAGCTTCAGGCACATGCCGAAATTAAAGCCGGCTTTCATCTGTGGTCGGTTGATCCCGGAGGCGATGGCACGCTGATTCCTACCGATATTACGCTTGCAGACGAAGCCATAAAATGGCAGGGGGCATGGAAAGAAAGCATCGCACCTCAGGTACGCAGCTATGATTTTATTGAAGGTGCGGTACGTTATTTCGACAGCAGCGTTACCTTCAGCCGTACACTTACCGGCTTAGCTCCGAACGCCACCCTTTCGGGTAGCGTAGATTTTCAAACCTGCAATGAGCAGATGTGTTTTCCACCGGAGACAATAGACTTTACGGTACGCGCAAAAAAGCCCTAAGTTTTTTACCGGTTTAAAGAAATGCTGCCATTTGTTGCTGATATTCTCGGGCGGCTTTTTCGGCTTGTCCGGCAAAATCAAGATGATTGCCTGCAAATATTACCGCACGACTTACATTGACCAATATACCCGCATCTTTATTCATCGCGGCTTTTGCTACGGTATTGAGATCGCCGCCTTGTGCGCCTACACCGGGAATCAGCAGGAAATGTTCTGGCAATATTTCCCTGATTTTTTCTAATTGCTCGCCTCTTGTTGCACCTACAACAAACATCAGATTTTCGGGAGTACCCCATTCGGAGACCGTATGCATTACTTTTTCAAATAGTGGCATACCATCGGTCATTTGTAATTGAAAATCCTTACTGCCTTCGTTGCTGGTCAATCCCAAGACGATGCCCCATTTACCTGGGAATTGCAGGAAAGGCGCTACGCTGTCTTTACCCATATAAGGGGCTATGGTTACGCTATCGAAAGAATAAGTATCGAAGAATGTTTTAGCATATTGTTCCGCTGTATTGCCGATATCGCCGCGTTTGGCATCAGCAATGGTGAAACATTCCTGTGGTATATAATCCAGTGTTTTTCCCAAGCTGACCCAACCTTTCAGTCCTTGCGATTCGTAAAATGCCGTATTGATTTTATAGGCTACGGCATACGCCTTTGTAGCATCAATAATAGCTTTATTAAATTCAAATACAGGATCTTCGCTGGCAAAAAGATGACGAGGGATTTTATTGATATCCGAATCTAATCCCACACATAAGAACGATTTTTTTTCCCGGATTTGGCGGATTAAATCACTACGTTTCATTAGGCATTTATTTTAATGGTTGAACCTTCTTTTATTACATTAAGTATCTTTTCAAAACACACGCTTTTATATTTCCCAACACCTGTTCATTCCTGCTAAACATTCCATGCTCAACTATCCACCATTGTCAATTGTCAATTGTCAATTGTCAATTGTCCATTGTCCATTGTCCATTCTCAATTGTCAATTGTCCATTCTCAATTAAATCCGGCCTGAATGGAAGCAGTCAAGGCTGAATACAATGCCTGCCATTCCGGAAATTCCTGCAATAACGATTCATGTTTACGAATGGTAGCTGAATCATGACGCAGTGCCGGTCCGGTTTGATTTTGCAATGCAGAAGATATTTTAATCTGTGCAATTGTTTGTTGAATAATGGGGTGCAAAATATCAAAAGGCAATTGTTGTGTTTTGCAAATTGTTTCCGCTATGGCTAAAAGATGATTGGTAAAATTATTCACGAGAACAGCATTGAGATGCAGCCAGGCTCTTTGTGTATAATCGGCCTCCACTACCCGATCTGAAATATCACGAGCTAATTCCATAGCAATTTCTCTGGTATGCGGATTACTGGCCTCCACAACTAAAGGCACATCCGGAAGTGTAGGTAAATTATTTTTCCTTACAGAATATAAAGTCCAGATAACGGCGCAGTTGGGCGTAGTTTGTTCCAGAATATTTACCGGCAGCGCTCCGGCACAATGTACTGCTACTTTATTATTTAATCTTAAAGTAGCAGCCACCTCTTCAAGGGCATCATCTTTAATAGCCAGAATATAAACGTCTGCATCAGTTTTAAGCTGATCCAGCGAATCCGTTACTTCGGCATTGGTAATGCGGGAGAGCGCCATGCCATTAGCTTTAGTACGACTATAAATCTGGCTGATTTCATGGCCGCGAAACTGTAGTCTTTGTGCAAAAAAATGTGCTACATTTCCGGAGCCGACAAAAACGATTTTCATAATGCAATTGTTATTTCTGATGTTGAACGATAAAATTAAGCATTTGCTGATGAATCGTATTTTTCAATGTTTCCGCATCGCGCAAAGACATGCCTTTTGTGGGCACCGGCGGCAGGAAACATATCTTTACGGGTGAAGGCCATGCCCAAAATTTCGGGCGCTCGGGCAAAATGCCTTTGGTATGCAACAGCACTCCGGGAATAACCGGCTTTTGTGCTCGTATAGCCGTTACAAATGCGCCATCATGAAAAGTACCCATCGGCTGATCGGTTTTGTTGCGGGTGCCTTCGGGATACAAAATCAGATGGAGACCCATTTTGAGGGTGCGCTGCATTTCCACAAAACTTTCCTTTCGGCTTTTGTCATCTTCCCGTTTTACTAAGATAGACCCGGTTCTGTAAACCGTTCCGAAAACGGGTATAGTCGCCAGCTCGGACTTAGCTAAGGTTTTATTCGGGCCGGGCACCCAAGGTGTAGAAACCAATATATCCACAAAGGAATTGTGATTCAATACCACCACATAATTTTCGCCCTTTTCAAACTGCTCTTTTCCGGATCGCTTCACAAAGATAAAAACTAAGGGTAGCATGATTTCCATCCATAGCCTATAGCTCCAGTGAACAACCTTTGCCCGACGGGGTTCAGGGAATTGTAAGGACAGTGCGGAAAGCGGAAATGCAATCAACAGCAGGGTAATCAAAAAGATGACCATGCCATACACATAATACAGATGTCCGAGAATACGCTTTATGATATTCATTGAAGGTGCAAAGGTAGGAAAAGGAATGTGCTTTTGGAATCTTTAAGATGGGATTGTTGAGGCCGCGCCGGGGGAGGTATTAATATTGCAACCCTTCGGGGGAGACGCAGAGAACACACGGAACACACGGAGACATACGGCCGTGTGTCTCTACGATTCCTATTATAACCCTTCAGGTGAAACCCGGAGATAAAACAATAAAAAGATGCTACTTTAAGGACAAAAGATGTTGTTTCGGCATCATAAAACAAGCAAAAAACGCTACTATTTTTAAGGCGCTATCAAAAAAATGTTTACCTACTCGTTTTTTTGATATACTACGCGGAATACGGATATTCTATCAGCAAAATATCGTATATATCTTTCACATCGGTTGCATCTTTGCATCATCAAATCTCCGAAAAAGAGAGATCAAAAAAACAGGGCTGAAAAACGAATAAGCAAGCCTGATAAAAAATGAAAAAAACAGCGTTAAACATATTATTAACTTTAGCACTTACAATTGTATATGTTGGGGCATTCGGACAAGTATGCAACAATTGCACGCAAACAATTACTAATGGCAACGCTACTTTCATTATAAACAACGGAGAAACCTATTGCATTCCTGAAGGTGTTTATTTTACCGGAAATATCACAATTAATGCCGGCGGAACTTTATGTATCGCTAACGGTGGCAGCGTCATCGGCGGAACTATGACCTTAAAGGCCGGCGGTTTCATCAATATTGCTTTAGGCGGAACACTTGCTACACCTTGGAGCATTAATGAATTTAACGGAACAGTTACGAATTACGGATCTTTTGTAACAAGCTTTTGGAGCGGAAATTATGCTACAAGAATCATCAACTACGGCACCTTCAACCCCAACGGATTTAATGCTGCATTTACAGGAGTAATTGAAAACCACGGTACATTTTCTCCAGGTCAAATTCAAAATTTTGCAGGGACACTGATCAATTATAATATAGTTAATCTTCCTCAATCAAGTTTTAACTCAGGCAGTATTATTACCAATCACGGCAAAATTACCAGTACGGGTCAGTCCATTTTCCACAGCAGTACTATTACCAATTATGACAGCCTGATTTTTAACGGCACTCTCGAAATCAAAGGGGATGCTAACAGTTATGTAGAAAATAAAGCCAATGCTTATTTTTCAGCCAATGCATACAACACGGCATTTGAAACCAATGCTGATAATTATGGTTATTTATTTTTAAAAAACCCCAATAGCGGCAATGGAATCAATGGCGTTATCTATAACGGCGGGCTTTTTGTAACTGACGGAGAAACGCGGATCGAATCCAATACATCTATGGTGAACGACAGTCTCATGCTGTTTAAAAATTCCGGAACGTCCACCGGCATTAATTACAAGGGGCCATTTCTCACTAATAATGGTGTAATTCGTATTCTTAATGGAGGCTCGCTCAGCTTTAATGGCGCCGGAGCACAAATAAGCAATAACGGTTTAATAGTCGTTTCCGGAGCAATGAGTCACAATGTTAATTCTACATTATTAACCAACACCTGTAGAATAGTCTGTAACGGTTATACTGCCCATTCAGGCACGACAGACAATAAAGGATTAATATGGTCGGTACAAGCTAACGGAACACCGGCTGACGTTACCATAAACACTGCTGTATTCAAAAACGATTCTACGGCACAAGTAAGAGGTAAAGATTTTACAAACAATGGTACCGTTAGCGGTTGCGGAGCATTTTATTTTACCGGAAACACCGTCAACAACGGCTTTTTTACAGGCTCTACTACAAGCAACAAAATACGTTTTTATGACATCGGAAACCCCAACAATATATTTGATACTCCTTATGGAACCATTACGAATGTAATACGCCCTGCTACAATGACTCTCAAAGACACCACAGGAATCAACGCCTTTGATTGCGGAAGCATTCCTCCGGTTACTGCGGGTAATGCACCTCAAACAGACACGGTATTAAGATCATTCTGCCCCACCCCCAATAATAATTTGAGCATTGATTTAAACGCATACGTTGAACCTTATAATAACAACTTTAGCATCAACTGGAATTCCATTCAATTATTTGAATACAACAATCCGAACAATACCAGCAACGGAGCATCCACACTCCACATTGCCGATAAAGGTACATTTACCGCTAATACGGCTACCGGAAACATCACATTCTCTCCTGATCCGAATTTCGTAGCCGGAGAAGTAATTATTCAATATAAAATAAACAATACTTGCAGCTCATGCACTCCAAGCACCGTTCAGAGCAATAAAACCAAAATCACTATTACGGTCTCCTGCAATAACGATTACACTCCCGCTGTATCCGTTATAGATACTTCCTTCTGCGGTGCAGATGGCGTATTACTGAACATGAGCAATTATATCAGCGCACATGCACCTGCGGGCGGTTATTCTTTTTCCCTGCAATGGAACACGCTGAAGCTTTTTGATCCTGCAAATCCGAATAATCCCGGCAATGGTAGCAACACTATACAGATTCCCAACACCGGAACCTTCACCATTACCCAAACCAATCCGGGTCAGATAACCTTTTTTCCGGAAAGCGGGTTTACCGGTACGGCAACGGCTCAATACCAAATTACTAATATATGGAATAAAAACAACGAAACTTTCACCAGCGATAAAACGGCTATAAACGCCCATGGAAGCAATATCCCCGCACCACACATCGAAACGCCACATACATTTTAATCACAAATTTTTCAATCATTTTCAAACAAACACATCAAATTTAAAACACTTAAACATTAATTAATTTCAAAAACAAAAACAAAATGAAACAGATCAAATTAACACTCGCTATCTTCTCTGCTCTCCTGCTCGGCGGTATCTCTACATCTTTTGCACAGCAAACCGCTTATATGTGCTCTGATGTAAACATCATGTTCTCTGCTCAGCCCGGCAGTGTCGCTTCACCCATTTATGTCTGGACTATTACAGACGGCACTTCTACCGACACCATAGATGCGGGCGATCCCGGCATTGCATTTGAAAATAGCGGTGGCACACTTAAAGTTACCGGAGCAAGTTCTGATTTATTTGTTAACGCCAGCACTACAGCTTTCAGAGAAGTAACCATAAACGTGGCCATTGCCGAAGGTGAAGAAGGCTGTTATTCTCCTGCAGGAACATATACCGTAAACATTCTGCCTAAACCTGCCGTTACATTGAGCGATGTTACCAACTATTGTGCCGACAATCCAAACTCCGGCGCTACCCTTACCGCTACAACCAATACACTCACTTTGCCTTCCGGCGTAGCTGCTAATGGCTTTGCATGGACTTTAGACGGAACAGCAGTTACTTCTGGCGCAGGCTCAGCTACTTCAACAGGTGAAGGTCAATGGCAATCTGTACTGACTTATACCTCTCCAAGCAATACCACAACTGTACAATACGGCGTAACCGTAGCTTACACCCTGCCTGAAGGTTATACTTTGATTGGTGGTTGCACTTCAGATGCTGCTACTGCTGACGTAACTTCTTACGCCACTCCAAGTGCGCCTTCCCTCAATACCGCTGCAGGATTCTAATATCCGCTTAGCAGCTACAATACTAATTTGAGTAACCTGTTAATATATGTAAGATTCCGGCAGGGCAAGCTCCCTGCCGGAATTAAAAAAAGAAGAATACAGGAACAAGAAATCTGTCATTTTGCAACAATTTCTCCCTTAATCGGATAATTACAAAAATGCAGCATGACAAGAATGAGGAATCTCCTGCTTCAATGAACCGTAAATCTGCCGCAATTCACAATCCCCAATCACCAACAGCAGTTATCCAACAATTCAAAGAAGCTGTTTTAAGTAGAAAATTTTATGAAACAGATACATCATTTGCTTACAATATTGTTCCTGCTCTGTATCAACTGCATTGTTTACGGACAGACAACACAAGCTACGGAATCAGATACCGTTTGGGTATGCCCCGGAGAAAGCACCGTACTGAAAGCCAGCATTGCCGCTCCTTCAGATGCCGATGGCGGCTATATCTGGTTTCGCAATGGTGAAATGATAGGAACAACTACTACCAATACGGACTCTATGACCATCACCGAACCCGGCAGCTATGCTTTAGTATGTGTCAACGGTGGCGGCTGCACCTCAGCAATTTCCGACCCTGTTGTCATTAAAACCAAACAGCTTATCGCACAAGACGATTATGCCAATACGGGATGTAGCACACCGGTGAACATCCACATCATTAATAATGATATTGAGGGCTGTACACCTATTGATACGCCTGCCACCAGTGTAATGTCCCTGCCGCTTAACGGTACATTGATCCCATCGGTTACCGGAAACTATACCTATACCCCAGCTCCGGGCTATACTGGATCCGACTCCTTCACCTATACTGTCATGGATAAAGATGGCAATGAGTCCAATATGGCTAC
>Ga0222423_1001464_pt1 | contig 10620 bp, 10 predicted proteins | sample 3A0metagenome_FD_182472 | JGI IMG/M metagenome (GOLD analysis project Ga0222423, IMG submission 182472) | Enriched microbial communities from leaf-cutter ant dump, University of Wisconsin, Madison, United States - 3A0 (version 2) | ecosystem: Environmental > Terrestrial > Nest > Insects nest >...
AAGGCCTCGCTGAACCGGACCTGGGGTGACGGCGATGCCTGCACGATGGCGCGCAGCAGCTCGCGGCGCTCGGCCAGGGGCCGCTTGCGCAGGTCCCGCCCCTGGGCGTAGGGCAGGTCGAAGGCGTAGAGGACGAGCGATTCCGTCGCCTGCCCATCGAACGCGTTCTGCAGGGCCTGGAAGTCGGGGATGCCGTGGCGGTCCAGCACCAGCACCTCGCCGTCGATCCAGCCGGATTGCAGCGGCAGCGCCGCCACCGCCCGGGCCAGATGGGGCATCTTCGCGGTCCAGTCGTTGCCGTTGCGCGTGAAGAGGCGGGCCTTGCCCTTGTCCACGCGCGCGAGCACGCGGTAGCCGTCGAACTTGAGCTCCCACAGCCAGCCGGAGGTATCGCGCGGCGGGCCATCGACCAGGGTGGCGAGCTGGGGGGAGAGTTCGGCCGGCAGCGGCGCCTTGGGGGCGGCGTTGAGGCTGGCTGCGTGGGGCTTTGACGCTATCGCCTTGGACGGGGGCGGCGCGAGCGGCGCGGCCGTCGCCACGCTGTCGGGCATCTCGTCGACGACGCTGAATTCGCTGGCCGGGCGCTCCAGCCCGTCGTGCTCCTTGATCAGCAGCCACGGCGGCTGCTTTTTCTCGTCCCCGCGGCCGTGCATGCGCACCAGGGTCCAGCGGCCCTGGAGCTTGTGGCCGTGGATCTCGAACTTGAGCTTGCCCTGGCGGTAGCCCTCGGCCGGGTTGCCGATGGGCACCCAGTAGCCCCGGTCCCAGAGAATGACGCGGCCCGCGCCGTACTGCCGGGGCGGGATCTGGCCCTCGAAGTCGTTGTAGGAAAGGGGGTGGTCCTCCACCTGCACGGCCATGCGCTTGTCGGCCGGGTCGTAGCTGGGGCCCTTGGGCACGGCCCAGCTCTTCATGGTGCCGTCCAGCTCCAGCCGCAGGTCGTAGTGCAGCCGGCTGGCCCAGTGCTTGTGGACCACGTACTGCAGCGCCTCGGCGCCGGGCGTGCCGCCTTCCGCCGGCTCGGGCGTCATCGCGAAGTTGCGCTTCTTCTTGTAGAGCGCCAGGGCGTCTTTTGCCGGCATGGTGCAAAGCCCTCTTCTTGCTCTTTTATGCAGCGGATCGCCGCGCCGGCGCCTTCTTCTTGGCGGCGGGCTTGGCAGCCGCGGGCTTTTTGGCGGCCGGCCGGGCGGTCTTCCTGGCGGCGGCCGGCAGGCGCGTGACCGAAGCCGACTTGCCCTTGGCCTTTGCCTTGGACGGCGTGCCGCCTTCCAGGCTGCGCTTGAGCAGGGCGGTCAGGTCCAGCACCTCCGCGCCGGCCGCGGCGGCGGGGCCGGCCTCCACCTTGGCGACGTCGGCGATCTGGCCCGCCGAGGCCTTGGCCTCCACCAGCTTGTGGATCTCGTCGGCGAAGGAGTTGCGGAAGCTGTCCGCGTCCCACGCCTGCGTCATGTCGCCGATGAGCTGCAGTGCCATCTTCATCTCGGCGTCCTTGATGCCGGCGGCCTTGGCCTCCAGCGGCGGCAGGTTCAGCTGCTCGAACGAGCGGATCTCGCCGCCCCAGCGCAGCAGGTTGAGGATCAGCGCCCGCCCGCAGGGAATGAGCACCGCCAGGTGCTGCTTGGACTGGATCACGACCTTGGCCACGCCCACCTTGTGGCTCTGGCGCAGAGCCTCCCGCAGGAGCGCATAGACCTTCTCCCCGCGCTGGAGCGGCGCCGTGTAGTAGGGCCGCTCCAGGTAGACGAAGGGAATCTCGTCCGCGTCCAGAAAGGCCTCGATCTCGATGGTCTGCGTGGTCTTGGGAAACGCCGCCGCGATCTCCTCGGGCGACAGCACCACGTAGCGGCCTTCCTCGTACTCCACGCCCCGGGCGATGTCGGCCGGGGCGATCTCCTTGCCCGTCACCTTGTTCACGCGCTTGTAGCCCACGGGCTGCATGGACCGCTTGTCGAGCCAGTCGAAGTCGATGCCCGAGTTCATGGTGGCCGAGTACAGGCCCACGGGGATGTGGACCAGCCCGAAGCTGATCGCGCCCTTCCACAGGGTCCGGGTCGATGTGGGCGCCTGGCCCTGGTCGCCGCGCATGGCTACCACGCCTCCCACCAGCCCGCGTTCCAGTAGATCCCGGCGATCAGGGCCGCATAGGCCATGAGCAGGGTGCAGGTGGTGAGCAGGCTGCGGCTGCTGCCGGCCGCGGCCGGCTTTTCCGTGCTGTACGGCGGGTGGGAAGGCGCTTCAATTCGGGCCACGAACGTTCTCCGGCAATGGAGCCTGCAAGCTACCGCATGCACGGGGCCGCCGCCGTGGGAGCGGGACTACGCGCCTGCCAGAAAAAACCGCCAATTCCATCCTGCCGCCGCCGTTGCGGGCACGCCGCCCGCCGGTGGGCGCCAGGACCGCGCGCGAACGGACGGGCGCATCCGTCAAGCCGTACCTACGGCCGCGTAGTCCCCCGCCTACGGCCCGGCCTGGGCGGCGCGCCGACAGTGGACTTTCACACGAAATTCCTCGTGTGCACTTGTTCAACCTACAGGAGATTCACATGGCCAACACCAACCAAGGAAATCAGAACCCGCAGGGCAGCAACAACAGCAACAGCCAGCGCAACCCATCCCAGTCCGGCTCGGGCCGTGGCTTCGCATCCATGGACAGCGACCGCCAGCGCGAAATCGCATCCGAAGGCGGCCGCGCGGCGCATGCCTCGGGCAACGCCCACCAGTTCGACTCGGAGACGGCGCGCGCTGCGGGTTCCAGGAGCCATGGTGGCGGCGGGAGCAACACCAACAACCCCAGCCCTGCCGGCAGCAAGGCATCGTCCAGCCCGGGCAACACGCGCAGCGGCAGCAGCGAGCAGCAGGCGCGCGCCGGCAGCCAGAGCCACAAGAGTGACCGGTGAGCCTGCCGGTGACTGACCCGAAGGCCCGGTGCGGGCCTTCGGGTCATTGGTGCGGGAGCGCTTGGCTGGCAGGCATATAGGCGCATTCCTACACCTGGGAACCGCGCATCTCTCCAGCATGGAACATTCAGCCGAGGACCCATCAGCAATGAACACATCCACCCCCCACCAATGGGGATCGAACCTGCAGAAGGCGCAGACCTTTCAGCCGGACTGGGACCACTACGTCGTCACTAAGGTCAAGCACGTGCGGGCCGCCTTGCTCTCCGGCCTCGACACGTTCAGCGCGGAAGGCTTCACGGTCCCGATGGCGAGCGGTTTCATCGAGCTGTCGGGCATGCGGGCAGGGGCCTTCCGCACCTTCCTCCGCATCGGCTTCGCGGAGTCCAACCGCGTGATGCTGCCGACCTTCCAGCTGATCGACAACTCGGCGATCGGCACCCTGGTGCTTCCCGCGCACTGCTTCGGCTCGGCGCTCCAGTTCGCCCACAGCCCCATGGCCCATTTCCGCATCGGCGGCGACGGCCGGCGCAATGCGATGGCCACCGACGTCGCGCTGCTCAACAGCGCGCTGACGGAAACGGAGGCGGCGGAAGAGGCGGACCTGGGCTTCATCAACGTGCGCTGAACCGCTGCATGCCCGGCAGCTCCCGCCGCAGACGGACGATGGCCCACACCGTATTCGAAGACCTCCAAGCCCAGGCCGAGGCCTGGTGCCGGGAGTTCGACCGGTACAAGGAGGAGTGCAAGGTGTTCGCCGAGCGGCTGCGGGTGGAGTTCATCGAGTACCTGGGCGCCAAATCCACCGACGTGGAGTTCCACGTGCTCGACGAGCACCTGGACCGCATGCGCGACGCCGGCACCACGCTGTCGCCGCGGCTGCAGGTGGGCGATGACGGCTTCATCTACTTCGGGCTGACCATTTTCTTCAAGCTGGAGACCCAGTGCCTGGACGAGCACGTGCGCGTGGGCATCCAGCGCTCCAGGGCCCAGTGGCGCGTGCGCTGGAACCAGGCGGAGATCGCCTACGGCGCGGGCGCGGACCACCAGGCCTTCTTCGGCAAGGCCGTGGCCGCCATCGCGGAGAAGTTCTCCACCCCATTCCACAAGCGCCGGGGCCCGCTGGGCTTCGTGCCCGTGATCAGCAACGACCACCTGGTGCTGGTGCCGCCCGCGGAACTGCGCGTGGCGGCCGAATCGGCACCGCCCCCGCCGGAGGGGAGCGCCTGATCAGAAATGGGTGCTGATCGCGCCCGACACCGTCCAGTCGTCCTCCACCAACGCCATCCAGCGCCACTTGTCGAACGTGGTGCAGGGGTGGGAGATGCCCAGCGCCACGCGGTCGCCCACGGCGGGCACGGGGCCGGCCGGGTCGAAGCGCAGGTGGGCGTGCTGGTCGTTGAGGGCAGTGATGGTCCAGCCCGCCGGCGCCTCGGCCGCCGTGCGCTGGCCGCGCGGGGCCCAGCGGGCGGGCAGCGGCATCTCGATGTCGTAGGACAGGTCGCGCCGGCCGCCGGTCAGCAGCGCCAGGCCGGGTTCGGGCACCGACTGCACCAGGGTCCACACCTCCAGCGCGGGTCGCAGCGATGCGTCCAGCCCCTCGCGCTGCTCCACCAGCCGCAGGTAGCGCCGGTAGTTGCCATGGTCGTGCGTGAGGTAGCAGCCTGAGCGCAGCACGCCCTGCACGGGCCGCGACAGGCCCTGCAGGCGCAGCAGCGGCACCACCAGGTCGAACACCGCCGAACCGCCGGCCGTGAGCAGGATGGCGTCGGGGTCATCGGCAAACAGGCCCTGCGCATCGCACTGGCGCACGGCCTCGGCCACGCGGCGCACCAGGGCGGTGACCTCGCGCGTGTCGTGCGCGTTGTCGCAGCGGGCCGCGCCGCCTTCGTAGCACTCCACCCCGCCCAACTGGACGGCCGGCGACCGGGCCATGGCCTGCGCCAGGGTCAGGGCCTCTTCCAGCGTGCGGCAGCCGGTGCGGTAGCCGGGCACGCCCATCTCCAGCAGGGTGTCGAACCGGCGCGTGGCCTGCCGGCGCGCGGCCCAGTCCTCGATCAGGCGCAGCTGCGCCAGCGAATCGACCAGGAACCACACGCGCAAGTCTGCATGGCGCTGCAGCAGGGCGTGCAGGCCGTCCAGGTCGGCATCGCCGAGCACCTGGTTGGCGATGATGGCGCGGCGCACGCCCGCTTCTTCCACGCCCACCGCGAGCTGGTGGATGGTGGCGAAGGTCAGCCCCCAGGCGCCGGCGTCGAGCTGCAGGCGGAACAGCTCGGGCGACATGGTGGTCTTGCCATGCGGCGCCAGCGCCACGCCCTTGCGCGCGGCGAAGTCCTGCATCCAGGCCAGGTTGTGCGCCAGTGCCGAGCGGCGCAGCACGGCCAGGGGGTAGGGCAGGTCTTCCGCGAGGACGTTCCAGCCCCGGGCCGCCAGGCCGGCGGCGCGGCAGGGCGCGGCGCTCTGCGGAAAGCTCTTGCTGCGGTGGTCGAGGAGGAAGTCGTCGGTCATGGTCGCCGCAGCATAACCCCGTAGACCGGCTTACGCCGCGTGCCCCAGCATCAGGTCCAGGTTCTGCACGGCCGCGCCGGAGGCCCCCTTGCCCAGGTTGTCGAACACCGCCGCCAGCAGCACCTGCCCGTGCCGGGCGTTGGTGAAGACGCACAGGCGCAACTGGTTGGTGCCGTTGAGCGCCTCGGGGTCCAGGTGCTGCAGCGCTTGCGAGTCTTCCAGCGCCATCACTTCCACATGGCGCGCGCCCGCGTAGTGCCGCTGCAGGCGGGCGTGTAGGTGTTCGCCCGTGGCGCCGGCGGGCAGCTGGCGCAGGTGCAGCGGGATGGTCAGCACGATGCCCTGCCGGAACGCGCCGTAGGCGGGCACGAAGAACGGGCGCTGCGCCAGCCCGGCGTGCTGCGCGATCTCCGGCACGTGCTTGTGTTCGAGCGCGAGCCCATAGACCTGGAAGGCGGGCGCCTGTGCGGCGTTCGGGCCTTCATGTTCATCGACCCGCGCGCGGCCGCCGCCGGAATAGCCGGACACCGCGTGGATAGCCAGCGGGGTGCCGGCCGGCACCAGCCCCGCCTGCACCAGCGGGCGCAGCAGCGCGATGGCGCCCGTGGGATAGCAGCCGGGGTTGCTCACGCGGCGGGCGGCGGCGATGCGGGCGGACTGCTGCGCGTCCATCTCCGGAAAGCCATAGACCCATGCGGGGTCGGTGCGGTGCGCGGAGCTGGCGTCGATCACGCGCACGGCGGGGTTGGCGATGGAGGCGGCCGCTTCGCGCGCCGGGCCGTCGGGCAGGCACAGCACGGCGATGTCGCATGCGTTGATGGCCTCGGCGCGGCGCGCGGGGTTCTTGCGGTCCTGCGTGGGCAGGGTGAGCAGGCGCAGGTCGGTGCGGCCCTGCAGCCGGTCGTGGATTTGCAGGCCGGTCGTGCCTTGGTCGCCGTCGATGAAGACAAGAGGTGTGGTCATGGGCGAATCTTCGGCGGCGCCGTACACTTTGAAAAGTTGAATTTCACAAACACCAGATTCCGTTTTTCTGAACGTCATGCGTGAACTCAACCTCGACCGCCTGCGTACGCTGGTCACCATCGCCGACCTGGGCTCCTTCGCCGAGGCCGCCCGCGCGCTGCACCTGGCGCCCCCAACCGTCAGCCTGCACATCGCCGACCTGGAGGCGCTGCTGGGCGCGCCGCTGCTGGTGCGCAAGCGCGGCGAGGTGCGGCCCTCGGGCGTGGGCGAGGCGCTGGTGGAGCGTGCGCGCCGCCTGCTGGCCGACGCCGACGAGGCCCTGGACGTGGTGCAGCGCCAGGTGCAGGGCCTGGCGGGCCGCGTGCGGCTGGGCGCTTCCACGGGCGCCATCGCGCACCTGCTGCCCCGCGCGCTGGAGGCGCTGGGCCAGAGCCACCCCGGCATCGACGTGCAGGTGGCGGTGCTCACCTCGCAGGAAACCCTGGCGCGGCTGGCCGGCGGCGCGCTCGACGTGGGCCTGGTCGCGCTGCCGCAGGCGGCCGTGAAGGGCGTGGCCGTGCAGCCCTGGCGGCGCGACCCGGTGATGGCCTTCGTGCCCGCGGCCTGGACCGGCGTGCCCGCGCGCGCCACGCCCCAGTGGCTGGCGGGCCGGCCGCTGATCCTCAACGACGCGGGCACCAGCCTGTCGCGGCTGGCGGCGGAATGGTTCGCGCTGGCGGGCGCGCACCCCAAGGCGCGCATCGAGCTGAATTACAACGACGCCATCAAGAGCCTGGTGGCGGCGGGCTACGGCGCGGCGCTGCTGCCGCACGAGGCTTTGGTGTCATCGCCCCTGCCGCTCGACCCGCGCATCCGCATGCTGCCGCTGCGGCCCGCGCTGTGGCGGCCCCTGGGGCTGGCGCACCGCGCGGGGGCGGTGGAGCAGGCCACGCGGCACGTGCTGGACGTGCTGTGGGCGCAGCGGCAGGTGTGATTGCTACTCTGTTGATAGCTGCCAGCGCTTGTGCAGCAAGCGCTAGAGGCCTATTTGGTTTGTAATTTTCAAGAAATGGTCCAGCATGTGGAAGTGGTCCTCGAAGAAGGCTTCCTCCAGGCCGGCCAGTTCGCTGATGGGCGTCCACGCTACCTGCGCCGCGTCGTCGTCCGCCCGCACCGCCGGGAAGGGCGCGGCGCCCAGGTCGAAGTAGTGGGCGTGCGTGATGGTGCGGCCGCGCTGGCTGCGGTCGGGGTGGTCGAACACGGCCACGCTCTGCAGCGCGGCGCGCAGGGCGGGCTCGGGCAGGTCGCAGTGGGTTTCTTCGGCCAGCTCGCGCAGGCAGGATTGCCACACGGTCTCGCGCTGTTCGATAAAGCCGCCGGGCACGGCCAGCTGCCCCTTGCCGGGCGCGTGGGCGCGGCGGATGAGCAGCACGTGGTCCTGGCAGCGCAACACGGCGTCCACCGTGACGAACACGGGCGGGTAGGGCGCGGCGGCCCAGGCTTCGCGGTAGCCGCGCAGCATGCGCCATTCCTCCTGCAGCGCGGCGTAGGGCGGGGTGTGGGCGAAGCGCTCCAGCGCGGCGATGGTGCTGCCTGGGATTTCATCGGCCAGCGGGGCCAGCGCCGCCTGCACGGTCGCGGGCGTGGCGCCGAAGTAGGCGTCGCGGATGGCGGTGGCGTCGATGCGGCCCTGGCGCTCCACGTGAATGAGCTGCCAGCCGGGGAAGGCGCTCAGGTAACTGCTGGTGGCGTCCTTGAAGTGGCCGACTAGGCCGATTCGCGCGTCCGGCCCGGCGATGCGGTTGACGCCCGCGATCACCGCCTGCACCCACACGGCCTCGTTGTAGTAGTCGCGCATCGGCAGCACCTGCACGCGGTCGCGGTGGGCCTGGGGCAAGGCTTCGCGCAGCATGGCTTCGCGCTCTGCCCAAGTAAACGGGTTCTTGGGCGAGCGCGCCTGCCAGGCGGAGCCTATGACCACGATCACGTTGCGCGCGCTGGCCAGGGCGCGTTGCAGCAGGGCCATGTGGCCGGAATGGACAGGCTCGAAGCGGCCGATGTAGATGGCGGTGTCGTACATGGTATTTTTTGAATGAAATATGCCGCTAGCGCTTGCTGGACAAGCGCTGGCAGCTATGAATTCAGTAGTCTTGCATCACACATACCGCGCCGCGATGGGCATCTGCCGCCCGCTGCCGAAGGCGCGCGGCCGCACGCGCAGGATGGGCGGGGCCTGGCGGCGCTTGTACTCGTTGCGCGCCACCATCATGCGCACGCGCTGCACCAGGGCGCGGCCCGCCTCGTTCTCTTGCAGCTTGGCGACAAAGGCTTGTGCAGCCGCGTGCTCGGCGGCGGACAGGCGGTCGCCCTCGATCAACAGCTTGAGCACTTCGTCCAGCACCGGGTAGGGCGGCAGGCTGTCCACGTCACGCTGGCCGGGGGCCAGTTCGGCGGACGGCTCCTTGTCGATGATGGCCTGCGGTATCAGCGTGCGTCCGGCCTGCGCGTTGACGTGGCGCGAGAGCGCGAACACCTCCGTCTTGTACAGGTCGCCGATCAGGCCCAGGCCGCCGTTGGTGTCGCCGTACAGCGTGCAGTAGCCCACGGAGATTTCGGACTTGTTGCCCGTGGTGAGCAGCAGGTGGCCGAAGGCGTTGGAGTATTCCATCAGCACCGTGCCGCGGATGCGCGCTTGCAGGTTCTCCAGCGGCAGGCCCGCCAGCGGCTGGCCAAAGCTGTCTTCATACTGCCGCGCGTAGCCCGCCACCAGATCGGCGATGGGGTGCGTGAGCAGCTTCACGCCCAGGTTCTGGCACAGCGCCACTGAGTCATCGACCGAGCCGCTGCTGGAGTAGCGCGACGGCATGGTGATGCCCACCACGTTCTGTGGCCCCAGCGCCTGCGCGGCCAGGGCCAGGGTCAGCGCGCTGTCGATGCCGCCCGAGCTGCCCACCACCACCTGCGTGAAGCCGCAGCGGCGCGCGTAATCGCGCAGGCCCAGCAATATTTGCTGGCGGTAGAACTCCATCGTCGGTAGGCCCTCGGCAGGCACCGGAGCGGGCCGTTCGCCACCCGCCGTGAAGAAGCGCCCGCCGTCGAAGCACAGCGTGCGCACGTCCTCTACGAAGCGTGGGGCCTCGAAGACGATGCCGCCCTCGGGCTCGGCCGCGAAGGAGGCGCCGTCGTACACCACCTGGTCGTGCCCGCCGATCTGGTTGACGTACAGGATGGGCAGGCCGTGGCGGCGCGACGAGCCGCCGAAGATCTGGTGCCGCTGCTCGCGCTTGCCCACGTGGCTGGGGCTGGCGTTGATGCTGATGACGAGGTCGGGCGCGGCGTCGCGCAGGCGCTCGAAGGGGTTGGTGGCGTAGTCGGCGCCGTGGTCGTTCCAGCCGTCCTCGCAGACCAGCAGGCCCAACTGCGCGCTGCCCACGCGCAGCACCTTGGCGACGTCCGGGCCGGGCTCGAAGTGGCGGCGCTCGTCGAAGATGTTGTAGGTGGGCAGCAGCTGCTTGGCGTATTGCAGGCGCACGGTGCCGCCCTGCAGCACCAGCAGGCTGTTGTGCAGCCGCTTGCCGGGACCTTGGGCTGGCGTGGGTGCGCCGACGACCCAGTGCAGCGTGGGGAATTCGGCGGACGCCTGTTGCAGCGCGGCCAGCCCGTCCTGCACGCGCTGCAAGAAAGGCGGCTCGTCCAGCATGTCGCCGGGGTAGTAGCCGCACAGCGCGAGTTCGCTGAACACGACGAGGTCTGCGCCTTCGCTCGCGGCCTGCCGCACGGCGGTCACCATGCGCTGGACGTTGCCTTCAATGTCGCCGACCGTGAAATTGAGTTGGGCGATGGTGATGCGGAGCATGGGTAGTCACTCCTTCACGTTGAACACCTGGCGCAGATAGGCCAGATAGGTCTCATCGTCGCACAGCGTCTTGCCCGGCGTGTCCGACAGCTTCGCCACGGGTTGGCCGTTGGCGCGCACCAGCTTCATCACGATGTTGAGCGGCTTCATCTCCGGCGCATCGCCCATGTCGTTGGTGAGGCTGGTGCCGATGCCAAAGCCCAGCTGCGTGCGGTCGCCGAAGTGGCGGTAGAGCATCAGCGCGCGGGCCAAAGTGAGGCCGTCGGAGAACACCAGCCGCTTGGTATTCGCGTCGATGCGCAGCCGGGCGTAGTGCGCCAGCGCCTTCTCGCCCCAGGCCACGGGGTCGCCCGAGTCGTGGCGCAGGCCGTCGAAGAGCTTGGCGAAGTACAGGTCGAAGTCGGCCAGGAAGGCG
>Ga0222423_1001465_pt1 | contig 10615 bp, 9 predicted proteins | sample 3A0metagenome_FD_182472 | JGI IMG/M metagenome (GOLD analysis project Ga0222423, IMG submission 182472) | Enriched microbial communities from leaf-cutter ant dump, University of Wisconsin, Madison, United States - 3A0 (version 2) | ecosystem: Environmental > Terrestrial > Nest > Insects nest >...
TTTACCCAGAGTCATTAAGAGCCCAAGGAACAGGCTCAGCGGCAGAATAAGCTGCGCCATCTCGGGCACGCCGAGCCCCAGCAAAGAGAGGACCAGGTTTGTCGGAATATCGCCATCTACCGCCGCGCCGAGGATCCTCACCAGTTTCTGACAAAAGAAGATCAAAAGCAGGATGAAGAGGATGGCAAGCTGGCTTTTTAGCGTCTCCCGCACCAGATATCGTATGATTATCACTATAAATACGCCCGTAAAAACCCGTCTTATTGCAGGAAAATAGCTTGTTTCATGGCTTAAACGTCATTTATTCTCTTGAGTCGTCGAAATCATCGCTAAGATTAAATGACTCAGCGGTTTCACGTTTCATGACCTGTTCTGACGTGCCAGGACCGTAATAACGTTAAGATTAACACGAAGTCACCGCAACAGCGGAAATGAGTTACGTAAGCTTGCAATTCTATCCGTAGCCACCGCCGTTGTCTTTAAGATTCAGGAGCGTAGTGCATGGAGTTCAGTGTAAAAAGTGGTAGCCCGGAGAAACAGCGGAGTGCCTGTATCGTCGTAGGCGTATTCGAACCACGTCGGCTCTCTCCCATCGCCGAACAGCTCGATAAAATCAGCGACGGTTATATCAGCGCGCTGCTGCGTCGCGGCGAACTGGAAGGCAAACCGGGGCAGACCTTATTGCTGCACCACGTACCGAACGTGCTCTCAGAGCGAATTCTGCTGATTGGCTGCGGGAAAGAGCGCGAGCTCGACGAGCGCCAGTACAAGCAGGTCATTCAGAAAACCATCAACACCCTGAATGATACAGGTTCAATGGAGGCCGTCTGCTTCCTGACCGAGCTGCACGTCAAAGGCCGCAACAATTACTGGAAAGTACGCCAGGCGGTTGAAACCGCGAAAGAGACGCTGTACAGCTTCGACCAGCTCAAAACCAACAAAAGCGAGCCGCGTCGTCCGCTGCGGAAAATGGTCTTCAACGTGCCAACCCGCCGTGAACTGACCAGCGGCGAACGTGCGATTCAGCACGGTCTGGCCATTGCCGCCGGTATCAAAGCGGCGAAAGACCTCGGCAACATGCCGCCAAACATCTGTAACGCCGCCTATCTGGCCTCACAGGCGCGTCAGCTGGCAGACAGCTACAGCAAAAATGTCATCACCCGCGTCATCGGCGAACAGCAGATGAAAGAGCTGGGAATGCACTCCTACCTCGCGGTCGGCAACGGTTCGCAGAACGAATCACTGATGTCGGTCATCGAGTATAAAGGCGTTGAATCTGAAGACGTTCGTCCGATTGTGCTGGTCGGTAAAGGTTTGACCTTCGACTCAGGCGGCATCTCCATCAAGCCGTCCGAAGGCATGGACGAGATGAAGTACGACATGTGCGGCGCGGCAGCGGTATACGGTGTGATGCGTATGGTTGCCGAGCTTCAGCTGCCGATTAACGTTATCGGCGTGCTGGCGGGCTGTGAAAACATGCCGGGTGGCCGCGCGTATCGCCCGGGCGACGTGCTCACCACCATGTCTGGCCAAACCGTTGAAGTCCTGAACACCGACGCCGAAGGCCGTCTGGTGCTGTGCGACGTGCTGACCTACGTTGAGCGCTTCGAGCCAGAAGCGGTTATCGACGTGGCGACGCTGACCGGCGCCTGCGTGATTGCCCTGGGTCATCACATCACCGGCCTGATGTCAAACCACAACCCGCTGGCGCACGAACTGATTGGCGCGTCCGAGCAGTCGGGTGACCGCGCGTGGCGTCTGCCGCTGGGTGATGAGTATCAGGAACAGCTGGAGTCTAACTTCGCGGATATGGCCAACATCGGCGGCCGTCCTGGCGGTGCGATCACCGCAGGCTGCTTCCTGGCGCGCTTTACCCGTAAGTACAACTGGGCGCACCTGGACATCGCGGGCACCGCATGGCGCTCCGGTAAGGCCAAAGGCGCAACCGGTCGTCCGGTGGCGCTGCTGTCGCAGTTCCTGCTGAACCGCGCCGGGTTTAACGGCGAAGAGTAATGTGTGAATGCCGGATGGCGCTGCGCTTATCCGGCCTACAAGACTGTACGCTGTAGGCCTGATAAGACGCGCGAGCGTCGCCATCAGGCAATAAGGCCGGGTCCCCCGGCCTTGTATTTAAATCCACCACAAGAAGCCCCATATATGAAGAATGCGACGTTCTATCTTCTGGACAATGACACCACCGTCGACGAGCTTAGCGCCGTCGAACAACTGGTGTGTGAAATTGCCGCAGAACGTTGGCGCGCGGGCAAGCGCGTGCTGATCGCCTGCGAAGACGAGCAGCAGGCCATTCGCCTGGATGAAGCCCTGTGGAGCCGCCCTCCGGAAAGTTTTGTGCCGCATAACCTGGCGGGCGAAGGCCCAAGAGGCGGTGCGCCGGTGGAGATCGCCTGGCCTGCCAGGCGCAACAGCAGCCCACGGGATATACTGATAAGTCTGCGGGTAAACTTTGCAGATTTTGCCACCGCTTTCACAGAAGTGGTAGACTTCGTCCCTTACGAAGAAACTCTGAAACAACTCGCACGCGATCGCTACAAAGCCTACCGCGTGGCTGGTTTTAACCTGAATACGGCAACCTGGAAATAATGGAAAAGACATATAACCCGCAAGATATCGAACAGCCGCTTTACGAGCACTGGGAAAAGCAGGGCTATTTCAAGCCTAACGGCGACGAAAGCAAAGAGTCCTTCTGCATCATGATCCCGCCGCCGAACGTCACCGGCAGTTTGCATATGGGTCATGCTTTCCAGCAAACCATCATGGACACCATGATTCGCTACCAGCGCATGCAGGGCAAAAACACCCTGTGGCAGGCCGGTACCGACCACGCGGGTATTGCTACCCAGATGGTGGTTGAGCGTAAGATTGCCGCTGAAGAAGGTAAAACTCGTCACGACTACGGTCGCGATGCGTTCATCGACAAAATCTGGCAGTGGAAAGCGGAATCCGGCGGCACCATTACCCGTCAGATGCGCCGTCTCGGCAACTCCGTTGACTGGGAGCGCGAGCGCTTCACCATGGACGAAGGCCTTTCCAATGCCGTGAAAGAAGTCTTCGTTCGCCTGTACAAAGAAGACCTGATTTACCGTGGCAAGCGCCTGGTGAACTGGGACCCGAAACTGCGCACCGCCATCTCTGACCTGGAAGTGGAAAACCGCGAGTCTAAAGGCTCGATGTGGCACATCCGCTATCCGCTGGCCGACGGTGCGAAAACCGCAGACGGTAAAGATTACCTGGTCGTCGCCACTACCCGTCCGGAAACCATTCTCGGCGATACCGGCGTGGCCGTGAACCCGGAAGATCCGCGTTATAAAGATCTGATCGGTAAATTCGTTATTCTGCCGCTGGTTGACCGACGTATTCCAATCGTGGGCGATGAACACGCCGATATGGAAAAAGGCACCGGCTGCGTGAAAATCACCCCGGCGCACGACTTTAACGACTACGAAGTTGGCCGTCGTCACGCGCTGCCGATGATCAATATTCTGACCTTTGACGGCGACATCCGCGAAACCGCGGAAGTGTACGACACCAAAGGCGAAGAGTCTGACGTTTACTCCAACGCGATCCCGGCAGAGTTCCAGAAACTGGAACGCTTTGCTGCCCGTAAGGCCATCGTCGCTGCCGTTGACGCGCTGGGCCTGCTGGAAGAAATTAAACCGCACGATCTGACCGTCCCTTACGGCGACCGTGGCGGCGTGGTTATCGAACCGATGCTGACCGACCAGTGGTATGTGCGTGCCGACGTGCTGGCGAAACCAGCGGTTGAAGCCGTTGAAAACGGTAGCATTCAGTTCGTGCCGAAGCAGTACGAAAACATGTACTTCTCCTGGATGCGCGATATTCAGGACTGGTGTATCTCTCGTCAGCTGTGGTGGGGTCACCGTATCCCGGCATGGTACGACAACGACGGCAACGTCTACGTTGGTCGCACCGAAGACGAAGTGCGTCAGGAAAATAACCTCGGCGCCGACGTTGCACTGCGTCAGGACGAAGACGTTCTCGATACCTGGTTCTCCTCCGCGCTGTGGACCTTCTCGACCCTCGGCTGGCCGGAAAACACCGACGCGCTGCGTCAGTTCCACCCAACCAGCGTGATGGTTTCCGGCTTCGACATCATCTTCTTCTGGATTGCCCGCATGATCATGATGACCATGCACTTCATCAAAGATGAAAACGGCAAGCCGCAGGTTCCGTTCCATACCGTCTACATGACCGGTCTGATTCGCGACGACGAAGGCCAGAAGATGTCCAAATCCAAGGGTAACGTTATTGACCCGCTGGATATGGTCGACGGCATCTCCCTGCCGGAGCTGCTGGAAAAACGTACCGGCAACATGATGCAGCCGCAGCTGGCTGAGAAGATTGCCAAGCGTACCGAGAAGCAGTTCCCGAACGGTATCGAGCCGCACGGCACCGACGCCCTGCGCTTTACCCTGGCGGCGCTGGCTTCGACCGGCCGCGATATCAACTGGGATATGAAGCGTCTTGAAGGTTACCGTAACTTCTGTAACAAGCTGTGGAACGCCAGCCGCTTTGTGCTGATGAACACCGAAGATCAGGATTGCGGCTTCAACGGCGGCGAAATGACGCTGTCGCTGGCGGACCGCTGGATCCTCGCTGAATTCAACCAGACCGTGAAAGCGTACCGCGAAGCGCTGGATAACTTCCGCTTCGACATCGCCGCGGGCATTCTGTACGAGTTCACCTGGAACCAGTTCTGCGACTGGTATCTGGAGCTGACCAAGCCGGTAATGACCGGGGGTTCCGAGTCTGAACTGCGCGGTACCCGCAATACGCTGGTTACCGTGCTGGAAGGTCTGCTGCGCCTGGCACACCCGATCATCCCGTTCATCACCGAAACTATCTGGCAGCGCGTGAAGGTCATTTGCGGCATTACCGCCGACACCATCATGCTGCAGCCGTTCCCGGAATATAACGCCGCGCAGGTTGATGAAGCCGCGCTGGCCGATACCGAATGGCTGAAGCAAGCGATCGTTGCCGTACGTAACATTCGTGCGGAAATGAACATCGCCCCGGGTAAACCGCTGGAGCTGCTGCTGCGTGGTTGCAGCGCTGACGCGATGCGTCGCGTGAACGACAACCGTAGCTTCCTGCTGAACCTGGCGCGTCTGGAAAGCATCACCGTACTGCCTGCCGATGACAAAGGTCCGGTTTCCGTGACCAAAATCATCGACGGCGCCGAACTGCTGATCCCGATGGCTGGCCTCATCAACAAAGAAGATGAGCTGGCGCGTCTGGCGAAAGAAGTGGCGAAAATCGAAGGTGAGATTGCCCGTATCGAAGGCAAACTCTCCAACGAAGGTTTCGTCGCCCGCGCGCCGGAAGCGGTCATTGCCAAAGAGCGTGAGAAGCTGGACGGTTATGCAGAAGCGAAAGCGAAGCTGATTGAGCAGCAGGCGGTCATCGCCGCGCTGTAATCATCGTGCCTGTACGTTTGCCGGATAGCGCTGCGCTTATCCGGCCTACAGCACCGTCAACGTAGGTCGGAAAAGCGTAGCGCATCCGACACTACTGACGATTAAAAAGCCTCTGGCGTCCTCGCTCAGAGGCTTTTTATTGAATTATCCTCGCTTGCGCTTCCCCTCACCGCAGTGGTATTAACTGCATATGTTCCACATTTCTGTCATGAGTTCGCTATGAGTGTCATTACACCTGTCTCGGCGACGCTACGCCGCATCACCGCCGACGACAACGCGGCTATCGCCCATGTGATTCGCCAGGTCTCCGCCGAATATGGCCTGACTGCTGATAAAGGCTACACCGTGGCCGACCCAAATCTCGACGAGTTGTTTCAGGTCTACAGCCAGCCTGGCGCGGCGTATTGGGTGGTTGAGCAGAATGGTCAGGTGGTGGGCGGCGGCGGTGTTGCGCCGTTAGGTTGTAGCGAACCGGATATCTGCGAACTGCAAAAAATGTATTTCCTGCCGAGCGTGCGCGGTCAGGGGCTGGCGAAGCGGCTGGCGCTGATGGCGCTGGATCACGCCCGTGAGCAGGGGTTTAAACAGTGCTATCTGGAAACGACCGCGTTTCTGACGGAGGCCATTCGTCTTTACGAGCGTTTGGGGTTCGCGCATATTGCGGAACCCCTCGGTTGCACCGGTCACGTCGACTGTGAAGTCCGGATGTTAAAACCCCTCTGAGGTTATCCTGAGGGGAACCACAACGTTATTGCATCTCAGCAGACAACATCAGGCGTATCACACCGGCCGCACGCGCGGTCGGCAGTTTAAGTACCTGAGCCCATAAATCCTGCACCATGTCACAGGTCAGCTTCTCTTTTCCCACGCCTTTATTTGGGTCAGCCATGATTTGAATATCCTGGCCATAACGCTGCACCAGCGTCGGGCTGAGGGTTTGCAGATCCTGAAGCGCCAGCTGTTTTTCTTCTGCCGTCACGGTATGTTTTTTCGGGCCATGAGAGGCATACAGCATGCCCATGTCGCTCGCCATACGACGATCCATGATCTCGCGAGGAATAATGCGCACCGGATTAATCCCACCTTTTACCGCCGGGAAGAGAAAACGGAAGCATTCGTCGTCCCCCACTTTCTGCACCGCGGCAATCTGCTCGAGATTAATCTTCATATAACCAATCACCTCGGCATCAGGTGCCTGCTGCAAACGCGCCATCTGCATCTGCAGGATCTGCGGCTGAATGGCGTCAATAATCTGTTGCTCGCTTTTTCCGGCCTCTTTCATCTGTGCCGACTGGTTGCGAATATGCTCCCACAGCGCAGGTTCCTGCTCTTTAATGACCTGATAAACAGGCATGGTCAGCATCGCATCTTCGAATTTCTGCGCTTCCGTTTTTCCATAGTCCGGGCTTTCGCGCGGAATCAGGTAATGCACGTCAAACAGATTCCAGCCGACGATCGCAACCACGAAAATCACCCCGCTCGCGATCTTGCCAATCCAGCCTTTTTTGCGAAATACCCCCACGATGATGGCGATAACCGCGCCGATATACCCTGCCAATAATACGTGTGCCCAGTTCATTGAATTTCCTTACCCAAATCAATCGTTATTCCGGGGATTATGCTTCCCCGTGATGAGTTTCGATTATTGCGGTAAAGATGAACGATTTCCAGCCACCAAATTTTTCTGCTGAAGGCTAGAAAGGTGTAACGCGCAGGCGGATAACTTATACCGGCACGCCGCTATGAAAGCGGAACTCATTATCGGGAGAAGTGATAAGCGCAGCTTCCACTTCCCCAAAAAAACGCACCCGATCGCCGATGTCGTTCGCCGAAATCTGCTGTGCCAGCGCCAGATAATCTTGATAGTGCCGCGCCTCGGATCGCAGCAGCGACAGATAAAACGCCTGCAAATCCGCCTCCAGATAAGGCGCCAACGCGGCAAAGCGCTCGCAGGAGCGGGCTTCGATATACGCTCCGCAAATCAGCTTATCAATCAGCGTCAGCGGCTCGTGGGTTCGTACCTCTTTGAGCATGCCTTTGGCATAGCGGCTGGCGGTGATTTTGACATAGGGAATATTGCGACGCTGCATCGCCTCACGCACCTGCCAGAAGTGGTGCAGCTCCTCTTTAATCAGCAGCACCATGCTGTCTATCAACTGACGTCCCCACGGGTCGTCGGTCTGCGGCATCGCGCTTTTGTTTATCTGCTTATTCAGCGCGGCGAAATCCGGCTCTTCTCCCTCGCGAAAGGCAAAGGCTTCATACGGCTTAAGCCAGTCGAGCAGCGCCTGCGAACCCGCTTTGTCGGCGACATATTTACGCACCAGCAGCATTGCCGTTTGCGCCGCTTTCAGCTCGCAAACTAAATGGTCAGTCAGCAACAGAGGTAGATTTTCCGGATCGCGGGCTTTATCGAGCCATGCCTGAGGCGTTTTACAGTGCAGGAAGTTGAGAACCGGGGAGAGTATTTGCGGGTAATCCATACCGAAATCCTTGCCTACGGCAGCGGGCGCTGCCGTAGGTGATAAGATGACTTAGTGACGTACGCCGTCGTCTTCTTCGTCGACGTAATCTTCGTCGTCATCGCCTTCTTCGCCGTTCGGGTCTTCGTAGTAGGTGCCCCAACCGTCGTATTCCACTTCAAATTTCTCGGCCAGGTTCATCAGTTGCTCAACCTGTGCGTCAATCAGCTCGGCATTCAGCGCGCATTCACTGAGGATGTCGCAGCAGATCACGGTGTCGCCTTCTTCCACTTCCAGCTCTTCCGGCTCAGTCACTTCATAGCCCAGCTTGAACGCTTCGACTGCCGCTTTTTCCAGGCTTTCGAAATCGTCAGCGGAAAGGTGGTGCTCAATGGTGTACAGCGCGTCAGGATCGCTGCCGTCTTCCAGCAGTTCTTCAATAATCAGACGTGTTTCTTCACGCTGCTCTTCCAGGTGTTCCGGGTTTGCCATGGCTCTTTCCTCATAATGTGGCTGATACTCTTATTGTCACATACCGTTGCCATTGCCTCCACCTTTCCGATAAAGATTTGTTATTGGGGTTGCAAATGAATATTCATACATATAAAGTGAATTTTAATTCAATAAGTGGCTTGAGCCAGGTGAGGGAAAAATGTCTACTCTGTATAAAAAGAACTTCTTAAAATTACTCGATTTTACCCCTGCAGAAATCACCACGCTGCTGCAACTCGCGGCAAAACTAAAAGCGGATAAAAAAAGCGGCACGGAGTCGCCGAACCTGACCGGTAAAAACATCGCGCTCATCTTCGAAAAAGACTCGACCCGCACCCGATGCTCTTTCGAAGTTGCCGCTTACGATCAGGGCGCTCGCGTCACTTATCTTGGTTCCAGCGGCAGCCAGATTGGCCATAAAGAGTCGATTAAAGACACCGCGCGCGTGCTGGGCCGCATGTATGACGGCATTCAGTATCGCGGCTACGGCCAGGAAGTGGTCGAAACGCTGGCCGAGTACTCCGGCGTGCCGGTGTGGAACGGCTTGACCGACGAATTCCATCCGACACAACTGCTGGCGGACCTGCTGACCATGCAGGAACATCTGCCGGGCAAAGCATTCAACGAAATGACGTTGGTCTATGCCGGAGATGCGCGCAACAACATGGGTAACTCCATGCTGGAAGCCGCAGCGTTAACCGGCCTGGATCTGCGCCTTGTCGCGCCAAAAGCGTGCTGGCCGGAAGAGAGCCTGGTGGCCGAGTGTAAAGCGCTGGCGCAGAAAAACGGTGGCAACGTGACGCTGACGGAAGATATCGCCGCAGGCGTAAAAGGGGCCGATTTTATCTATACCGACGTGTGGGTCTCGATGGGCGAAGCCAAAGAGAAGTGGGCGGAACGTATTGCGCTGCTGCGCGGCTATCAGGTGAATAGCGCCATGATGAAGCTGACCGGCAACCCGCAGGTCAAATTCCTGCACTGCCTGCCTGCATTCCATGATGACCAGACGACGCTGGGTAAGAAAATGGCCGCTGAGTACGGTATGCAAGGTGGGATGGAAGTGACCGACGAGGTCTTTGAATCACCAGCCAGCATCGTGTTTGATCAAGCTGAAAACCGCATGCACACTATCAAAGCAGTGATGGTCGCAACGCTAAGCAAATAACGACAACTTGTATCGTTATGCCTGATGGCGCTTCGCTTATCAGGCCTACGCACTACGCCCTGGCCTGACGGTCAGGGCGTAACTTCTCAGGCAACCAGCAGTTTCACCACCAGCTTACGCACTTTCGCCGGCGTGCCGACAGCGCACAGCGGTTTGTGTACTTCACCCGGGTAAAACACCACGAAGTCACCTTCGCTCATCACCACCATTTTTTCCTGCACGCCTTCCGGCAGGAAAGCGATGTCTTTGTCGGCCAGCCAGTCGGTGTCCGGTTTGCCCGCAGGCTGGGTGCTGAACGCCATCCCTTCCTGACCACTCAGCACCACCTGGATATCCAGGTAACGCGCGTGATACTCGGCGCGACGCTCGGCAAATGGCTCGGTCATGTTTTCTGAAACCATATAAAACAGACGGTTGCCGTCAATGTCGTATTTCCCTTCCGGGGTTTCCGCGGTAACGTTAGCCTTAATGTAGGCAATCGCCTGACGCAGTTCTTCCGGCAGCCAGGACTGCACGTTGTGAATATTGCCAATAATCATGATGACTCCACAAATAAAACGATGTTTCAATTTTTAGTTGTTATACGTAAATTCGCGATACCATACCAGCACTTTTTACCCTGTTATTGCGGTCCTGCCGGTTTAGCGCACAGTTTGCGCCTGGCGAGTGGCGCCAAGAATTTAAATGCATAAAAAGCGAATACTCATTCTATGAGAATCGTTTTCGTTGATTAAAATGTGAATTCAGCGCTTGATCCCTTACCAAAGCTGCGTATAATGCCAGCCGTTTTGCCGGGAGGAATTATGGTTCAGTGTGTACGACATCGCGTCTTACCGCGTCTGAAAAAAGACGCTGGCCTGCCGTTTTTCCTTTCCGTTGCATCCGTATTCGTAAAGCCCCTTATTTAAGGGGCTTTTTTTTTGCGCCGTCGTCAGGAGATAAACATGGCTAATCCGCTGTATCAAAAACACATCATTTCCATAAACGATCTCAGCCGCGAAGACCTTGAACTGGTTTTGGCGACCGCCGCCAGCCTGAAA
>Ga0222423_1001468_pt1 | contig 10602 bp, 7 predicted proteins | sample 3A0metagenome_FD_182472 | JGI IMG/M metagenome (GOLD analysis project Ga0222423, IMG submission 182472) | Enriched microbial communities from leaf-cutter ant dump, University of Wisconsin, Madison, United States - 3A0 (version 2) | ecosystem: Environmental > Terrestrial > Nest > Insects nest >...
GGCGACAACATCAAGATGGTGGTGACGCTGATCGCCCCGATCGCGATGGACGAAGGCCTGCGCTTCGCGATCCGCGAAGGCGGCCGTACCGTCGGCGCCGGCGTGGTGGCCAAGATCGTCCAGTAAGCAAGCTGTCGGGTCCGGGGCTCGTGCAAACGGGCCCCGTTTCCTTTTGCGCCAGTAGCTCAATTGGCAGAGCAGCGGTCTCCAAAACCGCAGGTTGGGGGTTCGAGTCCCTCCTGGCGCGCCACAGGATCGTCTCTCGATTGCAAGATCGAGGGTTTCATTTGAAGAGTCTGGCATGGATGCCGATTCGTTCCTCGCGTTCAGGGTCGAGCGCACAAGCAAACCCTCTATGAATTCCAACGTCGAAAAAGTGGGCGGCACCAACGCGCTTGACGTCGTCAAGCTTGTGCTTGCGGCTGCGCTGCTGGTAGCTGGCATCGTTGCGTATTACGCCTTCGAGAGCTGGAACGGCTGGGCGCGCCTGGGCGTGTTCGCCGTCGGCTTGATCGCGGCTTGCGCGGTCGCGGCGTTTACCGCGATCGGTCGCTCCGCGCGCGAATATCTTGCTGAATCCCAGTTCGAACTGCGCAAGGTCGTATGGCCAACGCGTGACCAGACGCTGCGCACCACGCTTGTCGTCATGGTCGTGGTCGTCATCCTCAGCCTGCTGCTCGGCTTGATCGATGTCATCCTCAAGTGGATCGTCCTCGACCACTTGCTGAAATTCGGAGGCTGAGGTCGGCATGAGCAAGCGCTGGTACGTGGTTCACGCCTATTCGGGTTTCGAGCACAGCGTCTCTCGGGCGCTCAAGGAGCGCATCGCGCGAGCCGGGATGGAAGACCGGTTTGGCGAAGTTCTGGTGCCGACCGAGGAAGTCATCGAAATGCGCGGCGGGCAGAAGCGCCGCAGCGAGCGCAAGTTCTTTCCTGGCTATGTCCTGGTTCAGATCGAGACGCACGACGAAGGCAAGTCGATCAAGATCGACGATGAATCCTGGCATCTGGTCAAGGAGACGCCGCGCGTGATGGGCTTCATCGGCGGCACCGCCGATCGCCCGTTGCCGATCAAGGATTCCGAAGCCGACAACATCCTGCAGCGCGTGCAGGAAGGCGTCGAGAAGCCGCGCCCGAAGGTTCTTTTCGAGCCGGGCGAGATGGTGCGTGTCATCGACGGCCCGTTCAACGACTTCAACGGCGTGGTCGAAGAGGTCAACTACGAAAAGAGCCGCCTGCGCGTGGCGGTACTGATTTTCGGGCGCTCGACGCCGGTGGAATTGGAATTTGGTCAGGTGGAAAAAGCCTGACATGGTGTGAGCGGTGGGCGGTAAGCGGTGAGCGGAGAAAACCGGGTTTCGTACCGGGTGATCTTCCGTTCACCGTTCTTCCGCTCATCGCTCACTGATTCAACCAAAGGAGGAGTCCCGCAGCCTGTGAAGGCGTGCAGACGCTGGAACTCCGGGAGAAAACCAATGGCAAAGAAAGTAGTCGGTTACATCAAGTTGCAGGTCAAGGCCGGCCAGGCCAATCCGTCGCCGCCGGTCGGCCCGGCGCTCGGCCAGCGCGGCCTGAACATCATGGAGTTCTGCAAGGCGTTCAACGCCGCGACGCAGAAGCTCGAGCCGGGTCTGCCGATTCCGGTCGTCATCACGGCCTATTCTGATCGTACCTTCACCTTCATCACGAAGACGCCGCCGGCGTCGATCCTGCTGAAGAAGGCGGTCGGCATCACTTCGGGCTCCAAGCGCCCGAACACCGAAAAGGTGGGCAAGGTCAGCCGCGCGCAGCTCGAGGCGATTGCCAAGCAGAAGGAACCCGACCTGACCGCGGCTGATCTCGACGCCGCCGTCCGCACGATCGCAGGCAGCGCCCGCAGCATGGGCCTGGTGACGGAGGCCTGAACATGAGCACGAAGATCAGCAAGCGTTACAAGGCGCTCAGCGCCGCCGTCGTTCCGGGCAAGACCTACGCGATCGACGAAGCCATCAAGATCGTCAAGGACGGCGCCAAGGCCAAGTTCGCCGAATCCGTGGATGTCGCCATCCGTCTCGGCATCGACGCCAAGAAGTCCGACCAGGGCGTGCGTGGTTCGGCGATGATGCCGCATGGTACCGGCAAGACCGTCAAGGTCGCGGTGTTCTGCCCGGCTGGCGAAAAGGCCGAAGCGGCCAAGGCCGCTGGTGCGGACGCGGTCGGCATGGAAGATCTTGCCGAGCGCATGCAGGCGGGTGAGCTCGACTTCGGTCGCGTCATCGCCACGCCGGACGCGATGCGCGTCGTCGGCAAGCTCGGCCAGCTGCTCGGCCCGCGCGGCCTGATGCCGAACCCGAAGGACGGCTCGGTCGCGGCCGACGTGGTCAGCGCGGTGAAGAACGCGAAGGCCGGTCAGGTCAAGTTCCGCAACGACAAGGCCGGCATCATCCACTGCTCGATCGGCAAGGCCTCGTTCGAAGTCGCCGCGCTCAAGGACAACCTGAACGCGCTGCTTGCCGACCTCGTCAAGGCCAAGCCGGCTTCGGCGAAGGGCCAGTACCTGCAGAAGGTGTCCATCTCGAGCACGATGGGCGTTGGCGTGCCGGTCGATACCTCGACGGTTTCGGTCTGATCGCAGGCGGCGGACTCGTCCGCCGCGCACCAGCTGCAAGACGCAGCGGGCCGCAAGGTCCGCTGCGTTCGCATGAGGTCGTCGCAGGTCGCAAGACTTTTCATCCGGAACGGGCTAGAATAGCCGGTTCATTTTTCGAATTTTGAGGGCGTCCCGCGCATGCGGGAGCCGTCAAAGACCGCAGGCGGCCGACGCCGGCGTGATCGGGAAGCAGGGAAGCGTGCGTTGCACGGATTCTCCCGATCCAGCCGGGCAAGCCTCAAACCACCAGCCTGCGTAGATGGTGTCGCCTCCTGGAAATCTGGTTCAACGAGCCACTTCGGGCAGACCAGTCAGAAAGGCCACCACGGAACGCGATTCGCGTTCCCGGCGTCCAGGAAGGATGCCGTTCAGGACCGCAAGCGGCAACCCCGCGAGCGGAGTTCAATTGGAGGAGTGCTAATGGCTCTCAATCTGTCCCAGAAGAAAGAAGTTGTCGCCGAACTGGCGGAAGTCGCCGCCAAGGCGCATTCCCTGATCGCCGCCGAGTACGCGGGCACCACGGTCGAGCAGATGACCGCGATGCGCAAGAAGGCACGTGAGTCGGGCGTTTTCCTCAAGGTCGTCAAGAACACGCTCGCTTCGCGCGCCGTGGTCGGCACCGAGTACGAATGCGCCAAGGATTCGCTGGTCGGACCGCTGCTGTACGCGTTCTCGAACGAGGAGCCCGGTGCTGCCGGTCGCCTGATCAAGGAATTCGCCAAGGGCAACGACAAGCTCAAGCCGAAGGTCGTCGTCGTCGGTGGCCAGCAGTACCCGGCCAGCCATGTCGACGTGCTCGCTTCGCTGCCCACGCTCGAGCAGGCGCTCGGCATGCTGGCTCGCGTCCTCGCCGAACCGGCCGCGATGTTCGCGCGCGCGGTCAAGGCGGTGGCCGACAAGCAGGGCGGTGGCGAAGAAGCCGCGGCTCCGGCCGAAACGGCCTGATCGGTTCGTCGAATCCAATCCAGAAAAAATTTCATCGAGGTAATACCCAATGTCCCTTTCCAACGAGCAAATCGTCGAAGCCATCGCCGCCAAGTCGCTGATGGAAGTCATGGAGCTGGTCAAGGCGATCGAAGAGAAGTTCGGCGTCTCCGCCGCCGCCCCGGTCGTCGCTGCCGCCGGTCCGGCCGCTGCCGCGGCCCCGGTCGAGGAACAGACCGAGTTCACGATCGTCCTCAAGAGCGCCGGCGACAAGAAGGTTGACGTCATCAAGGCCGTCCGCGCCATCACGGGCCTCGGCCTCAAGGAAGCCAAGGACCTCACCGAGGCCGGTGGCGTCCTCAAGGAAGGCGTGTCGAAGGACGACGCTGCGAAGTTCAAGAAGGACCTGGAAACGGCTGGCGCGACCGTCGAGGTCAAGTAAGCCACGAAGCGTTGTCCATCGCTTCAGCCAGGTAAGGCCAAGCCTGGGAGCGCAAGCTCCCGGGCTTTGCCCGTTGCGCGGGCATGGGAAATCGCGTTGCCGCCCTCAGATAAGGCGGTTCCCAGCGTCATTTCCGATGTCCGTTCCATAGTCGGTTTTCTCCCAGCGACGAGCCGCCGTCGCGCGCTGTACGAGGTGTGCCCCTCATGACGACCCAGACGACCTACTCCTTCACCGAAAAGAAGCGCATCCGCAAGGATTTCGGCAAGCGACCGCCCGTGCTCGGCGTGCCGTTCCTGCTCGCGATCCAGGTGGATTCCTATCGCGAGTTCCTGCAGGCCGACGTCGAGCCGAATGCCCGCGAGGACAAGGGCCTGCACGCGGCCCTGCGCTCGGTGTTCCCGATCACCAGCTATTCCGGCAGCGCGGCGCTCGAATACGTCAATTACCGCCTCGGCGAGCCGCCGTTCGACGAGCGCGAGTGCCGTTCGCGCGGCATGAGCTACGGCGCGCCGCTGCGCGTCACGGTGCGCCTGGTCATCTACGACAAGGAGTCGTCGAACAAGGCGATCAAGTACGTCAAGGAGCAGGAGGTCTACATGGGCGAACTGCCGCTCATGACCGACACCGGCACCTTCATCGTCAACGGCACCGAGCGCGTCATCGTCTCGCAGCTGCACCGTTCGCCGGGCGTGTTCTTCGACCACGACCGCGGCAAGACGCACAGCTCCGGCAAGCTGCTCTACAGCGCGCGCGTGATTCCCTACCGCGGCTCGTGGCTCGACTTCGAATTCGACCCGAAGGACGCGCTGTTCACCCGCATCGACCGTCGCCGCAAGCTGCCGGTGACGGTGCTGCTGCGCGCGCTCGGCTACACCAACGAGGAGATGCTGGACATCTTCTTCGAGAAGAACGTGTTCCACCTCGGCAAGAAGGACGGCGCCACGCTTGATCTCGTTGCCGAGCGCCTGCGCGGCGAAACGCTGAACTTCGACCTGCGCGTCGGTGACAGCGTCATCGTCGAAACCGGCAAGCGCATCACGGCGCGTCACGTCAAGCAGTTGGAGAAGGCCAATATCCAGTCGCTGGAAGTGCCCGACGAATACCTCGTCGGCCGCATCCTCGCGCACGATGTCGTCGACGCGAAGACCGGCGAGCTGCTCGCCGCTGCCAACGACGAGCTCAACGACGCGCACCTCGAGGCGTTCCGCAAGGCCGGCATCGACCAGATCGCCACCCTGTGGGTCAACGACCTCGACCGCGGCGACTACATCTCCAAGACGCTGCGCATCGATCCGTCGCGCACGCCGCTGGAGGCGCTGGTCGAGATCTACCGCATGATGCGCCCGGGCGAACCGCCGACCAAGGACGCCGCGCAGAACCTGTTCCAGAACCTGTTCTTCTCGTCCGATCGCTACGATCTCGATCGCGTCGGCCGCATGAAGTTCAACCGCCGCGTCGGTCGCGGCGACGACAAGGGCCCGGGCATCCTGTACGACGGCAAGTACTTCGGCGAGCGCAACGACGAACTGTCGAAGTCGCTGGTCAAGGAATTCGGTACGGGGTCGGACATCCTCGACGTCATCAAGGTGCTCATCGAGATCCGCAACGGCCGCGGCATCGTCGACGACATCGATCACCTCGGCAACCGTCGCGTGCGTTCGGTCGGCGAGATGGCCGAGAACGTGTTCCGCATCGGCCTCGTGCGCGTCGAGCGTGCGGTCAAGGAGCGCTTGTCGCTGGCCGAGGCCGAAGGCCTCACGCCGCAGGACCTCATCAACGCCAAGCCCGTCGCGGCAGCGGTCAAGGAGTTCTTCGGTTCCTCGCAGCTGTCGCAGTTCATGGACCAGAACAACCCGCTGTCGGAGGTCACCCACAAGCGCCGCGTTTCGGCGCTGGGCCCGGGCGGCCTGACCCGCGAACGCGCCGGCTTCGAAGTGCGCGACGTGCACCCGACCCATTACGGCCGCGTCTGCACCATCGAAACGCCGGAAGGCCCGAACATCGGCCTGATCAATTCGCTCGCCGTCTACGCGCGCACCAACGAATACGGCTTCCTCGAAACGCCCTACCGCAAGGTCGAGAACGGCAAGGTCACCAACGAGGTGAAATACCTCTCGGCGATCAACGAGGGCGAAAACGTCATCGCGCAGGCGAACTCGCCGCTCAACAAGGACGGCTCGTTCTCCGAGGAGTTCGTTTCGTGCCGCTTCCGCGGCGAGTCCGAGCTGCGTCCGTCCAGCGAGATCAACTACATGGACGTCTCGCCGATGCAGACCGTATCGGTCGCGGCGGCGCTGGTGCCGTTCCTTGAGCACGACGACGCGAACCGTGCGCTGATGGGCGCGAACATGCAGCGTCAGGCCGTGCCGACGCTGCGTTCGCAGACGCCGCTGGTCGGCACCGGCATCGAGCGCGCCGTGGCGCGCGACTCGGGCGTGACCGTCGCCGCGCTGCGCGGCGGCCTCATCGACCAGGTCGATGCGGGCCGCATCGTCGTGCGCGTCAACGAGAGCGAAATCGGCGACAACGACGCCGGCGTCGACATCTACACGCTGACCAAGTACACGCGCTCCAACCAGAACACGAACCTCAACCAGCGCCCGCTCGTCAACGTCGGCGACGTCGTCGCCAAGGGCGACGTGCTGGCCGACGGTTCGTCGACCGACCTCGGTGAGCTCGCGCTTGGCCAGAACATGCTGGTCGCGTTCATGCCGTGGAACGGCTACAACTTCGAGGACTCGATCCTGCTCTCCGAGCGCGTGGTCGAGCAGGATCGCTACACCACGATCCACATCGAGGAACTGACCATCCAGGCGCGCGACACCAAGCTCGGTCCGGAAGAGATCTCGGCCGACATCCCGAACGTCGGCGAACAGGCGCTGGCGCGCCTGGACGAATCGGGCGTCGTCTACATCGGCGCGGAAGTGAAGGCGGGCGACATTCTCGTCGGCAAGGTCACGCCCAAGGGCGAAAGCCAGCTCACGCCGGAAGAAAAGCTGCTGCGCGCGATCTTCGGCGAGAAGGCGTCCGACGTGAAGGACAGCTCGCTGCGCGTGCCGCCGGGCATGGATGGCACCGTCATCGACGTGCAGGTCTTCACGCGCGACGGCATCGAGAAGGACAAGCGCGCTCGCCAGATCGAGGAAATGGAGATCAAGCGCGTCAAGAAGGACTTCGACGACCAGTTCCGCATCCTCGAAGGCGCGATCTACAACCGCCTGCGCACGGCGATCGTCGGCAAGGTCGCCAATGGCGGTCCCGGCACGCTGAAGAAGGGGGCCGAAGTCACCGACGAATATCTCGACGGCCTGAAGAAGGACGAGTGGTTCGCGATCCGCATGAAGGACGAGGACGCGGCCGAATTCCTCGAAAAGGCACAGGAGCAGGTCAAGCGCCACAAGGAAGAGTTCGAGCAGCGCTTCAAGGCCAAGCAGGCCAAGATCACCGCGGGCGATGACCTCGCGCCGGGCGTGCTCAAGATGGTCAAGGTCTACCTGGCCGTCAAGCGTCGCATCCAGCCGGGCGACAAGATGGCCGGCCGCCACGGCAACAAGGGTGTCGTGTCGATGATCGTGCCGGTCGAGGACATGCCGTACGCGGAAGATGGCCGTCCGGTGGACATCGTGCTCAACCCGCTCGGCGTGCCGTCGCGAATGAACATCGGCCAGATCCTCGAAGTCCATCTCGGCTGGGCGGCGAAGGGCCTCGGCGAGAAGATCGACCGCATGCTCAAGGCGCAGGCCAAGGTCGCGGAACTGCGCAAGTTCCTCGACGAGGTCTACAACGCGCATGCGAGCAAGGAGGCGGCTGCCGGCCACCACGTCAACCTGAAGTCGCTGACCGACGAAGAGTTGCTCAACCTCGCGCACAACCTCACCGATGGCGTGCCGATGGCGACGCCGGTGTTCGACGGTGCGTTCGAGGAAGAGATCAAGGCGATGCTGAAGCTGGCGGATCTGCCCGAGTCGGGCCAGACCACGCTGTTCGACGGCCGCACCGGCGAGGCGTTCGATCGTCCGGTCACCGTCGGCTACATGCACATGCTCAAGCTCAACCACCTCGTCGACGACAAGATGCACGCGCGTTCGACCGGCCCGTACTCGCTCGTCACCCAGCAGCCGCTGGGCGGCAAGGCGCAATTCGGTGGCCAGCGCTTCGGCGAAATGGAAGTCTGGGCGCTCGAAGCCTACGGCGCGGCGTACACGCTGCAGGAAATGCTCACGGTCAAGTCCGACGACGTTTCCGGCCGCAACCAGATGTACAAGAACATCGTCGACGGCGACCACGAAATGGTCGCGGGCATGCCTGAGTCGTTCAACGTGCTGGTCAAGGAAATCCGTTCGCTGGCGATCAACATGGAACTGGAAGAGAGATGAAGACGGGAATGGGGAATCGGGAGCAGGGAATCGTCAAGGCAAGAGCAGATGCTCGCCGGCGATTTCCGACTCCCCCGATTCCCCGCTTCTGACGATTCCCGATTCTCTATTCCCGATTCCCGGAGATTCACATGAAAGACTTGCTCAACCTCTTCAACCAGCAGCGCCAGACGCTCGACTTCGACTCGATCAAGATCGCGCTCGCCTCGCCGGACCTGATCCGTTCGTGGTCGTTCGGCGAAGTGAAGAAGCCGGAAACGATCAACTACCGCACCTTCAAGCCCGAACGCGACGGCCTGTTCTGCGCGGCCATCTTCGGGCCGATCAAGGACTACGAGTGCCTGTGCGGCAAGTACAAGCGCATGAAGCACCGCGGCGTCGTCTGCGAGAAGTGCGGCACCGAAGTCACGCTGGCCAAGGTGCGCCGCGAGCGCATGGGCCACATCGAGCTGGCCAGCCCGACCGCGCACATCTGGTTCCTGAAGTCGCTGCCGTCGCGCATCGGCCTCATGCTCGACATGACGCTGCGCGACATCGAGCGCATCCTGTATTTCGAGGCCTACGTCGTCGTCGATCCGGGCATGACCGCGCTTGAGCGCGGCCAGATCCTCAACGAGGAACAGTACCTGCAGGCGGTCGAGGAGCATGGCGACGAATTCGACGCGCGCATGGGCGCCGAGGCCGTCTACGAGCTGCTCAAGACGATCGACCTCAACCAGGAACTGATCAAGCTGCGCGAGGAAATCGCGGCGACCAATTCCGAGACCAAGCTCAAGCGCCTGTCCAAGCGCATCAAGCTGGTCGAGGCGTTCCTGGAATCCGGCAACCGTCCGGAATTCATGGTCATGACCGTGCTGCCGGTGCTGCCGCCGGATCTGCGCCCATTGGTGCCGCTCGATGGCGGCCGCTTCGCGACGAGCGATCTCAACGACCTGTACCGCCGCGTCATCAACCGCAACAACCGCCTCAAGCGCCTGCTCGAACTCAACGCGCCCGACATCATCGTGCGCAACGAGAAGCGCATGCTGCAGGAAGCGGTCGATGCGCTGATGGACAACGGCCGCCGCGGTCGCGCCATCACGGGCACCAACAAGCGTCCGCTTAAGTCGCTCGCCGACATGATCAAGGGCAAGCAGGGCCGTTTCCGCCAGAACCTGCTCGGCAAGCGCGTCGACTACTCCGGCCGTTCGGTCATCGTGGTCGGTCCGACGCTCAAGTTGCACCAGTGCGGCCTGCCGAAGAAGATGGCGCTGGAACTGTTCAAGCCGTTCATCTTCTCCAAGCTGCAGCGCCGTGGCCTCGCTACCACGATCAAGGCGGCCAAGAAGCTGGTCGAGCGCGAGAGCGCCGAGGTGTGGGACATCCTCGAAGAGGTGATCCGCGAACATCCGGTGCTGCTCAACCGCGCGCCGACGCTGCATCGACTCGGCATCCAGGCGTTCGAGCCGGTGCTGATCGAAGGCAAGGCGATCCAGCTGCATCCGCTGGTGTGTACCGCGTTCAACGCGGACTTCGACGGTGACCAGATGGCCGTGCACGTGCCGCTCTCGCTCGAAGCCCAGCTCGAAGCGCGCGCGCTGATGATGTCGACCAACAACATCCTCTCGCCCGCGAACGGCGAGCCGATCATCGTGCCGTCGCAGGACGTCGTGCTCGGCCTGTACTACATGACCCGCGCGCTGGAAAACAAGGCGGGCGAGGGCATGGCCTTCGCCAACATCGCCGAAGTGCATCGCGCCTACGACAACCGCGTGGTCGAGCTGCACGCCAAGGTCAAGGTGCGCCTGGACCAGGTCGAGTTCGGCAAGGACGGCGAGCGCATCGAGAAGACCGAAGTGGTCGATACCACGGTCGGTCGCGCGCTGCTGGCCGAGATCCTGCCGGAAGGCCTGCCGTTCGCGCTGGCCAACCTCGAGCTGACCAAGAAGAACATCTCGCGCCTGATCAACCAGTGCTACCGCCGCCTCGGCCTCAAGGACACGGTCGTGTTCGCCGACAAGCTCATGTACACGGGCTTCGCCTACGCGACGCGCGCGGGCATGTCGATCGGTATCGACGACATGAAGATCCCGGGCGAGAAGAAGGGCATCCTCGAGGAAGCCGAGAAGGAAGTCACCGAGATCCAGCAGCAGTACCAGTCGGGCCTGGTCACCGCCGGCGAACGCTACAACAAGGTCGTCGACATCTGGTCGCGCACCAACGAGCGTGTCGCCAAGGCGATGATGGAC
>Ga0222423_1001469_pt1 | contig 10599 bp, 10 predicted proteins | sample 3A0metagenome_FD_182472 | JGI IMG/M metagenome (GOLD analysis project Ga0222423, IMG submission 182472) | Enriched microbial communities from leaf-cutter ant dump, University of Wisconsin, Madison, United States - 3A0 (version 2) | ecosystem: Environmental > Terrestrial > Nest > Insects nest >...
TTAACTACTTTTTTTGCATTATTAGTTATGAACTCTCTTCTAGGTTCTACTTTGTCTCCCATTAAAATAGTGAATATTTCATCTGCTGCCATTGCATCATCAACGGTAGCTTTTAATAATGTTCTTTTATCAGGATCCATTGTAGTTTCCCAAAGTTGACTTGCATTCATTTCTCCAAGTCCCTTATATCTTTGTATGTTGGTATTATTATCTTTTCCGCCTATTTCTTTTAAGACTACTTCTAATTCAGCATCAGTATATGCATACCACTCTTTTTTATTTCTAGTAACTTTATATAGTGGTGGTTGCGCTATATATACATGCCCTCCGTCTATAAGCTCTCTCATATATCTATAGAAGAACGTCAATAATAGTGTTCTTATATGAGCTCCATCTACATCTGCATCTGTCATTATTATTATTCTGTTATACCTTATTTTTTCTACATCAAAATCGGTTCCTATTCCAGCACCAAACGCAGTAATCATACTTCTAATCGAATCAGCATTAAGAATTCTATCTAATCTTTGTTTCTCAACGTTTAATATTTTTCCTCTAAGTGGTAATATAGCTTGGAATCGTCTATTTCTACCTTGTTTAGCCGATCCCCCCGCAGAATCACCCTCAACTATATAAATTTCACATTCTAGAGGATCTTTAGATGAACAGTCTGCAAGTTTCCCTGGTAAAGAACTTCTTTCCAATACTGATTTTCTTGTTAATTCTCTAGCTTTCCTAGCAGCTTCTCTAGCTCTAGCTGCAACTAAAGCTTTATCTATTATTATTTTACCTATATTGGGGTTTTCTTCTAAGAATAAAGAAACCGTTTCTCCTACTACTCCGTCTACTATTCCTCTAACCTCTGAATTTCCCAACTTAGTTTTTGTTTGACCTTCAAATTGTGGATCTGATATTTTTACTGATACAACCGCAGTTAGCCCTTCTCTAATATCATCTCCAGATAAATTTTTGTCAGCATCCTTTAAATGCCCGAATTTTTTTCCATAGTCGTTAACAGCTCTTGTTAATGCAGTTTTAAATCCTACTAGATGGGTTCCCCCCTCTATAGTATCTATGTTATTTGCAAAAGAAAATATGTTTTCATTATAACCATCGTGGTATTGAAGTGCTACTTCAACAGCTACACCATCTTTTAATCCTTCAACATATATAGGCTCCTTATGAAGAACTTCTTTGTTTCTATTTAAATAACTAACAAAAGATTTAATTCCACCTTCGTAGTAATATAATTCCTCATTTTCATCTCTTTCATCTACAAGTCTTATGTTTATTCCTTTATTTAAAAAAGCTAACTCTCTTAACCTTTTCGATAAAATTTCAAAATCAAAAACTGTTTCTTCAAAAATTTCTTCATCAGGCTTAAAATGAGTTTTAGTACCATGAGCTTCTGGTTCTGATTCTTCTAGTTTAATTAGTGGTGTTAATACATTACCTTTAGAATAGCTTTGTTTCCATATATATCCATCTCTTGTTACTATAACTTCGCAAGCTTCTGAGAGAGCATTAACAACTGATGCTCCTACCCCATGTAATCCACCGGATACTTTATATCCTCCACCGCCGAATTTTCCTCCAGCATGTAGCACTGTCATTATAACTTCAACAGTAGCTTTTCCTAGCTTATCATTTATCCCTACCGGCATGCCTCTACCATCATCTATTACAGTTATTGAATTATCTTCATGTATATAAACATCTATATTTTTACAATAACCTGCTAAGGCCTCATCTATACTATTATCAACTATTTCATAAACCAAATGATGAAGACCTCTAGAACTAGTGCTTCCTATATACATTCCTGGTCTTTTTCTTACTGCCTCAAGTCCTTCAAGAACTTGAATCTGGCTGTCGTCATATTTTTGCTTATTTTCCTCCAACATTAACTCCTCCTAAACTATAATTTTATTTTTTATCTATATTAAGTTAAACATTGGAACAACTTATGTATTGTAATCTATGTCTGTTCTTTTTGTTAAAGTAGATGAGGATATCGGCGAAAGATATATTTTACTTTTTTTATTAACTTCAGCAATAACAAAAGATTTTGGTTTTTCTTTTGATATTCTTTGTACGAATCCATCCTCCTCAGCTAGCCTTAAAAACTGACTAGTATCTGAACTATACATAGTATTTTGTAAATCAAATATTCCTATAACATCTTTTATAGGAACTACAACATTTTCTCCCAAGTGTAAAAACACAAATATTCCTCCTTTAAACTTTAACGCTACCATCCTTAACGTTAAAAACTTTTGCACTTTCTTTTATATATTTAGATATATATTCTATTCCTGTACAGGTTATTAAGGTTTGTATTCCGTGAATAGAATTTAAAATATATGCTTTTCTAGTAAAATCTAATTCTGATAATACATCATCTAAAAGAAGTACAGGATATTCTTTCGTGATATCTTTTATGATGTTCAACGAAGCGAATTTTATGGTTAAAACTGCCGTTCTTTGTTGTCCCTGCGATCCATAACTCTTAGCATCAATATTATTTATAAGTATTATAAAATCATCTCTATGTGGTCCAATACTAGTAATTCTTCTTTCGATATCCTTCGGTCTGTTTTTTAAAAGCCCTTCTTTCATGGATATTTTTATATTTCCTAAATCTTTCACACTAGAGACATATTTAAATTCAATATCTTCTTTTCCAGAAGTAATGTCTTTATGAATTGCTTTCCCATGATTATTCAAGTTATTTATATAATTAATACGGTCTTTTATTATTTGTTCTGCAAAATTTGATAATTGTTCATCATAAACATCTAGAATGAATTCATCTATTTTTCTATTTTTTAAAACTAAATTTCTTTCATTTAAAACCTTATTATATTGAACCAGATTATAATAATACCTATTACTTAGTTGGCACAACTCCATATCTATAAATCTTCGTCTTATCCCTGGAGATTCTTTAACTATTTTTAAGTCTTCTGGAGAAAACATAACTACATTGAAAACTCCAATTAGTTCCCCTATTTTAGTTATTTTTATAGAATTAACCCGAATAGATTTTTTTCCATCTTTCAAAATATTAATATCTATTTTTTTATCCAGTCTATCCTTACTTACACTCACACTAACATAAGCATTATTTTCATTCCAATTAACAAGTTCCCTATCTTTTGAATTTCTATGAGATCTTGCAAAACCACAATAATAAATTGATTCTAGTATATTAGTTTTTCCTTGAGCATTATTTCCTATAAACACATTTACAGCTGGACCAAGTTCTATATCCAGCTTCCTATAATTCCTATAATTTAATAACATTAATTTTTTTATATACATAAAAACACCCAACTTAATTATAACACATAATATCTTTTGTGGCTTTACATGAAAATTTTAAACAATTTTAAAACTTTCATTCTCTATAGAAATTATATCTCCACTTCTTAATTTTCTTCCTCTTTGGGTACATACTTCTCCATTAACTAAAACTTCACCATCTTGAATTATCATTTTAGCCTCAGATCCTAATGAAACTGCTCCTACCCATTTTAGAAATGAATCTAACTTTATAAATTCTGTATTTATACTAATTTCATTCATACATAACTCCTAATTACAGATGCATAATTATTAATTTTAGTATATTTATGCATCTGTAAATTTGCTCCTCCCTTAAATTATCTAGCTAATCTTACAGGTAAAACTAGATATTTACTATCTTCTATATTTTTATTTCTAATAACACAAGGACTTACACTAGATGTTAACTCCAAAATAACTTCCTCTTCATCCATGACTTTTAGCACATCTAATAAATATCTAGAGTTAAATGCAATTTGCATTTCATCTCCTTGCAAATTCACCGAAACCTCTTCTCTTACTTTTCCCAATTGAGAATTGGATGTTATGATTAAAGTGTCTTCTTTTAATTCAAATTTTATAAGATTAGTGTTTCCTTCCTTTGCCATAAGTGAAGCTCTTTCTATTCCATTTTGAAGTTCTTGTTTATTTGCAGTTACTAATCCTTTATATTCTTGAGGAAGTAAAGAGCTGTATTTTATAAATTCTCCCTCTAATAATCTTGATATAACTTTAGTTTCACCTAAATTAAATAATATGTGATTAGTAGTAAATGTTATATCTACGTCTTTATCTGTATCTTCTAATATTTTTGCAACTTCATTTAATGTTTTTCCTGGAATAACAGAACTTATTGTATTTTCTGAGTCTATGATTTCTTTTCTTATAGCTAATCTATAGCCATCTAATGCAACTAAATTTAAATATGAATTGTTTACTTCAAAAAGAATTCCTTGAAGTATAGGTCTTGCTTCATCTTGAGCTATAGCAAAAGATGTACCTTTAATCATATTTTTTAATAAGTTTTGAGGAATTGAAAATATTTTAGTTTCGTTTATGTTTGGTAAAGATGGAAATTCATCGCTGTTCATATAAAGTAAATTAAAGACAGATTTTTTACAAGTTATTTGTATAGTATTATCTTCGCCAATTTGTAGTTGTTCTATTACAATTTTGTCATTTGGTAGTTTTCTTATAATTTCTCCAAATAATTTAGCATCTACAACTATTGTTCCTTTTTGTAGTACTTCAGCATTTATTTTTGTTTCTATTGATATATCTATGTCAGATCCAATTAATGTTAATCCTTCTGAATCTGCCTTTATATAAATACCTTCTAGAATAGGCATAGTCGATTTTCCAGTTATAGCTTTTTGCGCTATTGATATAGCTTCTTGTAATTTTGTTTTTTCACATATGAATTTCAATATAAAACCTCCCTAATTATTCACAGCAAAATCGCTCTAAATATAGATAAAATTAATAATAAAATATAGTAACAATAGTAGTAGGGGCTGTGGATTTGTTCATAAGTACCTCTAGGCCTTATAAATACAAAAAAGTTAACAAAAAAATACTGTGGATAAGTTGAGCGTATTTACTATAAACTATCCACATTATTAAAAGCAAAATGTTAATTAAAATTTTATCAACAGAATATTAACTTTAGTTATGTACAATGTTAATTATTTTTGAGTAAGCTTCTTTGTTAAATCATTTATTGTATTTTGTGTGGATTCATCATTTTTTAAACCGCCTGATATTTTCTCATATGCATGAATAACGGTAGTGTGATCTCTTCCACCAAATTCTTCTCCTATTTTAGGCAAAGATAAATCTGTAAGTTTTCTACTTAAATACATAGCTATTTGTCTTGGGTACGCTATATTTCTAGTTCTTCTTTGAGATTTTAAGTCCTCTACTCTTAAGTTATAATATGATGAAACAACATCTTGTATTGTTTCAATGGTTATATTTTTGCTTTGTTTATTTGATATGATATCTTTTAAGGCCTCTGTAGCTAGATCTACTGTAATATCTCTACCGGTAAGAGATGAATACGCAACTATTCTAATAAGGGCGCCTTCTAACTCTCTAATGTTAGATTTTATTTTTGTAGCTATATATACCATTACTTCGTTAGCAACATTTAAATTTTCTACATCTGCTTTCTTCTTTAATATCGCCATTCTAGTTTCAAAATCAGGTGCTTGAATATCAGCGATAAGCCCCCATTCGAATCTACTTCTTAATCTGTCTTCTAAAGTAGGGATTTCTTTAGGTGGTCTATCAGATGATAGAATTATTTGTTTACTGGCTTCATGAAGAGCGTTAAATGTATGGAAAAATTCCTCTTGAGTTCGCTCTTTACCAGCTATAAATTGAATATCATCAATAAGAAGCACATCTATATTTCTATATTTATTTCGAAATTCTTCATTTTTATCATCTTTAATTGCATTAATAAGTTCATTAGTAAATTTTTCAGATGATACATAAACAACTTTAGATTTTGAGTTATTTTGAAGAATATAGTGTCCTATAGCATGCATTAAGTGAGTTTTTCCTAGACCAACTCCCCCATATATAAATAAAGGATTATAAGCCTTAGCAGGTGATTCAGCAACAGCAAGTGATGCTGCATGGGCAAATCTGTTGGAATTACCTATAACGAACGAGTCAAAAGTATATTTAGGATTTAAGGTTGCTAGCATTAAATCATTTACTACAACAGCACTGTTTTTTTTATTATGTCTCAACGTAGTATCTTCTGAATGTAATTCACTAGTATCGGATTCAATTAAAAACTCTATATTATATTTCTTAGATGAAATAAGTTTTATTGCGTTAGCTACCAAATCCTTGTATCGTTGTTCCAATATGTCCTTAGTAAATTCGTTAGGAACGCCTAGTTTTATGCTATCAGAAGATATAGATAAAGGTTCGCAACTTTTTATCCAAGTATTAAAACTAACTTCAGACATTTCACTTTTTATTATGTTTAATGTTTTTTCCCATAGTTGATTTAGTTGGGTATCCATCGTATATCCTCCAGTTACCTAATTATAAAAATTTCAAAAAAAGTATGTATAAATAAAAAAATCTATAAATATAAACAACTTACTAACAGAAAATATGTACACATCCTATAATGATTGACTATGTATAAAAAAATATTCACATGTTAATAAATTTGTTGATATGTTTTAAAGTGTATATAAAAAGTTATGTTATCAACAATTGTGGAAAAAATAAAATCAACACTATAAACAATGAATAATATCTTGAAATAAGATAAAAATATATAAGGTGATGATGAGAACTGCCAAAAGTTGAACAAGTTATACACATAAATATCCACAGCTGTGGATAAGTTTGGTGTGAAATTAATTTATTCACAACATATTATTAATAATAACATAAATAAACAAAGGGGTTCAATAATTTATCCACAATTTTTATCTTTGTTAAGTATTTTATTAACATATTAAGTTTTCTTGACATGACTATTAAGGAAATATATAATTAAAAGGTAAAACTCAAAATGAGCAATAATATAGTTTTACTATATAAAATATAATTTGAAGGGGGTGTAGCTACATGTTCATGACATACCAACCTAAAAAGAAACAAAGAAAAAGAGAACATGGATTTAGAAAGAGAATGAGCACTTTATCTGGAAGAAACGTGCTTAAGAGAAGAAGACTAAAAGGAAGAAAAAGATTAACAGCATAAGGGCCGCTTTTGTGGCCTTTTTCTGCAAATGCAGAAATAAAAGGGAGACTTGATAAATGAGTATACAAAAACTAAGAAAAAATCTTGAGTTTAGAAATGTATATAGAAGAGGAAAGTCTTTTTCTAATGATACTTTAGTTTTATATATATTTAATAATAGAAGAAATAGAGATAATAATGATAAATTTAATAGGATTGGGATATCAGTAAGCAAAAAAGTTGGAAAGAGTGTAGTTAGGAGTAGAGTTAAAAGGTTAATTAGCGAGTGTTATAGATTAAATTGTAATAACTTGAAAGAAGGACACGATTTAGTTTTTATTGCTAGAAATGCTATTAAAGATAAGAGCTATTGGGATATAGAAAAAGCTATGCTTAATTTATTTAAAAGGTCAGGGATGATATATAATGAAAAGGATTTTAATAATTCTGATAAAGTTTTATAAAAGGTTCATTTCTCCTATGATGAGGTCCAATTGTATATACATACCAACTTGCTCTCAATATGCAATTGATGCAATTGAAAAATATGGAGCTATAAAAGGAAGTTTTATGGCTATAAAAAGAATTTTAAGATGTCATCCTTTCCACAAGGGTGGTTATGATCCAGTTAAGTAAATTACTAGGAGGTATTTATTTTGTTTAATGGTATAGCTGAATTTTTATATACGGTTGTAGAAAAGTTACAAGGTTTTATTTCAAATATAGGAATAACAGATATAGGTGTATCTTATGTTTTATCAGTATTACTTCTTACATTAATAATAAGATTGTTGATATTACCACTAAATATAAAGTCTATGAAGTCAACAGCTAAGATGCAAGAGATTCAACCTGAATTAAAAAAGATACAAACTAAGTATAAAAATAATCCTGAAAAATTACAACAAGAAACAGTAAAGTTGTATAAAGAAAATAATGTTAGTATGACGGGTGGATGTCTTCCAATGATAATTCAGATGCCGATATTATTTGCTTTATATGGTGCATTTATGAAAATTACTGCAGTAGAAGGACAGTCATTTTTATGGATAGCAGATTTATCTAAAAAAGATCCGTCTTTTATATTACCAGTTTTAGCAGCGGCTTTAACATACTTATCAACGGTGTATTCTACAAAAGCAAATTCTGCATCTGCAGCTCAGGCGCCAGGAACTCCAAATATGGGTTCTATGAATATAGCTATGTCTGTTATGATAGGAGTATCAGCGATTAATTTTAGATCATTACTAGTTTTATATTGGATAATGGGTAGCGTAATACAAATAATCCAAACATATGTTATAGTTACTTTACCTAAGAAAAGAAAAGCAAAGCAAGCTCAAATTTCATAGATATTTATTTTATATAACTGCAGGGTAGGTGAATTTAATATGAAGTTAATAGAAGTTAATGGAAGAACTGTAGATGAGGCAGTAGATTCTGCCTTAAAGGAACTGAATGTTACTAAAGATAAAGTTGAAATTGAAATCCTAGATGAAGGAAATAAAGGATTCTTAAACATTTTTGGTGCAAAACCTGCCAGAATAAAAGTTAAAGTTAAAAGAGATTATATAGTTGAAGCAAAAAGTTTTTTGAGAAATGTTTTAAATTCTATGGAAATTAAGGCTGAAATAAGAATGAAGGAAGAAGATGATACTCTAAATATTAATCTAATTGGTCCTAATATGGGATTAATTATTGGTTATAGGGGGGAAACCTTAGATTCTTTGCAATATCTTATTTCTCTTGTAGTTAATAAAGGGCATGAAAATCCTTATAAAAGGGTAGTACTAGATACTGAAAACTATAGAGCTAAGAGAGAAGAAACTCTTAAACGATTAGCTGGAAAAACTGCATTTAAAGTACGAAAATTTAAAAAGGCTATTAAATTAGAACCTATGAATCCTTACGAAAGAAGGATAATACATGCGGCATTACAAAATGATAAATCCGTATACACTTACAGTGAGGGAGAAGAGCCTTTCAGAAAAATAGTTATTAATTTTAAAAGAGATTAGAAAGCCTGTTTGGGCTTTCTTTTATATATTCAATAAATTTTGACTAAGATAAATCTATTATGTAAAATATTTTGTAGTAGGGATATATTAGGTATAAATTTTTTAAGGAGGCCTAGATAATAATGAAAGAGTTTGATACTATAGCTGCCATTGCTACTCCAGTTGGAGAAGGGGGCATATCTATAATAAGAATTTCTGGAAGTAATTCATTGGATATTGTTGATAAAATATTCAAGGCTAAAAATAATAAAAGTATTTTAGATATGAAATCTTATACTATGAGATACGGATATATAGTAAATGATGGAGATATTATAGATGAAGTAATAGTAAGCTTTATGAAAGGTCCTAAGAGTTTTACTTCAGAAGATATAGTTGAGATAAATTGTCATGGTGGAGTTGTTTCAACAAATAAAGTTTTAGATTCGGTTATAAGATTTGGTGCTAGACTTGCAGAACCAGGTGAGTTTACTAAAAGGGCATTTTTAAATGGAAGAATAGACTTAAGTCAAGCAGAGGCTGTTATTGATATAATAAGAGCAAAAACAGACTTGTCTATGAAATCTGCTTTAGCTCAAAGTCAGGGATTACTTTCCCAGGAAATAAATAAATTAAAAGAACATCTTCTTAATGCTTTGGCGTTAATAGAGTATGATGTTGATTTTACGGAAGATGAAGAAGAACCAGATGAGACTATTCCAATAAGAGTAGAAGAAAATTTGGTAGAGTCTATAGACAAAATTAATAAACTAATTGTAAATGCTGAGGAAGGTAAAATATTAAGGGAAGGTTTAAACATGGTTATAATAGGAAAACCTAATGTTGGAAAATCTTCTTTGCTTAACTATTTACTTCAAGAAAAAAGGGCTATAGTAACTGATATTCCTGGAACAACTCGAGATGTAATAGAAGAATATATAAATTTAGATGGAATTCCAGTTAAAATTGTTGATACCGCTGGTATTAGAGAAACAGAAGACATTGTAGAGAAAATAGGTGTTGAAAAATCTAAAGAAAAAATAGATGAGGCAGATTTAGTGGTATTAATGCTGGATATTAGTAGGGATTTTGAAGAACAAGATAGAGAGATAGTTAACTATATTAAAGATAAAAAACATATAGTACTTTTAAATAAGGTGGATTTAGATTATAAGATAAATAGAGATAGTCTTATAGATTTAGAAAATATCTTGGAAGTCTCTATTAGAAATGATGAAGGCATAGAATCTTTTAAAAATAAGATTAAAGAGTTATTTTTTGGTGGAAAATTACAAAGTGAAAGTATTATTATATCCAATACAAGGCATAAAGAAGCTCTATATAGAGCAAAAGAAAATTGTGAATTAGCTTTAATGAGTGTAAGGAAAAATGAGTTTTTGGATTTAATATCTATATATGTAACCTCTGGATTAAAGGCTCTTGGTGAGATTACTGGTTCAGAGATTGAAGAAGATTTAGTGAATAAGATCTTCTCAGAATTCTGTGTAGGAAAGTAGGAAAAAAATATGAAGTATTTAGG
>Ga0222423_1001471_pt1 | contig 10586 bp, 8 predicted proteins | sample 3A0metagenome_FD_182472 | JGI IMG/M metagenome (GOLD analysis project Ga0222423, IMG submission 182472) | Enriched microbial communities from leaf-cutter ant dump, University of Wisconsin, Madison, United States - 3A0 (version 2) | ecosystem: Environmental > Terrestrial > Nest > Insects nest >...
CGTGCTTAGGGCTCAGGCGCGGGAGCGACGTAAACCTGAATGGACAGTTCTTCAAGTGACACTTGGGTCCCCGCCGCCAGTTGCGCACTCGAAGATTCTTCATCCGGAACATCCCATTGTGAGTCCCAGACCAATTGCCACGTTCGAGTGGAGTTGTCTCGTACCGGCAGACGCAAGTCAACCGGTCCTAGCGTGCCGTTGAAACACAGCAGCACATGAGGATCACCCTTGCCTGAACTCTGGGCGATGCGGCCCCGGCGGAACATTTGGAACACCCTGGTTGAGGCGTTGTTCCACTGGTCAATGGTTAATTGTTCGCCATTTTCTCCGTACCAGGCGAGGTCAGGCTGGTGGTCTTCGTCGTGTGCGAGAGGTTGTCCGGTGAAGAATTCGTCTACGCGCAACGCGGGCAGCGCACGCCTAAGTGCGAGCAGCGCTGTGGTGGTTTTCAACAGATCGCGTTGCGGTTGGGTGAGATTCCAATCGAGCCAAGAAATCTCGTTGTCCTGGCAGTAGGCGTTGTTATTGCCCTGCTGACTGCGCCCCATCTCGTCGCCTGCGGTGAGCATGGGGATACCAGCGGACAAGATGAGCGTGGCCAAAAGGTTGCGTGTTGAACGCCGGCGTACAGGAGCGATTACGTGCCAAGCATCTGACTCGGTGGGGAACCCTTCGGCGCCATGATTCCATGAACGGTTGTCGTTTGAGCCGTCTCGAGATTCTTCACCGTTGGCATCGTTGTGCTTGTGGTCAAACGCAACGAGGTCTGCTGCGGTGAACCCGTCATGCGCGGTGACAAAGTTGATGGAGGCTTGTGGACCACGAATTAAAGGTGGATCCGAGTGCCCGAAGAGATCCGCGGAACCCGCGAGCCGAGTCGCAAGTTCACGTACACCAGAGCCTGGCTGACCCTTGGCGGCCGCTGCCGCATCGGACAGCCAAAAGCTGCGCACGGAGTTGCGGTAGCGGTCGTTCCATTCCGAGATGGGGGCTGGGAAACCGCCGGTTTGCCAGCCTCCAGGTCCCACATCCCAAGGTTCTGCAATGATCTTGGCCTTGGAGATGATCGGGTCGGTCTGCAGCGCTACAAGGAATGGGTGATCAGGGTTGAACCCCTCTGAATCACGGCCCAAGGTGACTGCGAGGTCCATGCGGAACCCATCGATGCCAAACTCGGTGAGCCAGTAACGCATGGAGTCAAGTGCGAGCTGCACTACCTTTGGCCTGCGGAAGTCGAGCGAATTACCGCACCCGGTCACGTCTGCATAACGGGCTGGAAAACCGCCATCGTGCACGTAATAGCCGGTGTTGTCGAGTCCCTTGAAACTCAGATGCTGGCCGTTTAGTGATCCTTCTGCAGTGTGGTTATAAACCACATCGAGGACAACCTCGATGCCAGCTTTGTGGAGCGTATGCACCATCTGGCGCACCTCGTCAATGATGGCTTGGCTTCCAGCTGCGCGCGCAGCTGGTGAGGCGTAGGCCTCGTGCGGGGCAAAGAAGCCCAAAGTGTTGTAGCCCCAATAGTTGGTCAGTTCTTTGGCATTCAGGTGGGGCTCTGACACAAAAGCCTGGATAGGCAGCAGCTCAAGCGTGGTGACGCCGAGTGACGTGAGGTGCTCGATGATGGCTGGGTGGGCAAGCCCAGCATAGGTACCACGCAACTCTTCTGGAATATCAGGGTGCTGCGCGGTTAAACCTTTGACATGCGCCTCGTAAATAACGGTATCTGGCCACGGCACATACGGACGGTTGTTTGCGGGATCAAGAATTACTTCGTCTGCGGTTTCACCGCGGTCACCGAGGTCATCGTGGACGCTGGGCTGCGAACTAACCGTCGCACCGGTGCCTATAACCACCGAAAGCGGAACATGCCCGAGTGAATCGCGCGAGTCCGCTTGACCATACGGATCGCCCACCACGCTGCGTGGATCGTCCTCATCCCACTGGGTGGCATGACCGTAGGTTTGCGGTCCGAACGACACAGATCCGGTCAATGCCCGAGCGTAGGGGTCTGCGAGTAGTTTCGCCGGATTGTGCCGCAAGCCCTTCGTGGGGTTCCATTGCCCATGTACCCGGAAGCCATAGAGCTGACCCGGCTCGACATCGGGAACAAAATCATGCCAGACGCCAAATGAGAATTGCCGCAGAGTGATACGCCGTTCGTTCCAGCGCGGCGATGCCGGGCCGTCTACAGCGGAGTTTGGTTCCACCAAACAGAACTCCACACTCGTTGCGTGCGCAGCAAATACCGCTACGGTGACCCCTCCGGGAACTGGATGCACGCCTAACGGCGGTACCGGTGAACTGGCGCGGGTGGTGGGGGTACTCGGCATGGTCACTATTCTTACAGGGATTGCCGTCTCGTTCGATCGTAACGGCGTGTAACGGGCAATGTGAGTCCCCAAGATTCGAGATGTAGGCTTGGCCATGGACGCAAGCGAACGACGAAAGAGTTGTATCTGATGAGAATTGTGGTGCCCGTCAAGCACGTGCCCGATATCCACTCTGATCGGCAGTTCACCGAGGAGGGCCGGGTCGCCCGCGGTGCCGAGGATGGAACACTCAATGAGCTCGACGAGAATGCGATTGAAACCGCGCTTCAGTTAGTTGAGGCCTTTGGCGCAGACGCCCGCGAATCCCACGAAGTCATCGTTGTGACGGTGGGGCCCCCTGAAGCCGATGGCGCTATTCGCAAGGCGTACCAGTTGGGTGCGGACCGGGGAATCAGGATTACCGACGATGCCCTCGTTGGGTCGGACGTGTTCGGTACCGCCAAAGCAATTTCAGGTGCACTGCGCAAGATCGGTGCTCAATCGCCTATTGATCTTGTTATTACAGGTATGGCAGCGCTCGATGGGCTGGGATCCGTCATCCCATCGCTTATTGCCGCCGAGCTTGAACTTCCGCAATTGACTCTTGCAACCAAGTTAACCGTGGAAAACGGTGTTGTTGAGATTACTCGTGAGCTTGATGGCGTCACCGAAGTTCTTACGGCAACTATGCCGGCAGTGCTCTCGGTAACTGACCACGTAAATACTCCACGCTATCCAAACTTCCAACTCATTATGGCTGCCCGGACAAAGGATGTAACCGCGTGGTCTTTGGCTGACATTGAGGTTTCAGCGCAGGAAGTGGGACACGCTGGGGCTCGTACCCAGGTGACCAAAGCTGAGCCGCGCCCACCGCGCGAGTTGACCCAGTTGGTGACCGACAAGGGAGAGGGTGGGCTGGCGCTCGCTCAATACCTTATTGAGAACGACCTGGTGTAAGGAGCCTGAAATGACCAGCCACAATGTTCTTGTCCTGTTGGACACCCCAGAAACCGAATTGCGCTCTGCCGCAAAGGAATTGCTGACGCTTGCTCGGTCCATCGGTGAACCCATTGCCGTGGCGCTAAGCCAACCAAGCGACAAAACCATTGACCAGCTCAAAGAGTACGGCGTGACTCGGCTCCTGCTTGGGTCTGTGGAAGGTGACGCTTCAATCTATCTCTCGCCAGTTGCCGCCGAGGTGCTCGCTGAGGCGGTAAACATGGTTTCGGCGCGCGCAGTCCTTGCCTCGCCTACTTTTGAGAACAAGGAAGTGGTGGCCAGGCTCGCGTACACAGTTGGCGCGGGACTCGTGGTTGACACTGTCCGGGTTGGCCTCGAAGGTGATGCATTTATCGGCTACAAGCGAGTATTTGCTGGTTCTTGGGACGTGGATTGCAAGATCACTACGCCTATTGCCGTTGCAACGGTCCGCGCAAATGCGGTTATTCCGGTACCGGCACCTGAACCAGCCGATGAACTCACCGTGGAAGCTTATTCTGTAGTGCCTTCAGCCTTGGCCTCGAGTGTTTTCATGGTTTCGCGTACCGAGCATGCACCAATTGCTGGAGGAACCAACCGGCCTAAACTGGCCGAGGCAGCGTACGTGGTTGCAGGTGGCCGTGGCACAAACGGGGACTACGGGCCAGTTGAAGAATTGGCAGATGCACTCGGTGGGGCAATTGGTGCAACCCGAGACGCAGTCGACGAAGGCTGGATCGAGCACGACGCGCAGATCGGACAGACCGGTGTCACTGTGGCGCCACGCGTATACATTGGCGCCGGTATCTCAGGCGCACCCCACCACCGTGGTGGTATGCAGGCATCGGGCGTCATCATCGGTGTTAACAATGACGCCGACGCCCCCATCTTTGAAATCTGCGACTTTGGCGTGGTGGGAGAACTCCAAGACGTCCTCCCGCAGGCGGCTGCGGCTATCCGCGAATACAAGGCCAGCCAGTACGAGATCTAGCGTTTTTCCAGTGCGTTCCTTGGTTCCTAGTTTTCAATGGGGCCAAGGAGCGCGTTAGCCCACGCTCCGTGCACTGATTCGTCGTCCGACGGATGGAACAGTCCCGCTAAAACGTCACGGTAGAGGCGGGACAGTTCCGACTTATTGAAGTAAGACGAACCACCTGAGACGCGCACGGCCTTCTCCACAACACGCAGTGCAGTCTCCGTTGCCCTCGACTTCACGTTCGAAAGCTGCGGGAACCACAGCGGACCGCGATCCACTCCAGCATCAACATCCTGTGCTGCCTGGGCAATGAGTGGGTAGAGGACATCGAGTTCCATGGCGGCGTCTGCAAGACGCCATCGGATGGCTGGGTCATTGGAATAGGTGGTCCCCGTAGCCTTTGAGGTCCGTTTAGTGACCGTTTCAACCGCCACGTCGATGGCTCGCGCCGCAATCCCGGTGTAGACGGAAGCAAGCAGAATTTCAAAGTTTGCAAAGATGCCAAAGATGAACGGGTCCTTGGACGGGCCAGAGGGAATCCGACGCACCACACGCTGCGCCGGGCTATATGCGCCATCAAGCACTGTGGTGCACGATTGCGATGCCCGCATTCCCATGGTGTCCCAGTCATCCTTGACGGTCACACCTTCACTACGATCCACAAAGCCCCACACATTAAGTTGTTCTCCGTTGGGACCGCTTTCAGCGCCAAATGTGCCGAGCATGGTCCACCCGGGGGAAAGCGAGGTAAAGATTTTGGTGCCAAAGAAGCGGTAGCCGCCGTCTTCCTGTGCCTCAGCGCGGGAATTTGAGCCAAATAGTACGAGGTCGTTGCCCGCTTCGGAAACCCCAAAAGCGAAGACCTGACCGGCCATAGCTGCTTCGAATAGGAAGTCCATGGAGTGGTCACCGGTGCGGTGAACTGTATTAGCCACCCCCATCCATACTTGGTGCATATTGACGGCGAGTGCGGTGGCAGGGGCGGCACCGGCAAGTGCCATCTGCTCGTGGGTGATGTCCTCGAGGCTTAATCCCGGTCCGCCAAACTCCCTAGGGACCATAGCGGTCAAATAGCCTGCCGCTTTAAGGTCTTCAAGGTCCTGTGTGAAGAACGCGTTGTCCTTGTCGTAGCCTGCGGCGCGTTCACGGATCGTGTTCAACAGTTCTGCGGAGAGGAACATTTCAACCCTTTCTGGAAGGTCAACGGTGGTGGTTCCCACCTAGCACTTGTGATCGTACGCCGGTTCCTAGGCGTCTGCGGGAGCGTTTAGTGGCTCACACTCGCACGTCCTGCTGCGCGCGGCCCAGTAAACTTGAAGAATATGACCCCCGAGCACGTTACGTATCTTGATCATGCCGCAACCACTCCCATGGATCCAGTGGCCCTTGAGGCGTACGCGCGAAACGCGGCAATCGTTGGTAACCCCTCGTCCTTACACGGTGCGGGACGCGCCGCACGCAGAGTGGTTGAAGAATCACGTGAACAGATTGCTGGCGCCTTTGGGGCCTCGCCATCCGAGGTGATTTTCACGAGCGGTGGCACCGAGTCGGACAACCTTGCGATCAAGGGCATGTACTGGGCACGCAACCGCGATGCCAAACGTCCCCGAATCGTCATCTCAGCGATCGAACACCACGCCGTCATGGATCCAGCACAGTGGCTGGCCCAACACGAAGGCGCCGAACTCGTGTGGGTGCCCGTAGATAGCCGTGGCTTAATCGATCTTGACTTCCTTACGCAGGAAATTGAGCGTAATTATGAGCAGATTGCTCTGATCTCTATCATGTGGGCAAACAATGAAGTCGGGACTATCCAACCCATTGCAGAGGTAGTCCAACGCGCCCACGCATACGCCATTCCCGTGCATTCGGATGCAGTCCAAGCCGCAGGGCACCTGCCGCTCGACTTTCATGCCATTGGGCTCGATGCGATGACTGTCACCGCCCACAAGCTCGGCGGGCCAGTGGGAACTGGTGCGCTCCTCGCGGCTCGCAGCCTCAACCTCGTCCCGGTGATGCATGGCGGTGGTCAAGAACGCGATGCACGCTCTGGCACCTTGGATACTGCGGGTATCGTCGCGTTTGCCGCGGCCGTCAGGGCCGGGCAGGAACGGCTAGAAGCGGAAGCAGCACGTCTAACAAAGCTGCGGGACAGAATCATCGCTGAGGTATCGTCGAAAATCCCCGGCGCCCGCGCCCGAGGGATCGACGTTACCGGACCCGAACGTGACCTGCGCCTGCCCACCCACGCGCACTTCACATTTGACGGATGCGACGGTGATTCTCTGATTTATCTGCTGGATTCTGCAGGAGTTCAGGTCTCTACGGGCTCGGCTTGCCAGGCCGGTGTGCCCCAGCCATCGCACGTCCTGCTTGCCATGGGGTTGACCGAAGCCCAAGCCCGTGGTGCGTTGCGTTTCACGCTGGGGAACACATCGGGCATGGCAGATGTTGATCACTTGTTGGATGCCTTACCGCAGGCTGTTGCGCGCGCTCGCGCCGCAGGCCTCGCGTAGGCGCGTTAGGTTTGAAATACCGGTCCACTAAGGGCCACGCACACCAGCTGGTGTGTGAAAGAGGAGGAGAATCATGCGGGTCTTAGCCGCAATGTCCGGCGGAGTGGATTCTGCAGTGGCCGCTGCGCTCGCGGTGGAGGCCGGGCACGAGGTTGTGGGCGTGCACATGGCGCTTTCACGCAACCGCAATCAGTTCCGTACTGGTTCGCGCGGGTGCTGCTCGATCGAGGATGCGGGCGATGCGCGTCGTGCAGCCGATATTCTCGGCATCCCTTATTACGTGTGGGATCTCTCGGAGAAGTTTGAGGACACTGTCATTGCTGACTTTGTGTCTGAGTATGAGGCTGGCCGCACGCCGAATCCCTGTGTGCGCTGCAATGAGCACATTAAGTTTGAGGCGCTGCTTGATAAGGCGCGAGCGCTGGGTTTTGATGCGGTGGCAACTGGCCACTATGCGCAGATTGTTGAGCGTGTAGACGGACGCGGCAACACGGTGCGCGAACTGCATCGTTCGCCGAATGAGCCGAAGGATCAGTCATACGTTTTGGCGGTTATGGGTCCGGAGCGTCTTAGGCACGCGATTTTCCCGCTGGGTGGTTTTGCATCGAAGGCAGATGTGCGGGCCGAGGCGGAGCGCCGTGGGCTTTCAGTGTCAAATAAGCCGGATTCGTACGATATTTGCTTTGTGGCGGATGGCGATACCAAGGGCTTTTTGGCAGACCGGTTGGGTTCACGTCCTGGCAACATTGTTGACCAGGACGGTGCGGTAGTCGGTTCGCATGAGGGATCGTATGCGTACACGGTGGGTCAGCGTAAGGGGCTTGCGCTGGGTAATCCCGCTGCTGATGGCAAGCCACGTTACGTTTTGGGTACCAATCCGGCAACTAATACTGTCATCGTTGGGCCAGCTGAGTTGTTGACTGTGAATCGGATTGTTGGTGACAAGGCCGTTTGGTTTGCCGACGATGTCCTCAGCGCCGCTGGCCAGGACGCCTCAGGTAGTGGCTGGTTTGACGTTCAGGTTCAGGTTCGTGCGCATGGCCTGCAGGTTAGTGGCCGGGCACGTTCGGTTGCCCTTGATCGAGCTGCAGAAGTAGTTGAGGGCAGCTCGGGACGCACTGCGCAGCCTGAGGTTGTTGGCGCGTGCACGCGGGCGCAGGGTGCGGACCCACAGTTGGATGATCGTGCGTTGCTTGAGGTGGAGCTTACCGGTGGTACATTACGGGGCGTTGCTGCAGGGCAGTCGCTGGTGATTTACGCGGGTACCCGGGTGCTTGGTCAGGCTACGGTTGTGCATTCGGATCGTTGGTCGTCTGCGGTGCCATCGGGCGCTGTGCCCTCAAGCGCACTGCCATCTGGCGCGGCTTTGTCGCGATGACAGGTGTTACTGCGGTGGGCACGTGGCCTGGCAGCGATCAACTTACTGCGCAACTTGAAGTTTTTGAAGATTTAATCACTGCTCCGTTCGGTGTGACTGCGGTTCCGTTTTGGGTGGTGCCAAATGATTCTGGACCGCACGGAGGCTTGTTCGGGCGCACACTCAGCTTGTTGGATCAAATGCCCGTTGAGGTAGGACCGCATGGCTGGAAACTCGCAGATAGGCCAGGTGGGGATGTGCGTTCCTTGGTGCGTGGCCTAAATCAGAATGTGGAAACGCTCAGTATTGCCGCCGCTGGGTATCAGGGCCCGTTGTCCTTGAGCGTGGTGGGGCCGTGGACGCTCGCGGCCAGCCTTTATACGGCTCGAGGCGATAGGGTGCTCGCTGACCGCGGGGCGGTGCGCGCACTTACGGACTCATTGGGTGCTGGGGTTGACGCGCTGATTGCTAGGATTCGTTCTGCGCTGCCGGGTGTGACGGAACTGAGCGTGCAGGTTGATGAGCATCTGATTGGTCAAGTCGCGGCGGGCGTGCTTCCCACCTTCTCTGGGTATTCTCGTATTCCTCGAGTACCGGGCCCCGAGCTTGTAGAACATTCTCGAGGGTTCTACTCGCTTATTACGCAATCTGGCGCGCGTTCGGTTGTCCGGGTGGGTGACGCATGGGTGGGTATCGCACCTAGCGTGGTTTCCGGTGCAACTGCGGTTTGCTTAGATTTGGGTGCCGGCTTAGGACGGAATGAGCAAGGCTGGAATGACTCGAACTGGAACGAGCAGGGCTGGGAGCATCTCGCTCGCGCCGCGGAAAAGGGAGTGGAGCTGTGGTTTGGGCTGCCGGCCCCGGAGATTTCCTCGTGCGCTGGCCCGAATCTCCTCGCTTTAGCCCAAGCGATCACTGTCCCGTGGCGGCGGATTGGGCTTGAATCGCATAGGCTCGCCGCTGTAACTATTTCTCCGAGCGGTAGCGCGTTGCGTAACTCGTTCGGCGCTACTGCAACCGCGCGTGGCACCATTGCCACGCTGAAAAAGGTTGCTGAACATCTCGCTGAAAAGGCTTCTGAGTAACACATAATGCCTAAGATTTTTGTAGATACCACCCCCCTGCGGGAATCTCCCGAATTTGCCCGATTATGGTGGGGCCTTGGCGTATCCAACTTTGGTGCGCAGCTTACGGTTATGGCCGTGAGTCTTGAGGTTTTTGACATCACCAATTCCACGTTTTACGTGGGTTTGCTGGGTTTGGCCGCGCTTATTCCACTGGTTTTGCTGGGCCTGTATGGTGGCGCTCTGGTTGATCACTATGATCGCCGTAAGGTCTCACTGCTTACCTCGAGCGCGCTGTGGGTGGTGACGCTTGCTCTTGCCGGGCAGGCATGGCTGGGCCTGCGTAACGTGTACGTTCTTTATGCTCTTGTGGCATTGCAGTCGGCTTGTTTTGCAGTGAATAATCCGGCGCGTCAGGCCATTATTCCTAAGTTGGTGCGCCCTGAGCTTATGCCGGCTGCGAACTCGCTGATGGGGTTGACCGGTAATCTTGCGTTTTCCGTGGGCCCATTTGTGGGTGCGTTGTTGGTGCAGCTGGCAGGTTTTGCCCCGGCTTACACTATTGACGCCGTGCTCTTTTTGGCGGCGCTCTTTGCGGTGTTTAAGTTGCCGTCGATGATGCCGGAACGCCAACTTGATGAGTCTGGTAATCCTGTTGAACATAAGCGAGTAGGTTTGCGCGCTGTGCTTGATGGGTTTGTCTATCTCAAGACTCAGGCAGACGTTCGGATGACCTTTATTGTGGACTTGTGCGCCATGATCTTTGCGTCACCAAAGGTTTTGTTTCCCGCGATTGGTACGCTCGCCCTGGGTGGTGGCCCAACCACTGTGGGTATCCTTACCGCCGGGGTCGCGGTAGGTGGCGTGTTGGCGTCTGCGCTTTCTGGTGGTTTGCTTCGGGTGACTAAGCAGGGCCGGATTATCACCATTGCTATCACCTTGTGGGCTGCTGCGATTTCTGCTTTCGGTGTCATTGTGGTGATGGCTGGGCAGACGTCGCCTTCTCATCCCAAGTGGGGTTTCATTTTTGCGGCTGCTTTCGCTCTCGTGTGCGCAGGCGCTGCTGATCAGGTTTCTGCGATGTTCCGTCAGACCATTTTGCAAACGGCCACTCCGGATCATATGCGCGGCCGTTTGCAGGGTGTGTTTATTGTGGTGGTGGCCGGTGGCCCCCGCCTTGGCGAGTTGTGGTTGGGCGCGCAAGCTACCTGGTGGAATGAGGGTGTTGCAGCGGTTGTTGGTGGTCTGACCTGCATCGTTGTTATGTGGTTTATTGTGCGTAGGCAGAAAACCTTTTTGGAGTATGACTCCAAGTTTGCGGTCACCACTGTGGACTGATGTTTTATTTCCGACGAGTGGGCTGGGTCTTGTGCATAAGTG
>Ga0222423_1001472_pt1 | contig 10585 bp, 7 predicted proteins | sample 3A0metagenome_FD_182472 | JGI IMG/M metagenome (GOLD analysis project Ga0222423, IMG submission 182472) | Enriched microbial communities from leaf-cutter ant dump, University of Wisconsin, Madison, United States - 3A0 (version 2) | ecosystem: Environmental > Terrestrial > Nest > Insects nest >...
CAGCAGTTCATGGCGCACGTCATGCCCGAGCATGCCGCCCGCGTGAAGCGCTACCGCGACGACGCGGCCCTGTTCAGCCGCTTCCAGATCGAGCACCAGATCGAATCCGCCTACGCCCGCACCGTGCAGTTGCCCAGCGGCGGCGCCATCGTGATCGACCACACCGAGGCGCTGGTCAGCGTGGACGTGAACTCGGCCCGCGCCATCAAGGGCGGCGACATCGAGGAAACCGCCACCCGCACCAACCTCGAAGCCGCCGACGAAGTGGCCCGCCAGATGCGCCTGCGCGACCTGGGCGGCCTGATCGTGATCGACTTCATCGACATGGAGGAAAGCAAGAACCGCCGCGAAGTCGAAAACCGCCTGCGTGACGCCTTGCGCCAGGACCGCGCCCGCGTGCAGTTCGGCACCATCAGCAAGTTCGGCCTGATGGAGATGAGCCGCCAGCGCCTCAAGCCCGCATTGAGCGAAGGCTCGTCCATCCCCTGCCCCCGCTGCGGCGGCTCGGGCCACATCCGTGACACGGAATCGTCGGCCCTGCAGATCCTGCGCATCATTCAGGAAGAGTCCATGAAGGACAACACCGCCGCCGTGCACTGCCAGGTGCCGGTGGAAGTGGCCAGCTTCCTGCTCAACGAAAAGCGCACCGAAATCGCCAAGATCGAACTCAAGCAGCGCGTCAGCGTGCTCATGGTGCCCAACAAGTCGCTGGACACGCCCAACTACAAGCTGGAGCGCCTCAAGCACGACGACCCGCGCCTGGACCACATCGACGCCAGCTACAAGCTCGCCGAAGAGGTGGAAGACCCCACGGCCGTCACGCGCCGCTCGCAAGAGCCCACCAACAAGCAGACGCCCGTCATCAAGGGCGTGCTGCCCGACGCCCCCGCCCCCGTGGCCGAGCCCCGCCCCGAAGGCGCGGCCCGCCCGCAGCGCGCAGGCCAGCCGCAGCGCACCGCAGCCCCCGCACCCGCGCCCGTGGCGGCACCCGCCCCGGCGGCGCCCCAGGAACAGGGCATCCTCGCCTGGATCAAGGGCCTGATCTTCGGCACCCCTGCGGCAGCACCCGCCCCCGTAGCTGCCCCGGCGCCCGCCGCCGCGCCCGAAACCCCTGGCCGTGGCGAACCCCGCCGCGATGGCGGCCGCAACAACAACGGCAACGGCAACGGTGAAGGCCGTGGCCGCCGCGGCGGCCGCGATGGCGGCAACCGGGACGCGCAGCGCGACGGCAGCGGCGAAGGCCGTGGCCGCCGTGGCGAGCGCTCCGCCGAAGGCCGCGCGCCCCGCGACGCGAACCGCCCCGAAGGCGAGGCCCGCGAGCCGCGCGAGGGACGCAACAACCGCGAGGGCGGTGGCCGTGAAAACGGCCGCAGCCGCCGCGATGCCGAGCCCCGCCACCAGGCCAACGGCGTGAACGGTGACGCCACCGCCGCGCAAGCCCAGGTCGAAGGCCCGAACGGCGCCGAGGCCGCACCCGCCCAGCAGCCCCGTGGCGAACGCGGCCCCCGCCGCGAACGCGGTGAACGCGGCGGCCGTGGCGAACGCAGCGAGCGCACACCCCGCGCCGTGGAGGCTCAGGAAGCCGCAGCAGCCCCGACCGCCACGGCAGCAGCGCCGGGCGACTTCGTCGACACCGCGCCGCTGGCCTCCCTGCCCGACCTGGACCTGACCGGCAACGAAACGGCGGGCGCCGAAGAGCAGCAGCGCCGCGAGCGCCGCTCGCGCGACCGCTACGGCCGCGACCGCCGTGAACGCGGCGAGCGGGGCCCGCGCGACAACGCCGAGGCCGCCGCGCCCGCGATGCTGGACTTCGACCCCGCGGCCGCAGCCGCAGCCGCAGCCCCCGAGGCCGAGGCCGCCGCGCAGGACGAAGCCCCGCGCCGCAGCTACTTCAGCGCACCCGCCGCACCCGCCGCACCTGCACCCGCAACCCCCGTGGCGGAGGCAGCACCCGCTGCCGCAGCGCCCGTAGCAGCCCCTGTGGCTGCCGCACCCGCCCCCGTGGCGGTGGCCGCCGCGCCAGCGCCTGCAGCGGCTCCCACGGCACCTGCCGCGACCGGCATGCCGCGCGTGCAGGCCTTCGCGCTGCCCGTGGACGCACTGCAGCAGGTGGCCGCCTCGTCGGGCCTGCAATGGGTGAACTCCGACGCGGACAAGATCGCCGCCGCCCAGGCCGCCATCGCCGCCGAGCCGCGCCCCATCCACGTGCCGCGCGAACGCCCGCCCGTGGTGGTGCTGGACGAAGGCCCGCTGGTGCTGGTGGAAACCCGCCGCGACCTCTCGGCCATGCCTTTGCCCTTTGAGCAAACGCCGTCCGCATAATCCGCGGCACGGGTAAAGAAGGCGGCCTTGGCCGCCTTCTTTCCTTCTAGCCTCCAAAACACCATGCTGTTCCTGCTCTCCCCCGCCAAATCGCTCGACTACGACACGCCCCTGCCCGACGGGCTGCCGCACACCACGCCCCGCTTCGTGCCGCAGGCATCACAGCTCATCGAGGTGCTGCGCGAGAAGTCGCCGCAGGACATCGCCTCGCTGATGCAGCTCAGCGACAAGCTCGCCGCGCTGAATGTGGCGCGCTACCAAGCGTGGCGGCCGCGCTTCACGGCGGCCAATTCGCGCCAGGCGGTGCTGGCCTTCAATGGCGACGTGTACGAGGGCCTGCAGGCCCGTTCGCTGAGTGCCGACAATCTCGCCTGGGCGCAGGAGCACGTCGCCATCCTGAGCGGCCTGTACGGCGTGCTGCGCCCGCTGGACCGCATGCAGCCCTACCGGCTGGAGATGGGCACGCGCCTGGCCACCGGCGCGGGCGCCAGCCTGTACGACTACTGGGGCAGCCGGATCGCCGAGCACCTCAACACCCGCCTGCGCGCCGACACCACGCCGGTGGTGGTCAACCTGGCGTCGCAGGAATACTTCAAGGCCGTGGACCTCAAGGCCCTCAAGGCCCGCGTGATCGACTGCGTGTTCGAGGACTGGAAGGGCGGCGCGTACAAGATCATCAGCTTCCACGCCAAGCGCGCGCGCGGGCTGATGGCGCGCCATGCCATCATGCGGCGCATCGCCACGCCCCGGGGGCTCGAAGGATTCGACCTGGAGGGCTATGCTTTCGCTGCCGGGGCCTCATCGCCCGAACGCCTCGTCTTCCGCCGTAAAACCACCGACTGAGACCATGAGCGACACCACCACGTCCCAACCTATCACCCCCGAGCTGCGCCGCTGGATCATCGAGCAGGCCACGGCCGGGCATGCCGCCCCCGTGGTGCTGCAGTCCATGCTGGACGCGGGCTGGAACGAGGACGTGGCCGCCAGCGCCATGGAGTCCGTGCTGCGCGACCACCTCAACGACGTGGCCGTGCAGCAGGGCCTGCCGTCCGCCGTGCCCGTGCCCGAGCCGCAACTCGACGAATCCCCCGCCCAGGTGGACTGCGGCGACCGCGTGGTGAGCGTGCTGCTGGCCATGGCCCAGCCGCGCATCGTGGTGTTCGGCAACCTGCTCTCCCCCGAGGAATGCGACGCACTCATCGCCGCCGCCACGCCGCGCCTGGCGCGCTCGCTGACGGTGGCGACCAAGACCGGCGGCGAGGAGATCAACGCCGACCGCACCAGCGACGGCATGTTCTTCCAGCGCGGCGACGGCCCGGTGGTGCAGCGCGTCGAAGAGCGCATCGCGCGCCTCTTGAATTGGCCCGTCGAGAACGGCGAAGGCCTGCAGGTGCTGCACTACCGCCCCGGCGCCGAATACAAGCCGCACTACGACTACTTCGACCCCGCCGAGCCCGGCACGGCCACCATCCTCAAGCGCGGCGGCCAGCGCGTGGGCACGCTGGTGATGTACCTGAACACGCCCGAGAAGGGCGGCGGCACCACCTTCCCGGACGTGCACGTCGAGGTGGCGCCGCAGCGCGGCAACGCCGTGTTCTTCAGCTACGAGCGGCCCCATGCCTCCACCAGGACGCTGCACGGCGGCGCCCCCGTGATCGCGGGCGAGAAGTGGATCGCCACCAAGTGGCTGCGCGAGCGGGAATTCAAGTAAAAACGGGCTCCAGCGCTTATGCAGCAAGCGCTGGCAGCTATCAATAGAGAAGCACCATGAACACCCCGGAACAATCCCAACTCGGCAAGGCGTCCGCCTATGTGGACCAGTACGACGCCTCGCTGCTGTTCCCCATCCCGCGCGCGGGCAAGCGTGCCGAGATCGGCATCGCGGGCGCTCCGCCCTTCTTCGGCGCAGACCTGTGGACGGCGTTCGAGCTGTCGTGGCTGAACCTGCGCGGCAAGCCGCAGGTGGCGCTGGCGCACATCACCGTGCCGTGCGAGACGCCGAACATCGTCGAGAGCAAGTCGTTCAAGCTCTACCTCAACAGCTTCAACAACACGCGCTTTGCCGACGCCGCCGCGGTGCAGGCGCGCATCCGCGCCGACATCAGCGAGGCGGTGTGGCGCGGCGCGGAACATGCGTCCACCGTGGGCGTGAAGCTCATCGCCCCCGAGCTGTTCGACCAGGAGCCCGTGCACGAGCTGGACGGCCTGAGCCTGGACCGGCTCGACGTGGAGTGCACCCGCTACCAGCCCGCGCCCGAGCTGCTGACCGCCGCCTTCGACGAGGCGCCCGTCACCGAGACGCTGACCAGCAACCTGCTGAAAAGCAACTGCCTCGTCACCGGCCAGCCCGACTGGGGCAGCGTGCAGATCAGCTACAGCGGTCCGCAGATCGACCAAGCGGGCCTGCTGCAGTACCTGGTGAGCTTTCGCAACCACAACGAATTCCACGAGCAGTGCGTGGAGCGCATCTTCATGGACATCCGCGCGCGCTGCCAGCCCATCAAGCTCACGGTGTATGCGCGCTACACGCGCCGGGGCGGGCTGGACATCAACCCCCTGCGCACCAGCCACCCGCAAGGCCTGCCGCGCAATGTGCGCACGGCAAGGCAGTAATCACGTATCCAGCCAGTCGCAGCGCAGCCTGTGCCGCCGGTGGGCCCTGGCCCGCCAGGCGACGTAGAGGCTCGGGACCAGCGTGCCCATGAGGCACAGCGGCGCGGCCCAGGCCTGGCCGAAGGCGCAGGTCGGAAACCAGCCCACCCAGCCCATGATCCAGAGCGTCAGCACGCAGTCCCACAGGTGGTATTCCAGCGGGTGCTCGGCCTTGTGCTCCACCTGCCATTGCTTGATGCGCTGCAGCTCGTCGAGGGTCATGGGAATCTCCCGGAAAACGGGAAATTCACTGTAAGTTGCACGTAAGAATTCGTCAAGAATCCTTGCGCCGCCCCCTCACCCCAGCCGGAACACGTCCACCGACCGCCCCAGCGATTCTGCGCCGTCCTTGAGGCCCTGGGCCGCCGCCGTGGACTGCTCCACCAGCGCGGCGTTCTGCTGCGTCACCGTGTCGAGCTGGGTGACGGCCTCGTTGACCTGGGCGATGCCCTGCGACTGCTCGCGCGTGGCGCTGCTGATCTGCTGCACCAGCGCGCTCACGCGCTCTACCGCATCGACCACGCCGCGTATGGTGGTGCCCGCGTGGTCCATCTGCTGGGCGCCGCTGGCGATCTGGTGGACGGTGATGTCGATCAGGCCGCTGATCTCCTTGGCCGAGCTGGCGCTGCGCTGGGCCAGCGCGCGCACCTCGCCCGCCACCACGGCAAAGCCCCGGCCCTGCTCGCCGGCGCGTGCCGCCTCCACGGCGGCGTTCAGGGCCAGCAGGTTGGTCTGGAAGGCGATGCCCTCGATCACGCCCACGATCTCGCTGATCTTGGCGGAGGAATGCTTCATCTGCTGCATGGCCGCGCCCAGCTCCTGCACGGCCTGGCCGCCGCGCGATGCGACCTCGCTGCTCTGCGCGCTCTCCTGCGAGACCTTGGCCGCCGTCTCGGCCGTCTGCAGCACGGTGCTGGCCAGCTGCTCCATCGACGCGGCTGTTTCCTCCAGGCTGCTCGCCTGCGATTCAGTGCGCGCCGACAGGTCCAGGCTGCCGCGCGTGATCTCGGCGGCCGACCGGGTGAAGTTGCCGACCTCGGTGCGCACGTCGCCCACCACGGCGCGCAGGTTCACCTGGGTCTGCTGCAGCCGCTGCATGAGCGCGCCCAGCGGCTCGGGGTAGTCCGTGCCGACCGAGGTCGCGAGGTTGCAGGCCGAGATGTCGGACGCGAAGCGCGTGGCGTCGTGCAGCCCCTGCAGCACCGTGGCCTGCAAGCGCCACAGCACCCAGCCCGCCCCCAGCACCAGCAGCGCCACGCGCGCACCCCAGGCCGCCGCGCCCTGCAGCCCGAGCATGTCGGGCACCAGCGCCAGCAGCACCAGCACGGCCAGCATCAGCGCCATGCGGGGCAGCAGCGCCATCTGCGCCAGGCGCTGGCGCCAGCCGCGCAGGCCGTGGTAGCGCACGCTCCCCGCCTCCAGCGAGAAGCTGCGGGAGCCCGCGTCCGCCTCGCGGCGCATCTGGGCATACAGCGCCTCGGCGGCGGCGGCCTCGGCGGCGCTGGGCTTGGTGCGCACCGACATGTAGCCGCGCGGCTTGCCACCTTCCAGGATGGGCGTGACGTTGGCGCGCACCCAGTAGTGGTCGCCGTTCTTGCGGCGGTTCTTGACCAGGCCCGTCCAGGGCTCGCCCCGGCCGATGGTGCGCCACAGGTCCTTGTAGGCCTCGGCGGGCATGTCGGGGTGGCGGATGATGTTGTGGGGCTGGCCGATGAGCTCCTCATACCCGTAGCCGCTCACGCGCACGAAGGCCGGGTTGCAGTGGGTGATCTCGCCTTTGGTGTTGGTGCTGGACACCAGCAGCTCGTCGCCGGAATAGTCGAAGTTCTGCTGGGTCACCGGCAGATTGATGCGCATGGAGGCTCCCTGGTGGGCCCGCGCCGGTCGCGGGCTGCACGGCTTGTTACCGCTTGATACGGATCAAGTCTACCTGCCGATGCCGGCGCGGCGCCAAACGCGCACCGAAAAGCTCAGGTACTCCGGCCCGGGCGCGTTTTCAGAAGAGCGGCCTGGTCTCCATGCGCCCCTCCACGGGGGCGGGCGCGGCCTCGCGCGGCGGCGGCTCTTCCCCGCGCCGCACGAGCGTGCTGGCCCGCACCCCCAGCAGCCGCAGGCGCTTCGTCAGGGGCACGCGCTTGAGGCACTGGCCCGCCAACTGGCGGATGGTCGCGCCCTCCGCCGTGTAGGAAGCTGCGGTCTGGTCGCGCGTGGCGATCTTGAAGTCGTCGTAGCGCAGCTTGATGCCGATGGTGCGGGCCACGTAGCCCTTGCGCTGCAGGTCCTCGGCCAGGCGCAGGCACAGGTCGGTGAAGATGGCGGAGAGCTCGGCCTTGTCGCGCACTGCGTGCAGGTCGCGGTCGAAGGTGGTCTCGCGGCTCATGCTCACGGGCTCGCTCTCGGTCACCACCGGGCTGTCGTCCTGGCCCCAGGCCACGCGGTGCATCCAGGCGCCCGTGGATTTGCCGAAGCACCCCACGAGCCACTGCGGGTCCTGCGCGGCCAGCTCGCCGATGGTGTGGATGCCGAAAGACGCCAGCTTCGCGCCCGCCTTGGGGCCGATGCCGTTGATCTTGCGCACGCCCAGGGGCCAGATCTTGGCCTGCACGTCCTCGGCATAGATGACCGAGATGCCGTTGGGCTTGTCGAACTCGCTCGCCATCTTGGCCAGCAGCTTGTTGGGCGCCACGCCGATGGAGCAGGTCAGGCCCGTCTTCTCGAAGATGCTCTTCTGGATGAGCCGCGCCAGCACCCGCCCGCCCTCGCGCTGGCCGCCGGGTACATCGGTGAAGTCGATGTACACCTCGTCCACGCCCCGGTCCTGCATCACGGGCGCGATCTCGGTGATGGCGCTCTTGAACAGGCGCGAGAACTTGCGCACCTCGGCGAAGTCCACGGGCAGCACGATGGCCTGCGGGCACAGGCGGGCCGCCTTCATCATGCCCATGGCCGAGCCCACGCCAAACTGGCGCGCGGGGTAGGTGGCGGTGGTGATGACGCCCCGGCCCACGTAGTCGCGCAGCAAGGGGAACTCCTCCACGGGGATGAAGCGCCGCTCGCGCTCGCCGCCGTCGGGCCCTTGGAGCAGCAGTTCGTCCACCTCGCGCCGCCCGCCGCCGATGACCACGGGCAGGCCCTTGAGCTGCGGGTAGCGCAGCAGCTCGACGGACGCGAAGAAGGCGTCCATGTCGAGGTGGGCGATGCGGCGCAAGGGGGCGGTCACGCCCGCTATTTTGCTAGCGCGGCGGCGCGGATTCCTTGCAGCGTGCCCGTCGGCGTGATGGCCTCGGGGTCGATCAGGCAGTGCAGGATGGCGGGCTGGCCGCTGGCGCGCGCGCGGGCCAGGGCGGGGGCGAAGTCTTCGGTGCGCTCCACGCGCTCGCCGTGGCCGCCGAAGGCCTGGGCATAGGCCTTGAAATCCGGGTTCTTCAGCTGCGTGCCGCTGATGCGGCCCGGGTACTCGCGCTCCTGGTGCATGCGGATGGTGCCGTACATGGCGTTGTCCAGCAGCACCACGATGATGGGCAGGCCGTACTGCACGGCGGTGGCGAACTCCTGGCCGTGCATCAGAAAGTCGCCGTCGCCCGCGAAGACCACCACCTCGCGCTGCGGCCACAGCCGCTTGGCGCCCACGCCCGCCGGCAGGCCGTAGCCCATGGAGCCGCTGGTGGGCGCGAGCTGGCTGGCATAGGCGGTGAACGGCCAGAAGCGGTGCACCCAGGTGGCGAAGTTGCCCGCGCCGTTGCAGAAGATGGTGTCGGCCGGCAGAACCTGCTTGAGGTGCTGCATCACCTGGCCCATCTGCAGGTTGCCGGGAATGCGGATGGGCGCCGTGTCGCTCCAGGCCAGGTACTCGGCATGGGCGGCCTCGGCGTGGCCCTGCCGGGGCGCATCGGGCCGCACGGCGCCCAGCGCGGCGGCGAAGGCCTGCGGTGTGGCGTGGATGGCCTGCGCAGGGCGGTAGAGCCGGCCCAGCTCGTCGGCATCGGCATGCACGTGCACGAGGGGCTGCGCGGGATTGGGAATGGCGAACAGCTCGTAGCCCTGCGAGGGCACTTCCGACAGGCGCCCGCCCACCACCAGCACCAGGTCTGACGCGCGGATGCGCGCCAGCAGCTTGGGGTTCACGCCCAAGCCCAGATCGCCGCCGTAGCAGGCATGCGTGGCCGGGAACAGCATCTGCCGGCGGAAAGAGCAGTACACGGGCAGTGACCAAGCCTCGGCAAAAGCGGCGAATTCGCGCACCGCCTGCTCCGACCAGCGGCTGCCGCCCAGCACGGCCACGGGCTGCTTCGCGGCGCGCAGGCGGTCGGCCAGCTCGGCCATCTGCGCAGCGCCGGGGTGCGTTTCCACGACCTGGTAGGGCAGCGCATCGGCCACGGCGGCGGACTCGGTGAGCATGTCCTCGGGCAGCGCCACCACCACGGGCCCGGGGCGGCCGGAGGTGGCGACGTGGAAGGCGCGCGAAACCAGCTCGGGCACGCGCGCCGGGTCGTCGATCTGCACCACCCATTTCGCCATGGTGCCGAAGACGGCACCGTAGTCCAGCTCCTGGAACGCCTCGCGCCCGATGGCGCCGCGCGCCACCTGGCCCACGAAGAGGATGAGCGGCGTCGAATCCTGGTGCGCGATGTGCACGCCCGCCGAGGCATTGGTGGCGCCCGGCCCGCGCGTCACGAAGCAGATGCCCGGCCGCCCCGTGAGCTTGCCCTGCGCCTCGGCCATCATGGCCGCGCCGCCCTCCTGGCGGCACACGGTGACGGCGATGTCGGCGTCGTGCAGCGCGTCCAGCACGGCCAGATAGCTTTCGCCGGGCACGCAGAACAGCTGCTGCACGCCATGGGTAATGAGCTGCTGGACCAGGATCTGGCCGCCGGTGCGGGGTGTCGTCATGGATGTCTCGGGGCAGGAATGGACAGGCCCCGAGCATAGCCGCGCATCCCGTGACAAATGTCACCGGCCCCGCCAGTCCTCAATCAGGAGACGGACACAAACCGTTTCTTCGACTCCAGAATCCGGCGCCTGGAAATGTCAACACATTGTTCGAAGAAGAAAGAAAGAAAGAAGACCCCACCATGAAGCGCTGGATCAAATGGACCGCCGGCAGCACCCTGCTCCTGGGCGTGATCGTGGCCGCCACGGCGGCCAGCGGCCTATACCTGGCCGAGCAGCGGCGCAACCGCTACATCGACATCAAGCCGCGCCCCGTGGCCTACACCACCGATGTGCAGACCATCGAGCGCGGCCGCTACCTGTATGCATCGCGCGGCTGCACCGACTGCCACGGCGCGCAGGGCACGGGCCGCGAGTTCGTGAACGACGGCAAGGGCACGCGCATCGCCGGGCCCAACATCACCGCCGCCGGCGTCACGGGCCGCTACCAGCCCGAGGACTGGAACAGCGTGATCCGCCACGGCGTCAAGCCCAACGGCCGCCCGGTGCTGGTGATGCCCAGCGAGGACTACAACCGCTTCACCAACGACGACCTGAGCGCCCTGGTGTCCTACGTGCGCCAGCTGCCGCCCCAGGAGAGCGCGCAGCAGGCCGTGGTGGATCTGCCCCGCCCCGCCTGGGTGCTGTACGGCCTGGGCATGATCCCGGACGCGGCCGCGCG
>Ga0222423_1001474_pt1 | contig 10582 bp, 7 predicted proteins | sample 3A0metagenome_FD_182472 | JGI IMG/M metagenome (GOLD analysis project Ga0222423, IMG submission 182472) | Enriched microbial communities from leaf-cutter ant dump, University of Wisconsin, Madison, United States - 3A0 (version 2) | ecosystem: Environmental > Terrestrial > Nest > Insects nest >...
GTCGGTGGGACGACGACCACCTCACGCTGCGCGGGCTGCTCGGCGACGGCGCGCTCGGCGAGGTACGACGCTACGAGGCGCGGTGGGAGTCCTGGCGTCCGGCGGCGCGCGGCGGCTGGCGGGAGTCGGCCGACCCCGCGGACCTCCCGGGCCTGCTCCACGACCTCGGCACGCACCTCGTCGACCAGGCGCTCGACCTGCTCGGCCCCGTCGCGACCGTCTACGCCGAGGCGGACGTGCGCCGCGGCGGCGTCGGGGCCGACGACGACGCGTTCGTCGCGCTCACGCACGTCGGCGGTGCGCGCTCGCACCTCGCGGTGAGCGCGGTCGTCCCCGCGCCCGGCCCGCGGCTGCGGGTCCTCGGCGCGGCCGCGCAGGTGGAGTCCTGGGGCCTCGACCCGCAGGAGGCCGCGCTGCGTGCGGGCAGGCGTCCCGTGGGCGACGGCCTCGCCGACGACGGCACGCTGTGGGGCGCGCGGGCCCCGGGCGCGACGATGCGCCTGACGAGCGGCGCCGCGGACGGCACCCGCACGCGCGAGGTGCCCTACGTGCCGGGCGACCACGGTGCGTTCTACGCGCAGCTCGCGCTCGCCGCCACGGGCCGCGGGCCCGTGCCGGTGAGCGTCGCGAGCGCCGCGGCGACGCTCGACGTCGTCGCGGCCGCGCACCGGGCCGCCGCGACCGGGCAGGTCCAGAGGGTCGGGCTCGGCTGAGCCGTCGCGCTCACCGCGCCGCGAGGGCGGTGAGGTGCCGCCGCAGCCGGCGGTCCTCGACGACGGCCATGACGAGGCCGCCGACGAGGACCGGCGCGAGCGCGAGCCACGCGAGCGTGAAGCCGGCGTCCGTCATGAGCGCGGGGCTCGTCTCGCCCGCGAGGTCGAGGACGACACCGACGACACCCATCGCGAGCAGGTTCGCGACGAACGCTCCCGCGTTGACCATGCCCGTCGCGACCCCCTGCGACCGCAGCGGCACCGTCGATCGTGCCTGGTCGAGCCCGACGAGCGACGTCGGCCCGCCGAGCCCCAGGGCGACGACGAGCACGACGAGCACCGCCACGGGGGCCGGCCCGGGCCACGCGAGCAGCACGGCCCACGCGAGCACCTGGAGGCCCACCGCCCCGCCGACGAGCCGCAGACGCCGGGCGGGCGCCCGCGCCGAGAGCACGCCGACGAGCGGGCTCATGACGACGACCGAGGCGACGTAGACGCTCATGACGCCGAGCGCCGTGCCGTCGGCGAGGCCCTCCGCACGCGTCATGAACGGGTAGCCCCACAGGAGGACGAACGTGTACGCGGGCATCGCGGCGACGAAGTGCAGCCAGAAGCCCGCGCGGGTCCCCGGGTCGCGCAGGGCTCGGCGCAGCGACGGGGCGTCGGGCGTCGGCGCGAGGACCGCGTCGCGCAGGACGGGCGCGGGCTCCCGGCCCGGCGCGGGCGCCGTGGGGTCGACGGGCGTCGTGAGGTCGACGGTCACGGCGACCGGGCGCGCGTCACGCACGACGAGGAGGACGAGCACGGCCGCGAGCACCGTCGTCGCCCCGACCGCCGTGAACGCGCCGGTCCAGCCGCGCAGCGCCACGAGCGCGACGAACGGCCCGAGCGAGGCCAGCTGGCCGAGCTGCCCCGCGAGGCCCGTCACCTGGGTCGCGACCGGGACGGTCCGTGCGGGCAGCCACGCCGGCAGGAGACGGACCGCCGGGACGAAGACGAACGCGTCGCCCGCGCCGACGAGCACGCGCGCGACGACGGCGCCCGGGACGGATCCGACGAGGCCGAGGAGCACCTGGCCGAGGCCGACGAGCGTGCACCCCACCGCGAGCGACACGCGCGGACCGAGGCGGTCGAGGAACGCGCCGACCGGGACCTGGAGCCCCGCGTAGACGACGAGCTGGAGGACCGTGAACGACGACAGCGCGGCCGAGGTCGTGCCGAAGCGCTCGGCGGCGGCCACGCCCGTCGCCGAGAGCGACGAGCGCGCCGCGACCGCGAGGACGTAGGCGAGCAGCGCGACGCCCCAGACGACGAGCGCCCGCGCGGTGATCCGCTCGACGGGGCGCTCGTCGTCGTGGTGCGTCGGGCCGTGCTGCGGCACGCGAGCTCCGTCCTGCGTCGTCAGCCCGTGTTCTGCAGGCCGGCGGCGACGCCGTTGAGCGTGATGAGCAGGAGCCGCTTGATCCGCGCGACCTCCTCCTCGGAGCGGGTGTCGTCGAGCCGCAGCGACCGCAGCGCACGCACCTGGATGAGCGAGAGCGCGTCGACGTACGGGCTGCGCATCTGCACCGCGCGGCCGAGCACGCGCATGTTCGCGAGCATGCGCTCCTTGCCGGTCGTGCGCAGCACCCACTCCTTGGTGAGCGCCATCTCCTCGAGGACGAGCGCCGCGAGGTCGTCGCGGTCGCCGAGCGCGAGGTAGCGCGCCGCGATGCGCTCGTCCGTCTTCGCGAGCGACATCTCGACGTTGTCGATCATCGTCGAGAACAGGGGCCAGCTCTCGTAGGCGCGGCGGAGCTCGTCGACGTCGCCCACGGCCGCGAGCGCCGTGCCGAGGCCGAACCAGCCCGTGAGGTTGATGCGGGCCTGCGACCACGCGAAGACCCAGGGGATCGCGCGCAGGTCCTCGAGCGAGCTGATCGACAGCCCGCGCTTGGCGGGCCGCGAGCCCAGCGGCAGCAGACCGACCTCCTCCTGGGGCGTCACCTGCGCGAACCACGCGGGGAAGCCGGGGGAGTGGACGAGCTCGAAGAAGCGCGCCCGCGAGGCCTCGTCCATGACCACGGCGACCTGCGCGAACGCCGCGGCCGCGGCGGAGTTGCGGCGCTCGATGCTCGGCGCCGAGGCGAGCAGGGTCGCCGCGGCGACCTGGTCGATGTGCCGCGCCGCGATCGCCGGGTCGCCGTAGCGCGCCGCGATGACCTCGCCCTGCTCGGTGAGCTTGAACCGGCCGTCGACCGAGTGCGGGGGCTGCGCGAGGATCGCGCGGTTGGCGGGGCCGCCCCCGCGCCCGAGCGCACCGCCGCGCCCGTGGAACAGCGTGAGCGTGATGTCGTGGCGCCGCGCCCAGTCCGCGATGCGCTGCTGCGCGTCGTAGAGGGCGAGCGTCGCGGAGACCGGCCCGACGTCCTTCGAGGAGTCCGAGTAGCCGAGCATGACCTCGAGGCGTCGGCCGGTCGCTTCGAGGCGCGCGCGGACCTCGGGCTGCGTGACGTACTCCTCGAGAACGTCGACCGACGCCTCGAGATCCGCGAAGGTCTCGAAGAGGGGGATGACGTCGAGCACCGGGAGGTCGGCGTCCTCGCCGAGCGCGTGCCGCGCGAGCACGTAGACGTTGGCGAGGTCCTCGGCCGACGTCGTGAACGAGACGATGTAGCGACGCGCGGCCGGCACGCCGTAGCGGTCCTGGACGAACGCGATCGCACGGAAGGTGTCGAGCACCTCGACCGCGCGCTCGGACAGCGGACCGTCGACCCCGTGCTCGGCGATCTCCGCGAGCGTCTCGCGGTGCACCTGGGAGTGCTGGCGCACCTCGTGCTCCGCGAGGTGGAAGCCGAACGTCTGGACCTGCCAGATGACCTGCTGGAGGTCGCCGTACGCGACGCGCGTCGCGCGCGCCTCGACGAGCGAGCGCTGCACGACGAGGAGGTCGGCGAGGAGCTCCTCGGCCGTCCGGTAGGCGAGGTCGGCGTCGCGTCGCCTGGTCGCGCGCACGCGCGCCGCGACGACGAGGAGCACGCGGCGGTGCGGCTCGTTGGGGGAGCGCACCGCGATCTCCTGCGTGAGCTCCTCGGCCATCCGGGTCTGCGCGCGCCACAGCGCCGCGAGCTCGGCCGAGCCGGGCGTCGAGTCGCCGTCGTGCGTGAGGCTCCGGCCGAGGTCGGTGACGACGCTCTCGAGCGCGAGGAGCACGTGCTCGTTCGCGATCGCGGCCGCCTGCTTCGTGATGGCGGCCGTGACGTTGGGGTTGCCGTCGCGGTCCGCGCCGATCCACGTGCCGAGGCGCACGAACGGCGCGACCCGCGGCTCGACGAGGCCTGCGTCCTCGCCGTTGAGCAGGTCGTCGAAGCGACGGTAGACCGCGGGGAACGTCTCGAAGAGCGTCTGGTCGAAGGTGTTCATCGCCGTGCGGACCTCGTCGAGCGGCGACGGCTTCGAGGAGCGCAGCGGCGCCGTGCGCCACAGCGTGTCGATCTGGCCGAGGAGGCGACGGTGGTTGTCCGCGAGCGTGATGCCGCCGATCGCCTGCGCGTCGCGCTCCGCGAGGAGCTCGGTGATCCGACGGATCGCCGCCGCGACCGCCCGTCGGCGCGCCTCCGTCGGGTGCGCCGTGAGGACCGGGCGGAACTCGAGCGCGCGGATGCGTCGGGCCGTCTCCTCCTCGCCGACCTCCTCGCGCAGCTGCGCGACCGCCGACTGGACGTCGTCGTGCGCGACGGGACCGGCCGTGACGTCGGCCTCGCGGCGCCGCAGGATCCGCACGCGGTGGTGCTCCTCGGCGAGGTTGACGAGGTGGAAGTAGCACGTGAACGCACGAGCCACCTGCTCGGCACGCTCGAGCGAGAAGGACTCGATGAGGGCCTCGGCCGCCTCGATCGACGCCGAGCCGTCCTCGTCGTACGCCGCGATGGTCAGGGCGCGCAGCCGCTCGACGTCCTCGAGGAGGTCCGCGCCGACCGCTTCCGTGAGGACCTGACCGAGCATGCCGCCGAGCAGCCGGACGTCCGCCCGGAGCTCGTCGGGCATCTCGTGGCGCGCGGTGCCGCGCTCGTCCGTCGCTGGGGGTGTGGGTTCCTGGTGGGTCACGTCCTCGACCATAGGACCTTTGGCGGACCGGGCGCGCACCTGTTCGTCATGCGGTACCGCGGTCGTCGCCCCGGGTCAGGAGGGCGCGCCGAGCGTCGGCGGCACGTGGGCGCCCTCGCCGCCCGCGCGCAGCGCGGCGCGCACCCGCTCCATCGCCTCGTCGAGCTCTGCGCCCGGCGTGCCCTCGCGCGCGTTCGCGAACGACAGCTCCGCCTCGCCCCACGCGGGCAGGACGTGGAGGTGGAGGTGAGGAACCTCGAAGCCCGCGACGAGCAGCGCGGCGCGCGGCGCGTCGAACGCGACCTCCTGCGCGCGGCCGACCGCGGCCGCGACGCGCGTGAGGTGCGCGAGCAGACCGTCGTCGGCCTGCGTGAACGACGCGACCTCGGCACGCGGCACGACGAGCACGTGGCCCGGCGTGATGGGCGCGATCGTCGCGAACGCGACCGCGACCGGGTCCGACCACACGAACCTGCCGGGGATCTCGCCGTCGATGATGCGGGTGAAGAGCGTCGCCATGCCAGCAATCTACTGCGCTAGCCTGACCGGCAGGCGCGGGCGGGCCCCGCGGCACGGACGAGGGGGGAAAAGCATGGACCGGCAGGGAGCTCCGAGCACGTCCCAGCGCTTCCGCGAGTCGCTGCTCGACCTCCTGCGCGCCCGCCACCCGGTCGTCCTCGTCGAGACCCACGAGACCGAACGGGTCATGGCCGCCGTCGTCTCGATCGCCCAGGACCCCGCGGCGCTGCGCACGCAGCGCCAGGTCCTCGCGTTCTCCCTCTCCCGCGGGCTCCACCACCCGGGCGACCCGGGCCGCGCCCAGGTGCCCGAGGACGCGCTCGCGGCCGCGATGGCGACGCCGGTGCCGACGATCTTCGTCTTCAACGACCTCCACCACTTCCTCGGCGGGAACGGCCGCGACGTCGACCCCGTCGTCGTGAGGGCGCTGCTCGACACGGCGTCGGCGTTCAAGGCGGGCGACGTCGCGCACACCCTCGTCGTCGTCTCGCCCGCGCTCCAGCTGCCCGTCGACCTCGAGAAGGTCGTCTCGGTCGTCGACCTCCCGCTGCCCGACGTCGACGAGCTCGGCGACGTGCTCGACGCGATCTGCCGCGCGAACGCCGGCGGCATCCGCGTCGACCTCACCCCCACGGACCGCGAGAACCTCCTCCAGGCGGCGCGCGGCCTCACGCGCTGGGAGGCCGAGAACGCGTTCGCGCGCGCGATCGCGGGCGACCGCGTCCTGTCGCGCGACGACATCCCGCGCGTCGTCGAGGAGAAGCGCCAGACGGTCCGCAAGTCCGCGCTGCTCGAGTTCGTGCCGGCCGCGGGCGGCATCGAGGAGGTCGGCGGGCTCGACAACCTCAAGCGGTGGCTCGTCACGCGCCAGGGCTCGTGGCTGCCCCAGGCCGCCGGGTGGGGCCTGCCCGCGCCCAAGGGGATCCTCATCACGGGCGTGCCCGGCTGCGGCAAGTCGCTCACCGCGAAGTGCTCCTCGACGCTCTGGGGGCTGCCGCTCCTGCGGCTCGACGTCGGCAAGATCTTCGCCGGGTTCGTCGGCTCCTCCGAGCAGAACATGCGCGAGGCCCTGCGCCTCGCCGAGGCCGTCGCCCCCTCGATCCTCTGGATCGACGAGATCGAGAAGGGCTTCGGGTCCGCCGGCCAGTCGCAGTCCGGGGACTCGGGCACGAGCCAGCGCGTCTTCGGGACGTTCCTCACGTGGCTGCAGGAGAAGACCGCCCCGGTCTTCGTCATCGCGACCGCCAACAAGATCGACGCGCTGCCGCCCGAGTTCCTCCGCAAGGGACGGTTCGACGAGATCTTCTTCGTCGACCTGCCGACCGCGACCGAGCGTGAGGCGATCTGGCGCCTGCACCTCGAGCGCAGGCTCGCCGCGGGCCCGGAGCTCGGCTCCTCGGCGGCGCCGACGCCCGCGCTGCTGGGCGACCTCGTCGCAGGCTCCGACGGCTTCTCCGGCGCGGAGATCGAGCAGGCCGTCGTCAGCGCGTGCTTCGACGCGTACGCGGGCCGGCGCGCGCTCGAGGTCGACGACGTGCGACGCGCCGTGGCCAACACCGTGCCGCTGTCCGTCACGCAGGCCGAGCAGATCGCCCGCACCCGCGAGTGGGCCGCGTCGCGCGCGGTCGCCGCGAGCCTCGTCGACGAGCCCGGCGTCCCGCTGCACCCCGAGCTCGCGCCCGCCGACGTCCGCGGCCGCCGGGTGGCCTACTGATGCAGGCCGGGCACGTCCGCACCGCGGCCGAGCGGCTCGCGGACCCGCGCTGGCGCCCCGGGGAGCGGGTCGCGTTCTGGCTCACCGTCGCCACGCTCGGCTGCTTCACGTTCCTGTGGTTCGGGCTCCACGCGCTGCGGCAGTTCCACACCGCGCGTCGTGAGCGGGACGAGGCGTGGGCCGTCGTCTGGGGGACCGTCGCGTTCGTCTCGTGGTGGAACGGCGCGGGGCTCGAGCTCGGCACGACGAGGGACGCGGCCGTGTCGCTCCTCGTGTGGGCGCTGCGGCTCGGGTCGTTGCTGCACGTGCACCTCGACCACACCGCGCGGATGGCGGCGGCCGCTGCGGCGGAGGTCGCGCGCGAGCAGGCGATGATCGACGACGCGCTCGCGGAGCGTCGACCGCAGGTCGCGGGGCCCGTCGGGTCCTGGGGCGGACGCTTCGACGCGCCCGAGGCCGACCCGTTCGCGACGGGTCGCACGGTCGGCGCGCCTGAGGCGCCGCGTCCGGCCGCCCCGCGTCCCGCCGCCCCGCGTCCCGCGACAGCGCGGACCGGCTCCGCGCACACCCCGCGGGGCCGGACGTGGGGACGGCCCGAGAAGGGCGCCCCGCCCCTGGGGCAGGGGCGTCGGCTCGAGACCCCCGCGCCGCACCCCGCCGTGGACCCCGCGGCGATCCCCGGGGAGGGTTCGGAGGGCGCGCCGACGTGGATCCCCGGCCTCGAGCCCCGCGGCGCCGAGGACCTCCGCGCAGACGCCGAGCGGGACGGGCGGGGCGACCCCGCCGCGCCCCCGACGGGGCGCGTCCTCGACCTGTGACGCCGCGGGTCGGTGACGCCGCGGGTCGGTGACGCCGCGGTGCGGTGACGCCGCGGGTCGGCGACGCGGCGGGTCGGTGACGCCGCGGGTCGGTGACGCCGCGGCGCGGGGGACCTCCGGCCCACCCGTGGACGGGCGGCGTGGGAAAGACTGGACGGACGGAGTGCGAGGGGTCGTACCCATCCGGCAGTCTGCAAGGAGAAGCTCATGTTGGTTCTGGTCGCCGTGGCGTCGCGTCACGGCAGCACGCTCGAGATCGCCGAGCAGATCGGCGACGTCCTGCGCGGGGCCGGGCTGGGCTGCGACGTCCGCCTCGCGGGCGAGGTCACGTCGCTCGAGGGCTACGACGCCGTCGTCGTCGGGTCGGCCGTCTACACGGGCCGGTGGCTCGCCGACGCGCGCGAGCTCGTCGACTCCCACGTCGCCGAGCTCGCGGAGCGACCGGTGTGGCTCTTCTCGTCGGGGCTCGCGGACGCGCCCGCGAAGTCGTCGAACCGACCTGCCGAGACGGCCGACCGGATGCGCCTCACGCTCGCTGTCGGGCACCGGCACTTCCCGGGTCGCCTCGACCTCGACGTCCTCAACTTCTCCGAGCGCGCGATCATCGCGGCGGCACGCGGCAAGCAGGGCGACCGCCGCGACATGGCGGAGGTCCGCGCGTGGGCGGGCTCGATCGCCGCCCACCTCGTGACGACGCCCGAGCACGCGGACGCGTAGCCGCCGCGCCCCGTCGGGCTGCCCGTCACGTCGGAGCACCGGGGGTCGGCGACGGACGTCGGCGAGGATCGTCGCGTCCGGCCCGCATCGTCGCTAGTGTGTGGCCGTGTCCCACGGGGACACGTCCGACCACGAGAGGCATACCATGACCGACCCCACGCAGCAGCCCTACCCGCAGCAGCCGTACGGCCAGCCCGCGGGCCCCGTCCGTCCGACGACCGCGCCCGACGGCACGCCCGCGAGCGACAAGCTCATCCTCCCGGCGTTCCTCCTCGTCTTCTTCCTCGGCCCGCTCGGCATCCACCGGTTCTACGTCGGCAAGATCGGCACCGGGATCCTCATGATCCTCACGGCCGGCGGGCTCGGCGTCTGGGCGCTCATCGACCTCATCATGATCGTCGTCGGCGCGTTCAAGGACGCCGAGGGCCGCAAGCTCCTCAGCTGGACCTGAGCCCCGCCGGGCCCATGGGCCCGCGGCCCGGCCCCGGGCCCGCCCGGGCCCACCCGCGAGGTCGCTGCTGAGAGCCGAGGTCGCTGATCCAGATCAGCGATCTCGGCTCCAGGCAGCGACCTCGCGTCGTCGGCGGGGGGCGCCGCCCGACGACGACGGGGGCGCGGTGGCTCGCGCGGGCGCTGCGTGGGTACCCTGCACCGTGACCCACGACGACGCCTCGACCGCGCGCCCCGGCCCGAGCCCCGCCGCGACCGCCCCCCTCGTCGACCTCGGCGGCCGCAGCCCGTGGAGCGTCCTGCCGCCGCTGTGCCTGGGCTTCTTCGTCATCATGGTCGACACGACGATCGTCAACATCGCAGTCCCCACGCTCCAGGCCGCGTTCGACGCGAGCCTCACGACGGTCGGCTGGGTCAACAGCGCCTATCTCCTCAGCTTCGCGGTGCTCCTGCTCGTCACGGGGCGGCTCGGCGACCGCTTCGGGCCGCGCGTCGTCTTCGTCTGGGGGCTCGTCGTCTTCACGCTCTCGTCGCTCGCGTGCGGGCTGTCGGGCCTCACCGGGTCGATCGCGCTGCTCGTCGCGGCGCGCGCCGTCCAGGGCGTCGGCTCGGCGCTCATGACGCCGCAGACGATGTCGATGATCACGCGCGTCTTCCCGCGCGAGCGCCGCGGCGCCGCGATGGGCGTGTGGGGGTCGGTCGCGGGCGTCGCGACGATCGCGGGGCCGCTCCTCGGCGGGCTCTTCGTCGAGACGATCGGCTGGGAGTGGATCTTCTACGTCAACATCCCTGTCGGCGTCGTCGCGCTCGTCCTCGCGCTGCGCTCGCTGCCGACGCTCCCGACGCACTCGCGGTCGTTCGACACCGTCGGCGTCGTGCTCTCGGTCGTCGGGCTCTTCCTCCTCGTCTTCGGCATCCAGGAGGGCGCGAGCTTCGACTGGGGGACGGTCGCCGGGCCCGTCACCGTGTGGTGGATCCTCGGCGTCGGCGCCGTCGTCACGACCCTCTTCCTCCTCTGGCAGCAGCGGCGCGGGGACGACGCCCTCCTGCCGCTGTCGCTCTTCACCCACCGGACGTTCGCGCTCGCGAACGTCGGCGGCGCGGTCGCGTCGTTCGCGATGATCGGCATCTTCTTCCCGCTGACGCTCTTCCTCCAGCAGGTCCTCGGGCTCAGCGCGCTCCACGCCGCGCTCGTCAACCTGCCGGGGTCGCTGCTCTCGGGCGTCGTCGCCCCGTTCGCGGGGCGGCTCGCGGACCGGGTGCCGGGCAAGCGCGTCGTCGCGGCCGGCTTCGCGTGCCTCGCGACGGCGGTCGCGTGGGTCGCGCTCGTGCTCGAGCCCGGCGTCCCCGTGTGGCACGTCTACCTGCCGATGACGCTCTTCGGGCTCGGCACGGGGCTGCTCTTCTCGCCGCTCGCGGCCCTCGCGACGTCGGGCCTCGCGCCCGCGACGGCCGGGGCCGGGGCGGGTGCGTTCAACATGAACCGGCAGGTCGGCGGGGTCATCGGCTCGGCCGTCATCGTCGCGACGCTCACGTCGCGCCTCGCCGTCGAGATCCCGGCCGCG
>Ga0222423_1001475_pt1 | contig 10578 bp, 10 predicted proteins | sample 3A0metagenome_FD_182472 | JGI IMG/M metagenome (GOLD analysis project Ga0222423, IMG submission 182472) | Enriched microbial communities from leaf-cutter ant dump, University of Wisconsin, Madison, United States - 3A0 (version 2) | ecosystem: Environmental > Terrestrial > Nest > Insects nest >...
CTGTAATGTGCTTCCATTTCGGTAAGGAAAGCTGCTTCAAAAGCTTTGATATTTTTAACCGGAACTTCGCGAAGAAGGTTATTGGTTCCGAGATGAATAATAGCAATTTGCTTTTCTACGGAGAAAGGCGTAAACTGAAGTTGTTTCAGAATTTCCACGTTACGCGCTCCTTTATCAATAACGGTTTTAGTAGCAGCATCCAGATCACCCCCGAATTTAGAGAACGCTTCCATTTCACGATACAGTGCCTGGTCAAGTTTAAGGGTACCGGCTACTTTTTTCATGGATTTAATTTGGGCGCTACCTCCCACACGGCTTACCGAAATACCCACGTTAATAGCGGGACGGATACCGGAGTTAAAGAGGTTGGATTCCAAAAATATCTGACCATCAGTAATGGAGATCACGTTTGTGGGGATATACGCAGATACGTCACCGGCCTGTGTTTCGATAATGGGTAATGCCGTTAATGAACCTCCGCCTTTTACCATGTGCTTAATGCTTTCCGGAAGGTCGTTCATGTTTTTAACGATATTATCATCGCTGATCACCTTGGCAGCACGTTCCAGCAAGCGGCTGTGCAGATAGAATACGTCACCGGGATATGCCTCACGACCTGGCGGGCGACGCAGCAGCAGGGAAACCTCACGGTAGGCTACAGCTTGCTTAGACAAATCATCATATACCACTAAAGCGGGGCGACCGGTATCACGGAAAAATTCTCCGATAGCTGCTCCTGCAAAAGGTGCATAGAACTGAAGCGGAGCCGGATCTGAAGCGGAAGCTGTTACGATAGTAGTATAAGCCATAGCTCCATGCTCTTCCAGCACTTTCATTACGCCGGCTACGGTAGATGCTTTTTGACCGATAGCCACATATATACAATATACCGGTTTTCCGGCATCGTAAAATTCTTTTTGATTGATAATGGTATCTATACAGATAGCAGTTTTACCCGTTTGACGGTCACCGATTACCAATTCCCGCTGGCCGCGACCAATAGGAATCATGGCATCTACAGCTTTAAGACCGGTTTGCAGCGGTTCTTTTACCGGCTCCCGGAATACTACGCCCGGTGCTTTACGCTCAATAGGCATTTCATACAGTTCGCCGGTGATGGGGCCTTTACCATCAATAGGCTCGCCTAAGGTATTCACCACGCGGCCTACCATGCCTTCGCCTACTTTGATGGAAGCGATGCGGCCGGTACGTTTTACCTTAGAGCCTTCTTTCAGGTTTTTGCCTTCACCCATCAATACCACACCTACATTGTCTTCTTCTAAGTTCAGCGCAATTGCTCTGGTGCCGTCTTCAAATTCCACCAGTTCCCCCTGACGTACGCCGCCAAGTCCGTAAACACGCGCGATACCATCCCCTACGGTCAGTACGGTGCCTACTTCTTCCAGCTCTGCAGAGATATTGAAATTGCTCAGTTGCTGGCGCAAAATTGCCGATATTTCATCCGGTTTGATGTCAACCATTGTTTTGGAAATTTTTGATTATGATTATAAAAATTTATAAGTTCCTTTCGCTATAAAAGCGGAAAGATACAGGTTTTCTTTATTATATTTTTGCAACGAACAAATTATGTTCAAATTGCTTTTTAATGTCGTTCAAATCCCGGCGAATGCTCGCATCAAAAGATTTGTCCTTAATCTCTAAGATAAATCCGCCCAAAATATCCGGGTCAACGGTAGCATGTAAATCCAACTGACCATCTAAGGTACTCATAATTTTGTCCGTGATCTGTTTTTGTACAGCTTCGGTTAAAGGTACGGCGGTAGTCAGTCTTACCGTATTGATGGATTTGGCATCTTTATATTGTGCAATATATGCCGAAGAAATTTCTTCCAAAAAGACCTCTCTTCCTTTAGCCATCAGCAGGTTGATAAAAGCTTCAGTAATCCGGTTAAAGGTTCCTGCTCCGAATACGGCATGCATCACACTGATTTTTTTATCTCCATTAATCAGGGGGCTGCGGAGCATCAGTGCAAAATCTCTGCTGGCTTTACAGGTTGCTCCGATTCGTTCCATATCAGTAAGCACCGCATCCATGACATCCTGCTCTTGTGCAATGTCTATCAGCGATTTGGCGTATCTGTTAGCGAGACGTGGATTTCTCATTGTGTTAATTTAATAGATTGATGTAGGGCGAATTTAAAAAAATAACTGCAAGGATTAATTCAATGTAATTTCTTCAGCGAGCTGACGTGCATAAGCAGATTGCGACTCGGTTGTGGACAGTTCTTTTCTTAATATTTTTTCTGCTACTTCCAGCGACAATTTACCGATTTGATTTTTCACTTCCACAATAGCGGCATTCTTTTTATTTTCGATCTGGAGCGTGGTTTCTTCCATAATCTTAGCAGCTTCGGTTTTAGCAGCTTCCTTAGCTTCTGCTATAATTTTTTCTTTGGTATCGCGGGCTTCTTTCAGCAATTGCGTACGTTCTTCACGAGCCTGAGCCAAAAGAATTTCATTTTCTGCTTTGAGCTGGCTCATTTCGGCACGAACACGATCCGCAGTAGCGATAGAATCGGCAATATTTTTTTCCCGGTCATTTAAGGACTTCAGGATAGGTTTCCATGCAAATTTTTTCAGTAAAAATGCAACGATAAGGAAAGCAAGTAAGGTCCAGAAAAAGAGACCGAAATCGGGGGTTAATAAATCCATTTTAGAATGTTTTTAAGTTTTATTTTTAAGTTTTTCGATTTGTTGTAATAACTGCATCCGCTGCCCTGTGCGTTGGATGCAGTTAAGATTTTCCTTCGGATTATACGAAGATGGCCAGTACGCCGGCAATAACGCCGAACAGCGCAACCCCTTCCACGAAGGCAGCAGTAAGGATCATATTGGCACGGATATCGCCTGATGCTTCCGGCTGACGAGCGATAGATTCTACCGCACCTTTACCGATCTGACCGATACCTACGCCAGCGCCCAAGGCAGCGATTCCGGCACCGATGGCACCCAAACCTGCACTTTCTACTGCTAACAAAATTGTGTCTAACAACATGTTTATATGGATTTTGATTAAAAAATACTAAGCTATGATTTCCTGAGTTCCTACATTATATTCCTGACCGGTTTCCGGATTATGATCATGATAACTTTCATGTGCAGTATCATGATGATGTGGCTCTTCAATAGACTGACCGATGAAAACTGCGGTCAGATTAGCAAAGATGAAAGCCTGAATGGCGCCTACCAACAGTTCAAGACAAAACATGAACACGGCAAACAGCAGGGAAATCAGGGAGAAGCCCCAACCTGCAAACACGCTCATTTCTGCGAAGATAAAAGTCATCAGCACCACGCTCAGAATCACGATATGACCTGCCAGCATATTGGCAAAAAGACGTATGGTTAATGCAACGGGTTTGATAAACAGAGAAATAATTTCAATAGGAACTAAAAGCAGTTTAATGCCGAAAGGTACGCCCGGCGGATTGAACAAGTGCCCCCAGAAATGCCGGTTGCCCATAAATATCATTACCACAAAGGAAACCACTGAAAGGCATAATGTAACGGCAATATTTCCGGTAAAATTGAATCCGAAAGGCAGTAATCCCAACAGACTGTTGAGCCAGATAAAAAAGAAAAGCGACAGCAACAAGGGCATAAAGCGCATATATTTATTACCCAAATTAGGTTTGGCCACTTCATCTCTTATGAAGATAATCACCGGCTCCAATGCATTTTGAAAACCTTTTGGAGCAGAAGTAGCGCCGGTATTACGTGCTTTTTTACCTACGCCCATCATTAATAACAGCAGCAAGGCGATGGACAAAAACATACAAAGTATATTTTTGGTAATAGACAGATCATAAACCTTGGATCCATCTTCAGCAATAATTTTTTCTTTAATACCGCGCTCTATGTAATAGCCTTCGTAAGTATCGCTTATACCGATATTTTTTCCATCCACTTCATGATCATGAAAATGACCGAAATTTGAGGAAGAAAATACGCTCAGGCCTTTTTCCGGGCTGTAAAGAATAATCGGTAAAGGGATGGTGATGTGTTTTTCTCCTATATTAAAGAGATGCCAAGCATGCGCATCACCTACGTGAGAGAAAATGAGTTCTGATACATTTAATCCTTTTTTTTCATTTTCAGTGTTTTCATGGGTATTGGCCCAAAGTGAATTTGACACGCTAAAAAGCGTAAAACTCAATACTAATAAGGAAAGAAGGCGCCTTGATCTCATTACTTTTCTCTATGAATTTTGGTGAAAATCAACAGGGAATATTATACCACCTGCGAAATTTTGCGCAAAGATACTTGTTTAAAATTCATAACAAAGAAAAGGGCAAAATTTTGAGAGAAAAACTTGGATAAATGCTTTTTAACTATCAAAACAACAGTTACCTTTGCAGCCTTAAATCTAATACATACAATATTTAACACAAATATGACCAGAGAAGAAGTGATCAAACGTATTAATGATTTTTTAGAGGAAGATTTTGAAGTGGATCCTGCCGCAATACAGCCTCAGGCTGCATTAAAGGAAACCTTAGATCTGGACAGCCTCGATTATGTGGATCTGATTGTTACCATTGACAGCCACTTCGGTTTTAAGGTAAAACCTGAAGAATTTCAGCAAATGGTAACTATTGCTGATTTTTATGATTTTGTATGTAAAAAATTAGACATTAATTCTGCTGCTTAAACGCAAACCCGGTGCATCAACCGAGCTGCATTAATCTGCTTCATTATTATTTCAATGGAAAAGCCGCCCCAGTATTTTGAGGCGGCTTTTTCCATAACGCAGACTATCCATCTGCTCTTCCCTAGTGCGCAATTACTACTTTCTCAATTTTTTTATGATTATCGGAGCTACAGATTAAGGTGTAAATGCCTTGTGCCATACTTCCGGTATTGATGTGTATCTGATTTTTTGTGGTGGTAGTGCTATAAACGGCCTGCCCCAATACATTCACCAAAGTAATGGTAAGCGGTTCGGTGAGTTTACCGATAACATCCACGTTCAACTGATCCTGAGCAGGATTGGGATAAATGCTCAGGCTGTATTGATTTTCCGGATTAATAATGCCGGTAGAACCAGTTACGGTAAAGAACTGAGTAAAACCTGTTCCGAAGTTTCCAGATAATCCCGGATTTTCCAAATCGGTTTTAGGTAAAGGAAATTGAGCTCCGTTATTCAAATTGAATGCCTTAATATACCCGGGAACACTGAAAGCACCAAAGAAGTTGAAGCCGAAGCCGATATAGCTGGCATCTACATCCAAGCGATAGCAGCCATTGGGTAAATTCACCGTATCTTGATAAATTACAGGATTCTGAACTGTTGAAGCTTCAGTTCCCTGACGGCTGAATAAAACAGTACCATTCTTATCGCTAATAGTCCAATTCACTTTATTGGTAAGACCTTGAATCTTATTAGACATTTTCATTTCAATACGATAACTGCCTCCGTCCCATTGTGGTGCGGCAGTAAACATTGTGGTTTGAGAATTATTAAAATGATCTTCATCTGCCTGGCCGTTCACTTCTTCAATAGATACGGAAAACTGATTAGCGGCACCTGAGGCATTTTGAAGAGAAGTCAATGGATCTAATGTTATTTCCAGCTCATCTAAAGATGCGATATTACCATTCCAGGTATATTCCATTGGTGTTTGTCCTACAATGCCATAGCTGAATTTAATGGATGTGATCGGATTGCTGCCTTCATTTTTGACTTTAACCACTGGGCCTCCGCAAATCGGATTTTGCCGATAATAAGTTTCATTGTTATTAGGGCTAATAACGGCTTCCAGACTGGCATCAGTAGCATGATTGAATGAGCCGTAATAAAACATTGTTGCTGCCACTTTATAGCTGGCGCCGCCATCCGATGTATAGTTTTGGAAATCCATATCTACGGTATAGGTTTGGCCGGGCGTTACGCTTGCAGGTACTTTTTCTATAAAAGGAAATACCTGATCTCCGGGACACCAATTAGCCCGATCATACACCCAGGTTCCCGATTGGGGATATAAAAAATTGTTTCCGCAGTTATCTCTCCAGATATCTTGTTGATGCACGTTGTTTCCGTTAATTTTAAACTGATACCATTTTCTACAAAATTCCGAACAGTTTTCAGGGGTATCGCCACCGTGACCGGATATAATCAGCCGCATAGCCGCGCTTACGGCATTAGAAGGCATTGTTTCCGTTATTGCCGTAACATTATTGTCTATAGGATTTGAAGGATCACCATAAGCGTATCCTCCATGCCACAATTTAGAAATACCAACCACATCACGGGCGCGAGTACCTTCTATAAAGTGAAATTTCACCGTGCCGGTAAAGCCTCCGGAATAACCGGAGTAAAAAATTCGGATGGTAACATCATTTTTCAAAATAGAATAGAAGTCGGTTACATCAAACCAGTAAGAATGCTTCCATGACCATGGCGTACGAGGGAAATTGGAATTAGCATAAGGAGTGATCAGCTCTCCTAATTCAAAAGTATCTCCCGTAGGTGTACAGGCAATCATGTGTACATCATAATCCCAGTCGCCGCACCAACCGGTCTGATTGGCTCCTTCACCCGCATTGCTGGGATCATATCCTTCGCATTGATATTTTCCCAATTCAAATTCCATCAAAATTTTGCGGTAAGACAAGCTGCCATCGGGAAATGTTGCTGTAGCATCATAATTGTCATACCAACTCAATTCGGTATTATTATGAGCAACAATCACTGTTGTATCTCCTTCATTTGCCGATGCCTGAAACACAGTGCCGCTCAGGCAGGCCAGCAATAAAATGTAAAACTTTTTCATTCGGTTTTTTTTGAAAATAAAAAATTATACTATCCGTCCAAAAGTACGAAACAAGCCGTTGATTGACCCTAAATTATTACAGTTAATTCGCATTACTACACCTTTATGTGGCAATATTCAGAGCAGAACTGCACCGTATATAAAATCTGCTTTTCAGTTTTTAGAAACATAAAAAAACTCCCCCGTCCGGAGGAGTTTTTTTATACAACTTTAAAAATTCAGGGCATTACAAATTGCCGCGTTTGGCCTGTTCTCTTTCTATGCTTTCAAACAGTGCTTTGAAATTTCCGGCACCGAAACTCTGTGCGCCATGGCGTTCAATTATTTCAAAAAACAAAGTAGGGCGGTCTTCTACCGGCTTGGTGAAAATCTGCAGAAGATATCCTTCTTCATCCCGATCCACCAAAATACCCAGGTCTTTTATTTTTTTAACATCCTCATCAATCTCTCCTACCCGATCCGGCAACATATCATAATAGGCATCCGGAGGAGCGCTGAGAAATTCCACGCCGCGCGATTTCAGATCCATTACCGTCTTTATAATATCTTTTGTTGCAACGGCAATGTGCTGCACGCCTTCTCCCTCATAAAATTCCAGATACTCTTCAATCTGTGATTTCTTCTTTCCTTCCGCCGGCTCATTGATTGGAAATTTGGCATAACCATTTCCATTACTCATCACCTTACTCATCAATGCCGAATATTCCGTATTGATTTGTTTGTCATCAAATGAAAGGATATTCACAAAACCCATTACTTCTTCATACCATTGTACCGTAGGGAGCATACGATTCCATCCTACATTACCCACGCAATGATCCACATACAGCAGTCCGGCCTCAGAAGGCTGGTAGCTGCTTTCCCATTTTTCATATCCGGGCATGAAAGCACCTTTATAATTTTTACGTTCAATAAACAGGTGTACGGTTTCTCCGTAAGTATAAATACCGCTCATGCGCAGCTCACCGTGGTCATCCGTAAGTGTTACCGGCTCTAAGTAAGGCTTTCCGCCGCGTTTGGTTGTTTCTTCAAAAGCGCTGTAGGCATCATCCACCCAAAGCGCCAAGACCTTTACTCCATCGCCATGCAACTTTACGTGTTCGGAAATAGGATGATCGGATTTAAGTGCGGTAGTGAATACCAGGCGAATTTTTCCCTGCTCCAACACATAAGATGCCTTATCACGCACTCCGGTTTCGGGGCCGGCATAAGCAACGGACTGAAAGCCGAATGCTGTTTTGTAAAAATGGGCGGCCTGTTTAGCATTGCCTACATAAAATTCAATATAATCGGTACCATTAATCGGTAAAAATTCTTTAGCCTGAGCTATTTTTTCTGCAAATGTTTTTCCTTGTACTACGGACATGTTAATTAGTTTTTTTGTTTTAAATAAAATAAAAAATTCAATAAGGGACTGAATATGCTAAAGAAATTCAGCAAATCAGCTATGACTCCATTGAGCCATTGCCATCTTTCTGAGGCGCTTTTTTACCCGGATATAGCCGGAATTGAGGTATTCTTTTTCCATAACAGATTTATCATATAATTCAATATTTCACGAATGGTATATACTTACTTTGCTGGCAGATGCAGTGATTAGGAAATTTGAAATCAAATGAAAATGCATCAATTAGCATATTGGTAAATTTTATAGACGTTCCGTTTTTAAATTTTATAATAAATAAATAATAATTACCCCACGGGATTCTTATACCAGAATTGCTTATTGTAACAATATTGTCTATATCTTTTTTATTATAGCAGACAATACTTCCTGCTTTACCAAAATAAAATTCATCATTACATCTTGATATCTGAAGATATTGTTTTTGGGTAAAAAAATAATAATTACAGAATAATAGCCAATTAACACCAAAGAACACCAAGTAAAATATAAGCAAACATGACACATTTTCCATTATTGGAATATGTGAGACGCCTATTACCAACAAAAAAGCCAAGCATATCAAATCTAAAGATTGTAATCGTAACATACTTGCTAATTTGAGTTTGTATTCAAAAGTATTTGTTACAAAATGCTTTTTCTTATAGAATACCCATTCAAAGTATTTTCGCCACTTAATTTCCTGTATTTTATTTTCAAAGAACAATTTAACAAGTGTCTCAATTTCAGACAACTCATCAAAAATAACAAAAAACAATTTACTCCGCTTATTCAAATAGTATGCTATAAATTTACCATAGTGGTACATACCGATTTTGAGATAACTATTATCATTCTGCTCAATCGTAACCGAGGGACTGGTCAATTTTACTACAAAATTATTTCGTTGATCTTCCCATGGAAATTGTTGAATGAATTGCCATGTTTCCGGTAACGACCTGTATTCAATATCCTTAAATTCTCCTTCTTCAAAAGACTGATACTGTACTTTAGAAACTAAGGTAATCATTAATAGTCAGGTACTGTTTATTATACTTTTTTATTCCGCCCAGCTCATTTCATAATGCTCATCTTCTATGGACAGCGCATCCTTAGTCAGAAACAACGGATGGAAAGTATCTAACATCACGGCCAGCTCTCCGGTTTCCTTTTGTCCTATACTTTTTTCTACGGCTCCGGGATGTGGCCCGTGCGGAATACCCGCAGGATGCAGCGTAATCATACCCCGCTCCACATGTTTACGGCTCATAAATTCTCCATCCACATAATACAACACCTCATCGCTGTCAATATTACTGTGATGATAAGGTGCCGGAATAGACAAAGGATGATAATCATACAAGCGCGGCACAAAAGAACATACCACAAAATTATGACCTTCAAAGGTCTGATGCACCGGTGGCGGCTGATGCACCCTACCGGTAATCGGTTCAAAATCATGGATGCTGAGGATATAAGGATATTCGCAACCATCCCAGCCCACTACATCAAAAGGATGCGTACCATACCAAATAGGATAAAGCAATCCTTTCTTTTTAATCTTGATTAAAAATTCTCCGCTTTCATCATGCGTAGTCAGGTTTTCAGGCTGACGAATATCGCGTTCGCAGAAAGGTGCATGCTCTAACAACTGTCCGTATCGGCTCAGGTATCTTTTAGGAAAACATACCGGGCTGTGGGATTCAATAATTAATAAACGGTTATCAGGACTATCAAATTGGACTTGATAAATGCAACCCCGCGGCACTACCACGTAATCACCGTATTTGAACTTCAATTCACCGTAAGGACTAAGCAATACACCCGAACCCTCGTGGATAAAAATAATTTCGTCCGTATCGGCATTTTTAAAAAAGACATTGTCTCCTAAACCGCCCTGAGGTGCAGCCAGCGTAAGGCTCACATCACTATTAAACAAAACGGTTTTCCGGCTTTGTAGATATTCCGCTTCCGGTTTTATACGGAATCCTTGAAAGCTGCGGTGTTTTAAGATACTGTCCGAAGCCGCTTTAGGCGATACATCCACCGGCAATTCCGATCGGATAATTTTTGTCGGCGGCTGAATATGGTATAACAAGGAATAATTGGAGGAAAAGCCTTCGGTACTGAAAAGCTGTTCGGCATACAATCCGCCTTCCGGTTTCCGAAATTGCGTATGCCGCTTATGCGGAATAAATCCTAATTTATGATAATGTGGCATTATAAAATTTATTAAGGCTCACAAAGATAGGAAAATTTACCAACGGATGGATTAATGCAAAAATCAAAATGAAAAATGCAAAAGTCAAAACGGCGTACCATCATCGTCAGTGTATATCGCGTTGACTTTTTACTTTTGACTTAACACTACATAAACATTTTGATAAAACTTTTATTTTG
>Ga0222423_1001478_pt1 | contig 10545 bp, 14 predicted proteins | sample 3A0metagenome_FD_182472 | JGI IMG/M metagenome (GOLD analysis project Ga0222423, IMG submission 182472) | Enriched microbial communities from leaf-cutter ant dump, University of Wisconsin, Madison, United States - 3A0 (version 2) | ecosystem: Environmental > Terrestrial > Nest > Insects nest >...
TTAGAAGCAACAGGCGTAATGACAGCAAATAAAAAAACTAAATTTACACTAATAGATGAAAAGAATGCCAGCAGGTAACAAGCAGTTTTGCGAGAGCGGCAGGAAAGTTCTTCGTTTGAAAGTTTTTAGTAAATTTGAAGGCAGTTATCCGGTCGGGAGTTGGTGCTAAATGTGCCGCCCTCGCAAAGCTGCCGGGCGTTGGGTGCAATCCCCCCCTATTGTCCACCCATTGACTTCCGAAGCTAACGGGATTAAAACCAAAGCGAAATAACCTATCTTTAGACCGCTCTATGTAAGGCCGATTTACAAACTGTTACTTTGAGTACGGTCGCAATCCTGGTTGAGGTGTTTGCGGTGACTTCAGTGGCGGTGTTTTGTGAATACAAAACAACCCCGTTCAGAATATTTTCTTTGCCAAAAGCACACCTCCTTAGAGCATTTTTAAAATAAAATTTTATGGAACAAGAAGAAAAAATTTCGATGGAAATCGTCAACCCCAAAGCTGCGGGTATTGATGTGGGCAGTCGCTCTCATTGGGTTGCTGTCGGACAGCAGGAGAGCGACATTAAAGAGTTTGGCGTATTCAACCAGGATCTATTTGAAATGGCAGACTGGCTTCACCAAAACAATATCAAAACCATCGCTATGGAAAGTACTGGAACCTACTGGCAAAACCTTTATGCCGTATTAATTGCCAAAGGATTCCATGTCATTCTTTGCAACGGAAAATTTACCAAAAACATCAAAGGCAAAAAGACCGATGTAAAAGATTGCCAATGGATTCAGAAGCTCCACAGTCTGGGACTTTTGAGCAGTAGCTTCCTACCCGATGGAAAAACAGAACAACTCCGAACCTATTGCCGCCACAGGACTAATCTTATACACAATGCGGCCTCCACAAGCAAGAAGATGCAGAAATACTTGCGATTGCTAAATCTCCGTTTGGATGTAGTGGTCAAAGATATTTGCGGACTGACGGGCCTGCTCATTATTAGGGCTGTCTGCAAAGGAGAAACCAATCCCCAAACATTAGCGGCGCTCAGACACGGTAATTGCCACAAAAGTGAAGAAGATATTGCCAAAGCACTGCAATCCAATGGCAGAAAAGACTACCTTTTCGCACTCCAACAAGAATTGGATACTTACGACCATCTTCAAAATAAAATTGCCCAATGCGATAAAATGATTGAAGAAATGCTCAATGAAATTATTGATGATGATGAAAACAAAAAGCAACATCATATCGACTCCAAGCCTTACAAAAGAATCAACAAAAACACACCCAAAAACATAGATATGAATTTAAAATCCTATCAGATGTTTGAAGGTACAGACCTGTTGGCTATTGAGGGCATGAGCTATTCTACAGTATTGGCATTGATGAGCGAAGTAGGAATAGAAGGGATTAAGAAATTTCCCTCTGCAAAACATTTTTGTTCTTGGCTCAGGCTTGCTCCAAACAATAAAATAAGCGGCGGAAAAGTTCTTTCAAGTAAAGTTCCGAAAGGTAGTAACCGGCTCAAAATAGCACTTCGCAATGCTGCCAATGCTATCGGAAATTTGAAAGATTCAACACCACTGAGAGACTTTTTTCAGCGAATTAATTTTAGAAAAGGAAGAGTTTCGGCGGTCAGCGCCACTGCCCGCAAATTGGCCGTCGTCATTTGGAATATGGTGGTAAAGGGTGTTCAATATATCAACCCCGAAGGATATCTGTTTTTAGACCAAAAAAGAAAGTTAGGCATTGTTAAAAGAATTCAAAAACAAATCACTAAATTTGGATTGACTAATGATGATTTATCTTTTGCAACAAGTTGAATATCAATTATGTGTAATTCCTTTAGTCAGAATATTAAACTAAACCGCTGTACAGAAATTTAACGTACAGAATATTTTTAATTACGGATTATATACGTACATTTGTAAAAATATTTCAATTATGAGTACGGCAATTAAAGAACACGCACGGTTTGACGCAAGACTTCCTAAAGAACAAAAACAATTTTTTGAAAAAGCTGCGTATTTAGGAGGTTTTAGAAGTTTGACTGACTTTGTTATATTAACTGTTCAAGAAAAAGCAAAAGAAATCGTTCAAGAAAAAGAACAAATAATAGCTTCCGAAAGAGATAGCCAAATCTTTTTTGATGCAATAACAAAACCTAAGAAACCTTCGAAAACTTTGAAAAATGCTTTGGAAGGTTATAATGTTTTTGTATCAAATTCAAAGAAATGATTGAACTTTTAGACAAAAAACATAATCGAGAAGAATTTGATTGTGGGAAAGAGCTTTTAAACAATTATTTGAAAACACAAGCAGGACAAGACATCAAAAGAAAGTTATCTGCTTGTTTTGTGTTATCGGAAAATGAAACAAACATTCAAGGGTACTATACACTTTCAAACAATAGTATTCCTTTAAGCAACTTTCCAGAGCAAATTCAAAAGAAACTTCCAAAATCATATAATTCTATCCCAACTACTTTGCTTGGAAGATTGGCAATTGATAAAAAATATCAAGGTCAAGGAATAGGAAAAATCTTGCTAATTGATGCTTTAAAAAGAAGTTATGAGTTATCGCAAGAAATTGGTTCATTTGCTGTTGTTGTAGACCCAATAGATGAAGAAGCTGAAAAGTTTTACAAAAAATATGATTTTATAAAACTCCCTGACAGCGAAAAAATGTTTATTGCGACCAAAACATTACAAGAACTATTCGGATAAAGAAATACTGCGTACAACAAGCAGTTTGGCAAAAGAGCGGAGTTAGAGCTAAACTGAACGTTCCGTCTTCGATTGCCGCCAATGCTGTGAGCATTGGCTTTTTTTCTTAATTTAGCCAACGGCTCACAGCATTGGCTATCGTCGTGCAAAACCGGACCTTTCGGCTTCGATTTTCCGCTCCTTCGCCAAGCTGCCGGGCGTTGTGCCCAATATTAAAACAAAAACAAACACTCTATGACAAAAATATTCGAATTAATAACGGAATTAATTGGCTGGCTTCAAATTGCAGCCTCTCCATTATTAATTGGATTACTTATTGGCTCTGTTGTGTATTTTCCAAATCAAACAAAGACAAATTTAATTATAGGAATTTGTATCGCTCTTTTGGGATTGGTTATAGGAATAATTTTAGCAACAAAAATTTTCAAAAGTAAAAATGGAACAATTTGGTTTTTATCAAGAACAATGGCTACTCCCGAACTTGACGAAAAAGACTTTGAAAATTAAAAATTCTATCATTTAAAAATCAAATTAATTGAGTAAATTTGAGAAAATATTGCGAGATGAATATAGAAGCAAAAAAACTATCTTTTATACAAGAATTTCTAAGAATTGATAATGAAAAAATCATTAATGCTTTGGAAAACCTACTGCATAAAAGCCAATCAGAAGTTTTTGAAGAAAAAATGAAACCGATGAGTATTGAACAGTTGAATAGCGAAATTGACTCAGCAATTGAAGACGAAAAGAACAATAGGTTTACTAACGCCAAAGACTTAAAACAAAAAATCCAAGAATGGAGTTAGAAATAATATGGACTCGTTTTGCTGAAGATAAACTTAAAGATGTGTTCGATTATTACAAGATAAAAGCAGGATTGAAAGTAGCCAAAAACATCGTCACTAAAGTAGTTGACAAAACAATAAAACTTGAAAAACAACCTCAAATCGGAGCCATAGAAGAGTTACTAACCAACAGACCTCAAGAATTTCGCTACTTAGTTTCTACAAACTATAAAATCATATACTACATTAATTACGAAAAAATAGAGTTGTAATAGCGAATGTTTTTGACACGAGACAGAATCCAGAAAAAACATTAGAAACAAAATCATAAAATCAATTCTGCCTGCACACAACAAGCAGTTTTGCAAGAGTGGCAAAACAATTCTCCGCTTGAAACTTTTTGGTAAATTTGGAGGTAGTTTTCCGGTCGGGAGTTGGTGCTAAATGTGCCGCCCTCGCAAAGTTGCCGGGCGTCGTTATAGCAGGACAAGACAAAACCCAGCGCTCAAACATATTGGCCGACTAAAATGACATTGGATGACTTATCCTTTTAGATATTTGAAAGCAGAAAATTTTAATTCAATTTTTATAGTTTTTTTTCACCTTTGACAAGAGGACATGGATTTAAGCATTACGTGACTTTGTGAAATGATTTTAAATTTTGTAACTTGTAGGCAAATGTTTTAAATGAAACTAAAAGAACTAATTAACTCACATAATTGGCTAAGTGTTGAACTAACATTATTGCAAATCTATCCTGATCAAAAAGATATTATTGACGAATACAAAAAAGTATTTGAAAAATTACAACTTTTAGACTCAGAAGATTACGATATGAATATTGTTCTGACCGAGTATGCCTCTGACACAGATAATGAGAGCGAAGGAAGAACATATGTAGATGTTTCGGGCGAAAAATCTATAAAAGAGGAAAATTCTATTACTGACAGTTACGCAATAGAGTTTGTTGAATGGAAATTTTGGTTAGGAATGGATTTAGCACAAGAGACAATAAAGAACTTTACCGACCTTGAAATTATTGCACATTGCCTTTACGAAATGACATTTGTTGACTATGACGAATCAGAAATCAAAAAACAGTTTGACGCAATTAAAGAAAGAGTTGAAGACTATAAAAACTTGACCGAACAGGAGAAAAAAGGACAAGTTATATCGTTAGAAGAACTCAAAGACAGGCTTACCCCCAAAGGCAGCAGCTAACAAGCAGGACAAGGCACACACAACAAGGACAGTGCATCAACAATGACAGAACAGTTTTTTACATACACCGACAAGTTTGTAAACTTCACTCAGACAGACAAAGAAATATTGGCTTCTGCATTGACATTTAGACAAGTGAACACAAAAACTGAACTTGTTACTTACGCCAAACGGACAGACGAATTATTTTTCTTAATCAAAGGTTGCCTTAGAAAACACTATGTAAAAGATGGACAGCAAATAACCATTTACATAACGACAGAAAACAGTTTCATTGGCGCGTTTGACAGCTTCATCACAGGGACGCCAAGCAAAGAAACGATTGAAACGCTTGAACCAACCGAATTGCTTGTGCTCAATAAAAAAAGTTTGAACAGACTTTATAAGGAAATCCCTTTAATGAACGAGTTTGTGCGGAAAATCTTAGAACAAACGCTTATTCAGTTTCAACATACATTGACATCTTTTATTTTAGACAGTCCCGAAGAACGATACACAAAATTGCTTTCACAAAACCCCGAAATCCTGCAGCGAGTTCCGCAACATATGCTTGCTGGTTATTTGGGCATTACAGCAACATCATTAAGTCGTATCAGAAAAAGAATTTTAAAAAAAGCATAGCCGTTTTTCTTTCTTGTCTTTTGTAAACGTTTTTCGCTTTTACTCTTGCCAACTTTGCACCGAATCATTAAAATAAGCAAAGTATGAAACAAGTATTTGTAACAGGCGGTTCAGGTTTTGTAGGACAAAACCTAATCCCAATGCTCATAGAAAACGGCTACAAAGTAAAAGCGTTGGCACGCTCGGCACAAGCCATTCAAAAAGTAGAACAATTAGGAGCTACAGCCGTAAAAGGCAATTTAAACGACAAACATGCATTGGCAGTTGGCGTAAAAGATTGCGCATCGGTATTTCATTTGGCCGCTTCGGTTGATTTTTTCGCTTCTGAAAAAAAACTTAAAAAACTGCATGTTGAAGCAACAGAACTTTTATTGGAAGTTGCAAAAAATGCCAATATTCAAAAGTTGGTTTATCTAAGTGCAGCTTCGGTAATTATGAACGGAAAACCAATCGTAAACGCTGATGAAACCTTTGTTTCCGACAATATTATTGACGGTTATTCACGAACAAAACTACAAGCCGAAAATTTGGTTTTGAAAGCAAATGTAAAAAACTTTCAAACCATTGCAGTAAGACCACCATTGATTTGGGGCAAAGGCGACCCAAACACATTAGTCGGCATTATTGAAGCAACGAAAAAAGGACAAATGCAGTTTATTGACGGTGGCAATCATCGTTTGGTAACCTGCAATGTCATCAACGTTTGCCACGCTTTAATCTTGGCAGACCAATCGGCACAAAACGGAAAAAGTTACTTTATTACAGACGGGGAAACTCCTGTTTTCAAAGAGTTTATTAAAAAGTATATTGCTACGCAAGGCGTAACCGTTAACGACAAAACCATTTCGTTGACAATGGCAAAACGAGTCGCTTCCGTAATGGAATTTGTCTGGAAAACATTTAGATTGAAAGGACACCCGCCACTTTACAAAGGTCTTGTTAATACATTGGGTTTAGAGTTTACCACCAACGACAGCAAAGCAAGAAAAGAGCTTGGCTACAAAACATTTGTAACGATAGAACAAGGATTGGACTTGATGAGAAAATAAAACAGCAAACAAGAAAGGATTCGTGGCGCACGAAGTGCAAGCCATGAGACCTTTCTTGAACCTTCTGTCCTACTTTGTGGAAACCAGCCACCAACCGAATCACTATGAATTCTAATCTTGTTTTTCTTTTATTAAAATCAGCATGAATAGTTGTTGTTTAATAATTGGAGTCCCCCACCCTAATATTGGCGCAACATTTTGCTGATATCAACGATTTTAAAAAATGAAATATTGCCGAATGGTTGTAATACTGGACATTTCATATTTTTCCCAAACTTGGAATATAATGACAGGATAAAGCTCAATTGACCTTAGCTATTCAAAAATTGAAAAATGACAGTCCGGAATCTGTATTCTTATATAATGAAGTAAGAATTTTTACCAAGGCCAACCTATAAGCAGTGTACAATGACTAAAGGAAATATTGCACTCCTTTATACATCAGCAGAATTTTTAACGAAGAACTAATTTTCTTTAAAAAATTAGACCGATTGGTTTTTTTCGTGTTTCTTTGCTGTCGAAAATTAACCTTAATGCTATCAAAGGCAGAAAATACAAAACAATACATTGTTGAAAAAACGGCTCCGGTTTTCAATACAAAAGGCTATGTAGGAACTTCAATGAATGACATCATGACGGTAACAGGTCTTTCTAAAGGTTGCATTTACGGTAACTTTGAAAACAAAGACGACATTGCCTTAGCAGCTTTTGACTATAATCACGGCAAGGTTAACGAATATATGAAGTCCAAAATTTCAGTAACAGAAAATGCTATTGAACGGCTGTTGATTTATCCGAAAACCTACAGCAATTATTTCAGATTTCCGTTTCTGCAAGCTGGCTGTCCGATTTTGAATACTTCCACCGAAGCAGACGACACTCATCCGAAGTTGAAAAAAAGAGCAAGCTCGGCACTGGCATTTTGGAAAAAATCATTGGAGAACCAAATTAAACGTGGCATTGCCCGAAACGAAATAAAAGCGGAAACAAACCCTACTGAAATTGCCGTAATAATGATCTCAATGATTGAGGGCGCATTTATGCAAGCAAAAGTAACAGGCAAAACATCCGACCTTAAAATTGCTATGAATTTCTTAGAAAGACTAATCCTGAATTTAAAGCAATAATTTTTTTACTTTAAAAAAGACCGATTGGTCTATTTTTTACAACAAATAAAAACAGAAATACCATGAAAGAAATACTATCAATTGAAATCTTAACCTATAAGCCTGAATATGCTGACTATTTTGAAAAACTGAATAGAGAATGGATAGAAGAAAGCTACACCATTGAAGAGGTAGATATTCAACAATTTCAAAATCCGGAGCTATCCATCGTAAAACAAGGTGGTGAAATTTTCTTCGCAAAACTGAAAAACGAAATTACCGGAATGGTAGCATTAAAGAAAGGAGGAAATGTATTTGAATTAAGCAAACTGGCGGTAACCACAAGGAACAGAGGTTTAGGGGCTGGTAAAATACTTTGCCAAGCTTTGATAGACAAAGCGAGAAGTATAGGAGTGAAAAACCTCGTACTTTACTCTAATTCAAAACAGACTACAGCTATAAACTTATATCGAAAACTCGGTTTTGTCGAAGTAGAATTGGAACCCGTTCTATGGGAACGTGCCAATGTAAAAATGGAACTCACCATAGCCTGATAAAAATGAAAGTTGAAAAAAAACATAAAATGAAAACAATGCTTATTACCGGAGGAAGTCGAGACATAGGAGCTGCAACAGCATTGTTGGCCTCAAAAGAAGGCTATGCCGTAATTGTGAATTACCATAAAAATAAAGTAGCAACCGACAGGGTTGTCGCACAAATAAAAAATAAAGATGGAATTGCCATTGCCATACAAGCGGATATAACAAAGGAACAAGAGATCAAAAAGCTATTTAGCAAAACAAAACATAAGTTGGGAAACTTAGATGCACTGATAAATAATGCAGGCATCCTTGAACCTCAAATGAGGTTTGAAACCATGAATATGGAGCGAATTACCAATATTTTCAAAACAAATGTTTTTGCTCTATTTCTTTGTACACAACAAGGCATTAGACTTATGGCTTTGAGTAAAGGCGGTAATGGTGGCGTGATTGTAAATGTATCTTCTTTGGCTTCAAAATCGGGAGCACCTGACGAATACATTGACAATGCCTCATCCAAAGGAGCAATAGACACATTTACTATCGGGCTTTCTAAGAAAATTGCTCCTGAAGGCATCAGAGTAAATGCAGTACGCCCCGCATTTATTTACACCGACATTCATACTGATGGAGGAGAACCCAACAGAATAGAACGCATTAAAAATACAATTCCGTTAAAAAGAGGCGGACAGGCAAAGGAAGTTGCCGAAGCTATTTTATGGCTTGCTTCTGAAAAATCGTCTTATTGCACGGGAACTTTTATTGATGTAACTGGAGGAAAATAATCACAAAAAACAAAAAGGAAAGAAATGAACACAAATTATTTAGAAAGCGTAATCAAACAATTTGAATACTACAAAATGCTTGGCGAAAAAACATTTGCGCAAGTACCTAACGAAAAATTGTTTTGGCAATTCAACGAAGACAGTAACAGCATTGCGATTATCGTAAAACATTTATCGGGAAATATGTTGAGCCGTTGGACGGATTTTCTCACAACAGATGGAGAAAAAGAATGGCGAAACCGTGATGATGAATTTGAAAACGACATTACTACAAAAGACGAATTACTGCAAAAATGGAATGAAGGTTGGATGGTATTTTTAAACACTTTGAAAGCATTGAAAGCTGATGATCTTGAAAAAATAATTTACATACGCAACCAAGGACATACCGTAATGGAAGCCATTAACCGACAATTGGCACATTATCCGTATCACATCGGACAAATTGTTTTTATCGGAAAAATGTGTACCAATAGATGGACTTCGCTCTCTATTCCAAAAGGAAATTCAAAATCATTCAATGACGATAAATTCTCAAAACCAAAGCAAAAAGTTCATTTCACAGATGAATTTTTAAATAAAACAAAAGACGAACAAAAATGATAACAGAAGAAACAGCAAAAGCATTTGCAAAAGAATGGATAAATGCGTGGAACAGCCACAGCATAGAAAACATATTGGAACATTACGAAAATGATGTGGAGTTTTATTCGCCGCTTATTGCCTTGTTGAATTTCAACAATGAAGGCGTAATCAACAACAAAACAGATTTGAAAAAATATTTTGAAATCGGCTTAAACGCCTACCCCGACTTATTTTTCCAATTCCACAATTGTTTCGCAGGTATAAATTCCGTGGTCATTTATTACACTTCCGTAAACGAAAGATTATCTGCCGAAGTTTTTGAATTGAACAACAACAGAAAAGCAAAACGAGTGCTTTGTAATTATTCAAAATAGCAAAACCGAAATAAGATAGGTTCAATATGCTTACCTGACCTATAAGCGAAGTGGAATCTCAATAATAAAAAATTGGCCTCAGGGAGATCAACCCTAATTTTACCTTACACCTATTCTCCACATGCCTTTACCATTCCATACCGGGATAGGCACGTTGCATAAATTGCAGATCTGCCAAAATATAACCGAGATGTTCGCTGTGCGTGCCGGTCTTTCCGCCTTGTTGCGCCCATGCGGATTCCGGCATACGGAGTGTAGCCTCCTCTACAACGGCAGTGATATAAGTCTGCCATTCATTCCGAATAGCGGTAAGATCCACGCCGATACCCTCGGCTTGCATGACTTCGTCAGCCGGTGCAGGCATAAAAAGTTCGGCAGTATAAGGCCATAAATTATCAAGCGCGTATTGCATTTTTGTTTTGCTCTCTTCCGTGCCATCTCCAAGACGGATGACCCATTCGCTACTCCACTTTCTATGATAAGAAGCTTCTTTCAATGCTTTTTGAGCAATAGCCGCTAAGGTTTCGTCTTTGCTGGATTGCAATTGCCCATATTGTGCTACAGCAAAAGTATCATAGAAAAATGAACGGGCAACGGTAAAAGCCCAATCGGTATTTTGCTGCTCTACTAGCAGAACATTTTTAAAATCCCAAGCATCTCTCAGATAGGCCAGATCATCTTCTGTAATATTTTTCTTACCGGAAAATACCGGAGCAGCAAACGACTGCTGCCGTTCTGCATCAGGAAGTTCATTAT
>Ga0222423_1001479_pt1 | contig 10535 bp, 8 predicted proteins | sample 3A0metagenome_FD_182472 | JGI IMG/M metagenome (GOLD analysis project Ga0222423, IMG submission 182472) | Enriched microbial communities from leaf-cutter ant dump, University of Wisconsin, Madison, United States - 3A0 (version 2) | ecosystem: Environmental > Terrestrial > Nest > Insects nest >...
GCCCTGGCACGCCGCGCCCCCCGCCTCGGCCTTGCGCTGGGCAGCGGCTCGGCGCGCGGCTGGGCGCACATCGGCGTGCTGCAGGCGCTGACCGAGGAAGGCGTGCGGCCCGACGTGGTCTGCGGCGCGTCCATTGGCGCGCTGGTCGGGGCGGCCTACGCGGCGGGCGAGCTGGAGCGCTTCTCGGAATGGGTGCAGGGCCTGGGCATGCGCGACGTGTTCGGCTTCATGGACTTCAACCTCGCGGGCGGCATGCTCAAGGGCGAAAAGCTCATCGCCTTCTGGCGCCGCAATTTCGCGGACTTCGACATCGCGCAGTCGCCCATCGCGTTCGGCGCCGTGGCCACCGACCTGCACTCGGGCGCCGAGGTGTGGCTGCGCGAAGGCTCCATTGCCGATGCGGTGCGCGCCTCCATCGCGCTGCCCGGCCTGTTCACGCCGGTGTCGCGCCCGGACGGGCGGCTGCTGGTGGACGGCGGCCTGGTGAACCCGGTGCCCGCGTCGCTCGCGCGCGCCATGGGGGCGGACATCGTGATCGCGGTGGACCTGAACAACGACATCCTGCACCGCCACATGCGCCCCCTGGCCGTGGTGCAGGCGCCTACCGACGAGTCCGAGCCGCTGCCCGAACCGGAGCCGCCGCCGCGCAACGGCGGCTGGATGCAGCGCCTGACCCCCTGGCGCGCGGGTGCCGCCGCGGCAGGACCCATGCCGCGCGTGCCGTCGATGCTGGACGTGGTGATGACCAGCGTCAACATCATGCAGATGCGCATCACCCGCAGCCGCATGGCGGGCGATCCGCCCGAGATGGTGGTGGCGCCCGCGCTGGCGCACCTGGGGCTGCTGGACTTCCACCGCGCGGCCGAGGCCATAGCGGAAGGCCGCCGCGCCGCGCAGGCAGCCCTGCCGCAACTGCGAAGATTCATGGGGTGAAGAACTCTTTTTTTGATAGCTGGAGGCGCTTGCTGTGCAAGCGCTGAAGGCATTTTTGATCCATATTTCCATGTCCTTTCTCCAATCGCTGCAGGCACGCTGGGTGCCCGTGCGCGCCGCCCTGGCCGGGCTGCTGCGCCGGCCCGAGCGGCTTTGGTCGCTGCACAGCCTGGTGTGGCTGGCGGCGGGGCTGGCGCTGGCGGCGCTGCTCTATGTGCTGGCGCTGATACCCGCCACGCCGGGCGTCACCGACATCCGCAAGGCCAAGAGCGAGCTGCCCGCGCAGCTCATGTCGGTGGACGGCAAGCTGCTGGCCGAATACCGCTGGGCCAACCGCGAGTGGGTGGAGCTCGGCCAGATCTCGCCCCACGTGGTGGACGCCCTCATCGCCACCGAGGACCACCGCTTCTACGACCACTGGGGCATGGACTGGCGGCGCACCTTGTCGTCGGTGCTGCTCACGCTGCGCGGCGACCCGCAGGGCGGCTCCACCCTCACGCAGCAGCTTGTGCGCAACCTGTTCCCCGAGGAGATCGGGCGTTCGCGCGCGTTCCCGCAGGTGCTCACGCGCAAGCTCAAGGAATCCATCACGGCGCTCAAGATCGAGGCGGCCTACTCCAAGGACGAGATCCTGGAGACCTACCTCAACACCGTGCCCTTTCTCTACGGCGCCTACGGCATCGAGATGGCCGCGCGCACCTACTTCGACAAGTCGGCCGACAAGCTCGACGTGCTGGAGAGCGCCACGCTCATCGGCATGCTCAAGGGCACGGCTTACTACAACCCCGTGCTCAACCCCGAGCGCGCGCTGGCGCGGCGCAACACCGTGCTGTCGCAGATGAAGAAGCGCGGCAAGCTGGAGGCGGCGCAGTTCGACGCGCTGCAAAAGCGCCCGCTGCGCGTCAACTTCGAGCGCCAGACCGAGGTCATGGGCCCCGCGCCGCACTTCGCGCAGCAGCTGCGCCGCCAGCTCATCGACTGGGCCGACAGCCATGGCTACAGCCTGTACACCGACGGCCTGGTGATCCGCACCACCATCGACTCGCGCCTGCAGAACTTCGCCAACCAGGCCGTGGCGCGCCAGGGCAAGCAGCTGCAGGGCGTGGCCGACGCGGCCTGGTCCAAGCGCGACGGCTGGGGCCCCAAGAGCGAACTCGTGCAGACCCTGGTGCGCGAAAGCGCCGAATACCGTGCCGCGCTGGACAAGGGCCAGCCGCCCGGCGAGGCGCTGCAGGCCCTGCTGGACGACGAGGCCTTCCTGCAAAAGCTGCGCGCCGAGAAGACGCGCGTGCAGGCGGGCTTCCTCGCGCAGGACCCGGTCACCGGCCACGTGCTGGCCTGGGTGGGCAGCCGAGACTTTGGCCAGGACCCGTTCGACCACGTGCAGGCCGCGCGCCGCCAGCCCGGCTCCACCTTCAAGCCCTTTGTGTACGGCGCGGCCTTCGCGCAGGGCGCGTCGCCGGACGACACGCTGATGGACTCGGCGGTGGAGATCCCGCTGCCCGGCGGCCGCGTGTGGCGCCCCACCGACGGCGGCCCGCCCAGCGACGAGCCCATGACGCTGGCCGACGGCCTGGCCCTGTCCAAGAACACCATCACCGCGCAGGTCATGCAGCAGGTGGGCCCGGCCCGCGTGGCCGAGGTGGCGCGCGCTCTGGGCGTGCGCCAGTCGCCGCTGGAAGAAGTGCCCTCGCTGGCGCTGGGCACCAGCCCCGTCACCCTCAAGGAAATGGTCACGGCCTACGGCAGCATCGTGAACCTGGGCCGCTACGTGGAGCCGGTGATGCTCCTGGCCATCGAGGACAAGAACGGCAAGGTGCTGGAGACCTTCGCCAAGCCCACGCCCGAGCCCGCCTTCGACGCGCGCGCCGCGCAGACGCTGCGCAACGCCATGCGCGGCGCGGTGGACCGGGGCACGGCCACGGCCATCCGTACGCGCTACGGCATCCAGGCCGACGTGGCCGGCAAGACCGGCACCACACAGGACAACACGGACGGCTGGTTCATCCTCATGCACACCCGCGTGGTGGCGGGCGCGTGGGCGGGCTTCAACGACGGCCGCATCACCCTGCGCAGCGACTACTGGGGGCAGGGCGCCCGCGCCGCGCTGCCCATGGTGGGCGACTTCATGCAGCAGGCGCTGCGCGCCAAGGTCATCAACGGCAACGACCGCTTCGTGGACGAGTTCGATACGCCGCCGCCCGCCGACACCTCGCTGGGCAGCATGCGCGAATGGATCCGCGGCCTGTTCCGCGGCGACACCCAGGCCCCGCCGCCGCCACCGCCGGCCAACTGGCCGGGCGGCGGCCTGCCGCCGGTGATCCACGACGCGCCGGCTCCGCAGGGGCGGCCGGTGCCGGCGGAGGAGCGGGTGGGGGGTTAGGCCGCCGCGCGTTCGGAGTTGCCGGCATCGGCCCGCTGGCCGCGCGCGCTGTCCTGCAGCACCTGCATCAGGGCGGACGGGGCGATGCACTGGATCAGCAGCCGCCCGGCATTGGCCTTGATCAGCTCCGATACCAGCATGCCGTGCGCGCCGTGGATGAGGGGCGCGGGCATCACCTTGTCGGGCGCCACCGTGGCCACGCCGTGCAGTTCGCTCACCAGCAAGCCGATGCGGCGGTCCGCATGCTCCAGCACCACGACCTGGCTGCGCGAAGTGATGGCCGAGGGCGTGCCGCGCAGCAGGTGGCCGATGTCGAACACCCACACGTAGCTTGTCACCGCGCCCTGCGCCCGCCGTGCGAGCGTTCCGACGCAGTACGGCAGCCGCGCGGCCGAGACGGGCGCGATCTCGCTCGCGGGCAGGGCTTCGAGCACGGCCTCGGCGTCGAGCGCGAACAGCGTCGCGTCCACGAAGAACGTGGCCACCTCGCGCCCGCCCGCCACGGCCGCGTCGGCCAGCAGCGTGGTGCGGCGCCGGTGCACGGCGTCGAGCGCGCCGCTCTGCACGGCGCCGAAGGATTCGAACGACAGCGCCAGCACGTCGTCGCGGTAGCCGTCGCTGACCTTGAACTCGCGGTAGCCGTTGGAGGCCGCGCAGCCCACGATGCAGTAGTGTCCGTCGTGCACCGCAGCGTGCGAAAGACTTTCGCCCCGGGCCAGGGCCTGCATCTCCGGCGTCAACTCCAGCCGGTGGCCCACGGGGCGGCCCGGGTCGGTGCTGGCGATCACGCTGCCCTGCCGGTCCACGAAGACGGTGCGCGTGTCGGGCTTTGCGGCGGTGGCGCCGCGCAGCATCGCGTCGAACTCCACGGCGGCGTTGAACACGATGCCAATGCCGCCCACGACCAGTCCCTCGTCCTCGGGCGCGCGGATGGCCGCGTGGTACACGTAGGTGGGTTGGCCGCCGTAGTGCGCGCTCGGGCGCCAGGGCGTGACGTGGTAGGCCTGGGTGTCGCGCAGGGCCAGCACGGCGGCCAGGGTGTCGGGCTCGATGGCGGTGCCGATCACGGACGGCGTGCCGCCATCGCCGCCGCCCGGGCGGCTGGCCGCGACGATGCGGCCCTGCCGGTCGTAGACCACGAGGCGCGTGTACACGGTGTAGAGGCCGTTGATGTGTTCCAGGATGCGGCAGGCGCCCGCGTGGTCGGCCGCGCTGGCGCAGCCCGCCGCCACGTCGGCGAGCAGCGCGCGCAGCTCGGGCGTCAGCGCCCACCAGCGGCAGTCGTTGGCGCGCTCGTAGAGGTTGCGGTCCAGCAGGTCCACCAGCAGCCGCGTGAGCAACTCGCTGTCGCGCATGCTCGCGCTGAGCACCGTGTCGTACAGGTCGCGGATGGACTGGGTGAACACCTCGTTGGTGCGCGCGCCGGTTTCGCCGATCTGCTCCAGCACCGATTTGAGCCGGTGCGCGCCGCCCGTCTGCCCGGCGGTCATGACCTGGCCGTTCCAGACCACGCGCCGGATGGTGTCGGCCGCGGTGACGATCTCGTACAGCGGCGGGCAGAAGGTCTGTGCGTGCGCGAGCAGCCCCTGGGCGATGGCGGGGTCCATGCCATCGATGGCGCGGCCCACCTTGGCCGAGAACGCGAGCTCGACGGGCACCATCACCTGGCCGCGCCAGCCCGCCGGGCCGGGGTAGCCCTGGTAGCCCGCGGCGGCGACGGTGCGTACCAGGTAGGTGCGCCCGCCGTGCACCAGCAGGTCCGGCGCACCAAGGGGGTTCACGGGCACCTGCGCGCCCACGGGGATCCACAGCGGGTCGCCGCTGGCGATCACGCGGTTGCCGCCGTCGAGCAGCAGCTGGATGCTGCGCTGGTCCTCGCTGGCGCGCGAGTGGAAGATGCCCTGCATCTCGCCCTCGAAGGCGAAGCTCAGGCACAGCACGCCCGCGGGCTCGCCGGTGCGCGGGTCGAGCATGCGGTGCGAGTAGATGAGCGCGTGGCGCTTGCCGGGCCGCAGCTCCGTGGCGCGGAAGGTCTCCACGTAGCCGGGGCTCTTCAGGGTCTGCGCGATCAGCGGGTCGTGGCTGCCTTCCACGGGCGAGTCCTCGTCGATCTGCGCCAGGACGGTGCCGTGCGCGTCCAGCAGCAGGATCTCGTCGTACACCGTGTACTTGTTGCGGTACTCGCGCAGCCGCGTGAGCACGGGCGCGGGGTCGTTCTGGATGCCGGCCACGAAGCGGCACAGGTCCAGGTCGGTGGCCAGGAAGCCCACGTCGGCCGTGCGCTCGTAGAGGTTGCGCACCACGATGTCGATCACGTGGTGGGCGCTGGTGCCGATCTCGGCCATGGCTTCGCTGATGGATTCCTGCACCAGCGAGTGCACGAGGTCGCCTTCGAGCCGCGTGAAGCCTTCGCGCGTGGCGGCCATCATCGGCAGGATGCTGTGCGCCTCTTCGGGGCAGTTCATCTTGGCCGAGGCCTCGATGAGGCGCCACATCAGGTTGAGCTCGCGCAGCGAGTTCTCGCAGCGCACCACGTCCCGCATGAAGGGCAGGAACGTGTCGATGTTCAGGCTGGTGCTGGATGCCATGGGGTGGGTCCTCTCCGAATGAGGGCCGTGGTGGCGGAACATCCGCCGCTGTTACGGCTTGAAACACCCATAGCAATTGCCGGGCCTGAACCCCGGCCCTGGTCCGCCGCTACTCGATGTCGATGCAGTGCAGCCCGAAGCTGCCCTTGCGCCGGTCGTCGAAGTACGCCTGCAGCGTCTCCTTCACCGTGCGGAACGCGATCTCGTCCCAGGGCACCTCGTCCTCGGTGAACAGGCGGGCCTCGATGGTCTCGTGGCCGGGGTTGAACTGGTCGCTGAGCAGCGCGGCGCGGTAGAACAGATGCACCTGGCCCACGCGGCGCACGTTGAGCAGGCTGAACAGGGGGCCGATCTCGATCTGCGCGCCGGCCTCTTCGTCCGTCTCGCGCGCCGCGCCCTGGGCGGTGGTTTCGTCCAGCTCCATGAAACCCGCAGGCAGCGTCCACTTGCCCCAGCGCGGCTCGATGTTGCGCTTGCACAGCAGCACGCGCCCGTCGGGCAGCGCGGGCACGGTGCCCACCACGTTGAGCGGATTCTCGTAGTGCACCGTGTGGCAGCCCGGGCACACGGCGCGCTGCTTGGTGTCGCCGTCGTCCGGCAGGCGGTAGACGACGGCGGTGCCGCAGGCGCGGCAGTGCTTTATGGGGCTGCGGAAGGTCATGAAAAAATTTTAGATGAAATAGGCCTCCAGCGCTTATGTGGAAAGCGCTGGAAGCTATCAAAAGCATAGTATCAGACGACCTGCAGGCGGAGCAGCCCCAGGCCGTCCACGCCGCCTTCGAGCACGTCGCCACGCACCACGGCGCCCACGCCCTCGGGGGTGCCGGTGTAGATCAGGTCGCCGGGCTGCAGCTCCCACGCGGCCGAGAGGTGTTCGATGGTCTCGGCGATGTTCCAGATGAGCTGGGCCACGGTGCTGCGCTGGCGGTCCGCGCCGTTCACCTGCAGCCAGATGGCGGCCTTTTCCACATCGCCCGCCTGCGCGGCCGGGGTGATGGGGCCGATGGGCGCGCTGGCGTCGAAGCCCTTGCCGATGCACCAGGGGCGGCCCTGTTTCTTCATGTCGTTCTGCAGGTCGCGGCGCGTCATGTCCAGGCCCACGGCGTAGCCGTAGATGTGCCGGTGCGCGTCGGCAGCTTTGATGTTCTTGCCGCCGGTGCCGATGGCCACCACCAGTTCGATCTCATGGTGCAGGTTGGCCGTGAGGCTGGGGTAGGGCAGGGTGCCGGTCTCGCCCGCGTTCACGGGCACGACGGCGTCGGCGGGCTTCATGAAGAAGAAGGGCGGTTCGCGCCCGGTGAAGCCCATTTCCTTGGCGTGCTCTTCGTAGTTGCGGCCCACGCAGTAGATGCGGTGGACGGGAAAGCGGTCGCTGCTGCCCGCCACTGGAACGCTGGCCGCTGGCGAGGGGGGAAATACGTAGCCCATGTCTGCCTTTCTGAAAATGCTCTGCGGCAGTGTGCCATGGCTGCGCCTGGGCTGCTGGGCCCGGGCGCTACACTCGCGCCCATGCCAGAGAGCTTCGATTTCCACAACACGCCGGGCCATCTGGTGCGCCGTGCCCACCAGCGCACCGTGGCGCTTTTCATGGAAGAGACGGCCGGGTTCGACGTGACGCCCGTGCAGTTCGCCATCCTGCACCAGCTGCTGGCCCAGCCCGGCGAGGACCAGGTCACGCTCGCGTCGCGCGTGGCGTTCGACGCGGCCACCTCGGGCTCGGTGATCGGGCGCCTGGAAAAGCGCGGCTGGATCCGCCGCGAGCCCGACACCCGCGACCGCCGCCGCAAGCTGCTGTGGATCACGCCCGAGGGCGAGGTCGCGGCGCTGCAGATGCGCGATGCGGCCCAGCGCGTGCAGGAGCGCCTGATGGCGCCGCTCGACGCGCGCGAACGCAGCGACCTCATGGCGCTGCTGAACAAGGTCGTCTACCACCACCAGGACCCGGCGGGCGCTTCGGGCGCCTGAATTTTTTATGCAGCTCTACAACTACTTCCGCTCCTCGGCCTCGTTCCGCGTGCGCATCGCGCTGCAGATCAAGGGCCTCGGCTATGACTACCTGCCCGTGCACCTCGTCAAGGGCGAGCACAAGGCCCCCGCCTATGCCGGCCGCGTGGGCGATGCGCTGGTGCCCGCGCTAGTGACGGACGAGGGCGCGGTGCTCTCGCAGTCGATGGCCATCATCGAATACCTCGACGAGACCCACCCCACGCCCGCGCTGCTGCCCGCCACCCCCTTGGACCGCGCCCGCGTGCGGGCCCTGGCGCAGATGATCGCGTGCGAGATCCACCCCATCAACAACCTGCGGGTGCTCAAGTACCTGGTGCACGAACTGAAGGTGGACGAGGACGCCAAGAACGCCTGGTACCGCCACTGGGTGCGCAGCGGGCTCGAAGCCTTCGAGCGCCAGCTGGCGCTGCTGGCCCAAGAGCGCGCGGCCCAGGGGCTGGCGCCTTCGGTGCTGTGCTGGGGCGACGCGCCCACGCTGGCCGACTGCTGCCTGGTGCCGCAGATCTTCAACGGCCAGCGCTTCCAGGTGAACCTGGACGGCCTGCCGCTCACCATGGGCGCGTTCGAAGCCTGCATGGCGCTGCCGGCGTTCCAGCAGGCCCAGCCCTCCGCCTGCCCGGACGCCGAGGCGTGAACCTCCACAGCGACTGGATCGTTCCCGACTGGCCCGCGCCGCCCCACGTGCACGCGCTGTGCACCACGCGGCAGGGCGGTGCCAGCGCGCCGCCGTGGGACAGCTTCAACCTGGGCCGCCTGGTGGGCGACGACCCCGCCGCCGTGCGCGCCAACTGGGCCGCACTGAGTGCGGCCATGGACGGCGTGCGGCCGGTCTATCTGCGCCAGGTCCACGGCACGGCCGTGCAGCCCCTGGATGCCGATACGCCCGACGGCATCGAAGCCGATGCCAGCACCACCGAGGCCACCGGCGTGGCCTGCGTCGCCATGGCGGCGGATTGCCTGCCGGTGCTGTTCACCAACACCCGCGGCACCCGCGTGGCCGCCGCGCACGCAGGCTGGCGCGGGCTGGCGGGCGGGGTGCTGGAGGCGGCATTGAAGTCTTTTGGGCCTCCAGCGCTTGATGGGCAAGCGCTGGCAGCTATCGAAAAAGAAGCATACGGCGACGTCATCGCCTGGCTGGGCCCCTGCATCGGCCCCACGGCCTTCGAGGTGGGGGCCGAGGTGCGCGACGCCTTCTGCGCCCACGACCCGCAGGCCGCCGCGTGCTTCGCGGCGGGCGCCGCGCCGGGCAAGTTCATGGCCGACCTGGCTGGGCTGGCCCGCCAGCGCCTGCGCGCGGCGGGTGTGTCGGCGCTCCACGGCAACGACAGCAGCGCCGCCTGGTGCACCGTGGGCCATCCGTCACGGTTCTTTTCGCACCGGCGCGACAACGCCGTCCTGGGCAGCAGCGGGCGCTTCGCCGCCTGCGTCTGGCGCACCTGACAAAGACGCGGTGGCGGCCTGCTGCGCATCGTAGGCCGCCTGCTCGGCCGCCTCGCGCGCCTTGATCTTGCGCTTGCGCCCCGGCGTGCCCAGGATGTACACGAGGATGCCCATGGGCAGCAGCCCGTACAGCACGAAGGTGATCACCGCGCCCAGCACGCTGCCGGCGGGGCTGGTGGCTTCGGCCACGGCCATCATGAGGGTGACGTAGGTCCAGGCGATGACGATCAGGTACATTGGTTTGCGTTCGCTGCCAGCAGGGGCGAATCCGTTGCCAGGGTCAGAAAGGTGGACAACAATGGACCCAGGAGACACAGGCCCAGCCCTTGCGATCGACCCACCACTGAAGAAGGAAAGAACATGAATTCTGAATCACCCTGGGCTCAAAGCGCCGAGCAATTCCAGCAGATTTTCGGGCAAAGCTGGTCGCAGGCCCTGCAGTCTTTCCAGAAGATGGACCTGGGCGCGCAATTGCCCGCCGCGCCCGCGCTGAAATTCTCTCCCGACAAGCTGCAGAGCCTGCAGCAGCAGTACCTCAAGGAGGCCCAGGAACTCTGGGCCCAGGGACTGCAAGGCAAGCCCGAGGTCAAGGACCGCCGCTTCGCCGGCGAAGGCTGGGCCAGCAACCCGGTCGCGGCCTTCTCTGCCGCCGCCTACCTGCTGAACGCCCGCACCCTGATGGGCCTGGCGGACGCGGTGGAGTCCGACGAGAAGACCAAGGCCCGCATCCGCTTCGGCGTGGAGCAGTGGATGGCGGCCATGTCGCCCAGCAACTTCCTGGCCTTCAACGCCGAGGCGCAGAAGAAGGCCATCGACACCAAGGGCGAGAGCATCGCCAAAGGCATGCAGAACCTGCTGCACGACATATCGCAAGGCCACGTCTCCATGACTGATGAGAGCCTGTTCGAGGTGGGCCGCAACGTGGCCACCACCGAGGGCGCGGTGGTCTACGAGAACGAGCTGTTCCAGCTGCTCGAATACAAGCCGCTCACGGCCAAGGTGTACGAGCGCCCGTTCCTGCTGGTGCCGCCGTGCATCAACAAGTTCTACATCCTGGACCTGCAGCCCGGCAACTCGCTGATCCGCTACGCCGTCGAGCAGGGCCACCGCACCTTCGTCGTGAGCTGGCGCAACCCCCACGACGAGCTGGCCCACAAGACCTGGGACGACTACGTCGAAGACGG
>Ga0222423_1001480_pt1 | contig 10533 bp, 11 predicted proteins | sample 3A0metagenome_FD_182472 | JGI IMG/M metagenome (GOLD analysis project Ga0222423, IMG submission 182472) | Enriched microbial communities from leaf-cutter ant dump, University of Wisconsin, Madison, United States - 3A0 (version 2) | ecosystem: Environmental > Terrestrial > Nest > Insects nest >...
CACCAGGGGCACGCTGGAGGTCAGGCGCTGACCGATGACCTTGTCGACCTCGTGCATGTCTTGTGCAACGAGCAGGAGAGGGGAGGCTGCGGGGGCGGTTGGGTCAGTCAAGATGGTGGCCACAGAAAGTGCCCGGATTATAGGAAGGCCGAAGCCCCGCTCCGCCCGAGCCTAGGGCTGGAGGCAAGTGCTACGGCTGGGGCTGGCGCCTTCGGCCTGCATGCGCTATACTCGCAGGCTCTGCAGAAATCCGTCTGCGGAACTCAAATCAAGAGGTCAACATGTACGCGGTCATAAAAACCGGCGGCAAGCAGTATCGCGTTGCTTCCGGCGAGAAAATTAAAGTAGAACAGATTGCTGCGGACGTAGGCCAGGAAATTGTGATCGACCAGGTTCTGGCTGTCGGCAACGGCGCTGAACTGAAGATCGGCACGCCCCTGGTGTCCGGCGCAACCGTGAAAGCCACCGTCGTGGCCCACGGCAAGCACGACAAGGTGCACATCTTCAAGATGCGCCGTCGCAAGCACTATCAAAAGCGCCAAGGCCATCGCCAGCAGTTCACCGAGCTGCAAATCGGCGCGATTGCTGCCTAATCCGAAGGAGCTGATGTCATGGCACAGAAAAAAGGCGGCGGCTCTACGCGAAACGGGCGCGACTCCAAGCCAAAGATGCTGGGTGTCAAGGCCTTCGGTGGCGAACTGATCAGCGCAGGCTCGATCATCGTGCGCCAGCGCGGCACGCGCTTCCACCCCGGCAACAACGTCGGCGTGGGCAAGGACCACACGCTGTTCGCCCTGGTGGACGGCCACGTGTCGTTCGGCACCAAGGGTGCATTGTCCAAGCAGACGGTCAATGTGACGCCCGCCTGAGGTTTTCCTCCGGTAACCACCGAAGCCCCGCATCGCCGGGGCTTTGTCGTTTTGTAGACTGGATACCCCATGAAGTTCGTCGATGAAGCCTTTATTGACATTGCCGCCGGCGATGGCGGCAATGGCTGCGTGTCGTTCCGGCACGAAAAATACAAGGAGTTCGGCGGTCCCAATGGGGGCGACGGCGGGCGCGGCGGCCACGTGTTCGCGGTGGCCGACCCGAACCTGAACACCCTGGTGGACTTCCGCTATTCCCGCCGCCACGAGGCCAAGCGCGGGGAGCACGGCATGGGCTCGGACATGTTCGGCGCGGCGGGGGCGGACATCACCCTCAAGATGCCCGTGGGCACCATCATCACGGACGCGCAGACCGGCGAGGTCCTGTACGAACTGCTCAACCCCGGCGAGGTCATCACCATCGCCAAGGGCGGCGACGGCGGCTTTGGCAACCTGCGGTTCAAGAGTGCCATCAACCGCGCCCCGCGCCAGAAGACGCCAGGCTGGCCGGGCGAGAAGAAGAACCTGAAACTCGAATTGAAGGTGCTGGCCGACGTGGGCCTGCTGGGCATGCCCAATGCGGGCAAATCGACCTTCATCACCGCAGTCTCCAACGCCCGCCCCAAGATCGCGGACTACCCCTTCACCACCTTGCACCCCAACCTGGGCGTGGTGCGCGTCGGGCCGGAGCAGAGCTTCGTGGTGGCGGACATCCCGGGCCTGATCGAAGGCGCGTCCGAGGGCGCAGGCCTGGGCCACCAGTTCCTGCGCCATCTGCAGCGCACGCGGCTGCTGCTGCACATCGTGGACCTGGCACCCTTCGACGACAGCGTGGACCCGGTCGCGCAGGCCAAGGCTATCGTAGGCGAGCTGAAGAAGTACGACCAGCAGCTCTACGACAAGCCGCGCTGGCTGGTGCTGAACAAGCTGGACATGGTGCCTGCCGACGAGCGCGCGGCGCGCGTGAAGGACTTCGTGAAGCGCTTCAAGTGGAAGGGGCCGGTGTTCGAGATCTCGGCCCTCACGCGCGAAGGCTGCGAGCCGCTGATCCATGCCATCTTCCGCCACGTGCAGTCCGAGCAGCGGGTGGAGAACGAGCCCGTGGACGTCGATCCGCGCTTTGCTGGCGACGCACCTGCCTGAATACTCCTATTTTCATAGCTGCTAGCGCTTGATGCATAAGCGCTAGAGGCCAAAAATACCTCAAGAAAAATGGTTTCCAGCGTATTGCGAGATGCCCGCCGTATCGTGGTCAAGGTGGGCTCCAGCCTCGTGACCAATGAAGGCCGTGGCCTGGACGAGACGGCCATCGGCGAATGGAGCCGCCAGCTGGCGGCCCTGGTGCGGGGCGATGGCGGCGGAGCGCCGCGCGAAGTCGTCATGGTCTCCAGCGGCGCCATCGCCGAAGGCATGAAGCGCCTGGGCTGGAGCACACGCCCGCACGAAGTCCATGAATTGCAGGCCGCCGCCGCCGTGGGCCAGATGGGGCTGGCACAGATGTACGAAACCAAGCTGCGCGAGCAGGGCATGGGCAGCGCACAGGTGCTGCTGACCCACGCCGATCTGGCGGACCGCGAGCGCTACCTGAACGCGCGCTCCACGTTGCTCACGCTGCTGCGCCTGGGCGTGGTGCCCGTGATCAACGAGAACGACACGGTCGTCAACGACGAAATCAAGTTCGGCGACAACGACACGCTGGGCGCCCTGGTGGCCAACCTCGTCGAAGCCGATGCGCTGGTCATCCTCACGGACCAGAAGGGCCTGTACACCGCCGACCCGCGCCGCGACCCGGCCGCGCAGTTCGTGCACGAGGCCAAGGCCGGCGACCCGGCGCTGGAAGCCATGGCGGGCGGCGCCGGCTCCAGCATCGGCAAGGGCGGCATGATCACCAAGATCCTCGCAGCCAAGCGGGCGGCGGGCTCGGGCGCGTCCACGGTGATCGCCTGGGGGCGCGAGCCCGAGGCGCTGGTGCGCCTGGCGCGCGGCGAAGCGCTGGGCACGCTGCTGGTGGCGCAGACGCAGAAGAAGCAGGCTCGCAAGCAATGGATGGCCGACCACCTGCAGATGCGTGGTGCCGTGGTGGTGGACGCCGGCGCGGCCGCCAAGGTGCGCGACGAAGGCAAGAGCCTGCTGCCGATCGGCATGACGGCCGTCGAAGGCGATTTCTCGCGCGGCGACGTGATTGCCGTGCGCGATGCCTCAGGAGTAGAGATCGCCCGCGGCCTCGCCAACTATGCCGCCGCCGAAGCGCGCCTGCTGTGCCGCAAGCCGTCCACGGAATTCGAGAAGCTACTGGGCTACGCGGCGGAGCCCGAAATGGTGCACCGCGACAACCTGGTGCTGGCGGCCAGCTCGCACTGAGGCACTGCCAAGAAAAACGCCTGCATCGAGCAGGCGTTTTTTTCATGGGTTTTTCAACGTGGTGTCGGGTGTGGCCGGCAAGGCATCCAGCTCGCCGGGCATGCTGTTCTGCGGGTCGGGATCGAAGCTGGCGCCCGGGGGTAGTTCGATGCCGGGGTTGGCCAGCATCGAGCCGGTGCGGTACATGTTGGTGCCGGCGTGCTGCTCGCCCTCGCGCGGGCGCATGCCGCTGCGCAGGTAGCGGTTGCGCTGATCGTGGCGCGGCAGGAAGCGGGCCAGCTCGGTCAGCGCCATTTCATAGACGCCGCGCTTGAACTCGACCACCACGTCCAGCGGCACCCAGTAGTCGTTCCAGCGCCAGGCGTCGAACTCCGGGTGGTTGGTGGCGCGCAGGTTCAGGTCCCAGTCGTGGCCCACCAGTTGCAGCAGATACCAGATCTGTTTCTGGCCCTTGTAGTGGCCGCGTGCGTCGCGGCGGATGTACCGGTCAGGCACCTCGTAGCGCAACCAGTCCCGGGTGCGGGCCACCACGCGCACGTGGTTCGGCAATAATCCCACCTCTTCGTGCAGTTCGCGGAACATGGCCTGCTCGGGGCTTTCCCCCCGGTCAATGCCACCCTGCGGAAACTGCCAGCTGTGGGTGCGTATGCGCTTGCCCCAGAACACCTGGTTCTTCTGGTTGAGCAGGATGATGCCGACGTTCGGCCGAAAGCCGTCCCGGTCAAGCATAATCTAACCCCAAATTTTTAAACTGCGTCCATTATGCACGGCGCCTAGCGCGCGGCAAGTGGGCCGCTTCGTTCCGCCTGCGGCCAATTCCGATGAAAGCCTCCCAATTCTTTATCTCCACCCTCAAGGAAGCTCCGGCCGACGCCGAAGTGGTCAGCCACAAACTCATGACGCGGGCGGGGCTGATCAAGAAGCTGGGCGCCGGCATCTACAACTACATGCCCATGGGCCTGCGCGTGATCCGCAAGGTGGAGGCGATCGTGCGCGAGGAGATGAACCGCGCCGGCGCCGTGGAGCTGACCATGCCCGTGGTACAGCCCGCCGAGCTGTGGCAGGAGACGGGCCGCTTCGACAAGATGGGCCCCGAACTGCTGCGCATCCAGGACCGCCACGGCCGCGACTTCGTGGTGCAGCCCACCAGCGAGGAAGTGGTCACTGACATCGCGCGCCAGGAGCTCAAGAGCTACAAGCAGCTGCCGAAGAACTTCTACCAGGTGCAAACCAAGTTCCGCGACGAGCGCCGTCCCCGTTTCGGCCTGATGCGCGGGCGTGAGTTCATCATGAAGGACGCCTACAGCTTCGACAAGGACCAGGCGGCGGCCAAGGCCAGCTACCAGGTCATGGCGGCGGCCTACCGCCGCATCTTCGACCGCTTCGGCCTGACCTACCGCGCCGTGGCGGCGGACAGCGGCGCCATCGGCGGCGACCTGTCCGAAGAGTTCCAGGTGATCGCCGCCACGGGCGAGGACGCCATCGTCTACTGCCCGGCCAGCGACTACGCCGCCAACATGGAAAAGGCCGAGGCCCTGGCGCCCGCCGGCCCGCGCCCCGCCGCCGCCAAGGCCATGGAAAAGACGCCCACGCCCGGCAAGGCCACCTGTGCCGACGTGGCCGCGCTGCTCTCCGTGCCGCTGCAGACCACCGTCAAGTCGCTGGTGCTGGCCACGGACGAGACCAACGCGGCGGGCGAGATCGTCAAGAGCACCGTCTGGCTGCTGCTGCTGCGCGGCGACCATGACATGAACGAGATCAAGGTCAGCAAGGTGCCGGGGCTGGACGCGGGCTTCCGCTTCGCCACCCTGAGCGAAATCGAGGACCACTTCGGCTGCAAGCCCGGCTACCTGGGCCCCATCGGTCTGAAGAAACCGCTCAAGATCGTGGCCGACCGCGAGGTGGCCGTGATGGCCGACTGGATCTGCGGCGCCAACGAGGCGGACTACCACATCACCGGCGTGAACTGGGGCCGCGACCTGCCCGAGCCCGACGCCGTGGCCGACCTGCGCAACGTGGTGGCGGGCGACCGCTCGCCCGACGGCCAGGGCGAACTCGCCATCGAGCGCGGCATCGAAGTCGGCCATGTCTTCTACCTGGGCACCAAGTATTCCAAGGCCATGAACGCCACCTTCCTGGACGAGACCGGCAAGCCCCAGCCGTTCGAGATGGGCTGCTACGGCATCGGCATCACCCGCCTGCCCGCCGCTGCCATCGAGCAGAACCATGACGAGCGCGGCATCATCTGGCCCGACGCCATCGCGCCCTTCACCGTGGTGGTCTGCCCCGTGGGCATGGACCGCAGCGAGGCCGTCAAGGCCACGGCCGAACAGCTCTACGCCGGCCTGCTGGCGGCCGGCATGGACGTGATCCTGGACGACCGCGGCGAGCGCCCCGGCGCCATGTTCGCCGACTGGGAACTGATCGGCGTGCCGCACCGCGTGACCATCGGCGACAAGAGCCTGAAGGACGGCGTGGTCGAGTACCAGCACCGCCGCGACGCCGCCGCTACCAAGGTCGCCGTGGCCGACATCCTGGCCCACGTGAAGGGCCGCGTTTCCGCATGACCGCAGCAATCTCCCGGCGCGCCTGCCTGCTGTCGGCGGCCGGGCTGGCCGCGCCCGGCGCGTGGCTGGCGGCGCCGCAGGCCGCTTGGGCCGGCGGCCAGCTTGAAGAGCCGCTGGTGGATTCCGTGCGCACGGCGCTCAGCTCCGCCATCGCCAACCAGGCGCCGCCCGAGCCCGAGTTCTTCACCACCGAATCGCGCCTGCACTACCTGCGCTGGCTGGGCACCATGAGCGACCGCCTGCGCCGCCGCAAGCCCGAGTGGGAGGTGCGCCGCGACTTTTTGCAGACCGTGTGGTACGAGTCCAAGCGCGCGGGGCTGGATGTGTCGCTGGTGCTGGGCCTCATCCAGGTGGAGAGCGCGTTCCGCAAGTTCGCCGTCTCCAGCGTGGGCGCGCGCGGCTACATGCAGGTGATGCCGTTCTGGACGCGCGTGATCGGCGACGGCGATGCGAGCAAGCTGTTCCACATGCAGACCAACCTGCGCTTTGGCTGCGTCATCCTGCGCCACTACATCGACCGCGAGCGCGGCGACCTGTTCATGGCGCTGGGCCGCTACAACGGCAGCCGGGGCCGCTCGCCGTACCCGGACGCGGTGTTCGGCGCCCAGCGCAGCTGGCTGTTCGGCGAGAAGCCGCAGCTGCCCGCGGCATGAAGCAATACTATTGATTTAATAGCTGCCAGCGCTTGATGCATAAGCGCTAGAGGCTGATTTCACTCATATTCTTCGGGGCCGCGCCGGCGGGCGAAGGCTCGCCCGGGTGCGCGTCGATGCGAGACACCATCACCTGGTCGATGCGGTAGCTGTCCACGTCCAGCACCTCGAACTTGTAGCCGCCCCAGCTCACGCTGTCGGTGCGGCGCGGCACGCGGCGCAGCATCACCATCAGGAAGCCCGCCAGGGTCTCGTACTCCTCGGCGTGCGGCAGCTCGTCCAGGCTCAGCGCGTGCAGCACGTCCTGCACGGGCGTCACGCCGTCGATGAGCCAGGAGTTCTCGTCGCGCCGCACGATCTGCTCTTCGTCGGCCGGGCCCACCAGATCGCCCATCACCGTGCTCATCACGTCGTTGAGCGTGACCACGCCCACGACCAGGCTGTATTCGTTGACGATGACGGCGAAGTCCTCGTGCACCTGGCGGAACTGCTCCAGCACCTCGGACAGCGTGAGCCGGTCGGGCACGATCAGCACCTTGCGTACCAGCGCGTCGTCTTTCAGCGAGATGGGCTGGTTGTTCAGCACGCGCTGGAACAGATCCTTGGCGTCCACGTAGCCCACCACGTGGTCGATGTCGCCCTCGCACACGGGGTAGGTGGAGAACGGCTCGGCGGCGATGCGCAGGCGGATCACCGAATCCGGCTCGTCGCGCAGGAAGAAGGCGATGCGGTCGCGCGGCGACATGGCGCTGGAGACGGTGCGCGTGTCCAGCTCGAACACGTTGGTGATGACCTGCTGCTCGCGCGCGGCCAGCACGCCCGCGCGGGCGCCGGCCTCCATCATCGCCAGGATGTCGTCGGAGGTGATGCGGTCGTCGCGCAGGGACGACAGGCCCAGCACGCGGAACAGCGCATCGGCCCCCCGGCTGTAGAACCACACCACGGGCCGCAGCAGGGCCATGAAGAACGCCATGGGCCGTGCCAGCCGCACCACCAGGCGCTCGGGCTCGGCCATGCCCAGGCGCTTGGGGAACAGGTCGGCGAACAGGATGAACAGCGAAGTGATGATCAGGAACGAGGCCAGGAACCCGGTGGTCTGCGCCGTCGGATCGGACAGCCACAGCCCGAACAGGGCGGTGAAGTGCGGGCTCAGCGCCCCTTCGCCCACGATGCCGCCCAGGATGGCCACCGCGTTCTGTCCCACCTGCACCACGGTGAAATAGTCGCCGGGTTGCTCCTGCATGCGCAGCACGCGGTCGGCGCGCGCGTCGCCCTCGTCGGCCATCTGCCGCAGGCGCAGGCGGCGCGCGGCCGCGAGCGAGATCTCGGCCATGGAGAAGAAGGCGCTGGCTGCGATCAGCAGCCCGATGACGAAGAGGCTTTGGGACAGGGTCATGGAAAGGACGGCCCGCGCGCGGGGCCGTCCTAGTGTATTTCAGGGCTACTGCACGAAGCCGATGCGCCCGCGCCCCGAGGCGGCCCTGGGCAGGTCCGCGATCTCCACGGTGGAGCGGCGCTCCAGCCGTGCGTTGCCGAAGCCCGTCATCAGCGCGCGCCGCATCTCGCGCGGCGGCATCTGCGCCAGGTGGTCGAGCACGTCGGGCAGCGGCTCCGGGTCCAGCAGACGGCCCCAGTCGTGCCCGGCGCGGATGCCCTGGTACAGGTTGCGCGCGATGGCGCGGGCCTGTTCGGGCGTGGGGGCCTGCACTTCGAACACGTTCATGCGGTTCAGGATGGGGTCGGGGATGCCGCGCTCGTCGTTGGCCGTGGTGATCCAGATGACCTGGCTGGCGTCGATAGCGACCTCGGCGAACTCGTCGGTGAAGCTCTGCGCCGTGTCGTGCTCCAGCAGGCTGTACAGGGCGCCCAGCGGGTCGTACTGCGCGTCGCTGCTGGCCTTGTCGATCTCGTCCACCACGATCACGGGGTTGGCATATTCGCCCTCCACCAGGGCCTCGAACACCTTGCCGGGGCGCGCGCCCTTCCACTGCGCGGACGAGCCCGACAGCAGCCAGCCCGCCGTCATCGAGCTCATGGGCAGCAGGTTCATGCCCGTGCCCAGCAGCTCGGCCAGCTGGCGCGCGAAGTGCGTCTTGCCGATGCCGGGCGGGCCCAGCAGCAGCATGGGCGTGACCTCCAGGCCGTCGCTGCTGTCCTGCGCCAGGGCCACGTGGCGCTTCACGTCGTCCAGCACCTCGGTGAAGTTGGGCAATTGTTCGTATAGCTGAGCCATGTCGGGCACGCCCGAGGGCTTGACCTGGAAGCGCTCCGGCCCGCGCTCCAGCATGCGTTCGTAGACGGCGCGCAGGGCTTCGTATTCGCGCTGGCTGCCCGCGTCCTGCAGCCGGGCGAGCTTGCGCTCCACGTCGCCGGGATGGAACACGCTGCGCATCTGGGCCACCGGCAGGCGCAGGGCGGGCGGTTGGGGAACAAGGCTGTGGCTGGTCATCGCATGCTCCTTGTGAGGTGGGTCACACAATCATTCAAGCACAACGCGTGCCCGCCGCACTATCGGATAAAGCCCCGTATGGCGCGGCTGTTGCGGGGATGCCAAAAACACGAAGGCCGCCCGAAGGCGGCCCTGCTGGAGCGTGCGAAGGTCAGCCCTCGGTGCCCAGCACCTGCTTGAGTTCGCCCGACTCGTACATCTCCATCATGATGTCCGAGCCGCCGATGAACTCGCCCTTCACGTACAGCTGCGGGATGGTGGGCCAGTTGCTGTAGTCCTTGATGCCCTGGCGGATGGCGTCGTCCTCCAGCACGTTCACGGTGGTGACGGCCTTGGGGTCCACGCCGCAGGCCTTGAGGATCTGGATGGCGCGGCCCGAGAAGCCGCACATGGGGAAGCTGGCGCTGCCCTTCATGAACAGCAGGATGTCGCTGGACTTGACGAGGGCGTCGATGCGTTGCTGGGTGGCGTCGGTCATGGGGTTGACTCCTTGAAGAGAAAGAGGGGGCGCGCGGACGGGGCCGCGATGGGGTGGATTATTTCACTGTCCGCCATTGCCCGCCGCTGCAGCGCGCGATGCCTGCCAGGTCGTCGCGGCTTTGCACCTGGGCGAAGCCCTGGGCGGCGAGCAGGGCGCGCACGGCTTCGGCCTGGTCGTGGCCGTGCTCCAGCAGCAGCCAGCCGCCGGGGGCGAGGCGGGCGGGGGCCTGGGCGACGATGGCGCGCAGGTCGTCCAGCCCGTCCGGGCCGCTGGCCAGGGCTTGCAGGGGCTCGTGGGTGAGGGCGGCCAGGTGCGGGTCTTGCGTGGCGATGTAGGGCGGGTTGGAGACGATGGCGTCGAAGGGGCCCGTGATGCCTTCCAGCCAGTTGCCTTGTGCGAAGCGCACGGGCAGGCCCAGGCGGGCGGCGTTGGCCTGGGCGACGGCCAGGGCGCCCTGGCTGGCATCCACGGCCAGCACCTGGGCCGTGGGGCGCTGGCTTTGCAGCGCCAGGGCGATGGCGCCGCTGCCGGTGCCCAGGTCGGCGATGCGTGGGGCGGGCAGGGCGGCGATCACTTGCAGCGCCCAGTCCACCAGCGTCTCGGTGTCGGGGCGCGGGTCGAGCACGCGGGCGTCCACCTGCAGCGGCAGGCCGTAGAACTCCTTGCGGCCCGTGAGGTAGGCCACGGGCTCGCCGGCGGCGCGGCGCTGGCACAGGGCCAGGAAGTGCGCGTGCTGCTCCGGTGTGAGCGCATCGGTGTCGTGCGCGAGCAGCCAGGCGCGGCCCGCGTCGGGGCGCTCCAGCGTATGCAGCAGCAGCATCTGCGCGTCGATGCGCGCCAGGCCCAACGTGTGGGCCTGGGCGAGCGCCTGAGCGAGGGTGGGGGTGTTTTTCACTTCGGTTTTGATAGCTGCCAGCGCTTTCTGGATAAGCGCTGGAGGCCGATTTGGCTTAAATGCTGTTGCCTTCCAGCTCGGCCAGCTGCTCGGCCTCGCGCGCATGCTGCAGGGCCTGCAGCACGTCGCCCAGGTCGCCTTCCATGACCTGCAGCAGCTTGTACAGCGTGAGGTTGATGCGGTGGTCCGTGAGCCGCCCCTGCGGGAAGTTGTAGGTGCGGATGCGGTCGCTGCGGTCGCCGCTGCCGATCAGGCCCTTGC
>Ga0222423_1001481_pt1 | contig 10531 bp, 10 predicted proteins | sample 3A0metagenome_FD_182472 | JGI IMG/M metagenome (GOLD analysis project Ga0222423, IMG submission 182472) | Enriched microbial communities from leaf-cutter ant dump, University of Wisconsin, Madison, United States - 3A0 (version 2) | ecosystem: Environmental > Terrestrial > Nest > Insects nest >...
CGTGTCCGAGCGGCCTAAGGAGCACGCCTCGAAAGCGTGTGTGGGGGCAACTCCACCGTGGGTTCAAATCCCACCGTCACCGCCATCGAAAGCCCCCGGTTCGCCGGGGGCTTTCGTCGTGGTGATGCGAGCGGCGTCTAGGTGGCCGCGAGCAACGGCGACGGGTCAAAGATTGCCGCACCAGGGACCTGGGCGTTCGCGGCGCCCACCCGGGAGGCGAAGGCCAGCGCCTCGTCGAGCACAGCGCCGCGCTCGAGCGCGGTGACAAGTCCCGCAAGGAAGCAGTCACCGCTGCCGACGGGGAAAAGCCCCGGCGTTTCCGCCGCGAGTGGCACCACATGCTCGCCGACGGCGGTGGCGGCGAAGGAGCCAGCCTCACCGCTGGTCACCACCGCGATCTCGGCGCCGCGCTCGAGCAGGAGGCGTGCCGCCGCCCGCGGATCCGTCTCGCCCGTAAGGTCCGCGGCCTCCGCCCCATTGACCTTGACGAGGCGCGGGCGGGCGGCGTCAATGACGGCGCCCAAGGCAGGGCCGTGGACGTCGATGGCGAGCAGCACGCCACGCCCGGCCTCTGCGGCCAACGCCAAGGCGAAGGCATCGACATCCACCTGCGTGGGAACGGAGCCAGACACGATCAGCCACTCCCCGGGACGCACCGATGCGGTGCGCATGGCAATGTCGTCGAGGGGCACATCGAAGTCCCGCGAGGCCTCGTAAAACTCGGTGAGCGTGCGTGCGGTCGTGTCACATGCGGTGATGCAGAGCCGCGTGTCGACGCTCGTAGGCAGCCGGTCGAGCTCCACGTGGGTCTGTGTAAGCAGCCGTGCAACGAGGTCGCCAATGTTCCCACCGAGCGGGGCGATCGCACGCGTCGGCATGCCAAGGAGTGCGAGCGCGCGGGCCACGTTGAGCGACTTACCGCCAGGTGACTTGATGACCACAGGCGGACGATGGATTGCCCCTACCGTCACCTCATCGAGCACGTAGACGACGTCGAGAGCAGGAGTAAGGCCCAGCGTGTGGACGGTCATGCCAGGGCCTTGAGCAGCTCGGTGCGCGTGGGCTGCGCCGCCGTTCCACCGCGCCCGCGCACGGACAGCGATCCCGCTGCGGCCGCCCACCGCAAGCGTTCATCCTCGTCGGCAACGTCGCCAAGCAGCGCCGCGAGGTACCCCCCATCAAAGGTGTCGCCCGCACCGGTGGTGTCGACGACGTCAACCGCCAACCCCAAGCCCGCTGCCAGGCGAACGCCGTTCTCGTAGGCAACCCCGCCGTCGGCCCCCATCTTGACCACCACGCGACAGCCCAGGGTCGAGAGGGCGGCCGCGGCGTCGTCCGGGCCGCCGACGGGACGTCCGAGCACTGCCGCGCCAATCGCGAGTGCCTCCTCGAGATTGGGCAGGAAGACGTCGACTCGTGGCAACACCCCGGCTAGCCCGGCCCACTTCTCGGCGGGATCCCAGTTGGTGTCGAGGCTGATGGTGGCACCGATGGCCGCGATCTCGTCGAGCACGGCGGGAAGGTCGGCCGCCAGCCCGGGCTGCAGAAAGTACGACGCTACGTGGACATGGCGCGGCCGGAGCCTCGTGGCCGTCTCGAGCACGGTCTGAGCACTCAGCGCGGGAATGGTGCCAGGAAGCGTGAGGATGGCCCGGTCGCCCGGCCCCGCCAGGATCACCGATAGGCCGGTGGATCGCTCCCCGTCGACCGATACGGCGGAGACGTCAACGCCCGCATCGCGAAGTCGCTCGAGGACAAACGCGCCGAACTGATCGTCGCCGACCACCGCCGTCAGCGCCGTTCGCAAGCCCAGGCGCGACAGACCGTGGGCGACGATCGCAGCACTTCCGCCGAGCAGGAGATCCGCCGACTCGAGCAGCTGTTCCGCCTGCCCGAACCGCGGAACAGTGTCGCCCGCGAGCACGAGGTCGGGATTGGCGTCCCCAACCACGAGCACGTCGATCCCGCTCATCCCTTGAGGCCCGAGAACGTCATGGTGGCGATGAACTGCCGCTGCGCAAAGAGGAAGAACATGATGAGAGGGAGCGTAGCGATGACGTTGCCCGCCATGACGAGGCTCCAGTCGGTCAGGTGCGCGCCCTGGAAGTTCGCGATGCCCAGCTGGAGAGTGAACGCCTGGGTGTTGTTGATGGCGATGAGGGGCCAGACCAGGTCGTTCCATGCTCCAAGGAGCGTGAAGATCGCGAGGGTGGCGATCGCCGGCCGGGCAAGCGGCAATACGATGCGGAAGAAGATCTGCCAGCGATTGCAGCCGTCGATGGCACCCGCCTCCTCAAGTTCCACGGGGAGCGACAGGAAGAACTGGCGCATCAGGAAGATCCCGAACGCGGTGGACAGCCACGGCACGATGGCCGCTCCGAGCCCGTTGAGCAGGCCAAGCTTTGCGAACAAGATATACGTGGGGATCATGAGCAGCTGGGTGGGGATCATGATGGTCGCGAGAACCAAGAAGAAGCCGAAGTTGCGGCCCGCGAACCTGAGACGCGCAAACCCGTAGCCGGCGAGCGAGCACAACACGATGTTCGACAACACCGCCGCGGTCGACACCAACACGGTGTTGCGCAGCCACAGCATGATGTCGGTGGTCGTGAAGAGTTTCACGAAGCCGTCCACCGTGAAATGCGAGGGGAAGAACGGCGGAGGGAACGTCACCAGATCCTTCGCGGGCGAGAACGACGCCAAGAGCATCTGCGCGAACGGAACGAGGAACAGCACTGCCAAGGGAAACAGGACAAAGTGCCACGGACTCATGCGGCGACGTTTTGCGGGAGCGGCGATGGCCATCAGAACGCCTCCTGGCCGCGGCGGCGGGAGTACACAACGACGCCGATGGTGATGACCATCGTGACGGCGAACAGCACATACGCCGCCGCCGAGCCGTAGCCAAACTCGAGCGAGTGGAACGCCTTGTCGTAGAGGAAGTAGACGATGGTCGTGGTCGCGTTGAGGGGGCCCCCACGCGTGGTCGTGTACACGAGGTCAAAGAGCTGGATGGCCTCGATCGTCTGCCAGATGACGACGAACACGGTGACCGGTGCGAGCTGCGGCCACACGATCGCGCGAAACGACTGCCATGCGGACGCGCCGTCCATGCGGGCGGCCTCCAGCAGTTCAGCGGGAACGTCCTGAAGAGCCGCGAGGTAAATCACCGTGGTGAATGCCACCGAGCCCCACAGCGACATGATGACAACCACGACCATTGCCTGATGCGGGTCGTCGAGCCAGCCCTGCTGCGGAAGATGCAGCACCCGCAACACGTTGTTGACCAGTCCAAACTGCGGGCTGAAGAGGTAGTTGGAGATCACGCCGGTCGACGCCGCCGACACGACGAACGGCACAAAGATCGCCGTCCTGTAGAAGCCGATGAAGCGAATGCGCCTGTTGAGCGCCACCGCAAGCAGCAGTCCGAGTCCCACCGACGTCGGAACAAACATCAGCGTGTAGACCACCGTGTTCTTGACGGCGTTCCAGAAGTTCGCATCGGAGATCAGGTTGGCGTAGTTGTCGGTGCCAACCCATGTGGCCGGGCTGAAGCCGTCCCAGTCTTGGAAGGACAGCACGAAGGCCCACATCGCGGGAAAGATCGACAATCCCAGGATGATCGCCGTCGCGGGTGCCACGAACGCCCAGCCGGAGAGGTTCGAGCGCAGCCCGCGTCGTTTGCCGGGCCCGGGCGCGTCGGGCGTCATCGGCCCGGGCGCTCGTCCGGCCTCCCGCAGGGTCGTGTCAACCATCAGCCGCCTACTCCGCGCCCTACTTGGCGAGCGCCGCGTCTGCGGTGGCCGCGGCGTCGTCCAGAGACGTCTTGGGGTCACCCTCGCCCTGCAGCACGGCAGAGATCGCGTCGCCGATCGCTACGGAGAGCGCCGCGTAGCCCGCGCTCGTTGGCCGGGTCTGCCTGACGTTGGCCGCATTGGCAACGAAGACGTCGTAGCCGGGGAATTCCGCCGACTGGGTCTCAACGGAAACGGAAGCCGCAGAGGATGACCGCAGCGGCAGGTTGCCAAGCGCGACGTTGAACCGTTCGTCCTGAGCGGCGGACGTCAGCCACTCGGCGAATTGCGTGGCCCAGTAGGCGCGGTTGACGTCCTTGTGGTCGAACAGCGCCCATACGTCGGGGCCAGACACGGTCTGGTGATCGCCATTCGTTCCCGGCAGCACGACCACGCCGTAGCTGGTTCCGGCCGTCTTGAGCGGCGAGAGCTGCCACGGTCCGGACGTCATCATGGCGATGCGGTCGCTGGCAAACAGCTCGGCAAACTTCTCATCGGTCTGGTCGAGGTAGATGCTCTTGTCCTCCACGGCCATGTCACGAAGGAAAGTCAGGGCATCGACGCCGGCCTGCGAGTTGAATTCGGACTTTGTGGCGTCGTCGTTCAAGATGGCGCCGCCGTTTTGCCACAGGTGAGGCCAGAACTGCCACGTGGTCTCTTCGCTGCCGGAGACGGAGTACCCATAGCCATAGATGTGGTTGGCCGAGTCCGTCAACTGCTTGGCGGCTGCGCGGAAGTCATCCCACGTCCAGTCGTCGGTGGGATACGCGACTCCCGCCTTATCGAAGATGGTCTTGTTGTAGTAAAGCCCCACGTTGTCCACAACAGCGGGGAAGCCGATGACCTTGTTCCCGGTGGGCTGCGCCGTTCCCCTCGCGGCGGCCGTGAACTCATCCCACTTGACCTCCGGCTTGCTGATCTCGTCGCGGATGTCGAGCGTGCGTCCGGAGGCCTCGAGCTGGCCGGCCCACGAGCCATACGCATAGGACATGTCAGGGTATTGATTGCCCGCGAAGCCCGCCGAGAGCTTCTGCAGCAGGTCATCGGTCGACGACGCGCCGGGCGAGATGTCGATGGTGACGTTGGGGTGATCCTTCTCAAACTCGTCGGCAAGACCTTCGATGAGCGTCTCCGCCTCGTCGGACTGCCCCGACCAAACCTCGATGGTGACCTTTGCGTCGGGTTCGAGCGAGGTGGCTCCCTGTGGAGATCCGCTGCACCCAGCGAGGACAACCAGCAGTGCGGAACCCGACAATGCTCCGAACACGTGAAGAGCGTGGCGACGGTGACTCGACATCTTCATTCCTTCTCTCAGTTTCTGATTCTGGACTACGGGGGCTGAGATCAGCCCAGGACGATGGAACGGGTGAGGTGGCGCGGAGCGTCGGGATTGAGCCCGCTGCGCTCGGCGATGGCGACGGCCAGGCGCTGCGCTTGCGCAAGCTCGATCAGCGGATCCGCGGTGCCCACGCGAACGGTTGCGCCGGTGCGCTCGATGTCCTTGACGAGCCGCTGCTCGGTGTCACCGAAGATCCACACGAGCGAGCGTGCATCGGCAACGGCGAGCGGGCCGTGACGGTAGTCGAGCATGGGATACGACTCTGCCCAGGCCTGCGCGGCCTCACGAATCTTCAGTGCGGCCTCCTGAGCAAGGCCATACGTCCAGCCGCTGCCGAGGTACACGAAGTGTGAGACATGCTCGATGTCGATGTCGAGCGGCACGGAAAGGGCGGCCTCTGCCTGCCCGGGAAGCGCCGAGACGTCCTCGCCCAACGCGGCCCGGGCGAGCACGAGGAAGGTCGTGGGGAACCGGGTCTGCACCACGGACTCTTCGTCCGCGAAGTCCAGAAGCAAGACATCGTCCGCTCGCTTGGCGACGGCCGAGTCTGCGACGCCGGTCACGGCGATCGTGCGGACGCCTTCGGGGATGAGGTCGAATGCGTCGATGACCTCCGTGGTGGTTCCCGAGCGGCTCAGCATGAGCACCGCGTCGTAGTCACGCCACGTCCACGGCTCCGATGCGTACGCCGCATCGGTCATCGCAAAGCCGGCCCGCTCGCGCAGCGAGGCGAAAGACTCGGCGACGAAGGCAGAGGTGCCGCAGCCGAGGACGAGCATCCGCTTGCCGGGCAGTCCCAGCAGTTCCGCGGCGCGCTGCGAGCGCGTCTCGAGTGCCTGCCGCCACACGGTTGGCTGGCTCGCGATTTCGCGGGATGTCAGTGTCACTCGAGGCTCCTGGGGTAGTGGAGTGCTCGGCGCACTCCGCTGGGCGTTGGGACTTATCATGGGCACACGATGAGCGTTTGACAATGAAATTGTGCATATCGCTCACTTTTGTTGAGCGTTTGTTACAGAGGAGTGTCATGTGAGCACCAACGAGAAGCTGTCACCGGGCGCACTCCGGCTCGCGGATTGGGCGCCGCACCGCCAGTTGCGCGCACATGTGACCTCCGTGCCGCGTGCCGCCACCCCTGCCGTCGACGCCCATAACCACCTCGGACGATGGCTCTCGGATGGTGAGTGGATGATCGACGACGTGCCGTGGTTCGTCGACCTCATGGACGAATGCTCGGTGCAGACCGTGGTCAACCTCGACGGCCTCTGGGGAGACGAGGTGAGCGCCAACGTCGAACGCTACGACCTCGCCCACCCTGGCCGCTTCATCACGTTTTGCCACATCGATTGGTCAAAGCTGGTCCACCCCAACGCCGTGACGGGCCTCAAGGCCGCGCTCGACGAGGCCGTGGCCCGCGGCGCCCGCGGCGTCAAGGTCTGGAAGAGCCTGGGCCTGTGGGTGCGCGACGCGGATGGCTCGCTCGTGCTTCCCGACGACCCGCGAGTCATCGAAGTTCTCACGCATGCCGGCGACCTTGGCCTGCCGGTCCTCATTCACACCGCGGATCCCATCGCCTTCTTTGAGCCGCTCGACCGGCACAACGAGCGCATTGACGAGTTAGGCGCCCAGCCCGATTGGTGGTTCGGGGACCGCGAGCGCTTCCCAACCTTTGACCGCCTCCTCGACGCCCATGCCACGCTCGTGCTCTCCTGCCCAGACACGACATTCATCGGCGCGCACGTCGGCTGCGCCGCCGAGGATCTCGACCGCGTGGATCGCCTTCTCGACGCCGCGCCCAATTATTACGTCGACACCGCGGGGCGCATGGCGGAGCTGGGCAGGCAGCCGCGTCGCGTCGCCCGCTTCATAGCGGAACACTCCGACCGCGTCCTGTTCGGCACGGACATCTACCCGGCCACCGCGGAGCAGTACCGACTTCACTTTCGCTTCTTCGAGACGGATGACGAGGGCTTCGGCTACGACCCCGAAGACGAGGTGCCGGCACAGGGCCGCTGGGATGTCTCGGCGTTGGCTCTCGACCCAGAGCACCTCGCGCTGGTCTACTCGGGCAACGCCAAGCGCATCCTGGGGCTCTGACTCAGAGCCTCATAGGCCCGACGCTGGGGCTGGCTATGGGCCGACGTGCCAGTCCCGTCACACCCCAGGCTTGGCCACGGCGCAGAAGCGAGCGACCGTGTCCGCCATCGCCGCGCGAGCGTCCCGCGAATACCGGCGCGGGTCCACCGCCTGCGGCTGCGCTGCGAGCGCGTCCCGCAAGGCCCCCGTGAAGGCGATGTTGAGTGCCGTGCCGATGTTCACCTTGCGTATGCCGGCGGCCACCGCAGCCGTGATCGCCTCGTCGGGCACCCCGGAGGAGCCGTGCAACACGAGCGGGACGGGAACCGCGGCCGCAAGGCGGGCAATGAGGTCCAGATCCAGACGCGCGGAGCGATCGACCATCGCATGCGAACTGCCCACGGCCACGGCGAGGGCATCCACTCGCGTTGCCGCGACGAACTCGGTCGCCTCGTCGGGGTCCGTGCGCACACCCGGGGCGTGGGCGCCGTCCTTCCCGCCGATCTCGCCCAGCTCCGCCTCCACCCAAACTCCCACGTCATGCGCGCGCGCCACAACATCCCTGGTGGTGGCCACGTTGTCCGCGTAGTCCAGCGTCGACCCATCGAACATGATCGATCCGACGCCGAACTCCTGAGCACGCGCAAGGATCCTCGTCACGAGCCGCGCGTCCTCGATGTGGTCAAGGTGAATGCCGAGCGGCGAGCCGGACGCCTGCGCGATCTCGCGGCATGCGGCGAGGAGGGGCTCAGGCGCGCCGCGGAACGCGATGGCGTTCTCGCTGACTTGCAGCAGCGCCGGCGACCCAGCGGCCGCGGCGCCGGACGCGACCGCCTCCGCGTGGTCGAGCGAGAGCACATTGAAGGCGGCGATCGCCGCGCCGGCGGCCACAGCGTCGGCCATGAGCTCGCGGGTGGTCGACAGGCTCACGGGACGAGGCTATCGAGCGTGCCGCCGAGAGCGACGGGCAACAAGGCCGAGTGGCGTGCGGTGAGCTCGTCGCACAGCGCCCAGATCTGCTCCGGAGTGAGCGAGGACGCTGCATTGGGGTCGGCGAGCACGGCACGGCGCACGAGCTGAGGATCGCCCGTGCGCGCCGCCTCGATGGTGAGCTCAGCAACCGAGAGATACGAACGGTTGAGAGCCGCACCCTGGGTGGGGATGGAGCCGAACGGCAGCGGGTGCACCCCGGCGGAATCCACCCGGCTCGGCACCTCAACGACCGCGCCTTGGGGGAGATTGTCGATGAGCCCACGATTCACGACGTTGGCGTGAATCGTGCGCTCCGTTCCCGTGAGGACGGAGTGGATGATCTGGGGGGCGTATTCCGCGGCACCCTCTTCGAGCTCCAACAGTTCCCCGGCGGCAAGCGCGGCCTTGGCGTGCTCAAACTCGGCGACGTTCTCTTCGGAGATGCCCAGGTACTCGAGCGGGCGCAGGCGGAACCTCTCCACCTGCTCCGGCGAGCGCAGGAACCACGAGAGGTACTCCGACGAGTGCTCGCTCGTCTCGGTGGGATAGAAGCCGACGCGCGTGAAGATCTCGACGCGCACTCGCCGACGCAGCTCGGGGTCGCGATCGATCGCCTCACGCAGCAGCGGGTACAGGTCCTGGCCGTCGCGCGACCACTCGACAAGCCACGCTTGGTGGTTGACGCCGGCCGCGCGGTAGTGGGTTCCCTCCATGGGCACGCCGATGAGCTCGCACAGATCGTGAACGGTCCAGTAGACGCTGTGGCACAGCCCCACCGTCTTGATCTGTGGGGCGACCACGGACATCCACCACACGTTCATCGCCATGGGGTTCGTGTAGTTGAGGAACCACGCGTGGGGGCACAGCTCGATCATGTCGGCCGCGATCGCGCTGAGCACCGGGAATGTGCGCAGGCCGCGGAACACGCCGCCAACGCCCGTGGTGTCTCCGATGGTCTGCAGCAGACCGGCCGCCGCGGGCACCTCGAGGTCGATGCGCGTTGAGTCGATCCCGCCTACCTGGATCATGTTGATGACAAAGTCCGCTCCCGCGAGCGCTTCACGGCGGTCGAGCGTGGCAACGATCTGTGCCGAGCGGCCAAAGCGCCGGGCCACCTGCTCCGCGGTGCCGCGGGCCACGGCCAGACGCTCGGCGTCGATGTCGTGGAGCATGATGCGCAGCGGCGGCAGGTCGCTGAAGCGGAAGAGGTCGGCAAGCAGCTGACGCGTGAAGACCACGCTGCCAGCACCAAGAAAAGCGATCTGGGGCATGGGACACATAGTGCGGTATCTGTCTACTCCGCGCAATAGAATGATTGAATTGATGAGAAACTGATCACTCAGAGTGATTGATTCGAGCCGTTCCGCCGAAAGGACCCCCATGGACGTCCCCGTCGCCCACCCCGCGATCGCGCGCGTCAGTTCGGGACGTCGCGCCCAGCGCATGGTCGCGATCCTCGACCTCATCTCCGACCGGGGCTCGATAGGCCTCGCGGAGTTGGCAGACACTCTTAGCATCTCCGCCGCCACCGCGCGCCGGGATCTCGCGGAACTCGCCGATCAAAACCTCGTGCTGAGGACGCACGGCGGGGTCTCCGCCCTCGAGCGAGGCCACGAAATCCCCGTGGCGTTGCGAGACACGCGCTTCAAGGAGGCCAAGCGGGCGATCGCCAAGGCCATGGTGCAGCGCCTGCCCCAGGAGCGGTACGCGATCGCGCTCAGCGGCGGCACCACGACCGCAAGCGTTGCGCGCGCGCTGGCAAACCACCGGGACATCGCCGTCGTCACCAACTCGCTGACCATCGCGACGCTGCTGTCGGGCTATGCGGGAGTGCGAGTCGTCATGACGGGCGGCTACTTGCGGCCCCAATCGCTCGAACTCGTCGGTGCCCTTGCGGAGAACACCTTCAACTCGGTCAACATCGGCACCGCCATCCTTGGGGCGGACGGCATCAGCGCGGCCACAGGGGTGACGACTCACGACGAGACGGAGGCGCGCACCAACCGGGCGATGGTGGCCAAGGCCCAGCGCACCGTTGTGGTTGCGGATGGTTCCAAGATCGGCGCCGTCGCACTCGCGCAGATGACTGACATCTCGCACGTGGCGATGCTCATCACCGATAGCAGCGCTGACCCGGCGGAACTCGAGCGCCTACGCGACGCGGGCGTCGAGGTCGTGGTCGTTGAGGCCTCGTGACTCGCACCCGCTAAACCGCAACAATGGCCCCATGCGCCACTCACCCCGCTACGTCGTTGACGACCCGCACGAAATCAAGCGCCTCATCCACGCGAACGCCTGGGCCACCTTCGTCTCGCCTGCAAGCACGGGCCTCGTCGCCAGCCACTACCCCGTT
>Ga0222423_1001482_pt1 | contig 10524 bp, 10 predicted proteins | sample 3A0metagenome_FD_182472 | JGI IMG/M metagenome (GOLD analysis project Ga0222423, IMG submission 182472) | Enriched microbial communities from leaf-cutter ant dump, University of Wisconsin, Madison, United States - 3A0 (version 2) | ecosystem: Environmental > Terrestrial > Nest > Insects nest >...
TTATGCTTATTATCCGGTGATTTTTGAAAGCGAAGCGCAAATGTTATCTTGTATGAATCTACTTATGGAAAATGAAATACAGACCCGGCGCTACTTTTATCCCTCTTTGGCAAATACCCTGCCCTATTTGCCAGCTCAACAACTTTCGGTTACGGATGATATTGCGCGAAGAGTGCTATGTTTGCCTTTATATTATGATTTGACGGAAGAGGAGGTTGAAAAAATATGTTTTTTTATAAACCATCCGCAAGAATAAATTTTTATATTGGAATAATAAGAACAAGGAACACTTGTATAATACATAGCAAAATTATAAAATGCTTGAAGTTGCATGAAAAATACACCTGTAGTCCATGTTTTTCATGTCAGAATATCAATTGCGAACAAAAAACAATGAGTTAGAATTATTATGAAAATAGCGGTAATGCAACCATATATATTTCCTTATATTGGATATTTTCAAATGATAAATGCAGTCGATAAGTTTGTGTTTTATGATGATGTAAATTTTATTAAGCAGGGCTGGATAAACAGAAACAGAATTTTAGTATCGAATAAGGATTATTTATTTACAATACCTATAAAAAATGCGTCTTCGTTTGCTCTAATTAATGAAACAGAAATCAATCAGGCACTTTTTGAGAAATGGAGCCGTAAATTCCAGCAAACGATAGCATTGAATTATAAAAAAGCTCCTTTTTTTCATGATATTTTTACATTGATGAGCCGTATTCTTGAAGAAGAATGCACAACGATAGCTCAACTGGCAATGCAGAGTGTAAAATCGGTGTTAGCGTATATGGGCATAGACACACCATGCGTTGTTGCCTCTGAAAAATATCAAAATAAAGCATTGGTACGCCAAGAGCGATTAATTGATATATGCAAGCAGGAACAGGCAACACATTATATAAATGCCATAGGAGGGCAAGAACTCTATAAAAAAGAAGATTTTATAAAGGAGGGTATCAAACTGGATTTTATAAAAACACTACCCATTGAATACAAGCAGTTTAATAACGAATTTGTACCCTGGCTATCTATTATTGATGTACTGATGTTTAATTCAATAGAAGAAATAAGAATAATGTTGAACAAATATGAGCTTGTTTGAATATGGATGCAATCGGAGGTTACTTTGGCTTATCATTATGCAAACATTCCAATGAATTATTTTCAGAATTAATTCATTTGAATACGGGAAGAAATGCTTTTGAATATATATTAAAGGTCAGAGGGTATAAAAAGGTATTTATACCTTATTATACTTGTGATGTTTTGTTGGAACCATTGGCCAAATTACAGATTGAATATGAATTTTATGACGTCAACAATCAATTAGAAGCTATATTTGACTTAGGCTCTTTGAAAGAAAAGGATGGTTTTTTAATCACCAATTATTTTGGGTTAAAAACAGATTATATAAAAAAGATGGGCACTTCAGTAAGGAATTTGATTGTTGACAATGCACAAGCCCTGTTTAGCAAACCAGAGTTGAATATTGATACCTTTTACTCACCCCGAAAATTTGTCGGAATTCCGGACGGAGGATTGCTTTCAATAAATACCCGAATAAAAGAAATATTGGAGTTAGATAAAAGTTGCGGACGGTTTTCTCATTTAATTAAACGAATAGATTATTCGGCAGAAGAGGGATACGGGGATTTTAAAAATAATGATGAACAGTTAAATAACTGCCCGATAAAGGAAATGTCCAAACTAACAAAATCTTTGATGCAATCTATTGATTTTGAATATGTGAGGGATTCAAGAATACGTAATTTTCAGTTGTTACACGAGTTTTTGCAAGATAAGAATGAGTTAGATATAAATTTAAAAGAAGGTGATGTTCCAATGGTTTATCCGCTTAAAATAGAAAATGCAGAAATGCTGAAACAAAAACTTCTTTCACAAAAAATCTATTGCGCTACTTATTGGCCAAATGTGTTAGAATGGTGTAATGAAGAAAAGAACGCATATAAATTAACGGAACAAATCATTGCATTGCCGATTGACCAAAGGTACGGAGCAAAGGAAATGAATAATATCATTGAAACAATATCTGCTGCTTTAGAGCATACCGATTAAACCCAACTCAAGAAATTATTTGAAATTAAAGTAAACAAAACGTATAGCAATGGACAGTTTTTTTTTGTTCCGGGAACCCGTTTGCACAAGATTCCATATATCTGTAAATTAAATGTTTCAGAAATCATTGTTGATTTGGAAGATGCTGTAAAATTTTCTGAAAGAATGCAAATTGTCAAACAGTTGACAGCAAGCTGCGAATACCAACAATACCACATACGAGTTCCCCTATATGATATAAATCAGATTCCGGACATATCTTTTTTTAATGAATTATACGAAAGTGGATTCCGAAAATTTATTTTCCCCAAAATTCAAAAAGCAGAGGATGTTAACATTATTTTTTCGGGAAAACAATACAATGACTTGAAAATTATATTATTAGTAGAAACAACACAGTTATTTTTAGAAGCAAAAGATGTTTTATTAAAATATAAAAGCATATTTACAGGTGTCGGCTTAGGCAGTCATGATTTTATGGCTGAGGTGGGAGGCGTTCATGATTTAAAAAACTTAGAATATGCACGCTTGCAAATTTTATACTTAGCGCGAATGATAAATATAAAAGCAATTGATATTGCATCAATGGAACTAAAAGACGAACACGCATATCGAAATGAAATAATTGACGGATTCAAAAAAGGGTATGACGCCAAATTTTTTATTCACCCTTGGCAGATTAACCTATTCAAATCCATATCTTTGTATGAAGATGCTGATTTGAAATGGGCGGAGAAAGTTAAAAAAGCAATTGCCGAAGCAGGAAGTACCATAGAGTTTAATCCCGTAATCATTGACGGACAAATTATCGAAAGACCACATCTTGCAAAAGCGGAAAAAATCATCAAATATTATGAATCCAAGTAATTTAGGTAATTATTTTGAAGACTTTGTTGTGGGGGAAACCGTGCAGCATGCACTCTCTAAAACTATCTTCGAGAGTGATAATAATTTGTTCAGTTTATTAACAATGAACCATCATCCCGTTCATCTGAATATAGAGCATTGTGCATCGCATCAGCACAAACAAATTTTGGTTGTAGGCACATTGGTGTTTAGTTTGGCTGTAGGGATAACCGTCCCGGATATTAGTGGAAAAGCAATAGCCAATTTAGAATATGAATCTGTAAAACATATAGGACCTGTTTTTATCAATGATACGATTTATGCAAAAACGGAAATTTTAGATAAATGGGAGACCTCCGGAAAAAACAGAGGTATAGTTTACGTAGAAACGATAGCCTACAATCAAAGGGGAGAAAATGTACTTAGCTTCAGAAGAAAAGTTTTAATTCCTAAAAAGCCAGTATTATGAGCGATTATTTGATGAGAAGCCTATTGTTTGTTCCGGCACATAACCGGAAATTGATGGATAGCGCAGTAAAAGCAGATGCAGATGTTTTGCTTTTTGATATTGAGGATTCTGTACAGCCTATTGATAATAAACAGCAGGCACGTGATTTAGTGGTAAAGATGGTTTCAGAAGGTCTTTTTAAAGGAAAAGTAATTTTTCCGAGGATCAATGATCGAGAAAGCGGCCAGCTGCTTAAAGATGTTACGCAACTTTCTATTGACGGTATCGCCGGATTTATGTATCCAAAGGCCAAAAAAGGTGAAGATATCTATTTCTTTGATAAATTGTTGGAAACCATTGAGTATGAAAAAAATATCCCTGTAGGAACCTTTAAGGTAATTCCACTTATCGAAACAGCCTCTGCTGTTTTGAATGCACAAGATATTTGTAATGCCTCTTCAAGGGTGGTCGCTATTGCTTATGGCTCGGAAGATTTTATTGCCGATCTGGAAGGTCAGCACGATCTGGAACACGAAAGCCTGTTTGTTCCGAGGAATATGATTGCAATGGCCGCAAGAGCCTGTAAAGTAATTCCCATAGACACCGTGCATGTTAGAGTGAAAGATTTGGAAGATTTAGAAAAAAACCTGATTTTGTCCAAAAAGCTGGGCTATGAAGGTATGCTGTGTTTGAATCCGATAGAATTGCCTTTAGTACACCGTTATTTTTCGCCTTCTGAGCAGGATATCAATGAGGCCAATGAGATTTTACGGTTAGATAAAGAAGCTCGAGAAAACAACCAGGGAGTCGCTATAATGAATGGAAAATTTGTAGGGCCGCCATTTGTATTAAAAGCACATAAAATTTTAAAAAAACAGGATAAGATAACCGGAAAATATGGATAAAATTATTATAATAGGAGGAAAGGGCAGCGCGGTTGTGGTAGCAGAGCAAATATATGATGCCCAAAAAAAAGGTGCTGAAACAGCATTATTGGGTTTTGCTTTTGATGACGAATCATTTGGCAGCGAAATAGCGGGTTTCCCAATAGTTTCCAAAACCCACGAAGTATATGAAAAGTACAAAGACGATGAGGATGTTAAGTTCATATACCAACTCTATCGACCGGATTTAATGAAAGAAAGAATAGATTTGCTGCTTTCCTATCATATACCTCTTAACCGGTTCGCTACTTTTATTCACCCCTCCGTTGTGATTTCGGAAAGTGCAAAAATCGGCTTCGGTACAGCGATTATGGCCAATTGTGTAATCAATTCGAATGCAGTTATAGCGAATCATTGCACTATACACTCTAATTCTTTAGTCGGACACGATACGCAGCTCGGAGATTATAACTTTGTTGCAGCACATAATGTTATCGGTAGTAATAATGTTATTGGTAACGCCAATTTTTTAGGATTAAATTCAACATATAATAATTATATCAAAATCGGAGATTTTTGTTTTGTTGGAATGGCATCTAATGTTATTAAAAGTATAGAATCCCATACAAAGGTTTACGGTAATCCCGCTAAGACATTTGTTAAGAATGTAAAACCCTTATAATAGTAATGAAGCCTCTTGTTTCAATTATATGCTTAGCCTATAATCACGAAAAATACATTCATCAGGCTTTAGAGGGGTTTGTTATGCAGCAAACCGATTTTCCTTTCGAAATAATAGTGCACGATGATGCTTCTACAGATCATACAGCTGCTATTATTAAGGAATATGAGTCCAAATATCCCAAATTGTTCAGACCGATATACCAAACAGAAAATCAATACAGGCTGGAAAAAGGACGAGTAACAAAAATTGTATATAAGGCGGCTCAAGGAAAATACATCGCCCTCTGCGAAGGCGATGATTACTGGACCGATCCGCTGAAATTACAAAAACAAGTGGATTTTTTGGAAGCTCATCCTGATGTTTCGTTATGCAGCACATCAATTCAAACATTAAAAAACGGTGTGTTTAGCCAAAAGCCGATTCCAAAAACACCATTCTTCTTCAATCAGATTACACTTATTAAATATAATCCGGTTTATACGCTGACGACCTTATTCAGAAACCCAGTCAAGTTGGTGCCGGATCTTTCTCAATACCATTTCGGCGATAGGGCAATGTGGCGTACACTGCGCTTACAGGGAAGAGGAGTCGTGTTGCCGTTTTCATCAGGGGTATATCGTATTCACGCTGACGGGGTATATAGTTCTCAAATAGGATTGGCTAATCTGAAAAAAGGCGTTGAGGATACGCTCTTGTTTTTGTGTAAGCAAAAAAATACCTACTACCGATTTGCAGCTTTTAAAATTTACATGGTTTATGCCATAAAGGCTTTTCTAAGGCTTTTTATGGCAAGGGGTAAAGATAATGCCGGGCAGATTCCATTATATTTAAAGGCCGCATGGTACAGTGTTTTGGGGCGAACATTTGAATAAATACCATTGGAGTGTGGATAGATTTTGCTACTTTTGTTATTAATGCTAATTATCAATATTGTACGTGGCTATATAGGCGATTTAAATAAAATGCCGAGATGAATGCTATTATACAAGCAATGGATGTTTTTTACAATGTATATTTCTTCTTTCTGATTAGCATTGTACTATTGCTGATTCCACTTATTTTTTATTCCGATTTTGAAAATAAATATGCCAGAAGCTATGATAATATGCTTAGTGGATATATAGTATTGGGCTCAATAGCATTATTCGGCCTGAGAGGTTGGGATATTGGTACGGATACGGCACACTATGTTAAGATGTTTTTCAAGATGAGTAATTTTTCTCAACTCTCAAATGCGATTAATCATGGGCCGTTAGCACCAAAAGACCCTGGTTTTTCTCTTTTGTTGTTTTACGCTGAAAAGTATCTTAACCTACGAATCTTTTTTATAATGGTAGCAACGTTATTTGTCATACCGCTCTATATAGCAATAAGACGTATGGCAACTATTAACAGGTCTGTTATGTTGTTTGGATTTGCTTGTTTTTATTATTTTCCCTTATTGGGAATTAATGTGATTAGACAGGGACTTTGCTTGTCTTTCGTAATATTAGCTTTCACCATACTGAAAAACTGGAGTTTAAAAAACTTTCTAATATTTCTACTTCTTGTCCTAATAGGCTTATCATTTCATATTTCAGGTGTAATTGTGGTTGTTTTCTACTTTATTGCACGACTTATACGAATCAATTCTCTTTATTATGTTGTTTTAGCGATTACCGCTGTTTTAGCCCGTATGAGCTTGGGCTTGGTCAATTTGCCAATAATTGGCCCAATGATTGCACTTAATGACAGAATAGATGCCTATTCTGCCGGTCTTGGTACGCAACCACCTTCCGGTCTTCAATTGTCAAAAATTGTATATCATAGCGCAGTCTTTTTTTGGGCTTATTATAATCTAAATAAATTGAACGATTCTTTTTATAATCATATTTTTAGATTGTTCATTGCCCTAACATCGTTTTATTTCCTTTGCCTTAATATGTCATACTCCGACCGTTTCGGTGTACTTAGCTGGATATTAACTCCTATATTAATTGGTTATCCAATGGTGAATTATAAAGGTATTGTAAGTAAACCATCCCTTTCATTAACCGGTCAGTATTTTATTTTTATGACTTATTCTGCTTATGTTTTTATATTATTAAGACCCTATTTAAAATGATAAAATTGATTCGCTTTATGACCTAATGCTAAGTCAAGAAAATATTGTCTATATGCTCAAGATTTTGTTGTATTGATTGCCAGCTTTTTATTGTTTTACATTCTTGCTTTTTACTTAACAATATCCTATAACCAATAAGCATTCTTTGAGCCAAAATTAAAATATTGATTATTACTCAGGTGGGCTAACAATCTGATCTTTAAGTAGATAATGAAATTTTTTTCGATTCAATGCGATTTTTTTATCACAACCAATTATTCGTCAACTATTTGGATGTAATGGATATTGGTGTTGGTATTTTTTGTGATTTTATTGAATCTTTATTTTAATGCCGCGCTTTACCTTGTCGGTATAAATAGAAGTAAACCTTGTCAGAGCGCAACTTGTGTAGGGATAATGCTAAAAACTTAGAGATGTTTAATAATAAATACAGAAAATAAGAACTTTTTAAACAATAAAACAATATATATGATTCGCTTTCTTTTGATAACATTTATTTGGGGGCTATGTTCATATCTTAATGCTACAGCTCAAGAATTTAAAACACAACCTGTACCAGAAAAATATCTTGTCGGTTATGAAGTAACAGACGAGGAAAGAGCCTCAGCTCTGACTTCGCTGGTTAATCCTTACGACCTGACTAACGCACTTCCATCCGGCTACGACACCACCGGCCATACCGACTATACCGACTACCTGAGGGCGGCTATAGAAAAACATAACGATGTTATCATGCCCAATTTTCCGGTGAAAGTAAGCATGAAATCCGGTTATGGCATTACCATGAAGAGCAATACAAAAATGTTATTTCAGAAAAATTCTAAATTAATTATGGAGCCTACCGCTCTAACCGATTACGAAATAATATTATTATGGAATAGAAAAAACATAACGATATATTTTGCTAATATCGAAGGAGACCGGCAGCAGCATAAAGGTACAGCAGGCGAAAGAGGAATGGGCATTTCTATTACCGGATCCGATAATATCAGGCTAATAAAACCTAAAGTATCGGATTGCTGGGGCGACGGCATTTACCTCGGAACATATTTTACCAAAACAGATACACTGTTTGCAGCTACAAATGTATATATTGAAAAAGCCATTGTGAATAAAAACAGAAGAAACGGACTCTGTATTATTTCGGCGAAAAATCTTACGATCAACGGAATTATTTGTGCGAATACATACGGTACAGATCCGCAATCTGGAATTGATATAGAACCGAATACAAATTTCCAGCTTTTAGAAAATATCGTTATTAACAATCCAATAACATTTAATAACAGAACCATGGGTATTACAATAAATATGATAAAGCTAAGGTGGGGTCAGCTACACCGTAAAGTTGGTATTACGATAAACAATATGATTGATGATTATTCCGCAAGAGGCCTGCACATGACCCTTACCGGAGATGATCAAAAATCTCAACAATCCAAAAATCAATTAACCGGGAATATCAATATCAACAACCCCATATTCTTTAACCAACGATATAAGAAAAACCTGCGGATATACGATTTTCAACAAAGAAATGGAATAGACGTGCATATATTTTGGGATAAAAAAAACGAGGAGGTGTACAAAAAATCATTGTCCGATTATAATGAACTACCCCAAAAAGCAAAAAATATACGATTCGATATTAAAAAGTAATTTTAACCTAAATATCCCCTACCCGAAAAACTCCGCATTTTTCCTAAAAACCGGAAAACAGATAAAAAACTTAAACCGGAGTAATCTGGCTGAACCGAATCAACCGAATATATACTCTAATTATAAATGTATTTTTGATATTTGATGCCCGCGTTTAACATTATTTCATTTAATTTTGCAGCTTTCTGAATTTGAAAAGTATTTTTTCACGCCCCGAAATGCATTTCGAACTTAGAAACCAACCATCATCGGGGTCGTGTTTTTAGCATGAAGAAAATAAAGATTGCAGCACTCTACCGGGTAGTTATGCACTACCGTCTGCCACTATATATGCGATTGGCTCAAGATCCCGAGCTTGATTTTACACTGCTGTACGGAGCCGGCCAAAAAAATACTAAAGAAACCAATTGTGACTTTCCAAAAGAAATCATTAAAAGTAAAAAGCATTTTACGATCCGTTTCCCATTCAAAACAAGTAGTAACTCCGGTACCATGCCGTTTTACCCTAACTTGTTCTTTAATCTGATTAAACGCTCGCCGGATGTAATACTAACGGAAGGAACTTCTTCTATTATTAACGCCAGCATTACATTTCTCTACGCAAAATTATTCCGAAAAAAAATAATTTGGTGGAGCATGGGCGTCCTTATAGATAGAGAAAAAAAAGGACTAAGAAAGCTTTTAGCATACTGGGAAAAAATTATAGAAAAAAATTGTGATGCCATTTTCACCTACAGCACTCAAGGAAAGGAATATTTTATAAGCCACGATGTGCCCACTTCAAATATATTTGTAGGCGTTAATGTATTAGATACAGAAAGAAAATTATTGGAAAATAAAAAGTTTGAACATGTAGAAACCGATTTTGATTTTGATAACCATTTTAATATGGCCTTTATTGGTTCTATAATTAAAGTTAAAAACTTAGAAACTCTGATTGATAGCTTAGAATTGTTTAATAAAAAATATAATAATAAAGGCAAACTTCATATTGTCGGAGATGGATCATATATGAACATGATTCAAAAATATGTGGAAGATAAAAACATGAAAAATGATGTGATCTTCTATGGAAGAATTAACGAAGGTGCCGGAAGAATACTGAAAAAATGTGATGTGATGGTATTGCCCGGACTTGGCGGCCTGGCAATATGCGAAGCCATGTTAAGCGCCCTGCCCGTAATCACCGGATATGCAGACGGAACAGAATTAGATCTGGTGGATGAATCCTGCGGATTTATCTTACCCGAAATGAATAAAGATCATTTACTGGAAAAATTGTCTGTGCTGTACCTCAACCCCGAATTAAGAAGCAAAATGTCCAAAAACGCATTTGAAAGAATTACCGGAGAATTTCATTTTGATAATTATTATAACCAATTAAAAAAGGCCATACGGCATTGCATCAAATAAATATATACACCAATAATATATAAGTATATTTTTAAATGATCGCCGCTGAAATGCGGATAAACATTCCGCCTGTTTACTCGTAAATTTGCGGAAAAATACAATCGGAAAATGTTTGTTGTGTTGTAATGACCGATTGACACAAATATTATAATAAAATTTTTATACAAAATACAGACTCTTAATAGTCCCAAATCATACTATTCTTATGCTAATTACCATCATCGCCGGCGCCCGGCCTAATTTTATGAAAATTGCACCCATTATCCATGCCCTGCAAAAAGCCAAAGCCGAAGGAAAACATCTGGACTACCGCCTGATTCATACCGGACAACATTATGATAAAAAAATGTCCGACGACTTTTTTGAACAGTTAGCCATCCCGGCTCCTCATGCCAAC
>Ga0222423_1001483_pt1 | contig 10520 bp, 8 predicted proteins | sample 3A0metagenome_FD_182472 | JGI IMG/M metagenome (GOLD analysis project Ga0222423, IMG submission 182472) | Enriched microbial communities from leaf-cutter ant dump, University of Wisconsin, Madison, United States - 3A0 (version 2) | ecosystem: Environmental > Terrestrial > Nest > Insects nest >...
TTGCTGATCTCGCGCTTGTCGAGCTGCGGCACGCTGCCGCCGCCCGGGATGTCGATGTAGCCGGACACCGCGTCCTTCTTGACGTTGAGGTTGAGCACGACGCGGTCGTCGGCGGTGATGGTCGGCGTGACCTTGAGTTCGAGGTCGGCTTCCTTGAAGGCCACGGTCGGCACGACGGCCGCACCGGCGCCGCCGGCGCCGCCCGAATACTGCAGGTAGCCAACTTCGACGCCCTGCTTGATGCTGGCTTCGCGCTGGTTGGCGGTGATGACCTTGGGCGAGGAAATCACCTCGCCGCGACCTTCGGTCTGCGCGGCCGAGAGTTCGAGGTCAAGCAAGTAGTCCGCGCCGAGGATGGCGAGGCCGAAGCTGCCGGCCGGATTGGCCGCAGGCAGATTCACGTTCAGGCGGTTGGCCAGATTGGGCACCGAGATTCCGCCGCCCACCTGACCCGGCGCGACGTTGGGCAGGCCACGGCCCGGCGTGTTGAAGCGATTGTTGAGGACGGCGTTGCTCATCGCATCCGTCGCATTCAGGTTGCCCGAGGTGCTGATCACGTTGCCGTTGTGGTCCTCGTAACCGCCGCTGATGCCGAACTTGGCGCCGAGTTCGCGCGCGAAGCTGTCCGTCGCGATGACGATGCGCGACTCGATGAGCACCTGCTGCACCGGGCGGTCGAGCACGGCGATGAGCTGGCGGATTTCCTGGATCTTCGACGGGATGTCGCTGACCAGCAACGTGTTGGTGCGGTCGTCATAGGAAACGCTGCCGCGCGCGGAGAGGAAACCGGTCGTGGCGTTGTTGGACTGGCCCTGGCCGCCGTTCTGGTTGGTCTGCGTTTCCTTGGTCAGCAGCGCGGCGATGTCCTTGGCCTTGCCGTAGCTGATCGGAATGTAATCGGAGACGAGCTCTTCCTTGGTTTCCATCTTCAGGCGCGCGTCGGCGATGGCTTCCTCGCGGTCGGCGATTTCCTTCTGCGGCGCGACCCAGATGACGTTGCCGCGACGGCGCTTGTCCAGGCCCTTGGCCTGCAGGACGATGTCCAGCGCCTGATCCCACGGCACGTTGATGAGGCGCAGCGTGACATTGCCCTGCACGCTGTCGGCAACGACGATGTTGAGGTCGGAGACGTCGGCGATGAGCTGCAGCACCGAGCGCGTCGGGATGTCCTGGAAGTTGAAGGTGACGCGGCTGCCGTTGTATTCGGGCTGCGCGTTCTTGCCGCTGGTCTTGGCCTCGTCCTTCTTCGGCGCGACTTCGACGACGTATTCGTTGCCGCTCTGGTAGGCGAGTTCCTGGTAGGGCTGCTTGGCGGCGATTTCCATGCGCACGCCACTGCCCTGCACGCGCGTGTCGACCGACTGCACGGGCGTGGCGAAATCGAGGACGTCGAGATGACGCGCCTGCTTTGCATCGACGCGCGCGTTCATGAGGTCGAGGACGATGTTGCCCGCCTCGCGACGCAGGTTCACCGCGGCGCCCGGGCCGTTGAAGCTGACGATGACGCGGCCTTCGCCGTTCTTGCCGCGGCGGAAGTCGACGTTGGTCACTTCGAGCGCGGCATTGTTGGCGATGTTCTTGGTCGGATCGGCCTTGGCCGCTGCCGCGGCAGCCGTGGTCGCGCCGATGACGCCGTTGTTGATGGAGACGATGACGTTGTTGCCTTCCACGCGCGACTGGTAGCCCGCGGCGCGGAACAGGTCGATGACCACGCGGGTGCGGCCGCCGGCTTCGAGCGTCGACACGGACGAGGCCGCGCCGGTGCCGATGTCGATGCGGCGCTTGCCCATCGCGTTGCGCGTGTCGGCGAAATCAAGCGCGATGCTCGGCGGCGTCTCGGTCGAGAACGCCTGCGGCGCAACCGCCGGCGCATCGAACTTGAGTGTCACGTCGACCTTGCCGCCCGGCAGCGCGGTGTAGGTCACGTCCTGCAGCACGTTCTCGGCGTGCGCCTGGGCGGCGATCGCGGGACCGAGCAGGGACATCACCGCGAGCACGGCAAGGCGCGCCCAGCGGGTGACGGGGCGGCGCCCCGGGAGTGTGGATGTCTTGATCATGTTCTTCGTCCCCGATGATTCGATCATTGCTTGCTGTCGCCGAGCGCGATGGTGGCTTGCCTTTCCATCCAGCCACCGGCGCCGTTGGGCACCAGTTCGACCAGATCGATGTGGTCTTCCTCGATGTCCTTGACGTGGCCGTAGTTCTGGCCGAGGTAGTTGCCGACATGGACGCGATGCACGACACCGTCCGGGTCGCGCACGAGGCCCTCCATGGTCTTGCCGATGCCGAGCGTGCCGGACATCTTCAGGCCGTCGAGCGGGAAGGACTCCAGCGGTTCGCGCGGCCGGTTCTGGTCCGGGTGCGGCCCTTGCTGGTTGGCCTGCTCCTGCTCCTCGGCGCTGGGGCCGAATGGGTCGCGCAGGTCCTGGTCCTTGTAGGTGAATGCCTCGAACGTCTTGACCACGGGCAATGGCGCGAGCGGCGCCCCCTTCTTGGCTTTCTCGCGGGCCACCCACTGCTGCGGGCTGTCGCTCGGCGTGCATCCCTGCAGGGCAAGGAAGGCGACCGGCAGTGCCAGCGCGAGTGCGCGATGAACGATGGATCGGCTCATCTCACGCCCCCTTCTTCTTGGCGCCGACCGGCTTCTTGGCGGCCTGCACGGCGGCCGCTTCCTCGTCGTCGAGGTAGCGGTAGGTCTTCACGGTGCCTTCGAGCAGCAACTGGCCCGCGCCGGCGCCCTTGGCGTCAGCGCCGGTCGCCGGTTTCAGCGACACGTCGTGCATGGTCAGGATGACCACGCGCGGCAGCGAGGCGACATTGCTGATGAAGGTGCCGAACTGATGGTAGGTGCCGAGCATGCGCAGCTGGATCGGCTTCTCGGCGTAGAAGTCCTTCATCGTCTCGGCGCCGGGCTGGAACAACTCCGTCTCGATGCCGGCGCTGAGCGCGGCCTGGGTGATGTTGTTGAGCAGCTCGGGCATTTCCGTCTTGCTCGGCAGCTGGCGCAGCATCGTCTGCAGCATTTCCTGCATGTCGGCGAGCTGCTTGCGGTAGGCCTCGAGGTTGACGACCTTGGCCTGCTTGTCGGAGAAGTCCTTCTTCAGCGTGACTTCCTGCTGGCGTGCCGTTTCGAGTTCTTCCTGCTGCGCGCTGATCTTGAGATACCAGCCGAAGAACAGGATGACGGCGACGATGAGGATCGCGAAGAACGCCTTGACGCCCGTCGACCAGCCGCCGACGTTGTTGCGATCGAGATTGCGCAGATCGTCGAGGAAGCTCATTTCTTCTCCCCCGTGGCAGCGGTGGCGGGTTTGGCCGCGGCCGGCTTGGCGGCCGCAGCCGGAGCGGACGCTGCCGCAGGTGCATCACCTGCCTCGGCCTTCTGCTGCTCTTCTGGCTTGCGCAGTTTCACGTCCATCGAGAAGTGGTACGGCAGTTTCTTGTCGGCATCCTTGGCTCCCGGGTTGTTCTCCGTCTTCTTGAGGTCGGAGTGGCCGAGCCAGGGCGAAATGTCGATGTTGTGCAGGTAGGTCGCCACGCGCTGGTTCGATTCGGCGATGCCGTCGAGCGTGATGAGGTCGCCGACCTGCTTCATGGTGGACAGGCGCGTGCCATCGGGAATCGTCTTCACCAGCTCATCGAACAGGTGCACCATCTGCGAGCGATTGGACTGCAGCTGCTCGATGATGTCCTTGCGCGTGATGAGGTCGGCGCGCGTCTTGTCGAGTTCCTCGATTTCCTTGATCTGCTTGTCGAGCGAAGCGATCTCGCCCTTGAGGTAGTCGTTGCGGCCCTGCTGGTCGTCGATGACGTGCTGCATCCACATCATGGCGACGAAGAAGACCAGCAGCGCGCCGACAGCCGCGGCTGCCAGCATCATGTAGAACTCGCGTTCGCGCAGCTTGCGCCGGTCGGCGCGCCAAGGCAGGAGGTTGATGTTGGCCATCAGTCGAAACTCCTGAGCGCGAGCCCGCAGGCGATCATGAGTGCGGGCGCGTCCTGCATCAGCGATTGCGCCTGCACGCGGCTGGACAGGGACATGTCCGCCAGCGGATTGGCAATCACGCAGGGCACGCCCATGTGTTCCTCGACCTTGTCGGCGACGCCGGGAATCGACGCGCAGCCGCCGGCGAGGACGATCTGGTCGACGCGGCTGTATTCGCTGCCGGCGAAGAAAAACTGCAACAGTCGGCTGATCTGCTGGGTCATCGCGTCCTTGAACGGCTCCAGCGCCTCGGCCTCGTACGACTCCGGCAAGCCGCCCTGGCGCTTGGCCATGCCGGCCTCCTCGTAGGACAGTCCGTAGCGGCGCATCACCTCGTCGGTGAGCTGCTTGCCGCCGAAGACCTGCTCGCGCGAGTAGATCGTGCGCTGGTTCTTGAGGACGATCAGCGTGGTCATCGTCGCGCCGACGTCCACCATCGCCACGACCGCGTCCTTGGGCACGGACAGCTGGTCGGAGACCAGGCGGAACGCGTTCTCCATCGCGAACGCCTCCACGTCCATGACCTTGGCACTCAGCCCGCCGAGATCGAGCGCGGCCACGCGCAGGTCGACGTTCTCCGTGCGCGACGCGGCCAGGAGCACATTGACCATCTCCGGGTTGTCCTTGATCGGACCGAGCACCTCGAAGTCGAGGCTGACCTCCTCGATCGGATACGGGATGTACTGGTTCGCCTCGATCTCGATCTGCGCTTCCATGTCCTCTTCGGACAGGTCACCCGGCATCGGGATCACCTTGGTGATCACGGCCGAGCCCGCGACCGCGGCGGCGGCGAACTTCGTCTTGGCGCCGGAACGGTTGAAGGCGCGGCGGATCGCCTCGCCCACCGCCTCGACTTCGACGATGTTTTTCTCGACCACCGCGTTGGGCGGGAGCGCTTCGACCGCGTAATGTTCGACGCGATAGCGCCCACCCGCCTGCCCCAGTTGAAGGAGCTTGACCGCGGTGGAACTGATGTCGACGCCAATCAGCGACGGCTTCTTTGGTGTGAACAGGCCCACACTTTCTCCCCTTCCCACGCGCCCTTACGAGCGAAAGATGCGCGACTACATTAAATGCAAGGATTAACGAAATTTCAATGGCTGTCCAGCGGCATGGCAAAATTGGGCCGAAACGGGGTCGGTTCTCCGAATTTTGCAGGACGGCCTTCCCCAGGACCCGGTTGGATTTACAGGATACGCTCTATACTCCGGGACTTACCGCACATACCTTGACTGTCATCACAAGTCACGACGAATGAGACTTTTTCTGCGCCTGCTCCGCTGGGCGACCTATCTGGCCGTGGCCGGCGCAATCATCGGCGCCGCCGCACTTGGAACCGCTTATTGGCTGATCGCGCCCAGCCTGCCCTCGGTGGATGTCCTCAAGGACGTGCGCCTGCAGGTACCGATGCGCGTGGAGACCGCGGACGGCAAGCTGCTGGCGACCTTCGGCGAGACCAAGCGCACGCCGGTGCACATCGAGGACGTGCCGCCCCGCCTCAAGAATGCCTTCCTCGCCGCCGAGGACGCGGACTTCTACACCCACAGGGGCATCGACCTGGGCGGCATCGGCCGCGCGATATGGCTCACCGTGACGACGGGCAGCAAGCACGTCGCCGGCGGCAGCACGATCACCCAGCAGGTCGCGCGCATGTTCTTCCTCAGTCCGGAAGTCAGCTACACGCGCAAGCTGCGCGAGATCTTCCTCTCCTTTCGCATCGAGAATGCGCTGAGCAAGGACGACATTCTCGCCCTGTATCTCAACAAGAGCTTCTTCGGCCACCGTTCCTACGGCATCGCCGCCGCCGCCGAGTTCTACTACGGCAAGACGCTCGACCAGCTCACGCTGGCCGAATGCGCGATGCTCGCCTCCATCCCCAAGTTCCCGTCGACGGGCAATCCGCTGAGCCGGCCCGAGCGCGCGCGCGAGCGCCGCGCCTACGTGCTCGGGCGCATGCTCGACAACCATTTCATCGACAAGGCCGCCTACGACGAGGCCATGGCCGTGCCGGACGATGCGCAGCCGCACGAGCCCCCGGTCGAGGTCGACGCGGCCTATTTCGCCGAGCTGGTGCGCCTTGAGGTCATGGAGCGCCTCGGCAACAACGCGCTGACCGACGGCTACCTCGTCAAGACCACATTGGATTCGACCCTGCAGGAAGCCGCCAACAGCGCACTGCGCAAGGGGTTGACCCTGTACGACCAGCGCCACGGCTTCCGTGGCCCTGAAGGGCATGTCGACCTCGCTGCCGATGCGTCGACCCAGCAATGGGGCGATGCACTGTCCGCGTACCGGTCGATCGCCGGCCTGACGCCCGCACTCGTCACCGCCAGCGACAAGGCCTCGGCGACGCTCTACCTCGCCGATGGCCAGAACGTCGCCCTCGAATTGCCCGCCGTGCAGTGGGCGCGGCGCTATCAGGACGAGGACCATCGCGGTCCGGCGCCCAAGGCCGTGTCGGACGTGCTCAAGCCCGGCGACATCGTGCGCATCGCCCGCGACGACAAGGGCGAGTGGACGCTCTCGCAGACACCCACCGCGGAAGCGGCGCTGGTCTCGCTGCATCCCGAAGACGGCGCCGTGGTCAGCCTCGTCGGCGGTCTCAGCTTCGCGCGCAGCAAGTTCAACCGCGCCACGCAAAGCGCGCGCCAGCCGGGTTCCGGCTTCAAGCCCTACATCTACTCGGCCGCGTTCGAGCGCGGCTTCACGCCGGCCTCGGTGCTCAACGATGCGCCCGTGTCCTTCCCCGATCCGTCCAAGCCGGATGGCGTGTGGACGCCGAAGAACGACGACGACACCTTCCAGGGCCCGATCCGCCTGCGCGAGGCACTGGTCAAATCGGTCAATCTGGTCTCGGTGCGCCTGCTCGACGCGATCGGCGTGCGCTACGCGCATGAATACGTGACGCGCTTCGGCTTCACGCCCGAGCAAATCCCGCAAAACCTGTCGATGGCACTGGGCACCGCAGCGGTCGCGCCGATGGCGATGGCTCGCGGCTACGCCGTGTTCGCCAACGGCGGCTATCTCGTCGACCCCTACCTCGTCACCGAAATCGACGACCGCGACGGCAACGTGGTGTTCAAGGCCGATCCGGCCGTCGTCTGCCGCACCTGCGCCGACCACTCGGTCAACGCGCCCGGCGCGGCACCGGCGGCCACCGCCGCGCTCGACGCCATCGGCATCGGCGTCGCCAACGCCGCGACCACCGATGCCGATACGCCGCATACCGCCGGCCGCGCCATCGACGCGCGCAACGCCTACCTGATCACCTCCATGATGCGCGACGTGGTGCGCCGCGGCACCGGCGCCGCAGCCATGTCGCTCAAGCGCAACGACCTTGCCGGCAAGACCGGTTCGACCAACGACCACCGCGACGCCTGGTTCACCGGTTTCAACAGTGGCCTCGTCACCAGCTGCTGGGTTGGTTTCGACGACTTCGGCTCGCTCGGCCGCGGCGAATTCGGCGCCAAGGCGGCACTGCCGATCTGGATCGACTACATGCGCGCCGCGCTCGACGGCGTGCCCGAACAGCCATTCGACATGCCGCCCGGCATCACCCGCGTGCGCATCGATCCGACCAGCGGCCTGCTGGCCGGCGCAGACGACGCGAACGCGATCCTCGAAGTCATGAAGAACGAAGACGCCGAGCGCCTTGCCGCGCAGCCGCCACCGACCGACGAAGCGGCCAGGCAACACGACGCCTACGAAGTCTTCTGATGCGCCGCATGCCCGCGACCGAAGCGGCGGCGCAGACGCGACGCCGCATCGCCATCGAGGCGGCACGGCTGATGACCGAGAGCGGCCTGCGCGACTATCGACTCGCCAAGGAAAAGGCCGCCGCGCGCCTGGGCGTGTTCGACGTGGCGAGCCTGCCGAAGAACAGCGAGATCGAGGACGCGCTGCGCGAGCACCAGCGCCTGTTCGGCGGCGACGCGCAGGCGCGCACGCTCACGCGCCTGCGCGAAGGTGCATGCGAGGCACTGCGCTTTTTCGCCGCATTCGAGCCACGCCTCGTCGGCGCCGTCCTCGACGGCACGGCCGACGAACATTCGGCCGTCTGCCTGCACCTGTACACCGACCGCCCGATCGAAGCCATCGGCCTGCTCATGGAACGCGCAGTCGCGTTCACGGAAGGCACGCGGCGCCTGCGCCTGGATCGCGATACGGCGCGCGATTTCCCGAACCTGCGCTTCGACGCGGGTGACACCGCGATCGACGTCACCCTCCTGCCCTACGACCTGCTGCGCCAGGCGCCGCTGGATCGCGTCAGCGAAAAGCCGATGCGGCGCGCAACGCTGGCGATGGTGGAGGCCCTGCTGGAGCAGTGAGGTCGTTCGTCCGCCTGAGGACGAACTCGCGGGGACGGGCGCTGCGCGCCCCCGTGAGCAGCGAGAGTACTCGCCAGGCTTGTTTTACCGACGAGCACCGACGGCGCGCCCTCACGAGCGGACCGTCGGCCGGGACACCATCCCGCAAGGCGGCGCAGCCGCCACCCGAGCGCTTACCGCTTGGCGATGCCCACGTAGTCGCGCGTCGCCGCGCCCGTGTAGATCTGGCGCGGACGGCCGATCTTGGTTTCCGCATCGTTGTGCTGTTCGAGCCAATGCGCGACCCAGCCCGCGGTGCGCGCGATCGCGAACATGACCGTGAACATCTCGGTCGGGATGTTCAGCGCCTTGTAGATGATGCCCGAGTAGAAATCGACGTTCGGGTAGAGCTTGCGCTCGACGAAGTACGAATCCTTGAGCGCGGCCTGTTCCAGCTCCATCGCCACGTCGAGCAGCGGATCGTTGACGTTGAGGTCCTTGAGCACCTTGTGGCACATCTCGCGGATGATCGTCGCGCGCGGGTCGAAGTTCTTGTAGACGCGATGGCCGAAGCCCATCAGGCGGAAGCCGGAATTCTTGTCCTTGGCCTTCTCCACCGCCTTGCCGACGTTCTTCACGTCGCCGATTTCGGCGAGCATCTTCAGCACGGCTTCGTTGGCGCCACCATGCGCGGGGCCCCACAGCGCGGCGATGCCGGCGGCGACGCAGGCATACGGATTGGCGCCGGTCGAACCGACCAGGCGCACGGTCGAGGTCGACGCGTTCTGCTCGTGGTCGGCATGCAGGATGAACAGCAGGTCGAGCGCCTTGGCCGCGACCGGATTGAGGTTGAGCGGCTCGCTCGGCACCTCGAACATCATGTGCAGGAAGCGCGTGACGTAGTCGAGGTTGTTGCGCGGGTAGCGGACCGGCCAGCCGATCGAATAGCGGTATGCAGCGGCGGCGATCGTCGGCATCTTCGCGATCAGGCGGATCGCGGCGAGGCGGCGCTGTTCGGGATCGTTGAGGTCGAGCGTGTCGTGATAGAACGCCGACAGCGACGCGATCGAGGCGCACAGCATCGCCATCGGATGCGCGTCGTGGTGGAAGCCGTTGAGGAAGTTCTTCAGCGACTCGTGCATCATCGTGTGATGCGTGATCTCGTGCTCGAACGAGGAGAACTCGCCTTCGCTGGGCAGCTCGCCGTTGATGAGCAGGTAGGCCACTTCGAGGAAACTCGAATGCTTGGCCAGCTGGTCGATCGGGTAGCCGCGATACAGCAGCACGCCCTTGTCGCCATCGATGAAGGTCACCGCGCTGCGCGTCGCCGCCGTCGCCATGAAGCCCGGGTCGAACGTGAAATAACCGGTTTCCTTGTTGAGCTTGCCGATGTCGAAGGCGGGATCGCCCATGGTTCCGGTGACGACCGGAAAGGCGGCGCTCTTGTCGGTGGCGGAGTCGGTCAGGATGACGTTTTTGTCGGACACGGTGGGTTCCTTCGGAAGTTGCGGCGGGCCGGCGGCGCGAAGCGCGTCAGGAGCCCGCAAAACGAGGGGATGGGACGACCGCGGCTGGACGTCGCGGCCAGTCCACAATTATCGCATGGCACGCCTGAACCGGACGCATGCGCATGGTCACGCCACGCCGCACGGGCAGCGCAAAGAAACGCAAACGCCGGCTGGTGCCGGCGTTCGGTAAAGCGTAAAGCGATGTCGATGAAGACGCGACGCCATCGAGGCGCCGCGCGTCCGCGCTTACTTGGCGTAGCGGCGGCGGAACTTGTCGACGCGACCGGCGGTGTCGACGATCTTCTGCTTGCCCGTGAAGAACGGGTGCGAATGGCTGGAAATTTCCACCTTGATCAGCGGATATTCCTCGCCATCTTCCCACTTGATCGTTTCCTTGCTGCTCATCGTCGAGCGGGTCAGGAACGAGAAGTCGGACGAGATGTCCTGGAAAACGACATTGTTGTAGGTCGGATGGATATCGGCTTTCATGGCTCGGCTCCGCGGAAGGCCCGCGACAAAAGAGCGGCATTGTAGCCGCCTGCGGCACCGCAACGCAATCCGCCGTTGCCGCGCCGCCCGGGCGAGGCCGGGTCAGCGCGGCGCCGGCGCGCCGAGGCCGCTGGCGACCAGCGATTCGAACCGCGCCTGATCGACTTCGAGCACGATGCGCGCGTTGGCCGGCAGGCCCATGCGCCCTTCCCAGTCGACCACGGTCGCGCC
>Ga0222423_1001486_pt1 | contig 10509 bp, 9 predicted proteins | sample 3A0metagenome_FD_182472 | JGI IMG/M metagenome (GOLD analysis project Ga0222423, IMG submission 182472) | Enriched microbial communities from leaf-cutter ant dump, University of Wisconsin, Madison, United States - 3A0 (version 2) | ecosystem: Environmental > Terrestrial > Nest > Insects nest >...
GATGATGCACGAGGTCAATCCGGCAAAGTATCCGGCTTTATTTTAGGCGAATCTCGCTAAACGGTTGCGCAGCAAATGGTCGGCTAATACAAGGGCGGCCATCGCTTCGACAATGACAACGGCGCGGGGTACCACGCAAGGGTCATGACGGCCTTTACCTTTTATTTCGGTTTTTTCGCCAGCGGCATTAACAGTTTGCTGTTCCTGCATAATGGTAGCGACGGGTTTAAAGGCGACGGTAAAGGTGATGTCCATACCATTGGATATGCCGCCCTGAATGCCGCCGGAGTGATTGCTTATGGTGGTAGGGCCATTTTCTCCGGGAACGAAGATGTCATTATGCTGGGAGCCCCTCATTTCGCTGCCTGCAAAGCCCGATCCGTATTCAAAACCGTGCACCGCATTGATGCTTAACATAGCTTTTGCGAGGTCGGCATGCAATTTGTCAAAAACGGGTTCGCCGAGGCCGGCCGGGCAGCCGCTAATGATACAACTAATTTTTCCGCCGATGGTATCGCCTTCTTTGCGGATGCTGTCGATATCGTGTTCCATGCGGGCCGCGGTTTCCGGGTCGATACAACGCACGATATTGGCTTCGCGGAGGCGGATGAAATGATCGAAATCACCACGCATTAAAGGGGGTGCCTGTATCGTGCCTACGGCACTGACATGTGCCATGAGGCGAATGCCTGCCTGTTGCAGCAGTATTTTGGCAATAGCGCCCGCTGCCACGCGCGCGGCCGTTTCACGGGCCGAGGCGCGGCCGCCACCCCGATAATCACGAATGCCATATTTGGCATCATAGGTATAATCGGCGTGGCTGGGACGATAAACATCCCGGTTATGCGCATAATCTTTGGAGCGCTGGTCTTCGTTTGGAATCAGCATACTTATCGGTGTACCGGTGCTTTTTCCCTCAAAAATACCCGACAAGATTTGTACGGTATCGCTTTCTTTACGCTGGGTGGTAATTTTAGATTGTCCCGGTCGTCGTTTGTCTAATTCGTCCTGAACAAACTGCGGGTCGATATCGATGCCCGCAGGACAGCCATCGATAATAACACCGGTTGCCGGGCCATGCGATTCGCCATAGGTCGTGATTTTGAATGCTTTACCGAAGGTATTTCCTGCCATATTTTATAGTGCTGAATTGCGTTATTGTTAAATTGTTATTTCCGCCGCGCTAAACCCTGCTTTCTTCATATCATCCCAAAAATACGGATAAGATTTATTAACCACATCCTTTTCTTCGATTTCGATTTCTTTGATTTTTAGGGCTAAAGGGGCAAAGGCCATCGCCATCCGGTGGTCTTCATAGGTCTGGATACGAAGCTGATCGGGGAAATGCAGCTTGCTGCAATCTAACTTGTAGCTATGGTTTTTCTCGATGAGTTGCACGCCTATCTTTGCCAGTTCGGTTTGTAGCGCGTTTATCCGGTCGGTTTCTTTGATTTTCAGCGTTTCTAAACCCGTAAACGTACAATTATGCCCCAATGCGGCACAAACAACAATCAGGGTTTGGGCTAAATCGGGGCAGTCTTTCAAGTCAAAGATTTTGCGAAGCAGGGGTTTTGGTTCTTTTTTTAGATATACGCCACCGTCTTTAAATTGAGAGCTGATTCCAAAGTTTGCCATGATTTCGGTAATCCGGCTATCGCCTTGCAGACTATATAGATTTAAGCCGGGTAAAAATAGTTGCGCCTCATCAGCCAATGCGGCCACAGCATACCAATAGGAAGCGGCACTCCAGTCTGGCTCGACATAAAGACTGCCGGGTCGAAAGGCTTGATTTTCTATGCTAATGCACGATTCGTCCCATTGGTGGCGAATACCGGCTTGTTCGAGCATGGAAAGGGTCATTTCGACATAGGGTTTTGAGGTCAGGTCGCCCGAAATATGGAGTGTTAAGCCTTGTGGTAAAACGGGAGCGATGAGTAAAAGCGCAGACAGGTATTGGCTGCTAACCTGCCCGTCTATCGTGATTTCGGCTTGTTTCTGTTCAAAAGGGCCATCGATCTGTAAAGGTGGAAAACCTTCTTTATCAATATATTGAATGTTGGCGCCCAGTTGCCGTAAGGCGTCCACTAAAATGCCAATGGGACGTTGTTTCATCCGCTCGCTGCCGGTTAAGAGAAATTGACCGTCCTGAAGGCAAAGAAAAGCACTAAGGAAGCGCATGGCAGTGCCCGCCGGGCCGACATCAATGGATAGCCTGGCAGTGGTTTCATGTCCTGCCCTCAAGCTGTCGAGCGCCCGCTTGAGCGTCAGCGTATCGGCCGCTGCCGATTGGTTTTCGACGCTTACCAGACCCTTACTAAGTGCGCGGATCAGGAGGGCCCGGTTGCATTCGCTTTTAGACCCCGTTAAATGTATTTCGGCATGGATATGTTTTTTCTCTGGAAAGGAAATTCTTATACTTGGCATCGGTTTGAGATGATTATTTTGGGGCTTAAGGATGGGTTCAGGGCATTTTTGCTTCGACATTCATGACTTCCGTTTGCAAGCGAATCGACTCCGCATGTACTAATTCGAGAAATTTCTCCGTAAAATTGCGGTCCAATTTCAGCGCTTTCGCAAAAGCCGTCCGTTTTTTCATAATGTCGTCCCAGCGGTTAACCTGAAGAATGGTTACCTTGTTGTCCCGTTTATACTCACCGATTTTTTGGGTAATACGCATTCTGTCAGCTAATTTTTGCAAGACAAGATCGTCAATTTTATCAATTTCTTTTCTAAGCTCTGTCAATTTATCGATAAAGGCGGCATCTTTGGATTCCGGCTGCCGCAGGTTAAAATTACCAACAATTTCGGCTAAAGCCGCGGGGCTTACCTGTTGTTTGGCGTCGGTCCAGGCTTTTGATGGATCCATGTGGGCTTCAATCATTAAACCCTGCATATCCAGATCAAGGGCTTTTTGGGCAATATAAGGGATCAGTTCGCTATTGCCGCAAATATGACTCGGATCGTTAATGATCGGTAATTCCGGGCAAAGCGTACGTAACTGAATGGCAATTTCCCACATGGGCTCGTTGCGAAAAGCACTTTTTTCGAAAGAAGAGAAGCCCCGGTGTATAGCGCCTAATTTGCTAATTCCGGCTTTGTTAATACGCTCTAAGGCGCCCGCCCATAATTGCAGATCGGGATTAACCGGATTTTTTACGAGTACGGGCACGTCAATACCGCGCAGCGCGTCGGCAATTTCCTGTACGGTAAAAGGGTTTGCAGTAGAGCGTGCGCCCACCCATAAAATATCGACGCCGCTCGCCAATGCTTCTTCCACATGTTTTGCTGTTGCTACCTCGACAGCAGTTGGTAAACCTGTTTCGGCCTTCGCGCGTTTTAACCATTCGAGGCCAATGCTTCCGATGCCTTCAAATTCGCCGGGACGGGTGCGTGGTTTCCAGATTCCTGCCCGCAGTACACTGACCTTTCCGGTATTGGCGAGAAGCTGGGCTGTTGTCATCAGTTGATCTTCAGTTTCTACACTACAAGGGCCCGAAATGAGGAGGGGTTCGCTTTTCATAGGCATCCAACTGTCTAAGGGCTGGATATGAAGTTGTAATTTCATTTTCTTTCTTTTTTTTTGAAGTGATTAATTAGTGCTGCTCACGAAAACACTATACGATGTCGTTTTTAAGGTATTCGCCCATGATGGTAAAGTTAACTGTATAAGTCAACGCTTTTCGGATGGCGGTATTATAATTTTCGGAGTTGTCCCATTCCATATCGATGTAAAAATGATACTCGTTGCGCTTACCTAATACAGGCATCGATTGGATTTTTGTTAAATTGACATCCCATTCGGCAAATAATTGCAGCACCTTGGCCAAGGCGCCTACCTGATTGCCCACCTGAAAGCAAATCGATGCTTTATTAACGGGATGCCCGTGTTCTTTTTTGTCTTTTTCGAGTACCAGAAAGCGGGTGTAATTTTTTTTATTGGATTCGATCCGGCGTTCCAGAATATGTAAACCGTAGAGTTCGGCGGCCAGGGTGTTGGCAATCGCAACGGTATCGCTTAACTGTTCTTCCTTTATTTTTTTGGCGCAGGCCGCGGTATCGCTACTTTCAAGCAGTTGTATATGCGGAAAATCATCAAAGAAATCGGCACATTGGCGAATGGCGATAGGATGAGAGGTAGCATAGCGGATGTCTTCAAATTTGACGCCGGGAAGTGCCAGCAGATGGAGTTGTATCGGAAGATAGACCTCGCCGATAACAGAAAAATGGTAGTCCCGGATCAGGGTATAATTAGGGAGAAGGCTTCCGGCAATGGAATTTTCGATGGCCATGACCGCGAAATCGGCCTGGCCCTGAAGCAAGCAGTCGCAGGTTTGCTTAAAGGAATGGCATTCTATTGTTTCCGTATTTTTTCCGAAGAATTTATAAGCGGCTTCTTCGTGGAAAGATGCTTTAGTGCCTTGTATGGCGATTTTGCTTTTGGTCTGGTTCATAACATTCTATTCCAAAAAAAAAGTCCCGGCAATTTGCCGGGACTTTTTATATACATATCATAAATTACATCTATTTTTTGCATATCAGTCCCGGCTCTTACTAAAGTAGTAAAAGTAGCCCAGCCAATATGTGTTTTGCAATTGCATGTCGGTTTTAATGGAAACAAATGTACAGGACGGAATTTAATTTGTCAATAGTTGCTTTAAAATATTTTTAAAGGTTTAAATTTTTTCCGGCAGCTTTGATACTGTTTTTGTCGATAGAGGAAAGTACAGGGATGTTTCCGATATGGTTAACGCCGCTATATTTCAGGATAAATTGCTGGCTCTCGAGATTGACCGCTCCACTAAATATAATACCTTTTACCGGAACCTGATGCTGTTTTAATACTTCAAGTGTGAGTAAGCTATGGTTAATGCTGCCCAAATAATGCGAAGAAACAACAATCGTTTCTAATTGTAGCTTTTTGATCAGATCGAGGATTAAATCGGTGTCGTTAAGGGGCACAAGCAGCCCGCCAGCGCCCTCTACAATCAAATGGTTAGTGGTTTCAGGGAGTGTAAACGCATCTAAGCGGATATCTATACCATCGAGCCGCGCTGAAAGGTGGGGCGACAAGGCTTGTGTCAGGCGATATTGTTCGGGATAAATCAGGCTCTTTGAATTAGAAAGAAGCCCAGCGACGGTCAGGCTATCACTCTGATCTAAATCGCCCGATTGGATGGGTTTCCAGTAATCGGCCTGTAGTTTTTCGGTTAGGATGGCGCTAATCAGTGTCTTTCCTATACCGGTATCTATTCCGGTAATGAAATATCTTTTGTTCATGTTAAATTATTTAAGGCTACCGTTAAATCATTTATCTCTGCCTTGCTGTTATATTGATGAAGGCAAATGCGCAGGCGTTCACTTCCAGGTGCCACGGTGGGGCTTAGTATGGCGCGTACATCGAAGCCTTTTTCCTGAAGCTTTTTGGCAGCATTTCGCGCTTCCAGCTCACTGTTTAATAAAACGGTTTGGATGCAACTGTTACTTTTTATACGCTTGAACCGGCTTTCGGCAATTCGGGTGTTATAATAAGCTATCTTTTGATGCAGAGAAGCCTGTAAGTTTTGTTGGCTAAGAAGCCCATAGGCGCAGTGTATAGCGGCAATTTGATGGAGCGGCGCCGCGGTGGTATAGATAAAGGAGCGGGCAAAATTAATAAGGTAGTTTCTAAGGTGTGTGCTGCCTAAAACCGCGGCGCCGTGACAGCCTAAGGCTTTACCATAGGTAACGATACGGGCAAAAACCTGATCTTCTAAGCCGAGTTCCTGAATCAGCCCGGCACCGTGTTTTCCAAAAATACCTACGGCATGGGCTTCGTCGACGATAAGATGTGCTTTATACTGCCGGCATAGGGCGCTGATCGCTTGAAGCGGTGCTGCATCGCCATCCATCGAATAGATACTTTCGACCACCACATAGCATAAGCCACTTGCCATTTGTAATTTAGTTTCAAGAGCTTGCAGGTCGTTATGTTTGAAACGAATCCTGTTGGCATGACTTAAACGCGCACCATCAATCAGACTGGCATGAATGAGTTCGTCACATAAAATGGTGTCGCCCTTTTGCGGCACGGCAGAGAGAAGCCCTATATTGGCATCATAACCGGAGTTAAAAAGCAGGGCCGCCTCGGCTTGATGAAACTGCGCAATGTGCTCTTCGGTACTTTGAGTATAAGCATCATTTCCACTTAGGAGCCGGGAACCTGTTGAACCATGTGTACGTGCGGGTATATGGTGTAGCGCTTCGTCAATCAGGAAACGTAGTTCTTCTGAGCGCGCAAAGCCAAGATAATCATTTGAACAAAAATCGATAGCTGCCTGGCTATATTGCAATTTTCTTAATCTGTTGCCGGTATTCCGCTCGTTTAGCCGACGAAGTAGAAATTCTTCTGCTTGATTCACACTTAAAATTGCTTTTTATTTAGTTTTTATTGAGTTGTGAAATGGACTTCTGCATTTGCGCCATCATGGTCGATAAGGTTTCGATAGTAGGTTCTGGCGTAGGTTCCGGCAGACTCGTCGAAATATAGGCCTTTGCTTTCCATATTTCCAGGATATCCTCGGCATCGATTGCATAAGGGTCGTATACTTTATTGTCTGAAATCAGTTTGAGTTCCCGGTTTTCTTTAAAGCGATTTCCCGCGCGTTTATAGACAACGCCTTCGTTTTTGCTAATAATAACATAGGTATCTCCCTGTTTAACGTCATTCCAGTTGTCCATATATTCGCCTATAATAATGCTTCCGGGCTGTATGGGCAGCATCGAGTCGCCCATGATTTCAAAAGCCCGGTAGGTGCCTTGTCTTAAAGCGGGTAAAGGGAGTTGAAATTTTGGTAGATTTTGTATGTATTGCGGATCGGAAAAGCCATTAAGATAGCCTGCGCTCGCCTTTACCGGCACCAGTTCGATATTTTCATTATCATTTTGATCAACAGAAATACTTAATATCCGGAGGTTTGATCCCTGACTTTTAGGTTGCGGTTTCCATTTATCGTCGATACTTTCGTTGATAAATTCGTCAATAGTGAGGTCAAAGTATTCTGCTATTTTTTTTAGCAGATCGTATTTCGGTTCTGCGCGATCTTCTTCGTAAGCACCGATCAATGAACGCTTAATTTCCATTAAATCAGCAAATTGTTGCTGTGTGTGTCCCCTTTTTTTACGGAGATACTTGAGGTTGGAGGCGATATTGGACATAAAAAATATTTTAAAATAAATTTGTTTTTACTAAAATTGTTAGTATTATTGTGCCAATAAAGTTAGTAAAAAATATTGAAAAGCAAAGAATATATCTAATTATTTTAGTTTAACCGCCTTTAAATACCTTAATGATGAAAAAGTTTGTCTATATCGTAACCGATCGCAACAGAACCAGTTTACATGTCGGTGTAAGTGCTGACCTGATGAAAACCCTCGACTTTTATAAACAAATGCCGAATTTGTTTTTTGATAGTTCCCAGCAATTGACGCGTCTGGTTTATTTTGAGGAATTTAGAACGGAGGCACAGGCTTTATCACGTTTAAAAACGATAAGTCGGTTTACTCGTTTGCAGAAGGATCGGTTGGTTCGTTCCTGTAATCCGGACTGGGTCGATCTTATGCCGGGACTTGATTATGAAACTTTCGTCCCTCATCAGCGTTTGAGTCAACAAGTAATAATGCCCTTAGCGGTATAGGCAGGACTCGTGATAGAATCAGCATCCCGGTAGGGTATTCCGGAATGCTGATGATAGTATTTGATTACCAGCCCGGTGAAAAGGTAAGGCCAAATACGCCGGTTTTCACGTCTTTACGCTGGAAAGGAACCGCATAGTAGGGTTCTAATACAAAGTAGTTAAAGACATTGACCCGTACTGAGATACCTGCACTTAGAGCGGGTACCCGTTCTGCAGGGCTGCCATTAGGAAGTAATGTTGCCGCCGGCTGGCTCTTAAATGCAACATGTGAATCTTCTGTCCAGGCCACGCCGGCATCAAAAAAGAGATTCAGGTCGCTAAAAAGAAAACGGGAGGGTAGAAGCGCAAGTTTTTTAGGTCCGGTAAAGGGTAAGCGCACTTCAAAATTAAAGACAGCGAATTTACTTCCTGATAATTGATTAATATCGAAATTACCTTTATTCGGAACCCGGCTATTGTAAAACGAATTGGCTTCATAGCCCCGAATCATATAAGGGTAACCGATAAACAAAGGATACAGGTTTTCGCCCTCACGACCAAGACGCAAATAATTGTATGAACGTACAGCAAAAGTAACCGGTTTAGCGCGCCAGTATTTGCGCCCGTCTATCGTTAAGGCAGAAAAGTTAAAGTCACCGAGATATTGTTCTATACCGACGCGGTAACGGAAGCCATCTAAAGGCGCTGCCACACCAAAAATAGAATTATCACCCACAAAAGCGGCATTTAAAGACATGATAGAAAAGGCATTGAGCGGAACGCCCAAGGTATTGGTAGCCTCCGAGTTGGACACTTTTTCACGACCGGATCCTAAATAGTAGGCAGGATAACCGGCAACATCTTCATAGTAATTATTAAAGCGATCTAAGCGATAGCTGTATCGCGAAAAAGCGCCTCCCGCTTCAAAACGATGTACTTTGCTGAAAGGATAAGCACCAAAAAGTTCAATTTTATCTTCAAAAGTGCGTAAAATGTTGGTGCTGATGGTGTCGATGGGATCACTCATCGGGTTGCGGGAAGGGTCATAGATGCCTACGGTGGTAAATCCGGTAACATAGGGAACATGTGATAATGCCAGTCCCCAGTTTACACGACTTTTTTGATTAATATAACCTACTAAACCACCAAAATCATAGATTTCGCCGTTAACAGAAATATTGGCAATAATTTGGTTACGACCCAGAATGTCGCTAAACATCCCCATTACACCACCCTGAATACCTGTCCCAAAACGACTCGTCGACATACCTACGCCACTATTGGCCAGATAATCTAACCTGAATTTAGGGCGGTAAGGGACGTTTGCCATTTCATCAGGTGCAATCTTCTGGAATCGCTCAAAGTTGCGCAAATTGGAGTTAACAATATTGACACCCGTATTTTGTGCTGGCGGTAGAATGGCAGCATCAAAGTTAACGTCATTGGCATCTACCACTTTTGCTCTGAAATTACTATATGGCGAATTGTAAAGCGTATAGCGTTGGTAACGATAATAGCTATATACAATATCGTCGTTACGCGATACAGAAATAGCCGGCGAATATTCGGTTATACCACTAATTCCTGTGAAATAATCAGTAAGCTGTTTTACGACACTGGTTTCGAGGTTATATTCGTATAAATTCCGGAAGCCATCGCGGTTAGACAGAAAGAATAGCCGTTTGCTGTCGCCAGAAAACTGTGCATTCAGATTGTTTGCACCCGGAAACACGGGGATATTACGGATGGTTTTACTGGCCATGTCATAAACTGACAAATTGAGTGCGTTTACAGCCGTAATATTGCCCGACATGGCCGATGCTCTTTCGGATGAGAAGACAATCATTTTGCCATCTGGCGAGAAATTGGGTGCATAATCGGAATATTCGTCATTGGTAATCTGTTTAACTTCTTTGCTGTCCAGATTATACGTGTAAATATCACTTTGACCCTCCACTAAGCCGGAAAAAGCAATTTCCTTCCCGTCCGGCGACCAGGAAAGGTTGCTGAATTGCTCCACGGCACCCATGTTGGCACGGAGTAGGGTATTGCCATTATTAGCGTCAATGATCATAAGTTCATTTCTTCCTTTGCTGAAAATACTAAAGGCGAAGCGTTTGCTATCCGGAGACCATGTCCCGGCCGATTCGATAAAGTTGAAATCGTCGATATGGCTGTTGTTGATCTGACTGCTTAGTTTGCGAATAATTTTACCGGTTCTGGCGTCGGCAAGAAAGAGGTCGATACCGAACAAGTCTTTCTCCGAAAGAAAAGCGAGGTACTGCCCGTCCGGGCTGAGTGCGGGAGCTACATTCATATTTCCCGCGTTTTTGTTATCGATAATCTTGGTGCCCGAAATTCGTATTTGAGAGCTATCGGCTTTTAGCATCGGGCGATAGTGTTGCTCAATGGCATTTTTCCAAAGCCCGGACAGCGTTTTGTCGTCGTAACCAAAGGTAAAGCGGATACCATTTTCATAGCCATATCGCGCCGTCGATTGAAAAAGGGGAACAATGGTGGTGTCGCCGTATACCGAACCTATAAAGGTCCAGAAAGCCTGCCCATAGCGGTAGGGGAAGTATTTATTCGAGTTCGTGAGGTCTTTTAATGAAGGAATGTCCCGGTTGAGCAGAGCGTCGCGCATCCACATCGATGTGAAAGCATCCTTTTTACCAATAGACAGGTATTCGGCCATACCCTCAATCATCCATAGTGGCGTATTCCCAATATTTTCCAGACTAATGGAATCTTTTTCGAGCAAAATATGATATTGGAAAGCGTGTGTCAACTCGTGCCCTAATACATGGCGCGTTTGGCTGTTCAGGTCTAAAATAGGCATGATAACCCGGTTTTTTAA
>Ga0222423_1001488_pt1 | contig 10505 bp, 7 predicted proteins | sample 3A0metagenome_FD_182472 | JGI IMG/M metagenome (GOLD analysis project Ga0222423, IMG submission 182472) | Enriched microbial communities from leaf-cutter ant dump, University of Wisconsin, Madison, United States - 3A0 (version 2) | ecosystem: Environmental > Terrestrial > Nest > Insects nest >...
GCCCGCTCTGGTAATACTGCTCTACTAAGGCAAACATCTGCTCTTGTTTATCCATGTTTTTTTGGCAGCAAAATTATAGGCACGCAAAAAATTGAACAAGATGCGCTTGGTCGGGTGGATACGTCGCACGCTATTAAACGTTTCGACAGATCAAGAATCGGTATTGATCATCCATACCAAAAACGCTGACAGACCGCAAAACTTCGCGGTCTATCAGCGTTTAATCTTGTTTTAAACAATACAATTTTATTCCGGAGTACCCATTTGATTGAGCCAATCATCACCATCGGTTTTGGAGGGCAATTGCCGAACCTTTTGCCTGACAATCAGGTAACCGGTCAGCGCTCCGGCCAGCGCAAAGGGATATAAAACATACAGATCACGGATGCCGAAGAACACCATTGCAATGAACAATATACCTACTTCGCTGCCTAACCAGGCCAGCCATACATACGCTTTCCAAGGAAAGGCCCGATAGCCTTTAGCACGAACGGTATTCCCGGTTTTCCAACTTAGATACCACAACAAAATAATCTCTAACATGCCGGATATTACGCCTTTAATTGCAGCATTTCCCGGATTTTACCTTCTACCTCTTCAGCAAATTCGGGATTATCGCGGAAGAATGCTTTAACGGACTCTCGTCCCTGTCCGATTTTCTGATCGCCATAGCTGAACCAAGATCCGCTTTTTTGCAAAATACCTAATTCCACACCCATGTCAATAATCTCGCCTATCTTGCTGATACCTTCACCAAAGACGATGTCAAACTCTACCTGACGGAAAGGCGGCGCTACTTTATTTTTCACCACTTTCACCCGCGTACGGTTGCCCGTTGCGGTATCACCGTCCTTAATCTGAGCAATCCGGCGGATATCCAACCGAACAGAAGCGTAAAATTTCAAGGCATTACCACCGGTAGTCGTTTCCGGATTACCAAACATCACCCCGATTTTTTCTCTAAGCTGATTGATAAAAATACAGGTACATTTAGTACGGGAAATAGTAGCCGTCAATTTACGCATGGCCTGACTCATCAGCCGGGCCTGCAAACCCATTTTGCTGTCGCCCATCTCCCCTTCCAATTCACTCTTAGGCACAAGAGCCGCTACGGAATCCACCACTACTACATCCAAAGCGCCGGACAGAATCAGGCGTTCGGCAATTTCCAAAGCCTGCTCTCCGTAATCCGGTTGTGAAATCAAGAGGTTGTCCACATCCACCCCCAAACGGCGGGCATAATTAGCATCAAAAGCATGTTCGGCATCTATAATAGCACAGATGCCACCGGTTTTTTGAGCTTCGGCAATAGTATGGATCGCAATGGTAGTCTTACCGGAGGATTCGGGGCCGTAAATCTCAATAATTCTTCCGCGCGGAAATCCGCCTACACCTAATGCAACATCAAGGCCAAGCGAGCCGGTGGATACCACATCCATGGCTTCCTGCTGCTTATCGCCTAATTTCATTACGGAACCTTTTCCGAAATCCTTGTCAATTCTTTCCAAGGTGACTTTGAGGGCTTTTAATTTTTCGTCTGACATAAAAAGATTGATTTTTTAATAAAAAATAAAGAAGCAAACTGCTTTTTTACCGTGAACAAAGATAAAGTTTTTAACGCGGTAATCCGGATCCGGATTTTTTAAAAATGAAAAAATTATCCGTCCCCCTTTAATTGTTAAATTTGCAACCTTTCAATAAGGAATAATGGAATATAATTTTAAGGAAATTGAACAAGCTGCCCGGCAGTTTTGGCAAGAACAGCAGGTATATACCCTGAGCAACGAAAGTAGCAAACCCAAGTTTTATGTATTGGATATGTTTCCCTACCCCAGCGGCGCCGGCTTGCATGTAGGGCATCCTTTGGGCTATATCGCTTCCGATATTTATGCCCGGTATAAAGTAATGAAAGGCTTTCATGTACTGCACCCCATGGGCTTTGACGCCTTTGGCTTGCCGGCAGAGCAATATGCACTCGAAACGGGTCAACACCCCGCTACTACTACGGAAAAGAATATTGCCCGCTATAAAGAGCAATTGAATAATATCGGGTTCAATTACGACTGGAGCAGAGAAGTGCGCACCAGCGATTCCCAATATTACAAATGGACTCAGTGGATATTCCTGCAATTATTTCAAAGCTGGTTTAACCGCAAAACGCAAAAAGCACAACCATTAACATCGTTAATAAAAATATTCGAACAAGAAGGCAACGGCAACCATCCCGCACCTAATAATAAGGAGCTGCATTTTTCTGCTCAGCAATGGCGGGATGCCGACGAGGAAAGACAAAGGGAAATACTGATGCATTACCGTCTGGCTTATCTTGATTTTGCGGAAGTATGGTGGTGCGAAGCCTTGTCCACCGTACTGGCTAATGATGAAGTGGTAAATGGCGTAAGTGAGCGCGGCGGACATCCGGTAGAGAAAAGAAAGATGCGACAATGGTTTTTACGCATCACCGAATATGCCGACCGCTTGCAGGAAAGTCTGGATCATCTAACCTGGAGTGAGGCCATGAAGGATATGCAACGCAACTGGATCGGCAGAAGCGAAGGTGCCGAGATAACGTTCAAGATTCAAAATTCAGCGCTCAACATAGACGTCTTCACTACCCGCCCCGACACCATCTTCGGTGTGGACTTTATGGTACTGGCACCGGAGCATGAATTGGTGGGCAGCATTACAACCGCCGAACAAAAAACGGAAGTGGAACAATATGTAACTTACGTGAAAAGCCGTAGTGAACGGGAACGCATGGCCGAGAAGAAAATCAGCGGCTGCTTCACGGGCGCTTATGCGCTACATCCTTTTTCGGACAAGTTAATTCCCGTCTGGATTTCGGAATACGTTTTAGCAGGTTACGGCACCGGAGCCATTATGGCCGTACCGGCAGGTGATGAACGCGATCATGCTTTTGCCAGTCATTTTCACATTCCCATTACTAATATTTTCGGAGAACAATATACCGGAGAAAATGCTATAAGCGATAAAAATATCATCATCCAAAACAGTGATTTTGTCAGCGGTCTGAATGCAAAAGAAGCCGCCGCAAAGGTGATAGCGACATTAGAAATGAAAGGTATTGGCAAAAGAAAAATTAATTACAGAATGCGCGATGCGGGATTCAGCCGGCAACGGTACTGGGGTGAGCCCTTCCCGATTGTGTATAAAAATGACATTCCTTATGCCATTGACGAAGCCGAAGCCGGCCTTACGGAAGACCAACAACAGCTTCCGGTAACCTTGCCGCATGTGGACAGCTATAAGCCCGGCCCGAACGGAGAAGGCCCTTTAGCCAATATCGAATCATTTGTACATATCAAAAACCAAGCGGACGAAACCTTATTGCGCGAAACTAATACCATGCCCGGTTATGCCGGCAGCAGTTGGTATTTTTTACGCTATATGGACAATAAGAACGATCTGGAATTTGCAGATAAGGCTGCTACCGATTACTGGAATCAGGTGGATTTATACATCGGCGGCACCGAACATGCCGTAGGGCATTTGCTGTATAGCCGCATGTGGACGAAAGTGCTGCATGATCTGGGGCATTTGAGCTTTGATGAGCCTTTTAAACGATTGGTGAATCAGGGAATGATCGGTGGAAATTCAAGATTAGTTTATAGAATAAACAATACCAACACCTTTGTGTCTTCAGGACTAAAAGATGATTATGACACGGTTGAAATTCATGTTGATGTCAATATCGTTGACGGAACAGAATTGAATATAGAACAATTCAAACAATGGAGAACAGAATATAAGGATGCCGAATTTATTTTGGAAAACGGGAAATACTTATGTGGAACATTGTTAGAGAAAATGAGTAAGCGTTATTACAATGTCGTCAATCCCGATGACATTGTAGCGCAATACGGTGCGGATACGTTCCGTATGTATGAGATGTTTTTGGGACCGGTGGAGATGAGCAAACCCTGGGATACCAAAGGTATTGAAGGAGTGTATCGCTTTCTACGTAAATTCTGGCGTTTGTTTTATGATGAACAAAAAGGATGGATTGTTACCGATGAAGCTGCTAACGAACAAGAACTGAAAGCATTGCACAAAAGCATTAAAAAGATTGAGGAAGATACGGAGAAATTTTCCTTCAATACCGCTGTCAGTCAGTTTATGATTGGGGTCAACGAACTGACGGATCTGAATTGCCATAAAAAAGCAATACTCGATCCCTTAGTACGCCTGATCACGCCTTATGCCCCACATATTGCAGAATGTTTATGGAAAGCTTTAGGACATCATACCAGCATTGTGAAAGCGGATTTTCCGGTTTATGAGGAAAAATATATCATAGAGAGCAGCAAATGCTATCCTATAGCCATTAACGGAAAAACCCGTACGGAGATGGAATTTCCCTTAGATGCGGCACAAGCCGATATTGAAGCACAAGTATTGTCCAATGAAACTGTTCAAAAATGGTTAGAAGGCAAACAGCCTAAGAAAATCATTTTTGTAAAAGGAAGAATGATCAATGTGGTGCCGTAATATACCGCATCTACCCATGCTTCGACAGGCTCAGCATGACAGAGACCCATGAATGATGATCAAAGAAAATGTCAGCCTGAGCTTGTCGAAGACTCATTACTCATGCTTCAATAGGCTCAGCATGACAGCGACTCAGCATGGCTGAGGCTTCTATTGCGATTTATTACGCTTCAATTACAGCTCAGTTTTCGACGAAAAAATCAGGCTTACACCTCTGGTATCTGCCCCTTTTGTATTGCACTAACAAACTGTCGGGCTAACACAGGAGCTAATGAAAAACCTCGTGTACCCAAACCATTGAAGATGCCGATACGGGGATATTTTTTCAAAAAACCATACACCGGCTGCTGCCCTGCCGTAGTGGGGCGCTCTGCTACAATATGCTCCCGAACAGCAAAGGGAACACGCAGCCATTTTCGCAAAAAAGCTTCCGTTTGTTCCCGCCATACCGCATCTGGTTTTACATCTTTATAGTCCCAGCGATAATTACTGCCGCACCAATACCGGTTTGCACCCAAAGGAATCAATCGAAGATGCCGCAAATGCAATATCCGGTCGAAATGCCCTTCAGGAATATCCAGCAATAACGCATCGCCGCAATTGGGCGTAAATGGTATATGCTGAAAAAGCGGCTGCCGCATAGCCGCAGCGCCATTGCAAAAAATAATGCCCTTTGCGGAAATACCGTTCCATTGCAGTCCTCCCGGCTTTTCCCGAATCTGCTCAGCATGAATTTTTGCCGCAACAAAAGCCTGCTGTTGCCGTAAAAATGCCTTCCAGTTTTGCAACAATACCGATGCGTCAATACAGCCTACCGGTTCCACTTTAAAAGCAGCCGGCCCATCTGTAATATATACCGATAAACGGGATTGCTCCTTTTCAGAAAGCATTTTTATAAAAGGGTGATGCAATGCCGCATCTTCAATTTTAAAATCATTCCAGACGAAAAGTGTATTTTCCTTATAAAAAGAACATTGCAATACCTGCTCCATCTCCCGATACTGTTGCCTTGCCATTGTCATGATTGAAGCGGCATCTTTCACCGCAACAGCTCGGTTTACATTTACGGGATTGATCAGCGCACCGGCGGCAAGACTGGAATTTTTACCATCGGTATGATCCGCGACCATTATTTTATATCCGCTTTTCCACAAAACATACGACAACCAAGTGCCTGCAATGCCTTGCCCCGCTATGATAAAATCCACATCCATATTTTTTCTTAAAACAATTCCGGCATTCCGCCTTTTAAACGCCGGAATGCTCCGGTATTCAACTCCGGCTTTGTATGGTTCAGATTAAATTTTCTACAGTAAATTTTAAATTGCTGCCGGATGATTTCTGCAAATTGTCCACTTCCTTTCATACGAGTGCCAAAGCGACTGTCGTTGACTGCGCCATCGTGACAATCCTGGATGCGATGCCAGATTTTTTGCGCACGATCCGGAAAAGTTTTAAAAAGCCAATCTTTAAAAATACTTTCGATAGCGCCATTAAGCCGCACTATCGTATAGCCTGCCCATTGTGCACCGGCATCTGCCGCGGCTTTCAACACATCATGACTGTCAATTTCATTGAGACCGGGTATCAGCGGTGCATTCATGATGCCTGTGGGAATGCCGTTTTTTGCCATCGTTTCTACAATCTTTAGCCGAGTTTTATAAGTGCTGGTTCGCGGTTCCAGCATCATCCGGACTTCTTCTCTCAAAGAAGTTATAGAAGTAAAAACATGAACTAAATTTTCCTTTGCCAAATCCTGAATAATATCCAGATCGCGCAGCACTAAAGCGTTTTTAGTCAGTATGCCCACAGGATTCCGATGTTCTAAACATATCCTGAGCAGCTGACGGGTAAGCTGCATTTTTCGTTCTATGGGCTGATAGCAGTCGGTATTTCCCGATAGCGAAATGGGAGCAGGCTGCCAGCTTTTGCTTTGAAAAAGTTTACGCAACAATTGCGGCGCATTCTTTTTCACCACAATACGGCTTTCAAAATCGAGGCCTGCACTGTAGCCCCAGTATTCATGCGAATTGCGTGCATAGCAATAGATACAGCCATGTTCGCAACCCTGATAAGGATTAAGCGAAAACATCATGCCCACATCAGGGCTGTCCACACGGTTTACAATTGTTTTGCTTTCATCAAAAATATAAGCTGTTTTTCGCGTTTCCGTTTCCCATTCATCAATACTTTCGGCATGTTCACGGACATATTCCCCGGTTAAAAAACGGTTTTTGGGATTAAACTGCGCTCCGCGCCCCTTTATGAATGCATCTTGTTGCTCGTTCGGAATCATAGTGTAATTTTCAGAAAATTACGACTTTATTTTTGAACCTTTCACCGCAAAAAACAAAATGTACAAATAACAAGGGATCATAATCAGGTAGCCCATTTGCTTATCGCCTATCCATTCGGAAAATGCGCCATATAAAGGTGGCAGCACGGCTCCTCCTACAATCATCATAATTAATAACGCACCACCGGCTTTGGCATAATGACCGACACCATCCAAAGCCAAAGGCCAGATGGCAGGCCAGATTACCGAATTGGTAAAACCCAGCAACGCAAAACACCAAATAGCCGCATTAAGAGGAATGGTTATTTTGGAATTAAAAAGCGAAAGAGTAGCCACGTCCGGATTGCCTTTCAAAAAAACGGACAACAGCACCATTATCATACTTAAAATTACCGCAACAATCAAGGCACTTCTTTGGGAAATCAGTTTAGGAATAGCTACAATGCTCAGTAAATATCCTGCCAATAATCCATAACCGGTATAAGAGGCAAAATGACGAGCGGTGTCTAAATTATAGCCCATTGCCTGACCAAAATTGGCAAAAGTGTCATAGCTGATCACTTCTACGCCCACATAAAAAAAGATGGCCAAAGCACCCAAAATCAAATGAGGATATTGGAAAATGCCGGTTTTTCGATTCGTTGAATGGCTGTTTGTTTTTTCTTCATGCTCTTCTGCCGCTTCTTTAACTTCCGGAAGATTCATAAACAATAACAGAAGCGCCAGCAAAATCAAAACTCCGGCAATAACTAAGTAGGGCTGAATTACTCTTGAAGCTAATGCATCTAATTCAACAACCTGTTCGGAAAGATTCATTTCTTTCAGGCGGGCTATCAGTCCGTCTGCATCTTTTAACGCAATACCGCCCAGCACATATACCGCAATGATACCGGCTAACTTATTGCAAATGCCCATAATGCTCATTCTCTTTGCAGCGCTTTCTATCGGACCAAGTATCGTTACATAAGGATTGGTGGCGGTTTGCAGCAGTGCCAGCCCCGTTCCCTGAATAAAAAGTCCGGTCAGAAACAAAGGATAGCTGCGGCTGCCGGCAGCAGGAATAAACAGCAAAGCACCAATGGCCATTACGATTAATCCTAAGGACATACCTCGCTTAAACCCCGTTCTTTCCAAAACATAAGAAGAAGGTAGCGCCATTACAAAATAAGCAGCAAAGAAGGCACTGGCTACTAAAAAAGATTGAGTATCGCTGAGCTGGCAGGCGATCTTCAGATAAGGAATCAATTGACTATTGGCCCAGGTAATAAACCCGAAAATAAAAAACAAACATCCAATGATGAGTAATGCAAAGCCATGTCGGTTGCCGGAATTGTTCTGATCCATTGTGGTTATTTAGAAGAACAATAATAATTGTTTTTTCAGGAATTATCTCATCTCATCGCTATGTAATTTAATTTACCCTCCGAATCTTTTGAAGTAATCAGGAAGAAAAACAATTCAGAATTCCATTCCGAAGCAATAAATAAAAATCCAGACAAAATATTGTCCGCAGACAGGGATTTTACCAATCATTTCCCTAAAAAAAAACAACAGATGATTCCTGTTTTCATCCTCCGTAAAAATTCTTTGTATTATTGTGCCGGTTTTTGATTCACGGCAGGCCGCAGTTTTTTTTATACGACCTGCTTATTTATGTTTTCATGCAACACACGGCATTTACCATTGGCATTGATATCGGCGGCACCAATACGAACTGGGGGATCGTCAACCGAGAAGGGGAAATATTGCATACCGGGCATTTACCCACAAGTACAGCAAAAAATCCGACAGCATTTTTTGAAGCATTGCATCATCAAATGGAATCCGCACTCCGGCAGTATAACCATTCTGATATTCAGGGAATCGGTATTGGCGCTCCTCAAACTAACTTCCACACCGGCCTCATGATGAACGCAGCCAATATGCCTTGGAAAGGTTTTGTTCCCATTCGGGAAATTGCGGAAACCGTCTTTCACTTGCCGGTACAGGTTACGAATGATGCCAATGCCGCCGCTATGGGAGAAATGATCTATGGCGCCGCTAAGGGTATGCGCGATTTTATAGTCGTTACACTTGGCACCGGCCTCGGTAGCGGAATTGTATCCAACGGGCAATTGCTTTACGGACATCATGGTATGGCAGGAGAACTCGGACATACTATTGTGATGAAAGATGGCAGAACCTGCGGTTGTGGCAGAAAAGGCTGCTTAGAAACTTATGTATCGGCTACAGGTATCGTACGAACGGCATTAGAACTTCTGGAAAAGGAATCGGAGGCGGACGACACAGCACTGAAACCGGAATCATTACGAAATATGTACCGGGGAAATAAAAATATTCAGGCGCATCAAATTTATGAAGCGGCACAATCAGGCGATCCGCTTGCGCTTCGTGTATTCAGAAATACCGGTGATATTTTAGGTCTGGCATTGGCCAATGCCGTAGCCGTTACCGAACCCGAAGCTATCATCTTATTCGGAGGATTAGCTAAAGCCGGAGCGTTACTTTTCGAACCCACGGCAGAAGCTTTGGAAGCCAACCTGCTGGACTGCTACCGGAATCAAGTGAAACTACTTCCTTCTGGATTACGGGAGCGGGAGGCTTCTATATTAGGCAGTGCGGCTTTAGGCTGGCGTGCTTGATTGCAAATAATGTTAAAAACCATTGTGTAGTTACGATATACGATCGAATATTAATTCCTTAATTTATTTTTGTACATCAATATTTTAATATGAAGACATCCAGAGCGGTAAAAATATTATGGCGTTTGTTTTGGACCGGAGTTATTGGCTTTACGCTATTAATCATCTGTATCAATTTGGGCATGTTAGGTTATATGCCTTCTATTAAAGAATTAGAAAACCCCAGCAGTGCACTCGCTTCAGAAGTATTTGCAGCCGATGGCAGCCGGTTGGGTCAGTTTTATATTCAAAATCGTTCCAATGCAAAATATGCAGAAATTTCACCTAATGTTTTTCATGCTTTAATTGCTACGGAAGACGCTCGTTTTCTAAAACATTCCGGCATTGACGGTGAGGCCATCATTCGCGCTATTGTCTTTCTCGGCAGCAAAGGCGGCGGTAGTACCATTACCCAACAATTAGCCAAAAACCTTTTCCCCCGTGAAAATGTCAGCCTGTTTACTTTGCCCTTTATTAAACTGAAAGAATGGGTTATGGCAGTGAAATTAGAAAGAAATCTTACCAAAAACGAAATCATTACGCTCTATCTGAACACCGTACCTTTCGGAGATAATACCTATGGTATTAAAAATGCCTCACTTACTTTTTTTGGAAAATTACCCGACAAGCTGAGTATTGATGAAGCGGCAGTATTGGTCGGAATGCTGAAGGGAAATACCCTATATAACCCGCGCCGTAATCCGGAACGCGCCAAAGCCCGGCGCAATACCGTTATTGACCAAATGGTAAAATACGGCTACCTGAGCGAAATGCAGGCTATTCCCTATCAGGGAAAAGAACTGAAACTGAATTACAAAAGGCAAGATCATAATGAAGGGCCAGCTACCTATTTCCGGCAAGTGGTGGAGCAGGAAGTAAAAAAATGGTGCAAGCAACATGAAAAAGCCGACGGCACCAAGTATGATGTGTACAAGGACGGTTTGAAAATATACACCACCCTGGATCCCCGTATGCAAAAATATGCAGAAGAGGCTGTTGAGCAACACATGAAGTATATG
>Ga0222423_1001489_pt1 | contig 10504 bp, 11 predicted proteins | sample 3A0metagenome_FD_182472 | JGI IMG/M metagenome (GOLD analysis project Ga0222423, IMG submission 182472) | Enriched microbial communities from leaf-cutter ant dump, University of Wisconsin, Madison, United States - 3A0 (version 2) | ecosystem: Environmental > Terrestrial > Nest > Insects nest >...
CAACCAGGTGCAGGCGGTCGAGAAGAAGGTCAGCACCAGGCACAGCGCCGCATGCACGGGACTGCGCACGGTGACGACCGCGAGCGCGGCGAGCGTGGTGACCGCGGCGAACAGGTAGAAACAGATGAGTGGAAATGTCATCGTCGCGTTCTCGTCAGCGGTACGCCGCGTCTTGCGCGCGGGCAGCCGCGATGTCCTTCTCGAAGCGGTCGCCGATCGCCAGCAACTGCGGCTTGGTGACCACGTTCTCGCCGCGCTTCTCGAAGTGGTATTCGTACACGCCCGTCTCGACGATCGAGTCGACCGGGCAGCTCTCTTCGCAGAAGCCGCAGAAGATGCACTTGAACAGGTCGATGTCGTAACGCGTCGTGCGGCGCGTGCCATCCTCGCGCGGCGCCGAGTCGATCGTGATCGCCAGCGCCGGGCACACCGCCTCGCACAGCTTGCACGCGATGCAACGCTCCTCGCCGTTGGGATAACGACGCAGCGCATGCAGGCCGCGGAAGCGGTTGGAGCGCGGGATGTGCTCCATCGGGTAGCGCACCGTGTACTTGGGGCGCCACAGGTACTTGAATGTCAGCACCATGCCGGCGACGAGCTCGCCGAGCATGAGGCTCTTGAAATAACTGGTGACTCGATTCATTGCCATTGCCTCAGGCGCCCGCCGTGACGAGTCCGAAATACTTCATGCAACCGGCGGCGAACACCCACACGATCGTGATCGGGATGAACACCTTCCAGCCGAGCCGCATGATCTGGTCGTAGCGGTAGCGCGGGAACGTCGCGCGGAACCAGACGTAGGTCGTCGCGAAGAAGAACATCTTGGCGAACAGCCACCACCAGCCCGGCGCGCCGAGGAAACCCCACGACGCCGGGAACGGCGACAGCCAGCCGCCCAGGAACAGGATCGGCACCAGGAACGACACCAGGATCATGTTCGCGTATTCGGTGAGGAAGAACACCGCAAACGGCGCGCCCGAGTATTCGACGTGGAAGCCGGCGACGATTTCCGACTCGCCTTCGGCGACGTCGAACGGCGCGCGGTTCGTCTCGGCGACGCCCGACACGAAATAGATGACGAACATCGGCAGCAGCGGCAGCCAGAACCAGTCGAACAGGCCCTTGCTGCCCGCCTGCGCATTGACGATGTCGGAGAGGTTCAAGCTGCCGGCGAGGATCAGCACGCCGACCAGCGAAAAGCCCATCGCGATTTCGTAGGACACGACCTGCGCCGCCGAACGCATCGCGCCGAGCAGCGCGTAGCGCGAGTTCGAGGCCCAGCCGGCGATGATGATGCCGTACACGCCCATCGAGGTCATCGCGAGCAGGAACAGCAGGCCGGCGTTGGCGTCGGACCATGCCGCATGCGAGGCGATCGGGATGACCGCCCATGCCGCGAACGCCGGCACCAGCGCCCACAGTGGGGCGAGCAGGAACAGCGCCTTGTTCGCCTTGGTCGGGTAGATGACTTCCTTGAGCAGCAGCTTGAAGACGTCGGCGAAGGTCTGCGCGAGGCCGGCCGGGCCGACGCTGTTCGGCCCCATGCGCACGTGCATCCAGCCGATGACCTTGCGCTCCCACCACACGTACATGGCCACGCCGATGATGACCGGCAGCAGCGGGAACAGCAGCAGGCTGATCGCCATCGTCAGCGTCGGGAATTGCGCCGCGCAGGCGTGGTAGGCGTCGATGATGAAGTTCATGTCGTCGTCACGCCTTTGCGATGTCGAGGGCCGCGCCGTGCGGCGGCAATGCACGCGTCGCCGCGTGGCCGGCTTCGATCCAGGCCGCACCGCGCGGCACGCGGGTCGACAGCTCGACCGGCAGCACGACGCCGGACACGTTCGCGCTCGCACCTTGCGACAGGCCAAGCGCAAGCGCGTCTTCCGGATGCAGGGTCACGCACGCGGGGCGCGACAGCGGATGCGCCTGCAACGCGGGGGCGCGGCGCAGCACGGCGTCGGTGCGATAGATCGCCGTCGTCGCCACGCGCGCGAACTTCGCCGGTGCGGCAGCGTCGGCGATGCGACCCGTGGCGGCGCCCATCGGCGCGTCGGCCTTGGCCATCTGCGCGCGCAGTTCGTGCATCTGGGTGAAGTCGAAACTGGACAGGCCGAGCGCGGCGCCGAGCTGGCGCAGCACACGCCAGCCGGCCTTGGCATCGCCCGGCGGCCTGGCCGCGACGTCGAGCACCTGCTCGATGCCGTCGACATTGGTGTAGGTGCCGTCCACTTCCGGCGGCAGGCCGATCGGCAGCACCGCATGCGCGGTGCGCTTGACACCGTTGCAGGCGTAGGCGCCGATGTAGACGCAGAACGAGGCATTGGTGCGCGCGGCGTCGAACGCGGCCGGCGCGCTCGTGTCCTGCGAACCGGTGTGATAGACGAGCAGCGACTTCGGCGGACGCGCCAGCATCGCCGCGGCGTCGCGACCACCCGCACGCGGTTGCGCGCCGGCATGGGCGAGGCCGATCGCGTTCGCGCCCGACGGGATTTCGTTGCAAGCCGCGCCGCAGGCCTTGGCGACGAAGCGCGCGGCGGCGCGGATCGCCGAGGCGCGCGGATGATTGAGCGCGGTTTCGCCGAGAACGATCACCGCGTCGCTGCCTGCATCGGCCAGGGCCTTGGCGAGCGCCTTCGTCGCGTCGTTCGCCGAACGGCCTTCGATGAGCTTGGCCAGCGCGGACGACTGCGGCAGGTGGCCTGCATCGTTCGCGGCCTTGGCCAGGTCGAGCAGCGCGTCGGCCAGGGCCTGCGGCGCGACGATGGCCTTGCCGGCGAGCTCGAACGTGAAGTCGAAATCGACCGGGTTGATCGCATGGATCTTCGCCCCGCCCTTCCACGCCTTGCGCAGGCGATGGTGCAGCAGCGGCATTTCGTGGCGCGGATTGCAGCCGACGAGCAGCACGAAACGCGACTTCTCGATTTCGGCGACGGGCTTTTCGAACGCGGTCGCGAACGGCGCGTCGGAGAAGTCCTGCACGCGCAGGCGATGGTCAATCGCATCGCTGCCCAGGCCGCGCAGGATGCGGCCGAGCAGATGGCCCTCCTCGTTGGAGGCCAGCGGCGCGACCAGCGCGCCGAGGTCGCCACCGGCATTGCGCAAGCCGTCGGCGACGAAGGCGATGGCTTCGTCCCAGCTCGTTTCGACGAGCTCGCCGTTCTTGCGGATCATCGGCTTGGTCGCGCGATCGTTCGCATACAGGCCTTCATGGCTGTAGCGGTCGCGGTCGGACAACCAGCATTCGTTGATGGCTTCGTTGTCGCGCGGCACGCTGCGCAGCACCTCGCCGCGGCGCGTGTGCAGCCACAGGTTGGCGCCGAGCGCGTCGTGGTAGCCGATGCCCGGGCGCGCGATGAGTTCCCAGGCGCGGGCCTTGAACCTGAAAGGCTTGTTGGTGAGCGCACCGACCGGGCAGACGTCGATGACGTTGCCGGACAGCTCGCTCATCAGCGGCTTGCCGACGTAGGTGCCGATCTGCAGGCGCTCACCGCGCTCCATGCCGCCGAGTTCGTAGGTGCCGGCGACTTCGCTCATCACGCGCACGCAGCGCGTGCACTGGATGCAACGCGTCATCTCGGTTTCGACGAGCGGACCGAGGTCCTCGTCGGCGACGACGCGCTTGCGCTCGACGAAGCGGCTGACCGAGCGGCCGTAGCCGACGGAAAGATCCTGCAGTTCGCACTCGCCGCCCTGGTCACAGATCGGGCAGTCGAGCGGATGGTTGATGAGCAGGAATTCCATGACGTTGCGCTGCGCGGACAGCGCCTTCTGCGACTGCGTCTGGATCTTCATGCCGTCGGCGACGGGCGTCGCGCAGGCCGGCTGCGGCTTGGGCATCGGACGGCCGCCCATCTCGACCTCGACCATGCACATGCGGCAGTTCGCGGCGATCGGCAGCTTCTCGTGGTAGCAGAAGCGCGGGATCGAAATGCCGGCCTTGTCGGCGGCGGCGATGATCATCGAGTTCTTCGGCACGACCAGCGACTGGCCGTCGATCTCGATGGTGACGTGATCCGGCGGCACGGCCGGCGCGGCGGGTTGCGCGCTCATGCGTTCGCTCCGGTGAGCGGCCGAGTGGTGAGCGGTGAGCGGTGAAGAGCGAGCGCTTCTACCCGCTCACCGCTGACCGCTGACGGCTGACGATTCACATCCAGCTTCATGCAGCAACCTCCAGCCGCGAATCCACAATCGAGCGGCCGTTCTTGATGTAGTACTCGAACTCGTCCCAGTAGTGGCGCAGGAAGCCCTGCACCGGCCACGCGGCGGCTTCGCCGAAGGCGCAGATGGTGTGCCCTTCGATCTGGCCGGCGGCGGCCTTGAGCATGTCGAGGTCGCCGAGCTCGGCCTTGCCTTCGACGATGCGCGTGAGCATGCGGTACATCCAGCCGGTGCCTTCGCGGCACGGCGTGCACTGGCCGCAGCTTTCCTTGAAATAGAACTGGCTGATGCGGCGGCAGGCGCGCACCATGCAGGTGGTTTCGTCCATGACGATGACCGCGCCCGAACCGAGGCCGGAACCGGCCTTCTGGATCGCGTCGTAATCCATCGTCAGTTCCAGCATCGTCGCCGCCGGCAGCACCGGCATCGACGAACCGCCGGGGATCACCGCCTTGAGCTTGTGGCCGTTGCGCACGCCGCCGGCCATCTCGAGCAGGTCCTTGAACGAGGTGCCGAGCTTGATCTCGTAGTTGCCCGGCTTGTTGACGTGGCCGGACACGGAAAAGATCTTCGGGCCGCCGTTGTTGGGCTTGCCCTGCGCCATGAACCAGTCGGCGCCCTTGGTGAGGATGGTCGGCACCGAGGCGTAGGTTTCGGTGTTGTTGATCGTGGTCGGCTTGCCGTACAGGCCGAAATTGGCCGGAAACGGCGGCTTGAAGCGCGGCTGGCCCTTCTTGCCTTCGAGCGATTCCATCAGCGCGGTTTCCTCGCCGCAGATGTAGGCGCCGGCGCCGAGCGCACCGTAGATGTCGACGTCGATGCCGCTGCCGCCGATGTTCTTGCCCAGCAGGCCGGCCGCGTAGGCTTCCTTGAGCGCCGCTTCGAAATGCTCGAACGGCTCGTGGTGGAATTCGCCGCGCAGGTAGTTGTAGGCAACGCTCGACCCGGTCGCGTAGCAGGCGATGGCGAGGCCTTCGACGACCGCGTGCGGATTGAAACGCAGGATGTCGCGGTCCTTGCAGGTGCCGGGCTCGGATTCGTCCGAGTTGCAGAGGATGTACTTCTGCATGTCGCCCTTGGGCATGAACGACCACTTCAGGCCGGTCGGGAAGCCCGCGCCGCCGCGGCCGCGCAGGCCGCTCTTCTTGACCTCTTCGACGATCGACGCCGGGTCGGGCTTCTCGGCAAGGATCTTCTTCCACGCCTTGTAGCCGTCGACCTTGAGGTAGTTGTCCAGCGTCCACGGCTGCTCGAAATGCAGCGTCGTGTAGACGACCTGGTGTTCCTGCGGTGCTGCGCCGTATGCCATGACTCGCTTCGCTTCGTTTTTCGTAGGAGCGGCTTCAGCCGCGATTCTTTCTGACCGTCTTTCGAAAAGCATCGCGGCTGGAGCCGCTCCTACATGTGCTATTTCAGACCGTCGAGAATGTGGTCGACCTTCTCGATCGTCAGCTTCTCGTGGTAATGCCCGTTGACGACCATCATCGGCGCGCCGCAGCACGCGGCCAGGCATTCCTCTTCCTTCTTGAGGTAGATGCGGCCATCCGCGCTGCTCTCGCCGAGCTTGATGCCGTACTTTTGCTCGCAGTGGCGCACGATGTCCTCGGCGCCGTTGAGCCAGCACGAGATGTTCGTGCAGATCGCGACGTTGTTGCGCGCGACCGGCTGCGTCTCGAACATCGAGTAGAACGTGGCGACCTCGAACCCCCATACCTGCGGCAGGCCCAGGTAACGCGTCACCGCGACGATGAGCTCGTCGGTGAGGAAGCCGTTGTTCTGCTCCTGCGCCGCCCACAGCCCCTGGATCAGTGCCGAGCGCTTGCGGTCGGCCGGGAACTTCGACACCCAATGGTCGATGTGGTGGCGCGTGTCCGCGCTCAACACAACCAACGGGTCGACGTGCTGGACTTCTTCGAAGGTGCCTGTCGCTTTCATCGATCCACCTCGCCAAACACCACGTCGTAGGTACCGATCATCGCGACGACGTCCGGCAACATGTGCCCGCGCACGATGGCATCCATCGACGACAGGTGCACGAAACTCGGCGCGCGGCAATGCAGGCGGAACGGCTTGTTCGCGCCGTCGGACACGAGATAGATGCCGAACTCGCCCTTGGGCGCCTCGACCGCGGCGTAGGTTTCGCCCGGCGGCACGGAGTAGCCCTCCGAGAACAGCTTGAAGTGATGGATCAGCGCTTCCATGTCGTCCTTCATCTCGACACGCGAAGGCGGCGCGACCTTGAAGTTGCGCACCATCACCGGACCCGGATTCTTCTTCAGCCAGTCCACGCACTGCTTGATGATGCGGTTGGACTGGCGCATTTCCTCGACGCGCACGAGGTAACGGTCGTAGCAGTCGCCCTGCACGCCGACCGGGATGTCGAAATCGACTTCCGCGTATTTCGCGTAGGGCTGCTTCTTGCGCAGGTCCCACTCGATGCCCGAACCGCGCAGCATGGGGCCGCTCATGCCCCAGGCCAGAGCCTGCTCGGGCGAGACGATGCCGATGTCGACGGTGCGCTGCTTCCAGATGCGGTTGTTGGTGAGCAGTTCCTCGTACTCGTCGACGCGACGCGGGAAGTCCGCCGTGAACGCATCGAGGAAGTCGAGCATCGAACCGCCGCGCCACTGGTTGAGGCGATCGAGATCCTTGCCCTTGTGCCACTTCGACTCGGCGTACTTGGGCATCACCTCGGGCAGGTCGCGGTAGACGCCGCCCGGGCGGTAGTAGGTCGCGTGCATGCGCGCGCCGGACACCGCCTCGTAGCAGTCCATGAGTTCCTCGCGTTCGCGGAACGCGTACAGGAACACGGCCATCGCGCCGAGGTCGAGCGCGTTCGAGCCGATCCACATGAGGTGGTTGAGGATGCGCGTGATCTCGTCGAACATCGTGCGGATGTACTGCGCGCGTTCGGGTGCCTCGACGCCGAGCAAGTTCTCGATGGCGCGCACGTAGGCATGCTCGTTGCACATCATCGAGACGTAGTCGAGGCGATCCATGTAGCCGATCGACTGGTTGAACGGCTTGGATTCGGCGAGCTTTTCGGTCGCGCGATGCAGCAGGCCGATGTGCGGATCGGCGCGGACGATCGTTTCGCCGTCCATCTCCAGCACCAGGCGCAGCACGCCGTGCGCAGCGGGATGCTGCGGGCCGAAGTTCATCGTGTAGTTCTTGATTTCCTGCATGGCGTTTACTTCGCCCCTGCCTTGCTTTCGGCCTGCGCCTGTTCGTAGCGCGAATCGTCGCGGATCGTGCGCGGCACCAGCACGCGCGGCACCACCGAGGCGACCGGCTCGTAGACGACGCGCTTCTTCTCCGCGTCGTAACGCACTTCGACGTTGCCGATCAGCGGGAAATCCTTGCGGAACGGATGACCGACGAAGCCGTAGTCGGTGAGGATGCGGCGCAGGTCCGGATGACCTTCGAAGACGATGCCGAACAGGTCGAACGCCTCGCGCTCGAACCAGTCCGCGCTCGGCCACACCGAAACCAGCGAGGCCAGCACCGGCATGTCGTCGTCGCTGCAATGCGCGCGCACGCGCAGGCGCCGGTTGTGCTTGAGCGACAGCAGATGGGCGACGACGCCGAAACGGTGCGGAATGTGCGCGGGACGCGGCCGGCCGGCCCAGTTGAAGCGGCCCGGGCCATCGCCTTCCACGCCGCGCGAAAAGCCGGTCGACGAGACGTCCGTCGTATCCCATTCGGCATCGGCGTAGGTGAAATAGTCCACGCCGCACAGGTCGGCGAGCTGCTCGAAATGCAGGTCGGCGTCGTCGCGCAGGATGCGGGCGACTTCGAGCCAGTTTTCCGGCAGGATTTCGATCGTCGTTTCGCCGCGCGTTTCCGAGGCGCGGACCAGGCTCGCGCCCAGGCGCGCTTCGAGCGCCTGGGCGAACGCGGACAGCGATGCAGTCTTTTCGCTCATGCCAGTTCCCGTCAGCGCGCGATCGTGTTGGTGCGGCGGATCTTCTTCTGCAATTGCAGGATGCCGTGGATCAGCGCCTCGGCCGTCGGCGGACAGCCCGGCACGTAGATGTCGACCGGCACGATGCGATCGCAGCCGCGCACGACCGCATAGGAATAGTGGTAATAACCGCCGCCGTTCGCGCAGCTGCCCATCGAGATGACCCACTTCGGGTCAGGCATCTGGTCGTAGACCTTGCGCAGCGCCGGGGCCATCTTGTTGACCAGCGTGCCGGCGACGATCATCACGTCGGACTGGCGCGGCGACGGGCGGAAGATCACGCCGTAACGGTCGAGGTCGAGGCGCGCGGCGCCCGCGTGCATCATCTCCACCGCGCAGCAGGCGAGGCCGAAGGTCATGGGCCACATCGAACCGGTACGCGCCCAGTTGATGAGGTCGTCCAGGCGCGCGGTCGCGAAACCGCGCTGGAGCAGCGGATTGTCGTCGCCGGGGCGCAGGATGTCGTCGACGACGCTGGCCGGCGCCGGGTTGTGCATCGTCTCGCTGATGCGGGATACGAGGCTCATGCTCTGGTCCTGACGGTGGAACGGAAAAACGCGGATACGGACGCAACGCGGAAGGTCATTCCCATTCCAGCGCGCCCTTCTTCCAGACGTAGACGAAGCCGATCACGAGCAGCGTGAGGAACATGCCCATCTCGACGAGACCGACGAGGCCGAGCTTGCCGAACACGGTCGCCCAGGGAAACACGAAGGCGATTTCCAGATCGAAGATGATGAACAGGATCGCGATCAGGTAGTAGCGCACGTCGAAACGCATGCGCGCGTCCTCGAAGGCCTCGAAGCCGCACTCGTAAGGATCGGATTTTTCGGCGCTGGGCCGGCGCGGCCCGAGCAGGTTGCCGATGACGATCAGGGCGATGCCGACGATCGCGGAAACCACGAGGAACAACAGGACCGGGAAATACTCGGCCAACATACACACCTCCGCGCCGTGGGCGCATCAGCGATCGCAACGGCGTGGCCGGTGCGACGACGGTAAAGAAGATTCGACCCGGCGGCCGCGGGAACAATCCCGCGACCGCCGTCCGAATCGAGTGGTGCCCAAGAGAGGACTCGAACCTCCACGGGTTTCCCCGCTACCACCTCAAGGTAGTGCGTCTACCAATTCCGCCACCTGGGCACTGCTGACTTTCCGTCCTTCCTTACTTTTTCGGCGCTGGCGTCTCCGCAGGCGCTTGCGCCGCCGGCTTGTCGCCTTCCGGAGTTGCCGCCGGGGCCGGCTTGTCCGACGAGACCGGCGCTGCCGCTGGCGCATCACTCGACGCCGCCGGTGCCTGCGCCGGCTTTGCCGGAGTCGCCACACCCGCCATCACGCCAAGATCACCGTCCGCGGGCCGCTCGCTGGCAGTCCGGCTCACGTAAATGCCCATGCCGAGGCTGAGCAGGAAGAACAAACCGGCAAGCACCGCCGTGCTGCGCGACAAGAAGTTTGCCGAGCCGCGCGCACCGAAAACGGTCGCCGACGCGCCGCCACCGAAACCCGACCCCGCATTGGCGCCAGCGCCACGCTGCAAAAGGATCAGGACGGTCATGGCAACCGCCGTCAGCACATAAAGAATGTTGGCAATGATAGAAAGCATCGAACGCTCTTCACAAGACCGCGGCTGCGCAGATGGCGCGGAAATCCGCAGCCGACAACGACGCACCACCGATCAATCCACCATCCACGTCACGCTGGCCAAACAACTCGGCCGCGTTGGCGGGTTTGACGCTGCCACCGTACAGGAGCTGCAGCGAGTCAGCGATTGTAGCATCGAGTTGCGCAAATGTGCCACGCATGAATGCATGAATTTCTTGCGCCTGTTCCGGCGAGGCCGTGCGGCCGGTGCCGATCGCCCAAACCGGCTCGTAGGCGACGACCGCGCGCGCGAACGCGGCAATGCCCGCGCGCTCGACGACGGCATCGAGCTGGCGCTTGATCACGCGTTCTGCATCGCCCGCCTCGCGCTCCTGCAAGGTCTCGCCCACGCACAGCACCGGAACCAATCCGGCCTTTTGCGCGGCGACGAACTTGCCGGCCACGACGGCGTCGCTTTCGGCGTGATACTGACGACGCTCGGAGTGCCCAACCAGAACGTAGGCGCAGCCGACATCGGCCAGCATCGACGCTGCGACTTCGCCCGTGAAGGCGCCGGATTCGTGCTCGGACACGTCCTGCGCACCAAAGCGCAGCCCGCTGTCGCCATGACGCGCAACCATGCCTTCCAGGTACGGGAACGGCGGCAGGATCGCAATCTCCGCAGCCAGGCCGCGCGCGTCGGCGGCAATCGCGGCGACCAGCGCATCGGCCATGTCGCGCGAACCGTGCATTTTCCAGTTTCCGGCAACGAGCGGTCGGTGCATGGCGAGGCGATGT
>Ga0222423_1001490_pt1 | contig 10504 bp, 8 predicted proteins | sample 3A0metagenome_FD_182472 | JGI IMG/M metagenome (GOLD analysis project Ga0222423, IMG submission 182472) | Enriched microbial communities from leaf-cutter ant dump, University of Wisconsin, Madison, United States - 3A0 (version 2) | ecosystem: Environmental > Terrestrial > Nest > Insects nest >...
GAGCTGCTGGGCAGCTCCGGCTTTCGATTCTTGTGCAGGGGCTGCCGGCCGAAAGACTCAGCGCCATCCGCGACTTCGACCGATGGCATCGCTGAAGCGCGCCTGCCACTGGTCGGCGGTGGCCTGTTCGATCCTCGGGCGGAACTCGGTGCAGGTATTTTGCGGGGCCTTCAGCTCCACACCCAGGCCGCGTGCCGCCAGCGCCGCACAGCCAAACGCGGTGAGTTCGTCAAAGCGCTGGGTAACGATGTGGCGCTGCAGGATATCGGCAAGGAACTGGGCGAAGTAGGGGCTGCGTGCCAGTCCGCCATCGATGGACAAACGGTCGGTCACGCTGAGAAACCCGTCCATGGCGCGGATGACTTCCGCACTGCGCAGCGCTACACCCTCGAGCAGCGCCTGGCACATGTCCTGGCGGGTCGTTGCGGCATTCATGCCCAGCCACAAGGCGCCGGCGCTTCGGTCCCAGTGCGGGCAGGCCAGCCCGGACAGCGCGGGAACAAAGGCCAGCCCACGGCTGATGGCCGCTGGCTGGTCGAACCCGGCCAGCTCCGAAAAGTCACTGAACAACCCGAGTCGGCCAGCCCATTCGACCGCGGCACTGGCGTCATACACGCCGCCATCCATGGCGTAGACGGGCTTGCCGTCGATCTGCCAGGCGATGGTGGCGAGCAGGCCATTCTCCGGCGAGCGGATAATGCGCTCGCCGCTGAGGGTCAGGGCGAAGGCGCCGGTGCCGAAGGTGATCTTGGCATCGCCGGTCTGGCGGCAGCCATGCCCATAGAGCGAGGCTTGCTGGTCGACCACCGAAGCGGTGATCGGAGTAACGCCGATGCTGCCGAAGTGCCCGACCGTGTCGCGAATTTCCGGCAGTGCCTCGATGGGCACCCCGAACAGGGCGCAAAGGTCCGCGTCCCACTGGCCGGTCGACAGGTTCATCAGCGAAGTCCGCGAGGCGGTGGTGACGTCCGTCGCGTAAACCCCGCTCAAGCGGTCAAGGAACCAGGCGTCGCTGGTGCCCAGGCGCAGCCGTCCCTGGGCCAGCGCCTGGCGCGCGGCGGGGAGGTGTTCGAGGATCCAGGCCAGCTTGCTGGAGGAGAAGTAGGCGTCCAGCGGCAAGCCGGCACGTTCCAGCGTCAGGGCCTCGCCACCCTGCGCGCGCAGTTGCTCGATGCGCTCTGCGGTGCGGTTGTCCTGCCAGACGATCAGTGGCGAGAGTGGCTCACCCGTGCGGGCATCCCAGGCCAGGCAGCTCTCACCCTGATTGGCCAGGCCGATGGCGTCGACCGGGCCAGCGGCTTCGAGGCAGGACTGCAGGTTGGCCAGCAGCTCCAGAGGGTCGTGTTCCACCCAGCCGGGCTGTGGGTGATGCTGCTGGTGGCGGAGCGAACGGTGGATATCGGCCGCGCCGTCCTGGCTGGTGACCAGGACGCGGGTGCTGGTGGTTCCCTGGTCGAGTGCTGCGATGCGCATGAAGGGCTCTCTTGGGGGTTGGTCAGCGAGGAGTGAATGCGATGTCGAGTCGCTGGGCGCCCGACCTCAGCGGCAACTCGCGCAGCGGGATCAACAAGCGTCGTTCCGGCAGGCAGGAAAGACGGCGGCGCCAGATCTCGCGGCCGTCCAGGCTCACCTGCAGTTGGCCGCTGACCGCCCGCTCCACGCGCAATTGCAGCTGCTCCATACCGCTCCTGTCGCTGACCAGCAGGCGCTGCGGCACGCAAAGCTTCAGGGGCGCGGCGCACTTCACGGTAATGAAGTCGCTGGGAGCCGGTAGCGACTGACGGATATCTTCGGCAATCAACCCGGCTACCCGCTTGCCTTCGCGATAGGACCAGCCGGCTGTCTCGATCGGGCGCAGCAGGTTGCCGGCGGCGAAGTAGCTGGAGTCGGAGCAGCGCCCGAACTGGTCGATGCTCGGGCCACCGCTGCCGGGGTCCAGGTGCAAATGGCTGAGGCGCACCAGGCTGGATTCCGGAGTGAAGCGTCCGGTCAGCAACACGCCATCGCAGTCAATCTGCCGGATGCTGCCGTCGGCCATTCGCACGCGAGCCGACTCCACCCGACCGGTTCCCTGGATATCCAGCAGTTCGCAGCCGAAGTGCATCGGTACGCCGCAGAGTTGTGGAAAGAGGCTCAAGGGCCAGCGGGCAGTGGCTCGATCACGCGCTTCGATCATTGCCACCGGGCGAATGCCGGCACGCCGGCAACTGAATACCGAGGACAGACTGACCAGTTCGGAACCCACGATCAGGGGCCGTTCGAAAGGCTTGAGGCCCTGCAGATACAGATAGGATTGCAGGGCGCCGGTATTGATCACGCCCAGCGGGCGGTCGCCGCCGACCAGGCGTGCCGAGCGTGGCGTCTCCCGTGCGCCGGTGGCGAGCAGGACGCGCTTGGCGTGAACGTTGAGCAGGCCGTCCGGTGTCGCCACTTGCAGGTGGCCCTGCAATCCCAGGCCGACCACGCTGTGGCGCAGACGAATGTCCACCCCGGCATCCCTGGCGATCTCGGCATTGACGCGGGCATAGGCAGGACCGGTCAGCAGCCGGCCATGTTCACGAATACCGAAGGGGGGATGAGCGCAGTGGCGCGGGATGCCACCCGCTTCGTGCTCGCGCTCCAGTACCGTCACTGTGGCGATGCCCAGACGCTTCAGCTCGATGGCGGCGGCCAGGCCTGCGGGGCCGGAGCCGATGATGGCGACGTCGGTAGTCTCAATGCGATTCATGGCTGGCCCCGGTGGCGAGTGGGATGGCGAGGCGGCCGGCGCTCAGCTCGGCTACTCGGGCGCCGCAATAGAAGCCCTGGCAACGCCCCATGCAGGCGCGCGTGCGGCGCTTGAGCCCACCAAAGTCGCCAGGGGGCAGTGGGGCATCGAGCGCCTGGCGAATCTCGCGCTCGGTGACCATTTCGCAGTGGCAGACGATTTCCCCGTAACCGGGCTGTTGCCAGTCCCGAGGCAGATGTTCGGCGAGGCTGGGCAGTTGCGGCCACTGGAGGTTGCTCAGCGCCGCATGGGACTGCCGGTCGGCGTACAGACGATGAATGTGCCGGGCAATGCCCAGAGCCGCTGTCAGCCCGGTGGAGCGGATGCCGCCAACCGTGATCCAGTGGCGTTCGGGCAGGTCGCGAATGCGGTATTCCTTCTTGTCACTGGCCGGTCGCAGCCCGGCGTATGTCGCGGTGACCGGCATGCCCGTCAGGCCGGGAATGCGCGCCTGGGCGGCGTCCATCAGATATTGCAGCGTTTGTGACTCGACTCCGGCGTGAACCCGGTCGTCCTGCTCCTCCGCGGTGGGGCCGACCAGCAGGTTGCCGAAAATGGTCCGGGTGAACACGATGCCTTTGGTGCGCTCATTGGGCACCGGCAGGATGATGTGGCCGATCAGCTTCGCAGCGGCCTTGTCGTACACCACGAACTGGCCCTTGCGTGGCTGGATGCGAAAGGCCGCTTCACCCAGCAGGCGCTCTTCGAGCGTATCGCCGAACAGGCCGGCGCAATTGATCACGGTCCGAGCCTTCAGCTCGCCGCTGGCGGCGCGCAGGGTCCAGAACTCACCGTCGAAATCGCCCGCGAGGATCTCCGTGCCCAGGCGTACCTGGGCTCCATGGAGGACGGCCTGGCGCAGATAGCCCAGGGGCGCCGACCAGGGATCGATCAGGTGCTCGCCGGGAACCCGCACCGCCGCCAGCGCACTCCGTGCCAAGGCCGGTTCGCGCGCCTGCAGCTCCCTGCCGTCTATCCGCATGACGTCCGTGACGCCATTGGCGTGGGCCTGGCTGACTATCGCATCGAGGCGGGCCAGGTCTTCTTCACTCCAGGCCACCACCAGGGCGCCGGTTTCCAGCAGGGGAAGGTTCATCCGGCGATGAATCTCCAGGTACTCCCGGTATCCCTCCTGCATGCAGGCCAGTTCGACGCTGCCCGGCGGGGCGTCGAACCCGGTGTGAAGTATTGCGCTGTTGCCCTTGCTGGCGCCGGACAGGATGTCGGTACCGCGCTCCACCAGCACCACGCGTGCTCCTTCGAGCGTGAAGCGGCGCGCCATGGCGCAGCCCACCACACCGCCGCCAATGACGGCGACGTCAAAGGGTGGTGTGCCCCTCGTTGCGGAATCGGTCATTTTCCTACTGTTTCCTGAAGTAACACCCCATCTTTCAGGATGAGTTGTTACCGTGTAGTCGAAATAGTGTTGAAATTTTGTTGTTTTAATGTGGCTTTTAATTTCGACTCAGTCAACAGCAGCTCATCCAGCGCTCATCGGCGCCTCTCAGCCGAGCGGATTGCGAGTGGGCGCAACGTGAATCTCCACATCCGCTTCGTGCAAGGCCTCCAGGAGAGCGCCTGTCGGCATGCGGTCCACCACGAGGCGGCTGATCCGGTTGAGCGGAAAAACCTTGAACAGTGCGCGACGTCCCATTTTCGACGAGTCGGCGATCACCGTCAGATTGCGCACCTGGGCAATCATGGCGCGCGCCACTTCCGCTTCCTCGATGGAGAAGTCCATGGCGCCGTCGCAGTCGAGGGCGCCGATGGTGATGACTGCATGCTCCGCGTTGAACCGGCTGATCTGCTCCAGGGCCAGGGCACCGATGTTCTGCTGTGACTCCGGGCGGAACTCGCCGCCGATCATGAATACCCGATTGCCGGACGCTGCCGCCTCGTTGGCGATCAACAGGGAGTTGGTGATCAGCGTCAGGCGATTGAGGCGGGCCAGTTCGCGACCGAACAGCAAGGTAGTGGTGCCGGTATCGATGAAGATGCTGTCGCCGGGAGCGAACAATCCTGCGGCGTAGCGCGCAATGGCGCGCTTCTCCTGGGCATGTTCGTTCAGCCGGGTCTGGAAGGCGTTTTCGTGCTCACCGCTGGGGGGCAGCGCCGCGCCGCCGTGGAACTTGGTGACGTGGCCACCGGCAGAGAGCTCGGCCAGGTCGCGGCGGATGGTTTCCTGGGACGTGGCCAGCATCTGCGCCAGTTCATCCACCGAGACGCGCTCGCGTTGGCGGAGCAATTCAAGGATCTGTTGCCGTCTTTCATTGGGGCGCATGGGCCAGCCTCCGGGGTGTCGCGATGCCTCCGGCCCGGGCGGTGATTGTTACCAAGGCACACCATTGGGGCACATGGACAACCGCAGTACGCACCGGAAGCGGTAGGCAAGGTGTGAGTTCTGTACGAATGAAAAAAACTTCCCACAGTCCTGTAAGGCTTTTCACTGCTAAGACAAGGAAAAGGCAGTCTGTGGTTTTTATGACAATTTAGGCAGTTTAAAACGGCAAATCAACACAAAAACCAAGCGTTGGCACGCTGCGTGCGAGAGATCGGTCCAGGTCACAACGGCCAGAACCGATCCGTCGATCTATCGATCGGTAAGCAGCGGCGCTGTCGGCGTCAATTACAAGACTGAATGAGGGGAGGGCACGGCGGATGGCCGAGTTCGGAAATTATGTGATCTACCTGATCATGCTGGGGGCCGTCATCGGTGCGCTGGCTTCAATACTCAAGCCCGATAGTGGGCTGGGGCGGGAATTCGTCAATGGCATCCATTCCATTGGCCCGGTGTTTCTGGCGCAGGCTGGGATCATGGTGGCGATTCCCTACCTGTCGAAACTGATTTCCCACGTGCTCGGGCCGTTCTTCCAGGCCCTGGGGTCGGACGTTTCGATCGCGGCGTTGTCGATCATCGCGGTGGACATGGGCGGCTACCAGTTGGCCGATGCCCTGACCGCCAACCGTGATATGTGGATCACCGCGATGCTGGTCGGTTACACCTCGGGCGCCACCATCGTGTATCTCATCCCGGTCGGCCTGACCATGCTCGAGCGCAAGGATCACAAGTACCTGGCACTGGGGGCGATGGCCGGGCTGATCAGCATTCCGTTCGCGGTACTGGCGGCGTTGTTGCTGATCACGCTGGGCCACCTGCCGGTTCGTGAGCTGGTGTCCACTTCGTCGCCTGCCACGCATTATCTGGCGTTGAGCTTTGTCGACATGCTCAAGCTGTTGGCGCCTCTGTTCGCCTTCTGCTTCCTCCTGGCGGCGGGACTGAAGTATCGCGCGACCATGATGGTCACGGGCTTCCTGGTATTCGGCAAGATCATGGATGCCTTCATCAAGATCGCCCTGGCGCTGTCCATCGTCGAGCACTTCACCGGCGTATTCACCAAGGTCTTCGGCGGCTGGGGCTTCGACCCGATGTTCGCCGATGAAAAGGAGCTGATCCGGGCCATCGAGATCGCCGGCTACATCGGCATCATGCTCGCCGGCACCTTCCCCATCTGCTACCTGTTCCAGCGCTACTGCCGGCGCCCGATGGAGCTGCTCGGCCGCCAGTTGAACCTGACGCGCATCGGCGCTACCGGGTTCGTCATGGTCCTGGCCAACATCATCGCGACCTACCACCTGTTCAAGTACATGAACGCGCGCGACAAGGTGCTCTGCGTGGCGCTGGGCGTTTGCGCCCAGGCCACCATCGGCGACCACCTGGCCTTCACCGCCAACTTCCAGCCCACGCTGATCCTGCCGATCCTGCTCGGCAAGCTGTTTGGCGGCCTGTTCGCCGTCTTCATCGCGATCAAGATCTCGGTTCCAGCCGCGGAGCGTTTTGCCCTGCAGGAGCCGCAGCCCGACGAGCCGCAAGGCGCGTTGCCGGCTGCCTGATCCTCCACCCGCAAAAGGCCCCGTGCTGGTGAGAGCGGCCGGGGCGTTCCTACTATCCAAGAGGTATACATGCGCAAGATATTCCTGGCCTGCCCCTACAGCCATTCCGACGCGGCGGTCGTCGAGCAACGATTCGCGGCCTGCAATCAGGTAGCGGCTGACATCGTCCAGTCAGGCCATGCGGTCTACAGCCAGGTGTCCATGTCCCACCCGATCAATCGCTGCCTGCCGGAGCTGGACCGGGCGGCCATCGGCAAGATGTGGGGGCCGGTCGATGCCTTCTTCATGGAGGCGCTGGAGGAATTGGTGGTGCTGGACCTGGAGGGCTGGGACCAGAGCGCCGGGATTCGCCGCGAGATCGAGTTCTTCGAAGGGCGCGGGCTCAAGGTCAGCCTGTGGAGCGAGGTTAAGCACGAGTTCCATTGAGGCTCGCGCGATAAAAAAGCCGGAGCTGCTGGGCAGCTCCGGCTTTTTTCTTTTCGGTTCCGCTGAATCAGTTCGGGGTATAGATCTGGTCGAACACGCCACCGTCGGCGAAGTGAGTCTTCTGCACGGTGCGCCAGTCGCCGAAAGTCTTCACCACGGAGAAGAAGTCGACCTTCGGGAAGCGGTCGGAGAACTTGGCCAGCACTTCCGGATTGCGCGGGCGCAGGTAGTTGTTCGCGGCGATGGTCTGGCCTTCGTCGGACCACAGGTACTTCAGGTAGGCCTCGGCCTCGGCGCGGGTACCTTTCTTGTCGACGACCTTGTCGACCACCGCCACCGGCGGCTCGGCTTCGGCGGAGACGCTCGGGTAGACCACTTCGAAGCCGCCACGACCGAACTCGCGGGCGATCATCTCGGCCTCGTTCTCGAAGGTCACCAGCACGTCGCCGATCTGGTTCTGCATGAAGGTGGTGGTCGCCGCGCGGCCACCGGTGTCCAGCACCGGGACGTTCTTGAACAGCTGGGCGACGAATTCCTTGGCCTTGGCTTCATCGGCGCCGTGCTTCTGCGCGTAGCCCCAGGCGGAGAGGTAGGTATAGCGGCCGTTGCCGGAGGTCTTCGGGTTCGGCACCACGACCTGCACGCCCGGTTTCACCAGGTCGTTCCAGTCCTTCAGGCCCTTGGGGTTGCCCTTGCGCACGATAAACACGGTGGCAGAGGTGAACGGCGCGCTGTTGTTCGGCAGGCGGGTGGCCCAGTCCTTCGGTACCAGGCCGCCATTGTCGGCCAGGGCGTCGATGTCGGTGGCCTGGTTCATGGTGATGACGTCGGCCGGCAGGCCGTCGATCACCGCGCGGGCCTGTTTGCTGGAGCCGCCGTGGGACATCTGGATGGTGATCTTCTCGCCTTTCTCGGCCTGCCAGTGTTTCTGGAAGGCGGCGTTGTAGTCCTTGTAGAAGTCGCGCATCACGTCGTAGGAGACGTTGAGCAGGGGCTGGGCGGCCTGGGCGGCGGAGGCCAGGGCGAGGCCGGCGGCCAGCAGCGAGGCGCTGAACAGACGTTTCACGAGCAGTTCCTTTTGGCAGTGTTGTTGGGTGTCGATTATGCCGACAGGTTATATGCCACTTAAATACTTAAAGGCTATTTGCTTATGCGGGGATCGGGGCTCGCAATCCCCTCGCGAACTTCTCCCGCACGCGGCTTTCGATCCTGTCGCCGGGTTCCATGCGCCTGCGAAATGGCGATTGCCCGGCAGCCTAGCAGGCTTGCCGGGCAATGACTGCCCTTGCGGCCTCAGTCCAGCCCGCTGACCTCCAGCTCCTTGGGATATTCGACGCTGAACTTGAGGGTCGTGCTGCGTTTCTCGCCCGGTTTCAGCTGCCAGTCCCACAGCAACTTGCCGTCGTCCTCGCGGGCGGCCGCCGAGCCTTCGGGCTCCAGCAGCGCCACCTTGATCTGCTCGTTGCGCGAGACCGGCAGCTGATCCTTGAACTGCAGGCGCTGCTCGGTCTTGTGGTTGTTCTGCGCGTCGATGCGGAACTCGTAGGTGACGCGCTTGCGGCCGCCGGTGAGGCCGGTGTAGTCGGTGTAGCGGTTGACCAGTTTGCGCTTGATCGACATGGCCTCGTCGCCGCCCAGGGCCAGCTCGAAGGTTTCGCCCGGCATCACCGCGCGTAGCTGGCCGCTGGCGACGAAGGTGTTGCCCAGGTAAGTATTGAGTGTGCCCGGCAGCAGCGGGTAGTCGCTGGCGTTGCGGGTGTCGGCCTGCAGGTAGGCGGCTTCGCGCAGCGACGGCGTGGCCAGGTAGCGGAAGGTCGCTGGCAGCTTGAACTGGGCGATGGCGACCTTCTGCGAGCTGCCGTCGCTGTTCAGCGTGGCGCGGCTCGGGATATGGAAGGACGCGCTGGTGGTGGCGCCGCTGACTTCGGCGACGGCGACGGGCATTTCCTCCAGCGAACCGGCCACGGCCATCTCGTCGGCGGCGAAGCGCTGGGCCTTCTTCGCCTCCAGCGCCATCATCGGCGCGGCTGGCGCCGGGGCGGGGCGGGCGGCCATCACCGTGCGCGGATCGAAGGTGTCGACGAACCACGGCGAGAGTGCCGGTACGCTGCTGCCCAGGTTGGGGCGGGCGGTGGACAGGGTGAGGTCGACGTCGGTCCAGTCCTCGCCGCTGCTCTGCCGGACTATGCCCTGGTAGGTCATCTCGATCTTGTCCTCGCCGTCGCGCAGGCGGGCGTCGTAGGCTGGACGCCAGGAGGCGTCGTAGAGCGTGTAGCTCAGTTGCAGGCGGACCTGCGCGGGCTTCTCCAGCGCTAGGCGAAGGATCGCGCGCTTGTAGTGGGTGCCGTCCCCGGCCAGGTGACTGCGCTGGCTTTCCAGCTCCTGCTTGCGCTGTTGCAGTTCCTCGCTCTGCTGGTCGAGCTTGCGCTGCTCGTCGAGGATGCGCCCGAGGCTGCCCTCGCTCATCTGCAGCAGGTTCTTCAGTTCATCAATGGTTGGCAGTGCCTGGTTCTTGCCCGGCTTGGTGCTGCTGGCCTGGATGTCGGCGAGGAACTGTTTCTGGTTTTCCAGCACGCTGCCGCGGTCGCTGATCTCGCGCTCCTGTCGCTCGAGGTCGCGCAACTGCGTGTCCAGCTGTTGCAGGCGATTGTCCTCGGAGGGCGGCGAGACCTGCGGCGCGCTGCTGACATCGAGCAGGGTCGCGGCGGCGCTGGCGCTGAGCGAGGCCTGCAGGCTGTTGTCGTCGATGCGCAGGGGCAGTTGCTCCAAGACGATCTCGTGTTGCCCAGCTGGCAGCTGCAGGGTGGCGGTGCGGGTGACGATGGCGCGGTCGGTGTAGACCGTGACCGCGCTGATGCGGCTGTCGGCCACCTGCGGCGCGGCTAGCAGCGAGGTGCTGGCCAGTGTGCCGGCCAGGGCGAGAATCAGTGGGTGGAGTCGAAAGGGCATGTGCTCACCTCGGGGCCTGGAAGGCAACCGGCACTGCGGAACGCCACCATGGCGTCCGTCCATGCCGCTTGTGACGAAGGGGGTGAGAAAAACGGGTTGAGAGCGGCTGAAGTCAGACGGCCATGGGCGACGAACGGTTATCCGCGGATCAGCTTTGAGCGTTGTCTGCCCGTGGGAACAGTGGGTTGCCGCAGCGCGAACAGAACGCCGCTTCGGCTTCGTGACTGGACTTGGCGCAGGCCGGGCAAGGCTTTGCCAGGCCCGGCGCGGGCTCCTGGCGCATGGCGTTGTGCAGTTCGGCGCTGAAGATGCCGGTGGGCACCGCGATGATCGAGTAGCCGGTGAGCATCACCAGGCTGGCGATGGCCTGGCCCAGCGGCGTCTTCGGGGTGATATCGCCGAAGCCCACGGTGGTCAGGGTGACGATGGCCCAATAGATACCTCGCGGAATACTGGTGAAGCCGTGCTCGG
>Ga0222423_1001491_pt1 | contig 10503 bp, 9 predicted proteins | sample 3A0metagenome_FD_182472 | JGI IMG/M metagenome (GOLD analysis project Ga0222423, IMG submission 182472) | Enriched microbial communities from leaf-cutter ant dump, University of Wisconsin, Madison, United States - 3A0 (version 2) | ecosystem: Environmental > Terrestrial > Nest > Insects nest >...
AGCCGGCCGCTGAGCTGGTCAGCAAGATCGTGGTTCGTGCCCGTGAGAAAGGTCTGATCCTGCTCTCCTGCGGTACCTACTACAACGTGATCCGCTTCCTGATGCCGGTCACCATCCCGGACGCGCAGCTGGACAAAGGCCTGGCCATCCTGGCCGAGTGCTTCGACGAACTGGCCTGAGCCTCATCGCTCTAGCCGTTCAGAAGAAAGGCCCGCGCAAGCGGGCCTTTCTTTTTGTGTGCCTCATTCTTGTGAGAATTGTCCTCCGAAGTTGATGGCGCGCATGGGAAGCCTGTGGGCTTTGGACTACGCTGCGCAGTATCCGTAGGCCGTTGGTCGGCGGCATCCGAAGGACCGGGCACTCGGCAGGGAAGGCTCTGGATCGGTTGTTTCCGCCCGCGACGGCATTCGTCCCGAACGAGGTGTGATCCATGAGCGTTTCTCCCGGCGTGCTGGTGGCTGCCAGCGATCCCTGGAGCCGCGAGCTGCTTGGCCAACTGGTGCTGAGCGTGCGTTGCGACGCAAACGTCGAATACTGCGAAGACGGCGATACGGCCATCGAGGCCTGTCGTCGGTATCCCTTCGCCCTGATCCTGGCCGAGCGCGAGCTGCCCGGCAGCGATGGCCTGGAGTTGCTGCGCCACGTGCGCATGCGCCGCCGCGGGCCGGTGGCCCAGCCGTTCATCCTGATCAGCGCCAAGGCCGATGCCGCCAGCGTGCGCGCCGCCGTGCCGCTGGCGCCCACGGCCTACCTGGTCAAACCCTTCAACGCCGAGAACCTGCGCGAACGCCTGCGCTCGCTGTTGCTGGCGCCGGGCGAGAGCGTCGTCTGCGAGCTGCCGACCCTGGAGGAGAGCCTGTCGCTGGAGCGTTTCCTGCAGACCGAGCGTGACGCCACCGAAGGCGCGCCGTTGATGGGCGAGGTCGGGGCGGCGGTGAACCGCTGCATGGAGGCCAGCGACATCAACCTGGAAATGCTCGAACAGGAGTTCGGCCATGATCCGCAGATCACCGCCTGCCTGATCTCCGCCGCCAACAGTGCCGCACGTCATGTCGGCATGCCTTGCCAGACACTGATGCAGGCGCTGTCGCGCCTGGGCGTGGCGCAGGCGTTGAACCTGATGCTGGCGGTAGCGCTGCAGCGCGCAGCCACCCTCGATGATCCACTGCTCAAGGAGCGTGCCGAGCGCTTCTGGGAATTGTCCCGGCACACCGCCGACGCCGCTTTCGCCCTGGCCGAGTCCCTCGCTGCCGATGCCGATCGCTGCTTCACCGCCGGCCTGCTGCATTGCCTGGGCGATCTGGCGCTGCTGCGCAGCCTGCAGGACTGGCACAGCGCCGGTGGCGAACTGGGCGAGGCGGATGTGGATAAGGCCCTGAAGGAACACGGCGCCAGCTTCGGCTCCGCCCTGCGCACCCGCTGGCGCCTGCCGCTGGAGCTGCGCAACCTGATTGCCGCGGCCTACGCCATCGAAAACGGTGTGTTCAGCCGCGAGGCGCTGATCGTCAACCTGGCTTCCAGCGCAGCGCGCTTGCCAGAGGATCAATTGCCTACGCTGAGCGAACACAAGGCGGCTCGGATGCTGCGGCTGACGCCGGCGCAGCTGGGCTTTCTAGGCAGAAGCTGAAACGAAAAAGGCCGCGTCGATTGACGCGGCCTTTGCTTCTGGCAACTAGCGCGATCAGCGCGAAGCCAGCAGTTCCCTGCCGCGCACGACGGCGGCGCGGACCTGGTTCGGCGCGGTGCCGCCGATGTGGTCGCGGGCGTTCACCGAACCTTCCAGGGTCAGCACGGCGAACACGTCGTCGTCGATCTGGTCGCTGAACTGGCGCAGCTCGTCCAGGCTCATCTCGGCCAGGTCCTTGCCGCTGTCCACGCCGTACTTCACGGCGTGCCCGACGATCTCGTGGCAATCACGGAACGGCAGGCCACGGCGCACCAGGTAGTCGGCGAGGTCGGTGGCGGTGGAGAAGCCGCGGCGGGCCGCCTCGCGCATGATCTCGCGCTTGGGCTTGATCGCCGGAACCATGTCGGCGAAGGCGCGCAGGCTATCGCGCAGGGTGTCGGCAGCGTCGAACAGCGGCTCCTTGTCTTCCTGGTTGTCCTTGTTGTACGCCAGCGGCTGGCCCTTCATCAGGGTCAGCAGGCCGGCGAGGTGGCCGAACACGCGGCCGGACTTGCCGCGAACCAGCTCGGGCACGTCGGGGTTTTTCTTCTGCGGCATGATCGAGGAGCCAGTGCAGAAGCGGTCGGGCAGGTCGATGAACTGGAACTGGGCGCTGGTCCAGAGCACCAGCTCTTCGGAGAAACGCGACAGGTGCATCATCGCCACGGCGGCGGCGGCGCAGAACTCGATGGCGAAGTCACGGTCGGACACGCCGTCCAGCGAGTTGCCGGAGATCGCTTCGAATCCCAGCAGTTCGCAGGTGATGGTCCGGTCGATCGGGTAGGTGGTGCCCGCCAGCGCGGCGCTGCCCAGGGGCATGCGGTTGGCGCGCTTGCGGCAATCCACCAGGCGCTCGTAGTCGCGGCTGAGCATTTCGAACCAGGCCAGCAGGTGGTGGCCGAAGGTCACCGGCTGGGCGGTCTGCAGGTGGGTGAAGCCGGGCATGATGGTGTCCGCTTCGGCTTCCGCCAGGCCCAGCAGGCCCTGCTGCAGGCGGGTGATCTCGGCGAGGATCAGGTCGATCTCGTCGCGCAGCCACAGGCGGATGTCGGTGGCCACCTGGTCGTTGCGCGAACGGCCGGTGTGCAGCTTCTTGCCGGTGACGCCGATGCGGTCGGTCAGGCGCGCCTCGATGTTCATGTGCACGTCTTCCAGGTCGACGCGCCAGTCGAAGGTGCCGGCCTCGATCTCGCTCTGGATCTGCTTCAGGCCATCGATGATGGTGTCGCGCTCGGCGTCGGTCAGCACGCCGACCTTGGCCAGCATGCTGGCGTGGGCCATGGAGCCCATGATGTCGTGGCGGTAGAGGCGCTTGTCGAAGTCGACGGAGGCGGTGAAGCGGGCGACAAAGGCATCGACGGGTTCGCTGAAGCGGCCGCCCCAGGACTGGTTGGTCTTCTCTACGCTCATGGATATCTCTCGCTGAAACGGGCAGGCGCGGCGCGCGGCCTGCATGAAGGGCAAAGTGCGACGATAATAGCAGGCTGAGTGGCAAAACCGGCGGCGCTTTGGCGGGTTGGGGCAGGGGAGTGGCGGCGTATCGTCGCGGGGCCTGCGGCCGATCCTTGCGCTGGCCGACAATTCCAGGCTTTTGGTCGCACGCGGCGCTTGCCGCCGTGCAGGCGCTTACGGAAACTGCGTCGATGCCCAGACTGACGAAGACCGGCGACAAGCCGGCGCCCAACGAAGACTTCTTCATCCCCGAACTCTGCCAGCCTGAAGCGCTGTTCAGCCTGGTACTGCTCGCCGAGCTGCTGGTGCTCGTGCTGGTGCTCGCCGAGCCGATGACGCCCAGCTTCAATTGGGTGCGGCTGGCCCTGTCCTCGCTGTTCGTGCAGTGGATCGTGCTGCTCTCGGCCGGCCTGCTGTGCCAGCTGCGCCCGCTGATGGCGCGCTGGCCGGCGTGGGTCTCCGGGGTACTCAGCTGCGCGCTGGTGGTCCTGCTGACCCTGGGCTGCACCGCAGTGGCCGATTACTTTTCCCTCGGCGGGCCCATGTCGCGCACCGGCGAGGTCAACCTCTACCTGCGCCATGCGTTGATTGCGCTCATCATGTCCACGCTGTTGCTACGCTACTTTTATCTGCAGAGCCAATGGCGACGGCAGGAACAGGCTGAGCTGCGCGCGCGGATCGAATCGCTGCAGGCTCGCATCCGACCGCACTTCCTGTTCAACAGCCTGAACAGTATCGCCAGTCTGATCGAGATCGATCCGGGCAAGGCCGAGCTGGCGGTGTTGAATCTTTCGGACCTTTTCCGCGCCAGCCTGGCCAAACCTGGAACATTAATTTCCTGGGGAGAGGAACTTGAGCTGGCCAGACGCTATCTTTCCATTGAGCAGTTCCGTCTTGGCGACCGGTTGCAGATGGACTGGCAGGTGAGCGGCGTGCCCGATGGCGTGCCGATTCCCCAGCTGACGCTGCAGCCATTGCTCGAGAATTCTTTGATTTATGGCATCCAGCCGCGCATCGAAGGCGGACTGGTGAAAGTTGAGGCGGACTACCGTGACGGTGTGTTCCAGCTCTGCGTGAGCAACCCGTACGACGAGTCGACCGAGACGCTGCCCACGAAGGGGACCAAGCAGGCCCTGCAAAATATTGCAGCGCGACTTGCGGCACTTTTCGGGCCAAAAGCTAGTCTCAGCGTCGAGCGCCGTGACGGACGGCACTTCACCTGTCTACGCTATCCATGTGCGCGTCTCATGCAGGAAGCCTGAGCTTATGAATGTCCTGATCGTCGATGACGAACCCCTGGCGCGAGAGCGCCTGGCCCGGCTGGTGGGGCAACTGGACGGCTATCGCGTCCTCGAGCCATCCGCCAGCAACGGCGAAGAAGCGCTGACGCTGATCGACAGCCTGAAGCCGGATATCGTCCTGCTGGATATCCGCATGCCCGGCCTGGACGGGCTTCAGGTGGCGGCCAAGCTGTGCGAGCGCGAAGCCCCGCCGGCGGTGATCTTCTGTACCGCCCATGATGAATTCGCCCTGGAGGCGTTCCAGGTCAGTGCGGTCGGCTACCTGGTCAAGCCGGTCCGCAGCGAGGACCTGGCCGACGCCCTGAAGAAAGCCTCGCGGCCCAACCGCGTGCAGTTGGCGGCGCTGACCAAACCCCCGGCGGCCGGCGGCCCCGGCCCGCGCAGCCACATCAGCGCGCGGACCCGCAAGGGCATCGAGCTGATTCCGCTGGAAGACGTGATCTTCTTCATCGCCGACCACAAGTACGTGACCCTGCGCCACGCTGGCGGCGAAGTGCTGCTGGACGAGCCATTGAAGGCGCTGGAGGACGAGTTCGGCGATCGCTTCGTGCGTATCCACCGCAACGCGCTGGTCTCCCGCGAGCGCATCGAGCGCCTGCAGCGAACGCCGCTGGGACACTTCCAGCTGTACCTGAAAGGGCTCAACGGCGATGCGCTGACCGTCAGCCGTCGCCATGTCGCCGGTGTCCGGCGACTCATGCACAACCTGTAGCGACACAGTGCCGCAGCGCTTGAAGCCCGGGGGGCGGCCCCCGGGCTTTTCGTTTGCGTGAGCTGTTATCATGCGGGCACTTTCTTGCACGCTTCCTTTGCCTGGAAATGCCCATGTCTCGCGAAATCCGTATCGCCACGCGCCAGAGCGCCCTGGCACTCTGGCAGGCCGAATACGTCAAGGCCCGCCTGGAGCAGGCCCACCCCGGCCTGACCGTGACCCTCCTGCCGATGACCAGCCGCGGCGACAAGCTGCTGGACGCGCCGCTGGCGAAAATCGGCGGCAAGGGACTGTTCGTCAAGGAGCTGGAAACCGCCCTGCTGGAGAACGAAGCGGACATCGCCGTGCACTCCATGAAGGATGTGCCGATGGACTTCCCCGAAGGCCTGGGCCTGTACTGCATCTGCGAGCGTGAAGACCCGCGCGACGCGTTCGTCTCCAACACCTACGCAAGCCTCGACGAGCTGCCCGCCGGCAGCGTGGTCGGCACCTCCAGCCTGCGCCGCCAGGCCCAACTGCTGGCCAGTCGACCGGACCTGCAGATCCGCTTCCTGCGCGGCAACGTCAACACCCGCCTGGCCAAGCTCGATGCCGGCGAATACGACGCGATCATCCTCGCCGCCGCCGGGCTGATCCGCCTTGGCTTCGAGGATCGCATCCGCTCCTCCATCAGTGTCGAAGCCAGCCTGCCGGCCGGTGGTCAGGGCGCGGTGGGGATCGAGTGCCGTACCGCCGACGCCGAAATCCACGCGCTGCTGCAGCCGCTGCACCACCGTGAGACCGCCCTGCGCGTCACCGCCGAACGCGCGCTGAACAAGCGCCTCAATGGCGGCTGCCAGGTGCCCATCGCCTGCTACGCCATCCTCGAAGGCGACCAGCTGTGGCTGCGCGGCCTGGTCGGCCAGCCAGACGGGACCCAGCTGCTACGCGCCGAAGCCCGTGCACCGTTCGCCGAAGCCGAAAGCCTCGGCGTGCAGGTCGCGGAAGACCTGCTGGACCAGGGGGCCCAGGCGATCCTCGCCGCGGTCTACGGCGAGGCTGGCCACCCGTGAGCCGCTGGCGGCTGCTGCTGACCCGTCCCGAAGAGGATTGCGCGGCGCTCGCCGCCACCCTCGCCGAGCACGGCATCCACGGCGACTGCCTGCCCTTGCTGGCGATCACGCCCCGTGAAGAGTCGCCCGCCGAACGCAGCCTGATCCTTGACCTGGACCGCTACTGCGCGGTTATCGTGGTCAGCAAGCCAGCAGCGCGCCTGGGGCTGGAGCGGCTCGACCGCTACTGGCCGCAACCGCCGCTGACGCAGCGCTGGTTCACCGTCGGCGCGGCCACGGCGGCTATCCTCGACGACTACGGTCTTGATGTGGTGTATCCGCAGGACGGTGACGACAGCGAAGCCCTGTTGGCTCTGCCAGAGTTCGAGCAGGCCCTTCGGGTGCATGATCCGAAGGTGTTGATCATGCGCGGCGAGAGTGGCCGAGAATTCCTCGCGGAGCGCCTGCGCGGCCAAGGCGTGGCGGTGGACTATCTGGAACTCTACCGGCGCGAAATGCCTGATTACGCCCAAGGCGAGTTGCTACGGCGAATCCAGGGGGAGCGTTTGAACGCCATCGCGGTCAGTAGTGGGCAGGGGCTCGAGCATCTGCGGCTGCTGGCAGCGAAGGATTGGCCGCAAGTGAGCGCCATGCCGTTGTTCGTGCCGAGCCCGCGGGTGGCAGAGCAGGCGCGGGAGATGGGCGCGCTGCAAGTGATCGATTGCCGGGGCGCCAGCCCAGCGGCATTAATGGAAGCGTTGAGAAGCGCCGACTAGAACAATTTCCGAGCGAAGGATGGATCTGTGAGCGAAGCCGTCACTCCCCAAGAGACTTCACCAACATCGTCCAGTCCGGCCGCCGCGCCGGCCCCGCGCAAGGGCGGCACGGGCATCGCCCTGCTGGCTCTGCTGGTCGGCGCTGCCGGCCTCGCCGCAGGCGGCTGGGGCGTCTGGCAGGTCCAGCAGCTCAAGGGCGCCGAGCAGCAGCGCGCTGCGCAACTGGAAGATGCCCGCTCCCAGGCGCAGGGCGTACAGAATGCCAACGCGGCGCTGAACAAGCGCCTGGACAGCCTGCCCAACGCTGACGAACTCGAAGCCCGCCGCCGCCTGGTGGTGGAGCTGCAGGGCGACCAGCAGCAACTGGCCAAGCAGCTCAGACAGGTGCTGGGGCAGGGCCGCCAGCAGTGGCGCCTGGCCGAGTCCGAGCATCTGCTGCGCCTGGCCGCACTGCGTCTGTCGGCGCTGCAGGACATCGACAGCGCCACCGAGCTGGTCCAGGGCGCCGACGACATTCTTCGGGTGAATAACGATCCGGGCGCTTTCGCTGCCCGTGCGCAACTGGCCAAGAGCCTGGAGGCGTTGCGTGCGCTGCCGCGTCCGGACCGCACCGGGCTGTTCCTGCAACTGGGCGCGCTGCGGGACCAGGCGGCCCAATTGCAGCCGCTGAACCCGGCGTTCAAGCCCTCCGAGGGCGGCACCGGCCCGAGCACCGCCTGGGGTGATGGCAGCAGCACCTGGGACCAATGGTGGGAGCGCATTTCGCGCTATGTGCGCATCGATTTCAACGCCGGGCAGGATATCCGTCCGCTGCTTTCCGGCCAGCAGCTGGACCGTGTCCGCCTTGCCCTGAGCCTCGCCCTGGAACAGGCGCAGTGGGCCGCACTGAACGGCAAGCAGGATGTCTACGAGCAAGCGCTGAAGCAGGCCAAGCAGATCGTCGCTGACTTCTTCAACGCCGACCTTGCCGACAGCCGCGCCCTGGTCACGCGCCTGGATGAGCTCAGCGGCCAGGTCGTCACCGTGCAGACGCCGGACCTCGGCCCGGCCCTGAGTTCGTTGCAGGCCTACCTGTCGCGCCGCGAGAGCGCGGTGCAGCAGCAGGAGGCGGTAGCACCGGACGCGGGGAGCCAGCCATGAGTCGCGTCTATGTCCTGATCCTCGCCGTGGTCCTGGGGGCCACCCTGATCGGGCTGGCCATCGCCGAGCAGTCGGGCTACGTGCTGATCGCCTACAAGAGCTTCCGCTACGAATCCAGCCTGTGGACCTTCCTCGCGCTGCTGGTGGTGCTCTGGGTGATCTACCTCGCCGTGCGCCTGGTGCTGCGGCTGCTGGGTGTGTCCGGGCGCGTGGTGAATCCCTGGTCGCGCTTCAATCGCCGTCGGCGTTCGCAGCTCGCCGAGGAGCACGGTCAGCGCGATCTCGCCGAAGGTCACTGGGCGCAGGCGCTGCGTCACCTGCGTCGTGCCGCCGAGCTGAGCGAGCGCCCGCTGCCGCATTACCTGGGCGCCGCCCGCGCGGCAAACGAGCTGGGCAAGGCCGAAGAATGCGACGAGTTGCTGGACCGCGCCCAGGAGCGTGAGCCCGGCGCCGAACTTGCGGTAGGTCTGACCCGTTCCCAGCTGCTGATCAACCGTGGCGACTTCACCCGCGCCCGTGTGGTGCTGGACAAGCTGCACCAGGATCATCCGCGTCATCCGACCGTCCTGCGCCTGCTTCAGCAGCTCTACGTCAGCCTCCACGACTGGCAGGCGCTGTGCGTGCTGCTGCCCGAGCTGCGCAAGGAGCGCGTGCTGCAGAACGCCGAACTGGCCGATCTGGAGCGCCGCACCTGGATGGCCGCGCTGGGCGAGGCCGGCGAGCAGGGCATCGGCCAGGGCGAAAGCAGCCTGCAGCCGCTGACCCAGCGCTGGCAGAACGTGCCCTCCAATCTTCGCGCGCAGCCACCGCTGGTGGCTGCCTACGCCGAACAGCTGCTGCGCCTGGGCGCGCCGGAAGAGGCTGAGGACGTGCTGCGCAAGGCGCTCAAGGACGGCTACGACAGCCGCCTGGTGCGCCTCTATGGCCGCGCCCGTGGCCGCGATGGTGCGCACCAGCTGAAGACCGCAGAAGGCTGGCTGAAGCAGCATGGCGATGATCCTGAACTGCTGCTGACCCTCGGCCGCCTGTGCCTGCAGAACAAGCTGTGGGGCAAGGCGCGCGAGTACCTGGAAGCCAGCCTGGCCCGCCAGCGCAGCGCTGAAACCTGCGCCGAGCTGGCGCGGCTGCTGGCGCAGCTGGGTGAAGTGGAGCGCAGCAACCAGCTGTTCCAGGAAGGCCTGGGTCTGCTGGCTCCGCCGGTTTCACTGCCGGTGGCAGTGCGCGTCTGACTCTGTCGATGCCAATGAAAACGGCGCCCTGGGGCGCCGTTTTCATTTTCAGGGTTTGCCGTAGCGGATGCGGTAGATCGCGCCGTTCTGGTCATCGCTGACCAGCAGCGAGCCGTCCGGAGCCACCAGCACGTCTGCCGGCCTTCCGCTGACCCCGCCATCCTTGTCGAGCCAGCCTTCGGCGAACACGCTCTGGCGCTTCAGCGTGCCGTCCTCGTTGAGCTCGATCCGCGCCACGCGATAGCCGATCTTCTGCGTGCGGTTCCACGAGCCGTGTTCGGCGATGAACAGGTTGTTGCGGTATTCGGCGGGAAACTGCTCGCCAGTGTAGAAGCGCAGCCCCAGAGCGGCTACATGCGGCCCCAGCTTGGCTACTGGTGGGGTGAACGAGGAGCAGGGCTTCTTGCCTTCCTCGGGGTCGGCAATGTCGCCCTGGTGACAGTCGGGGTAGCCGAAGTCTTCGCCCACCTTGCTGACCTTGTTCAGCTCGTCATCGGGCTTGTCGTCGCCGAGCAGGTCGCGTCCATTGTCGGTGAACCACAGTTGCCTGGTCTGCGGATGCCAGGTGAAGCCGACGGTGTTGCGGATGCCGTAGGCGACCACTTCCCGCGCGCTGCCATCGGCGTTCATGCGCTGCAGGTTGGCGTACTGCTCGCGGTCCGGACGGCAGATGTTGCAGGGCGCGCCGACCGGCACATAGAGCTTGTCGTCCGGGCCGAAGGCGATGAATTTCCAGCCATGGGCGGTCTCCTTCGGAAACTGTGCCGGGAGCTCCTCGGTCTTGGGCGGAGCATCGAGGTGCGCCTCGATGTCGCGCAGCACGACAATGCGGTTGATCGAGGAGACGTACAGGTCGCCCTTGTGGAAGGCCACGCCCACGGGCATCTGCAGGCCATCGGCGAGCACCTTCACCCGGCCATCGGGCTTCACCGCGTAGATCCTGTCGGAGGAACGACTGCCCACGAACAGCGTGCCCTTGTCGCCCCAGGCCATGGCGCGGGCACCCGGTACCTGGTCGGTGAGCAAGCTGATTTGGAAGCCTTCAGGCAAGCGGATGTGGCTGAGGTCTGTTGCGGCGATGGCTGGAACCGCTGTCAGGGAAAGCAGCGAGCAAAGCAGGAAATGACGACGCATGGCAGGAATTCCCGGATGAGTGCCACGGCCAGTCTAGACACTCGCCTTGAACTGATCGCCGT
>Ga0222423_1001492_pt1 | contig 10499 bp, 8 predicted proteins | sample 3A0metagenome_FD_182472 | JGI IMG/M metagenome (GOLD analysis project Ga0222423, IMG submission 182472) | Enriched microbial communities from leaf-cutter ant dump, University of Wisconsin, Madison, United States - 3A0 (version 2) | ecosystem: Environmental > Terrestrial > Nest > Insects nest >...
CCAGTTCAGCGCCGACGACATCCATACCTACCTCGCGCCGTTGCAGGCCAGCGAGGACACGGCCGGCGGGCTGACCCTGTGGGCGCCCAATCCGTACACGCTCGAAACCATCCGCGAGCGCTTCCTTGAGCCGATCACGCAGACGCTGGAACATTACGCCGGCGCGCCGGTGGCGGTGGACATCCGCCTCGGCACGCGCGCCGCGCCGCCGGCCCGGCCGGGCGAGCGTTCGCGCGGCGGCGAGCGCGTCAATGATTCCAACATCGACCCCAACTACACCTTCGAGAACTTCGTCGAGGGCAAGTCCAACCAGCTCGGCAAGGCCGCGGCGATGCAAGTCGCGCAGAATCCGGGCCGCGCCTACAACCCGCTGCTGCTGTATGGCGGCACCGGCCTGGGCAAGACGCACCTCATGCACGCGGCGGGCAACCTCATGCGCGCCAACAAGCCCGACGTGAAGATCCTTTACCTGCGTTCGGAGCAGTTCGTCAGCGGCATGGTGCGCGCGCTGCAGCAGAAGAACATGGACGAGTTCAAGCGCCGCTTCCGCACGGTCGACGCGCTGCTCATCGACGACATCCAGTTCTTTGCCGGCAAGGACACCACGCAGGAAGAGTTTTTCCACACCTTCAATGCGCTGTTCGACAGCAAGCAGCAGATCATCCTGACCTGCGACCGTTATCCGAAGGAAGTCGACAAGCTCGAACCGCGGCTGAAATCGCGCCTGGGCTGGGGCCTGTCCGTCGCGATCGAACCGCCGGACTTCGAAACCCGCGCCGCGATCATCCTGTCCAAGGCGCAGGCCAAGGGCGTGGAACTGCCCGAGGACGTCGCCGTGCTCATCGCCAAGCGCATGCGCTCGAACGTGCGCGACCTCGAAGGCGCGCTCAACACGCTGGTCGCCCGCGCGCACTTCGTCGGCAGGCCGATCACGCAGGAATTCGCGCAGGAAACATTGCGCGACCTGCTCACCGTACACGCGCAGGCGATCACGATCCCCAACATCCAGAAGGTCGTGGCAGACTACTACCAGATGCGCGTCGCCGACCTGCTGTCCAAGCGTCGCAGCCGCTCCATTGCACGTCCGCGGCAGATGGCGATGACCCTGGCCAAGGAGCTGACCGAACACAGCTTGCCGGAAATCGGAGATGCCTTCGGCGGACGTGACCACACCACGGTATTGCACGCCTGCCGCACCATCCGCGAATTGCGCGAAACCGATGGAAAACTGCGCCAGGACTGGGAAAAACTCGTACGGCTGTTGACCGAATAGGACAATCTGTTCGGATCAGGGGAGCAAGCTGTGGACAAAATCGCGGCAAGGATTTATCCACAGAACGCACACAGCGTAGCCGCCGTTTGGCGCACGCTGAAAAAGCTCTGTAACTTGTTGAAATAAAAAAGAAAAGAAGGGCGTTTCAAGTAGTCCACAAGCCCTACCACAACCAAAAGCTCCACAAAAAAAAAGACAAAGACAGGAACGGCCAACATGCGCTTCAGCATCCAGAGAGAAACGTTTCTCAAGCGTCTGCAACATGTGGTTGGCGTTGTCGAACGCCGGCAAACGCTGCCCGTGCTTGCCAACCTGCTCATCGTCGTCGATGGCGAAGGCGTGAGCCTGACCGGCACCGACCTGGAAGTGGAAATGTCGGCGCGCACCGAAGCGGACGATCTTGTCGCGGGAGAAACCACGGTTCCCGCGCGCAAGTTGTTCGACATCTGCCGCGCATTGCCGGATGGCTGCCGCATCAAACTGGAGCGCAGCGGCGAACGCGTGGTGCTGACCGCCGGCCGCAGTCGTTTCACGCTGGCGACCTTGCCTGCAACCGAGTTTCCGACCATCGATTCGATTGAATTGGTCGAACGCGTGGCGCTGCCTGAAGCCGCACTCAAGGAACTGATGGACCGCACCGCGTTCGCGATGGCGCATCAGGATGTCCGTTATTACCTCAACGGCATGCTGCTCGACCTGCGCGAAAACAGCCTGCGCTGTGTCGCCACTGACGGCCACCGTCTGGCACTGGCAGAAGCCAGGCTCGACGCCAAGGTCGCCGCGCCGCGTCAGGTCATCGTGCCGCGCAAGGGTGTCAACGAACTGCTCGGCCTGTTTGAGGGCGGGGACACAGCGATCGAGCTCGAATTTGCGCGCAACCACCTGCGCGTGCGCCGCGAGGGCGTGACCTTCACGTCCAAGCTCATCGATGGCCGCTTCCCGGATTACGAAGCGGTCATTCCGATCGGCGCGGACAAGGAAGTGCGCGTGCAGCGCGACGACATGCGCGCGGCGCTGCAGCGTGCGGCGATCCTGTCCAACGAAAAGTATCGCGGCGTCAAACTCGAAGTGTCGCCGAACAAGATGCGCATCATCGCGCACAACCCCGAGCAGGAAGAGGCGATCGAGGAAATCGAGGCGCGCACCGGCGCGAGCGACCTCAACGTCGGCTTCAACGTGAATTACCTGCTCGATGCGCTGGGGGCGATCCAGTCCGACGAAGTGCTGCTGTGCCTGCGCGACGGCCAGTCGAGCTGCCTGCTGCGCAAGCCGGATTCGGACGACACGCGCCACGTGGTCATGCCGCTGCGCCTCTGACGGCGCAGTTCGTCCGCGCAGGCGCACGTGGAACTCGCATCGCTGCGCATTGCAGGCCTGCGCCTGTTTGAACGGCTCGACATCGCGTTCGAGCCGGGCTGGAATCTCCTCGTCGGCGCCAACGGCGCCGGCAAGACCACGATCCTCGAAGCGGCCTATTTGCTGTCGCACGGCCGTTCCTTCCGGGCCGGCAGTCGCGACGTGCTGGTGCGCGAGGGATCGGCCGGTTTTTCAATCTACGGTGAATTCGTCGCCGCGGACATTCGTCGCGGACTGGGCATTGGACGCCAGAATGGGCGCGTCGAGGCGCGCGTGGACGGGCAGGCGACGACGCTCGGCGATCTCATGCGATACGCGGCCGTTTCCTGTTTCGAGCCGGGATCGCACGACCTGCTCAGCGGGGCGTCCGAAGGTCGGCGCCGTTTCCTGGATTGGGGCGTGTTCCACGTGGAACATGACTTTCTCGGCACATGGATGCGCTATCAGCGTGCCCAGCGGCAACGCAACGCATTGCTGCGGCGTGGGGCATCCGATTCGGAACTCGAGCCTTGGGCCCACGAGCTTGCCCGGTCCGGCGAGCCGCTGTCTGCCATGCGTCAGCGCTATTTCGCTGCGCTGGCTAGCGCCGCCGAACCGCTTCTGGCGGAATTGCTGCCCGAACTCGGTTCGCCTCGCCTTGAATTCAGTGCCGGACACGATACGGGCCAGTCTCTGTTCGAAGAATTGCTTGCACGGCAGGCCCGCGACCGCGAACGCGGCCATGGCACGCGCGGCCCGCATCGTGCGGATTGGTCACTGGCGTTCGAGCGCGCGCCACGGCGCGAGCACCTGTCGCGGGGGCAGGAGAAGTTGAGCGCCTTCGCGATGGTCATGGCGCAGGCGGTGCGCTACGCCGCCAGCCATGGCGACATGCCGGTGTTGTGCCTGGATGATCTCGCCTCGGAGGTCGATGTCGAGCATCTGGGCCGCGTTCTGGCGATGGTCGAGCGCAGTGGCGCGCAGGTGCTCGCGACCGCGACCGAGCGCGTGGCCGCTTTTGACCGTTTGCGGCGTCCGCCGGCGATGTTCCACGTGGAACAAGGCCAGGCGCGCCGACTGCTATAATCGCCGGATTGCCTTGCGCGCCGCGCGCAAGCGCGCGGAGGTGCCATGAGCGATCAATACGATTCCAGCAAAATCAAGGTCTTGAAGGGCCTGGAAGCGGTGCGCAAGCGCCCGGGCATGTACATCGGCGATACCGATGATGGCACCGGCCTGCACCACATGGTGTTCGAAGTCGTCGACAACTCGATCGACGAAGCGCTCGCCGGTTACTGCGACCATGTCGTCGTCACCATCCATACCGACGGCTCGGTCAGCGTGGCCGACAACGGCCGCGGCATTCCGGTCGGCATCCAGCCGGAAGAGGGCCGCTCCGCGGCCGAAGTGGTCATGACCGTGCTGCATGCGGGTGGCAAGTTCGACGACAACAGCTACAAGGTCTCCGGCGGCCTGCACGGCGTGGGCGTGTCCGTCGTCAACGCGCTGTCGGACCATCTGTGGCTCACGATCTGCCGCGATGGCAGCGAGCACCAGCAGGAATACGCCAATGGTGAACCGCTGTATCCGCTCAAGGTGGTCGGTCCGTCGAGCAAGCGCGGCACCACGGTGCGCTTCCATCCGAGCCTGGCGACGTTCTCCAACATCGAGTTCCACTACGACGTCCTTGCCAAGCGCCTGCGCGAACTGTCGTTCCTCAATTCGGGCGTCAAGATCGAGCTGTTCGACGAGCGCACCGACAAGCGCGACGTGTTCGAGTACGAGGGGGGCATCCGCTCCTTCGTCGAGCATCTGGCCCAGCTCAAGACGCCGCTGCATGCGCAGGTCATCAGCATCACCGCGCAGCACGAAGGCACGACGGTTGATCTGGCCATGCAGTGGACCGATGCCTATCAGGAAACGGTGTTCTGTTTCACCAACAACATCCCGCAGCGCGATGGCGGCACGCATCTGGCCGGTTTCCGCAGCGCGCTGACGCGCACGCTGTCGAACTACATCGAATCCGCCGGCATCCAGAAGACGGCGAAGGTCGGCCTGTCCGGCGACGACATGCGCGAAGGCCTGATCGCGGTACTGTCGGTGAAGGTGCCTGACCCGAAGTTCTCCTCGCAGACCAAGGACAAGCTCGTTTCGAGCGAGGTCAAGGGTATCGTCGAGTCGATCGTCAACCAGAAGCTCGAAGAATTCCTGCTCGAACACCCGGCCGAGGCGCGCACGATTTCCGCCAAGGTCGTTGACGCCGCGCGGGCGCGCGAGGCCGCGCGCAAGGCGCGCGAGATGACGCGGCGCAAGGGCGCGCTCGACATCGCCGGCCTGCCGGGCAAGCTCGCCGACTGCCAGGAACGCGATCCGGCACTGTCGGAACTGTTCATCGTCGAGGGCGATTCGGCCGGCGGCTCGGCCAAGCAGGGCAGGAACCGCAAGAACCAGGCGATCCTGCCGCTCAAGGGCAAGATCCTCAACGTCGAGCGCGCGCGCTTCGACCGCATGCTGTCCAGCGCCGAGGTCGGCACGCTGATCACCGCGCTTGGCACCGGCATCGGCAAGGACGAGTTCAACGTCGACAAGCTGCGCTACCACCGCATCATCATCATGACCGACGCGGACGTGGACGGCTCGCACATCCGCACGCTGCTGCTCACGTTCTTCTATCGGCAGATGCCGGCGCTGATCGAGCGCGGCCACGTCTACATCGGCCTGCCGCCGCTGTACAAGCTCAAGCAGGGCAAGCAGGAGCTGTACCTGAAGGACGACGTCGCGCTCAACGAATACCTGATCTCCAACGCCGTCGACGGCGCCGAGCTCGTTTATGCGCCCGACGCGCCGCCGGTCAACGGCGCTGGCCTCGAAGCGCTCATGACGGCCTGGCGCGTCGCACTCGACCAGATCGAACGCCTGAGCTTCCGCTTCGACGAAGGCCTGCTGCGCGCGCTGCTCGATGCGCCGCAGGACGTGTCGACATGGAGCGATCCGGCCGCGCTCGATGCGTGGACGGCGCGCATTTCCGCCTCGCTGGCATCCTCGGGCCTGGGCAAACCGCGTTACGCCTTGCGCATCCAGCCGGCCACGGCCGAGCATGGCGCCGCGCTCGTCGTCGACCGCGACCAGCACGGCCTGCGCCACACGCAGGTGCTGCCGGCAAGCCTGTTCGCGTCGGCGGAGTTCAAGCCGATCCGCGAAGCCGCCGCGCAGACGGCGACGCTGATCCAGCCTGACGCGCTCGTGCGTCGCGGCGGCAGGAGCCGTGGCGTCCTCCACTTCGGCCAGGTCTTCGACTGGCTCATGGACGAGGCCAAGCGCGGCCGTACCATCCAGCGCTTCAAGGGCCTGGGCGAAATGAACCCGGAGCAGCTGTGGGAAACCACCGTCAACCCGGACACGCGCCGTTTGCTGCAGGTCAGCATCGAAGACGCGGTCGCCGCCGACCAGATCTTCTCGACGCTGATGGGCGACGTCGTCGAGCCGCGCCGCGAGTTCATCGAGCAGAACGCGTTGCGCGTGGCCAATCTGGACGTCTAGACGTCCAGGCTTCTTTGCTGCCGGATGCTGCATTGCAGCAGCATCAGCCTGCCGCTGCGCGCTTGTGCCTGTCGCAGCCGGGGCGTTACGCTCGACACGCAAACGCTTATCATCAACGACAGTTTTCGTAGAAACGGGGTTATGGCATGAAACGGTTGAACGGGATTGTGGTGGCGCTGTGCGCCGCGGGCTTTGCCTTCTCGGCAGGCGCCTTCGCGAAGGACGCGAAGAAGGACGAAAACAAATATCCCCACACTTCGCGCCACGAACCGAAGGCGACGATGTCGTCGAGCGAGCAGACCGCGTTGAACAAGGCAGCCGACCTGCTCAACGACGGCAAGGACAGCGAAGCGCAGACCTACGCCGAAAAGGTGATTTCCAACGGCAAGGCCAGCCCTTACGCGCAGGCCTTCGCGCATGAGCTTCTCGGCGGCATCTACTGGAACGCCGACAAGACCGATCCGGCCATCGACGAGTACAAGAAGGCGCTCGCCGCCGACGCGCTGCCGAACAACTCGCAGTTCGACCTCATGTACCGCCTCGCCCAGACCCAGCTGCAAAGCGAGAAGTACCAGGATGCGCTGGCAACGCTCGCCGACTGGGAAAAGCAAACCGGCGCGCAGACCGCCGACGAACTCGCCCTCAAGGCCAACGCCTATTACCGCGTCGATCAGTTCCAGCAGGCGATCGACACGATGAAGCAGGCGATGGCCATGAGCGACAAGCCCAATGACAGCTGGTCGCAGATCCTCATGGGCAGCTACTTCGAGCTCAACCAGTACGACGAAGCCGCCAAGATCGTGCAGGCGCAGCTGCAGAAGAACCCGTCCGACAAGAAGATGGTCAACCAGCTCGCGCAGATCTACATCCAGGGCGACAAGCCCGACCAGGCGCTGGCCGTCCTGACCAAGGCCAAGAACGACGGCCTCATCACCAGCAGCGACGACTACGTGCAGCTGGCCAAGCTGTACTCCATGGCAGACAAGCCCAAGGATGGCGCAGCCACGCTCAAGGAAGGCTTCGACAAGAACATCGTCGAGGGCAACTACGACAACTACAAGCTGCTCGGCGACCTGTGCATGAATGGCGAAGACGACGCCTGCGCGATCGACGGCTACACCAAGGCTTCGCCACTGGCGAAGGATGGCAACGTCGATTACCAGCTCGGCTACCTGCAGTTCTACGCCGGCAATTCCAAGGTCGCGATCGAAGCGCTCGGTCGCGCGATTGGCAAGGGCGGCCTGCGTCAGGAGGGCGAGGCCTACCTGCTGCGCGGCGACGCCGAAAACGAACTCGGCCAGACCGCCGCGGCCACCGCCGACTGGCAAAAGGCCGCAGGCTTCCCGAGCGCCAAGACGATGGCCGACCAACGTCTCAAGGCGGTCAAGAGCGGCGTCAAGCTGCACGCCGGGAAGAAGAAATGACCCCGTCGCGCGACGTGGTGCGTTGAACGCGTCGCGCGAAGGAGAAGACAAACCCGCGAGCGCAGGTTTGTCACGTTTTCGCGCAAAAAAGGTCGCCCCGACCGCTTGTCGGACCGGTATGGGGTGTTGTACCGTGTCGGACTCGCTTTTTTTCGCCAACGCGTCACGGCGATCGAAGCCGGGCGCCGCGGGGCGGCCGCACAGACTCAATCTCGTTGGTCAATACTGATGGCAGATACTTACCAATCTGGCGGCAACCGCTTCAGCTGGCAACGCGTCACCGCGTTCACGTGCGCCTTTGCGCTGCACGCGTTCGCGTTCGCGATGATGATGGCGCCGGTCGCGCCGCCGCCGCCGAAAGACAAGGCGGTAGACAAGAAGGTGATGGTCGAGTTCATCGAACCGCCACCACCGCCGCCGCCGCCGCCGCCGCCGCCGCCGGAGCCGCCGAAGAAGCCGCCGCCGAAGGTGATCCAGAAGGTGCTGCCGCCGCCGAAGGCGCCGCCGCCGCCGCCGGCTCCGCCGATCGTGGAGGAGCAGACGCCGATGTCCGTGCCTGCGCCGCCGCCGGCTCCGCCTGCGCCGCCGCCGCCGCCCGCCGACATCGCGCCGAGCGAAAACATCAGCTACCGTAAGATGCGTCCGCCGCGGTACCCGCCGCAGGCGTTGCGCCAGCACCAGACCGGCAAGGTCATCCTCAAGGTGCTGGTGGGCGTCGACGGCAGCCCCGTGGAAATCACCGTCGAGAAGAGCAGCGGTTCGCGCCTGCTTGACCAGGCGGCGATCGAAGCGGTAAAGACCTGGAAGTTCAATCCGGGTTCAAAGGGTGGCAGACCCGCACAGGGTTATGCTTTGGTTCCGATTGACTTCAATTTGAGCGAATAAGGTAGCGCCATGCAGCAAGATGCCTCTCAGACCCCCGCAGCGGCTCAGCCTGCTGTCGTACCCGGCAGCGGCGGCAACGCCGCGGCCATGAGCCAGATGGGTTTCCACGATCTCATCCAGAACTTCGACGTTCTCGGCTGGATCGTCTTCATCACGCTTTGCGCGATGTCGCTGTCGTCCATCTACTTCATCGTCGCCAATTTCCTGCGCAACAGCATGATCCGTGCGCGCATGGAGAAGGTGATCGGCACGTTCTGGGACACGCCGTCGGCGCAGGACGCCGTGCGCTTCCTCGAGGACCAGCCCAAGGGCGAGCCGTTCTCGAAGATCGCGCTCGACGCCGCCCAGGCCGCCGCGCACCACCAGCGCAACGAAGGCAGTCGCCTCGTCGAAGCCCTCAACCGCTCCGAGTTCATCGACCGCTCGCTGCGCCAGGCCGTCGCCCGCGAAAGCCTGCGCCTCGAAGGCGGCATGACGGTGCTCGCCACGGTCGGCTCGTCCGCTCCGTTCGTCGGCCTGCTCGGTACCGTGTGGGGCATCTACCACGCGCTGATCAAGATCGCCGCGTCGGGCAATGCCTCCATGGAAGCTGTTGCCGGCCCGGTCGGTGAAGCGCTGATCATGACCGCGTTCGGTCTGTTCGTCGCGATCCCCGCGGTGCTCGCCTACAACTTCTTCGTCCGCCAGAACCGCGTCATCTACGCGCGTTTCGACGAATTCGCGCACGACCTGCACGACTTCTTCGCAACGGGTTCGCGCGTCGAAGCCGGTGCCATTCCGGTCGCAGCGAGGAAGTAAGCCATGGCAATGAGTGCAGGTGGTTCGGGCGGCGGCCCGATGGCGGAAATCAACGTCACGCCGCTCGTCGACGTGATGCTGGTGCTGCTGATCATCTTCATGATCACGGCGCCGCTGATGTCGCACAAGATCCGGATCGACCTGCCGCAGGCCAATCCGAACGTCCAGCAGGACAACCCGCCGGAACCGATCGATCTGGCGATCAAGGAAAACGGCGACCTGTTCTGGAACGACGAGCCGGTCACCGACGCGATCCTCCAGGCCCAGCTGCGCGTCGCCGCGCAGAAGAGCCCGCAGCCCGAGCTGCAGATCCGCGCCGACAAGCCGACGCAGTGGCAGAAGATCGCCACGGTCATGGCAGAAGCCAAGAGCGCTGGCATGGTCAAGCTCGGCTTCATGACCACGGGCGGCAACGACCAGTAATCGCGTTCCAGCGGCAAATCGAAAAACGGCGCCCTCGTGGCGCCGTTTTTCTTTGCTCGCTGCCGTCGTCCGTGATCGCCGCGGCCGTTGATGATCGACGAAACGCCCGCGCTCGGTGGACATCCGGCGAACCCCGAAGCGGCCATCCGCGGCTCCGCCTTTCGCCAACAGCGCCGCGTCGACTTGTCCCTCATTGAACGCCACTGCCCTGCGGGCGTAGGCTGGCCGCGCCGGTTCACCACAACGGGAGAACGTCGATGAGCGCCACCCTTCGTTTCAACGCGTCGAACGAGCAGGCCGAAATCAACGTCACGCCGCTGATCGACGTGCTGCTCGCACTGGTCGTGATCCTCATGATCGCCGCGCCGCTGTCGATGAAGAAACTCGGCGTCCCGCTGGCTGGCTCGGCTGCGCCGCAAATCGAGCAGCGCACGGCAACGCTGTCGATCCTTTCCACTGGCGAACTCTTCCTCGACGGCAACGCGATCAGTCGCGCGCAACTCGGCGCGACCTTGAGCGCCTGGGCGGAATCCGCGCAGCCACCGTCGCTGGATATTCGCTCCGATCGCGAGACGAGTTACGACAAGGTCGCCTCCGCGCTCGCCATCGCACAACGCAGTGGCCTGGCCGCGATTCGCGTGGAAGGAACGCGCGCCGACTGACGCAGCGCGGTCCGTGCCTGGTACGTTGCTGCACCGCCAGCGAAAGCGTTGGCCGCGACGTCGTTTGCGACGTGACGCGCAGACGGCCGCGAAGCTGGATGCTGGGGATGTGCCGACCGGCCAGCGGTCAGGCGTCGGCGTGCGATTGTGCCAACACGG
>Ga0222423_1001494_pt1 | contig 10481 bp, 8 predicted proteins | sample 3A0metagenome_FD_182472 | JGI IMG/M metagenome (GOLD analysis project Ga0222423, IMG submission 182472) | Enriched microbial communities from leaf-cutter ant dump, University of Wisconsin, Madison, United States - 3A0 (version 2) | ecosystem: Environmental > Terrestrial > Nest > Insects nest >...
GGAACGGATGGTCCTCGTGGTCGAACTTGCCGATGATGCGCGGCCGTTCGCCGTGGTGCCAGTTGAAGAGCTGCTGCTTGATCTGGTTCTCGATGATCTCGCGCCGCTCCTCGACGACCAGCACCTCCTCCAGCCCTTGCGAGAATTCGCGCACGCCCTCCGGCTCCAGCGGCCAGGGCATGCGGACCTTGTAGACGCGCATGCCGATCTCGGCCATCTCGGCGGGACCGATGGAAAGCTCCTTCAGGGCCTGCAGCACGTCCTCATAGGCCTTGCCCGAGGCGATGATGCCGAAGCGGGCGCGCGGCACGTCGTGCGTGATCTCGTCAACCCGGTTGGCACGGGCAAACGCGATGGCGGCATAGCCCTTGTAGGTCTGCAGCCGCTCGTCCTGCGGCAGCGGCGGATCGGGCCAGCGCAGGCTGAGCCCGCCCGGCGGCAGCTCGAAATCCTCCGGGATGACGAACTGCCGGCGCTCGCCGGCAAGGTCGACGGAGGCGGTCGTCTCGACCGTGTCGGCGATGAACTTCATGCCGACCCAGCAGCCGGAATAGCGCGACATCGCCGTGCCGAGCAGGCCGTATTCGACGAATTCGTGGATCGACGAGGGATAGAGCACCGGGATCAGGGCCGACATGAAGGCGTGGTCGGACTGGTGGGGAATGGACGACGACTTGGCCGAATGGTCGTCGCCCGCAAGACAGAGCACGCCGCCGTGTTTCGACGTGCCGGCGGCATTGGCGTGCTTGAGCACGTCGCCGCAGCGGTCGACGCCTGGCCCCTTGCCATACCAGTAGCCGGCAACGCCGTCATAGCGCGCGCCGGGCGACAGGTGCAGCTGCTGTGTGCCCCAGACGGCGGTAGCGGCCAGATCCTCGTTGACGCCCGGGCGGAACACGATGTCGTGCGCCGCCAGGTGCTTGCCCGCCTTGGCGAGCTGCTGGTCGTAGCCGCCGAGCGGCGATCCGCGATAACCCGAGATGAATGCGGCGGTGTTCAGCCCCGCGGCACGGTCGCGCCGCATCTGCACGATCGGCAGGCGCACGAGGGCCTGGATGCCGGAAAGGAAGATCCTTCCTTCCTCCGCCGTATACTTGTCCTCGAGAGAAAAGCTCTGCTTCAGCATGACTTCCTCCTCGATGGCTCTCCTCCACGAAAGCCATCCTCCTAATGTAGGAGCTTAGTCACGGTTTGGGAGGAGCGGGTCCTTATTTTCGGCCCGGCACGGCACGCTGCTAGGACGGCATCCGCAAAGCGGGCCTGTCGGCGCAAAGCCATCCTATTCCGCTCAAAGCGGTACGCGATGCGTGTTCTTCAATTCGTCGAGGGCAAAGCTGGAATTGACGAAGCCGACGCCCGGCAGCTTGAGGAGCGCCTTCTTCAAGATCTCCTCGTATTGCCGCACGCTGCTCGTCAGCACCCGCAGCACATAGTCGTGATCGCCCGTCATGGAATAGCACTGCACGACCTCGGGCATGTCCTTCACTGCCCGCTCGAAGTCCAGCAGCGTCTCCTCGTCGTGCTGCTTCAGCCTGACGAAGCAGAAGACGGAGACCTCGAAGCCGACGCGCTTGGGATCGACGGCGATGACGCGGCCGCGGATGATGCCCTGCTTCTCCATCTCCTTGATGCGCCGCCAGCAGGGCGTATGGCTGAGCCCGACGCGCTCGCCGATCTCGGCGACCGTCAGGTCCGGCTCGCTCTGCAGCAGCCGCAGGATTTTCCGGCTCGTCTCGTCGAGGCCGCCCTCGCCCATGTCAGAGCAGCCCGCGGCCGGAAAGGTTGCGCATCAGCGTGGCGATGCCGAAGGTCCAGGGTGGGCATTCGGTGGAAAGGCGCACGGTGTTGACGAGCGCGCCGAGCTCCGGGTTCGAGATCGTCACCCGGTCGCCGGTCTTGTGGGTAAAGCCCTGACCCGGCGCATCGCGATCCTCCACAGGCGCGAAGAGCGTGCCCATGAACAGCATGAAGCCGTCCGGATACTGGTGGTGTTTGCCGATGGTCTGCGACACGAGGTCGAGCGGATCACGGCTGATCTCGCGCATCGTGCTGCGGCCCTTGAGAACGAAGCCGTCCTCGCCCTCGATCAGAAGGTCGAGGTCGGCCTTGCGCACGTCCTCGATGGAATAGGTCTCGTCGAAGAGGCGGATGAAGGGGCCGATGGCGGAGGAGGCATTGTTGTCCTTCGCTTTGCCGAGGAGAAGTGCCGAGCGGCCCTCGACGTCACGCAGGTTCACATCGTTGCCGATCGTCGCGCCCCTGGCGCGGCCGGCGCTGTCGACGGCGAGCACGATTTCCGGCTCCGGATTGTTCCACTTGGAGACCGGATGCAGCCCGACCGAGGCACCCCAGCCGACGGAGGAGAGCACCGGCGCCTTGGTGAAGACCTCCGCGTCCGGGCCGATGCCGACCTCCAGATATTGCGACCAGACGCCCTCCTCGATCAGCGCCGCCTTGACCTTGCCCGCCGCCTCGGAGCCGGCCTTGAGGTCGCGCAGGCTGTCGCCGATGATGGCGGTGACGCGGCCGCGCACCTTTTCCGCCAGTGCCGGATTGCCCGCCGCCTTCTCCTCGATCACCCGCTCGATCATCGAGCGGGCGAAGGTGACGCCGCAGGCCTTGACGGCCTGAAGGTCGCAGGGGGCGAGGAGATGAAGCGCGGAAAAATCGCCCGCGCCTTCCACCGACGTCTCCAGCACGGCATCGAGCGCGCCGAGATCTTCGCCGGACGCGGCCCGCACGAAGGCGGCCGGGTCGTCCTTTTCCATGAGGTCGCGCATCGTGGCGCAGTCGATGGAGGTGATGTCGATAAGCCGACCGCCCCGAAGCACCACGACCGCCGGCCCCTGCACGTCCGGCCGCCAGACGCGCCCGACGAATGTTCCCCGCGAAAAATCTCCTGCCGTCATCGTCACCGTGCGCTCCCTCCGTGATCTTCGACCAGCGTTCTAGACCGAAAACGGCGGCGTCGAACAGGGCGAAGGTGGGAGCCGGCGGAATTTCCGCATCCGCCGGCCGCCCGTCAGGCCGGGCGGGTGCGCACCGCCGTCAGGATCGTCAGCGCGGCAAGGAAGAGCGCGGCGCCGCTGGCGACGAAGACGCTCGAAACGCCGCTGAGATCGAACAGAGCCCCGCCGGCCGCCGCCCCGGTTGCGATGGCGAAATTGATGGCGGCGACGAAGAGGCCGCCGGCGCTTTCGGCTTCGTCCGGCACGGCGCGGGTGATCCAGGTCGACCAGGCGACCGGCACGGCGCCGAAGGCAAGGCCCCAGAGCGCGACCATGGCGGCATCCGCGACGAGATGGCCGCCGAAGGCCGACAGCGAGAGCGCCAGCACGCCCATGACCAGCGGCATTACCGCCAGCGTGAAACGCATGGACCGCTCCAGCAGCACCGCGCCGAGGGAATTGCCGAAGAAGGTGGCGATGCCGAAGCCGAGCAGTACGGCCGAAATGCCCTCGACGCCGATGCCGGTCACTGTTTCCAAGAAGGGACGGATATAGGTGAAGAAGGAGAAGTGGCCGGTGAAGACGAGCAGGATCGCCAGCATCGCAAAGCCGACGCCCGGCCGCCGCAGCACCTCGACGAGGGTGCCGAAACGCGAGTGACCGCGCGGCGGCAGCGACGGCAGCGTCGCGACCTGCACGACGAAGGACAGCGCGCCGAGCACCGCCGCGCCGAGGAAGACGTTGCGCCAGCCGACCATGTCGCCGACATAGCTGCCCACCGGTGCGGCGAAGACCGTGGCCGCCGAGACGCCGAGGAACATCACCGAGAGGGCCTTCGCCACATAGGCTTCCGGCACCAGCCGCATCATCGTCGCCGCCGAGAGCGTCCAGAAGCCGCCGAGCGCCATGCCGAGCAGCACGCGCGCGCCGAGCAGCATGGGAAGGCTGTCGGAGAAGGCGACGAGAAGGTTCGACAGGATCAGCAGGGCCGACAGGCCGAGCAGGACGAGCCGCCGGTCGAGCCTGCGCGTCGCCACCGTGACGAGGAGGCTGGTGAGGAGCGCCACGGCCGCCGTCGCCGTCACCGCCTGCCCTGCCATGCCTTCCGAAATGCCGAGGTCGGCGGCCATCGGCGTCAGGAGGCTTGCGGGCAGGAACTCCGCGCCCACCAGTGCGAAGACGCCGAGCGTCATCGACAGGACGCCGCCCCAGGCCGGGCGGGCATCCGCCTCGCTCTCCGGCGCCATGATTGTTGCATCGGTCATCTGCTATCCCTTTCCTGTTGCAGTGCGTGCCCGGAAAGGTGGGTTGAAATGGAAGACGCACAATGTCATTTTATCCGCAATGTTTGATCAATCGTCCGACCCATCGAAAAATACCCACGACCCCGTCAGCGAGCTCCTGATGGGCATGCGCCTGCGCGGGGCGAGCTACGGCCGGCTGCAGCTCACCCCGCCCTTCGGCATCCGCTTTCCGGCCGCACCCGAGGCCCGCTTCCATTTCATCGCGCGCGGCAAGGTGCTGCTGAGGGCGCCCGGCGAGAGCGGGCGCGACCTTGCCTGCGGCGATGCCGTGCTCCTGCCGCGCGGCGAGATGCACGAGATCGCCACCGGCCCGAACGTGCAGATGCGCGACTACGAGAGCTATGCGCGAACGCCGCTCTGCCCGGAGGTGGCGGCGGTGGAGGCCTGCATCAAGTCCGAGGACGGGGAGAACGACACGCTGATCTTCACCGGCCGCATGGAATTCGAGCTGGATACGCTCCACCCCCTCGTCGGCCTCATGCCGCAGGTCATGTCGGTCGGCGCGCTGATCGGCCGCCAGCCGGAGCTGATGCCGCTGCTGGACGCGATGGAGCGGGAAATGGCGGAGGAGCGCGTCGGCTCGGCCGGCATTCTTGCGCGCCTTGCCGACGTCATCGCCGCCTCCATCGTGCGCGGCTGGGTGGAGTGCGGCTGCGGCGATGCGACGGGCTGGATCGAGGCCTTGCGCGACCCGCGGCTCGGCCGCGTCATCGCAGCCCTCCACCGCGAGCCCGGCCGCAACTGGACGCTTGCCGACATGGCCCGGGAAATGGGCAGCTCCCGCTCCGTCTTCGCCAAGCGCTTCGTCGAGGTGACCGGCATGACGCCGCAGCGCTACGTGCTTGCGCTGCGCATGCGCCTTGCCGAACAATGGTTCCGCCGCGACAAGCTCGCCATCGACACCGCCGCCCGCCGCCTCGGCTTCGGCTCGCAAGCCGCCTTCGCCCGCGCCTTCAAGCGCATCGTCGGCGAGCCGCCCGGCAAAACACGCAGCAAGGCTGCGTCGGGCACGATCGGAAACGGACAGGATGGGAGGAGAAATGGTGCTGCTAGAGAGATTTGAAGCCTGTCAAATCTGACCACAAAACCCTGAAAATCAGGAGCCGAAGCCGCAAAAATTGATGCGATGTGGACCCATAATGTGGTGGCACCCAAAATGCAAGGCCTCGGCACTTCAATAGATGCCGAGAGCAAATCCATGCCCCCCCCGATATGCTGTTGTACCTGCTCGCCTCCACAACAACCGCTTGGGGCAAGTTTGCGTTCCTACCGTGGCACCTGCGCGCGTCGGTGGCATGCCAAAAAGACGTTGACATCTTTTTGTTCTTGATATGTTCTATGGAAAGCTTCCTGCCAGAATGTCAGAAAGATTCCCAGAGAATATTGAGGTGATTCATGACTGACTTTTCAACCCTGAGGCAAAAGACCGGGCTAGGAATAGCGGAGACGGCCGAGGCGCTGGGTTACACGGAACGTCAGGTCTATCGTTGGGAATCGGGACAGAGCACGCCTCGCAAGGTGGTGATGGACGCGCTGGCGGCAGCGCGTAGCGAGCGATGCAATGAACATGCCTTGGAGCACTCGTTTACGTTCATCGATCTTTTCGCGGGGATCGGCGGGCTTCGTCGTGGTTTCGATGCGATTGGCGGGAAGTGCATATTTACGTGCGAGCGCGACAAGCATTCGCAGGAGACCTACCGAGCGAACTATCCCGAGGATGAACACGAAATATACCCGGACATCACGACGCTGCGCGAGGAGGACATTCCGCCTCATGATGTCTTGCTCGCCGGTTTTCCGTGCCAGCCCTTTTCCATCGCGGGCGTCTCGAAAAAGAACGCACTGAACAGGCCGCACGGCTTCGCATGCGAGACGCAGGGTACGCTGTTTTTCGACATCAAGCGAATTCTTGCGTACCATCGTCCAAAGGCCTTCTTGCTGGAGAACGTGAAGAACCTCGTGAATCACGACAAGGGGCAGACATTCCGCATCATTCGGGATGTGCTCGAGAACCAGTTGGGCTATACGATCCAATGCAGGATACTGGATGCCAAATCCTGGTTGCCTCAACATCGCGAACGTATCTTCATAGTAGGCTTCCGCGATGATTGTGGGTTCGACTTCGAGGACCTGGTTGTTCCCGATCCGTTGAAGGGACCAACCCTAACCACGATCCTGCATCCGGAGAATGGAGAGGAAGCACCTGAAAAGCCATATACCGATGGCAATATCGGCCGGGTTTCGGACAGATATACCCTGAGCGACAAGCTATGGGCCTATCTCCAGGCTTATGCCGAAAAACATCGTGCCAAGGGCAATGGCTTCGGTTTCGGTCTGTTCGGTCCAGACGGTGTAGCTCGCACGCTTTCGGCACGATATCACAAGGACGGATCGGAAATTCTCATCTCTCGCGGTAACGGGAAGAACCCGCGTCGACTGACGCCGCGGGAGTGTGCCCGTCTTATGGGTTTCGATCTTCCAGGGCAGAACGATTTCATTATCCCCGTGTCGGACACTCAGGCGTATCGGCAGTTTGGAAATTCCGTTGCCGTACCGGCCGTCGAAGCTGTCGCGCAGCTTATGAAACCGTATATCCTTGATGCCCGCGAAGAGGTTGTCAGAAAGCGGGCCTGATGGCGGATATCGTCACACCTGAAAAGCGTAGCCAAATGATGGCTGGCATCCGGGGAAAAGACACAAAGCCGGAAATCCTGATCCGCAAGGCGTTGTTCGCGCGCGGGTGGCGATATCGTCTTCATGACAGACGATTGCCAGGTAAACCCGACCTCGTTTTCCCGCGCTTGCGAGCGGTGGTATTCGTGGATGGATGTTTCTGGCATGGGCACCAGTGCCACCTCTTCAAAACTCCATCCTCGCGCGTAGATTTCTGGATAGAGAAGATTGGTCGTAATCGCGAGCGGGATCGCGAAGTCAGGAAGAAGCTTGATGAACTCGGCTGGCGGCATCTCACGGTATGGGAATGTGCTCTGAAAGGCCGCACCCGATTGCCGATCATCAACGTAATTGACAGCGTGGCGCGCTGGCTCGAATCGGGTGATGGTAGTGCCGAGATAGAAGGGGGAAATGATGGCGCTGGGCGACCTGTCAAACTGGATGGATGAATTTGGGCGGCCTGGTTTCGTCTGGTACGCAAAGCGCCTGTCGGGGAACGATACCCTCGCGAACGGGTCGCACCAGGCTGGCCCATATATCCCGAAGAATCTGCTGTTTGAGGTTATTCCGAGTCTCGACAGGCCGGCGGAGTTGAATCCCGACGCTACATTCGAACTCTATGTCGATTCCCATCCGGATGTCCGGACGATCAGAGCCATCTGGTACAACAACAAGCTCCATGGAAGGACACGCAACGAAACTCGTCTGACGAATTTCGGCGGCGGGCAGTCGATCCTTCTGGACCCCGATAGTACGGGTGCTTTGGCAGTCTTCGCCTTTGAGCCAGAGGAGGGCGATAAGCCCGCCTCGTGTCATGTCTGGGTTTGTGGTGGAGAAGGGACGGAAGCCGACCTGATTGAAGAGCGCCTTGGACCTGTAGAGCCCAAGGTGCCCGTCATATGGCGACCTGGTGTGTCGGAGCCTCAAGCTGACCTGTTTTCGTTCAAGCCTGCCGCACGCACGTCTTGCTGGCTTGAGCCCGCAGAAATCCCAGCAGAGTGGCTGACGACGTTCCCGACCGGGCGGCAGATTATCGAGAAGACGATATCACTGAGGTCTGCCACGGGGCTGAGCTCTGATGTTCGACTATTGCGCCGTCGCGCGTGCGAGTTCGAGATTTTCCGTAGCGTCGAGCAGGCAACGTGGCTACCAAAAATCAGCGAGGGTTTCACGACCATCGACGGCTTTCTAAGCCTCGCGAACACCATCTTGCAGAGTAGGAAGTCGAGAGCCGGCAAGTCTCTTGAATATCATGCGGGTGCGATCTTCGACGAGGACGGACTTTTGGCCGGTACGAACTACGCCCACAATCCGGTCATCGAGGGTAACAAGCGCCCTGACTTCCTGTTCCCGAATGTGCAGGCATACGAAAACAATGCCTTTCCCTCTAGCAAGTTACGAATGCTTGCGGCCAAAACCACCTGCAAGGATCGCTGGCGGCAGATAATCAACGAAGCCGACCGTATTCAGACGAAGCACCTTCTGACGCTCCAGGAGGGAGTGTCGCAAACCCAATTTACGGAGATGACCGAGGCTGGTGTCAGACTGGTTGTTCCGGCTGGCCTTCACGACGCATACCCTGAAAGCGTGCGCCCGCACCTGATCACGCTAGAAGAGTTCATTGGAGACGTTCGGTTGAATTGCCAGATTACCTAGACCGTCGTCATGCAGCATCATGAATAAGTTCATGATGCTGCCACTCCCTAGTTGCCCTCTCAAACGCATCCAGCGCCCGCACGAGAACGTCATCTGACGTGATACCACTTCGGCGGCAATCTGCGCCAACCGCCGACGCGCGTTGTTTTGAACGAACGATGATGCGGGTGACGAGGGGGATGTTTTCGGCGCTTGACGCCGACACCGCCAGAACGGAGCATAAAAAGACACCGCATCATCGGGCTGGAACCCTCCGCGGTGTCTTGTGGAGTACGTCATGATCATCGCCGCCGGCACGATTGTAGTAAAGCCCCACCGTTGTAATCGGTGAGCCGTCGGTCGGGACATATCCCGACCCGGACAACGCCACAGCCTGACCCTCTCGCCAAAAATGTTGACAGCGCCAGAGACAGCAAGGATTTTTCTGGCAATCCCCACCTCGCCGATGCGGTTCTGACGACCCGCGAGCAGGAGCGCAAATACACCGCCTGGCTCGAACAGGCCGAACAGGCCAAGCGTCAGAAGGCCGACCGCCGGCGGAACGCCCAGGCCGCGCGTCTTGCCAGCATTCTGTCGCTCCCCGAGCGGCTTGCCGCACAGACGGCGATGATCGAGGCCCATGGCGGGCGTCTTCCACCGCGCTGGCGCTATGAACTCGCGACGAAGAAGGTCAAGGGCGAGCTTGTCGGATACTACAAGCGCATCGCCAACCGCCCCGCCTACATTTCAACGATGCCGCATGATCCGGAGATCGACGGGCGCTGGCGTGAAGTCTTCATGGAGCGTGCCGCCGATCGGCGCGATCGGATCGATGTCGGTTTCCGTCTTAGCGAGGACGTGGTTCTTTCCGGGCACCTCGTGCCAAAGGGGCTGGAATACGAAGGTTTCAAATCGGAGACCCTCGGCACCCGCTCGGCGCTCCGCTGGCCCGCCCTTGTCCATCGTTCGCGCAAGATGCGCGTCTGCTGGCATCGTGGGACCCACAGCGATCTGGAAATTCAGGTGGCCGCGGCGCGCGCGGACGGCGTTCCAGAATGGATGCTCGCCGAACACGGCATCGAGATGACCGAAGAGGAAGTCCTGGATATCGTCGCGGATGCCGATGATCAGGATTTGAACATGCGCGTGCTGGAACCGGCGCACCACAAAGTGCTGGGTCTCGATGCTCCGACCGTCGAGGGCAACAAGAAACTGCTCGGCTTTCTGCGTCTCGACACGGACCTGACCTGGCGCAGCGTCGAGCATCTGATGAGCAAGCTACGCAAAAAGGTCGAGGATCGGAAAATCAGGTCTCTGCCAAACTTCATCGTCGGTATCAAAACCGCCAACGGCCGCCTCATCCGCCCCCATCTGATATGGCTATTGCCGATCGACATGGGCGTGCTCAACGTCGACAACAAACACTTGCGTCTGTTCAAATCGGTCTACTACGGCCTGTGCCACGCCCTTGCCGACCTTGGAGCCGACCCGCAAGCGCCGGCCACGTCGCAACTGGTCAAGAATCCGCTCTCGCCGCTCTATCATACGGAATGCCCGTCTGATGAGTGGCCGACGCTCGCCGAGCATGCCTCGTGCCTGGAACTGGGCCATAACCGGATGAAGCTCATCCGCAAGTCGGTTGCGACGGTGACGGGCGAGACCTTCAAGCATTCGAACGAGTTTTTCAATGGGTGCCTGGATGCGGCGCGCAAGCTGATGACGGGTTGGCTGGAAGAGAGCGACCCGGTTTATGCCGAGGCATTCGAGACCGGCGATTTCGGTCTTCTCATCGACCGTCAGAGGTGGCTCGGCAAATCTGAACAGTTGAGATAAGTGGCTTTCGGCTTTTGAACACGGCAGTATGCCGGGAACAGGAGCCATGATGACGAAACGACCCCGCCGCAACCACAGCCCCGCCTTT
>Ga0222423_1001495_pt1 | contig 10476 bp, 5 predicted proteins | sample 3A0metagenome_FD_182472 | JGI IMG/M metagenome (GOLD analysis project Ga0222423, IMG submission 182472) | Enriched microbial communities from leaf-cutter ant dump, University of Wisconsin, Madison, United States - 3A0 (version 2) | ecosystem: Environmental > Terrestrial > Nest > Insects nest >...
CAACTTTCGCTGCACGCGCCAGCGGCAATCATCCTACTAGTCACGACCCTGCTCGCCGGCTGCCAGACCACCCACGAAACTCTCATCGCCCAGGGCTATCCGCCCGCCTATGCCGACGGCTATGACGACGGTTGCGGCAGCGGCCGACAGGCCGCCGGCGCGATCGCCGGCGAGTTCCGCAAGAACGTGCCGCGCTACCTGGACGACCCCAAATACGCGCAGGGCTGGAACGACGGCTTCCAGCAATGCCAGGCCATGCGCCTGAGCCAGGAACGCCAGCAGTACGAAGAACAGCGCCACAGCGACCGGGACCGCGACTGGGAGCAGGAAAAGGACCGCGCGCTCGGCCGAGCCCTGCGGGAAAACTGAGACTGCGGCAACATTCCGCAGACGGCATGAGCGCCCGTTTGATTTCGGTCAAGCCGGGCCCTGTCCACCTGGCCTCTCCTTGAACTCAGAAGAAACCAAAGCCTGAGAAAAGGAGACTCCACATGCAGCCCCTCAAACTGGCCCTGGGCAGCCTGTTGCTGGCCGTGAGCACGGCGGCGGCGCAAGCCAATGCCGACGCCCTGCGCGACAACGCCAGCAACATCTTCAAACCCATTCCCGAGCAGGCCAGCGACAAGCTCGACCCCAACCAGGTCGAACTGGGCCGGCAGCTGTTCTTCGAGCCACGCCTGTCCGCCAGCCACGTGATCAGCTGCAACACCTGCCACAACATCGGCACCGGCGGCGCCGACAACGTGCCCGCCTCCAGCGGCCACGCCTGGCAGAAAGGTGCACGCAACTCACCCACCGTGTTCAACGCGGTGTTCAACGTCGCGCAGTTCTGGGATGGTCGCGCCAAGGATCTGGAAGAACAGGCCAAGGGCCCGGTGCAGAACCCCGTGGAGATGCACAACACGCCGCAGAACGTCGAAGCCACACTGCGCAGCATGCCGGAGTACGTCGCCTCCTTCGGGAAAGCCTTCCCTGCTGACAAGCAACCGGTCAGCTTCGACAACATGGCCCGCGCGCTGCAGGCCTTCGAGTCGACACTGATTACGCCGGATTCGCGTTTCGACCTCTTCCTCAAGGGCGACGACAACGCCCTCGACGCCAAGGAGAAGAAGGGCCTGCAGACCTTCATGAGCTCGGGCTGCATCAGCTGCCACAACGGCGTGAACCTGGGCGGCCAGGCCTACTTCCCGTTCGGCCTGGTGAAGAAGCCCGACGACAAGATCCTGCCCAGCGGCGACAAAGGCCGCTTCGAGGTGACCAAGACGCCGAACGACCAGTACGTGTTCCGCGCCGCCCCCCTGCGCAACATCGCGCTGACCGCGCCCTACTTCCACAGCGGGCAGGTCTGGGACCTGGAGGAAGCCGTGGCGATCATGGGCACCGCGCAACTGGGCAAGCAGCTCAACGCCGAGGAAGTCGGCGACATCGTCGCCTTCCTCAAGACTGTCACCGGCAAGCAGCCGAAGGTGGAGTACCCGCTGCTGCCGCCGAGCACGGCGACCACGCCAAAGCCGGTGGACTGAATAGCGCGGGTATGCACACGCAGGAGCAGAGAAATTCCGCTCCTGCGGGGTACTTCGGTGCCCGGATCGGCCCTCACCCTATCCCTGGCTGCGCGCCCCGCACCAAAGGGAGAGTGGACCGGCCGGCACAGGATGAAACCACAGCATCAGCCGGCACAATCTGCCCCTCTCCCTGAGGGAGAGGGCTGGGGTGAGGGGGAAAGACAGACGCAGATGCCCTCCGGAGAAGACATTTGCTCCGAAACTGGCATAAAAAACGGGCCCATCGGGCCCGTCTTTCATTTCCAGGGAGCGATCAGACCACGCCCTGGGCCAGCATCGCGTCGGCAACTTTGACGAAGCCAGCAATGTTGGCGCCCTTCACGTAGTTGATCCGGCCATGCTCCTCACCATAGGCGACGCAGGCATGGTGGATGTTCTGCATGATGCCGTGCAGACGCTGGTCCACCTCGCCGGCGGTCCACAGCAGGCGCATGGCGTTCTGGCTCATTTCCAGGCCGCTGGTGGCCACGCCGCCGGCGTTGGAGGCCTTGCCCGGCGCATAGAGGATGCCGGCCTCGAGGAAGATATCCACAGCCTCCAGGGTCGACGGCATGTTCGCGCCTTCGGCCACGCAGACGCAGCCGTTGGCCAGCAGGGTGCGCGCGTCGCTGGCATCCAGCTCGTTCTGGGTGGCGCAGGGCAGCGCGATATCGCAGGCCAGCGACCACGGACGCTCACCGGCGATGAAGCGCAGGCCGGGGCCGGTCATCTCGCTGAGACGGCCGCGACGGACGTTCTTCAGCTCCATGACTTCCTCCCACTGCTCCAGGGTCAGGCCGGCTTCAAAGAACAGGGTGCCTTCGGAGTCGGACAGCGAGATCACCTTGCCACCCAGTTCCATGACCTTCTGCGCGGCGTACTGGGCCACGTTGCCGGAGCCGGAGATGGCCACGCGCTGGCCGTCGAAGCCGCTTTCGCGGGCCTTGAGCATCTCCTGGGCGAAGTACACGCAGCCGTAGCCGGTGGCTTCCGGACGGATCAGGCTACCGCCGTAGGACATGCCCTTGCCGGTCAGCACCGAGGTGAACTCGTTGGACAGGCGCTTGTACTGGCCGAACAGGTAGCCGATCTCGCGGGCGCCCACGCCGATGTCGCCGGCCGGTACGTCGAGGTCAGCACCGACGTGGCGGAACAGCTCGCTCATGAAGGACTGGCAGAAGCGCATGACTTCGGCGTCACTCTTGCCCTTGGGATCGAAGTCCGAGCCACCCTTGCCGCCGCCCATGGGCAGCGAGGTCAGGGAGTTCTTGAAGACCTGCTCGAAAGCCAGGAACTTCAGCACGCCCAGGTTCACCGAGGGGTGGAAGCGCAGGCCGCCCTTGTACGGGCCGATGGCGCTGCTCATCTGGATGCGGAAACCGCGGTTGACCCGCACTCGTCCGGCATCATCCACCCACGGTACGCGGAACAGGATCGCGCGTTCGGGCTCGACGATGCGTTCGACGATGCCGGCCTGCAGGTAGTGCGGATTGGCTTCGAGGAAGGGCCAGAGGGAGCGCAGCACCTCTTCCACCGCCTGGTGGAATTCGGGCTGATCGGGGTCGCGCCGCTTGAGGCGCTCGAGGAACGAGTCAACGGATTGCGTCATGTCTACACCGGTACTTTTCTGATTATGTGATGCTTTTTTGCCGGCAGACTCTAACAATCCACGCCGCCCCGAGATAGTGCGAGGTGACGCTTTTATGAATCTTTATGGTGCAAAAATATAAATCCCACTTCTGCCGGACAGGCAGAAAAACAGATATTTGTATACAAAATCAATAGGCAGTTGCACTCAACAACCCAATCCATCAGGACCTTGCCGATGCCCATGCACCAGCTTGCTCTTCTCGCCGCGTTCACCTGGACCCTCGCCCTCCCGCCCACGGGGCCATGAAACTGGGCAACTTCACCGAGTCCGGCGCACTGGTGGTGGCGGATACATTCGACAGCGAAGTGATCCACAAGTCGAAGTTCAGCACCGACGACCTGGAGCGCATGTCACGCCAGCTGGAAGAACAGCAACGCACCCTGCAGGACCAGGCGCGGCAAATCGACACACTGCAGCGCCAGCTGGAGGATCAGCGCCGCGCCCTGGACGATCTCAAGTGCAGCCGCTGAATAAGGCACAGAAATGAAAACGGGGCCCGAAGGCCCCGTTCTCATGCGCAAGCGGCTTACGCCAGCTTCTTGTAACGCACGCGGTGCGGCTGCGAGGCAGCGTCGCCCAGGCGTTTTTTACGATCGGCTTCGAACTCGGTGTAGTTGCCTTCGAAGAAGACCACCTTGCCGTCGTCCTCGTAGGAGAGGATGTGGGTCGCGATGCGGTCCAGGAACCAGCGATCGTGGGAAATCACGATGGCGGCGCCGGGGAAGTCCAGCAGCGCTTCTTCCAGCGCACGCAGGGTTTCCACGTCGAGGTCGTTGGACGGTTCGTCGAGCAGCAGGACGTTGCCGCCCTGCTTCAGGGTCAGGGCCAGGTGCAGGCGGCCACGCTCACCACCGGAGAGGTCCTTGACGAACTTCTGCTGGTCGCCGCCCTTGAAGTTGAAGCGGCCGACGTAGCTGCGCGACGGGACTTCGTAGTTGCCGATCTTGATCTGCTCGAAGCCGTCGGACACCTGCTCCCACACGGTCTTGTTGCCGTCGAGGATTTCGCGGCTCTGGTCGACGCTGGCGATCTGCACGGTTTCGCCGATCTCGATGGTGCCCGAGTCCGGTTGCTCCTTGCCGGTCAGCATGCGGAACAGGGTGGATTTACCCGCGCCGTTACCGCCGATCACGCCGACGATGGCGCCCTTGGGAATGCTCAGCGACAGATCATCGATCAGTTGGCGATCGCCATAGCCCTTGCTGACATTGTGCAGCTCGATGACCTTGTCGCCCAGGCGCGGACCGGCCGGGATATAGATCTCGTTGGTCTCGCTGCGCTTCTGGAATTCCTGCGATTGCATTTCCTCGAAGCGCTGCAGACGCGCCTTGGACTTGGACTGGCGAGCCTTGGCGCCCTGGCGAACCCACTCCAGTTCGGCCTTCATGGCCTTGGCGTGGGAGGCTTCCTGCTTGGCTTCCTGGGCCAGGCGGTTGGCCTTGGATTCCAGCCAGCCGGAGTAGTTGCCTTCGAACGGGATGCCCTGGCCACGGTCCAGTTCGAGGATCCAGCCGGCGACGTTGTCGAGGAAGTAACGGTCGTGGGTGATCGCTACCACGGTGCCCGGGAAGTCGTGGAGGAAGTGTTCCAGCCAGGCGACGGAGTCGGCATCCAGGTGGTTGGTCGGTTCGTCCAGCAGCAGCATGTCCGGGGCGGACAGCAGCAGGCGGCACAGCGCCACGCGGCGCTTTTCACCACCGGAGAGGTGTTCGATCTTCGCGTCCCACGGCGGCAGGCGCAGGGCGTCGGCGGCGACTTCCAGCTGGCGCTCCAGGTTGTGGCCGTCGGAAGCCTGGAGGATCGCCTCCAGCTTGGCCTGCTCGGCGGCCAGGGCGTCGAAGTCGGCGTCCGGCTCGGCGTAGGCGGCGTAGACCTCGTCCAGGCGCGCCTGGGCGGCCTTGATCTGGCCAACGGCCTCTTCAACGATCTCGCGCACGGTCGCCTGCGGATCGAGCTTGGGCTCCTGCGGCAGGTAGCCGACGTTGATGCCCGGCATCGGGCGGGCTTCACCTTCGATCTCGGTGTCGACGCCGGCCATGATGCGCAGCAGGGTGGATTTACCCGCGCCGTTCAGGCCGAGCACGCCGATCTTGGCGCCGGGGAAGAACGACAGGGAGATGTTCTTGAGGATTTCACGCTTGGGCGGCACGACCTTGCCGACCCGGTGCATGGTGTAAACGTATTGAGCCATGGATACCTGACTTCTGGGATGAATTGATGATCGGGATGGCCGGAACGGGCGATGGCAGGTTCCGGGACGCCGGCTCACTGGCCGGAGCGGCAGCGCTCGAACTCTCGGGAGCTGGCTGCCGGCGGGCGCGAACGGCCGATGGACGGCCCTTCGCGCGGGACTCGCTGCGGATGTACTTTATGTACCGCACTTTCGCCGCATTTCAGACGCGCGCGTGCGGCAAAGCTACCGGAATGAATCGGGAAGGGCAAACGACGCTCGTCGGCCATGCTGGCACTTAGCCGCCTTTCCGGGCATCCTAGCCTGCGCCGAATTCAGCCGTATCGCCCCAGGTCCTTAAGTCCTTGTCTATTTTCCCCCGTACCCCTCCGGACGCCCTGGCCAGGCCTGGCCGCGTGGCGACCCGGTCCGCGCTGGTGCTGCTGGTGCTGTTCATGCTCGGCCTGCTGGGCTGGCAACTGCATCAGGAGTTCCGTAGCCAGGAGCGCTTCGAGCGCGAGCGGGTGGTGCTGCACGGCGAACAGATGGCCCAGCGGATTTCCCTGACCCTGGAGCTCAAGGCCGTGGCGGCCCAGGCCCTGCTGCAGCAGGAGCAGGACCGCGGGCACAGCGATGCCCACGCACCGCTGATCGCCGGCCTGAAGCACATCTATCCATCCTTCCACAGCCTGGTCCGGCTGGACACGAGCGGCGCGCCCATGCGCGACTCCGCCAGCGGCATCAAGGACGGCGCCTTCATCGAGGCCCTGCGCCAACGCAGCGCGCAGCAGGCGTATCACTACGCCTTCAGCGAAGAGAACGGCGGGCATTTCTATGTCTGGCTGAAGGCCACCGAAGCGGGTGAAGGCGACAGTGTCATCCGCCTCGATGAAAAGGGCGCCCGGCGTGGCTGGGCGGCGCAGATCCGCCCCGAGTCGCCGGACTGGATCCTGGTCGACAAGGTCCAGCAGAAGGTCCTCGGCCGCTCCAGCGGCTACCGCCCCGGTCCGCTGTCGGCCGCCTCGCCACTGGAGCAGGCGCGCAGCCTGGACGGCCTGGACATCCAGAACACCGACTGGCAGTTGCGCCCGCAATTCGACGACCGGCAGATCCGCGCCACCCTGCTGCCGCGCCTGGGCGGCGAGCTGGCGCTGCTGCTGGTGCTGGCGGGCATCGCCGGCGCCGCCCTGCTGCGCCTGCAACGCGAACAGCAGAACCTGCGCGCGCTGACCGTGGAGTCGCAGCAGAGCCTGCGCCAGGCCGCACAGGCCCTGGGCGCCATCGACGAGCGGGTGCTGGTGACCCGCGCCGACGGTCGCCTCGCCTACCTCAATGCGCAGGCCGAGCAGCTATTCGGCATCACCGCCGACAAGGCCGGCGAACATCACCTGCTGGAGCTGCTGCCCGGCCTGGGCGGCCTGCTGCACGGCAGCGATGCCGCGGCGGACAACGGCTCCGAGCTGGTGCGCGTCAACGATACCGGCCAGGCCCGGCTGTTCGCCGTCAGCCACCATTCACTGGACGACAGCCCGCTGTCGCCGGAACAGACCTGGGTGCTGCGCGGCAACCTGCCCCAGGGCGGGCAGGTCTGGGTGCTGCGCGATGTCACCGAGGAGCAGCAGGCGCTGCACATCCTCGAAGAGACCCGCCGGCGCTACCAGGACATCTTCGACGGGGTCGGCGTCGCCCTCTGCGTACTCGACCTGTCGGCACTGCGGCAGAGTCTGGTGGACCTCGACCTGCGCCGGCAGAGCGACCTGCACGAGTGGATCACCTCGCAGCCCGAGCGCCTGCCCTGGCTACTGCGGCAGGTGCGCATCACCGAGATCAACAACGTCGCCAAGCGCCTGATGCGCGTCACCAACACCGAGCAGGCCTGGCAGATTCTCATCGGCAGCGCCGGCATGCGCCCGGACGGTGTGCGCAGCAAGGTGCTCGAAGCCGTGCTGCACGGCCAGGGCATGGTCGAGCTGGAAGCCTGCATCAACACCCGGCAGGGCGAGCAGCGCCACCTGTGGCTGCAGTTGCGCGTGCCGGAGATGATCCAGGACTTCCATGCCGTCACCCTGAGCCTGTCGGACATCACCAGCCGCAAGCAGGTCGAGCTGTCGCTGATCGAGCGCGAGAAGTTCTGGTCCGACGCGGTGCGCGCGGTGCCTGACACCCTCTACATCCATGACATCGCCGCGCGCCGGGTGATCTTCACCAACCACAACCTTGGCTACCAGCTCGGCTACAGCGGCGACGAACTGCGCGAGATGGGCGAGCGCTTCTGGGAAAAGGTCCTGCACCCGGACGACGTCGAGCACTACTGGCGCATCCGCAACCTGCAACAGGTGGTCGGCGACGGCCTGTTGCTGGACAGCCAGTTGCGCTGGCGTCACCGCGACGGCTCCTGGCACTGGTTCGATATCCGCGAGCAGGCCCTGACCCGCGACAGCGATGGCCGCGTGGCACGGCTGATCGGCGTGGCCAAGGACATCACCGACACGGTCGAGGCGCACAACTCCCTGCGCGAGAGCGGCCGCCGCTACCGCATGCTCGCCGAGAGCATCAGCGACGTGATCCTTTCCACCGACGCTCAGGTCAAGCTCAACTACATCAGCCCATCGATCCAGCAGGTCTTCGGCTACAGCCCGGAATGGGTGCTGGCCAACGGCTTCCAGCCGATAGCCGCCAACCCGGCGCAGCTGGAACGCCTGGATGAACTGCTGAACCGCGTACAGGGCGCCATCGGCGAACCCAAGCGCCTGGCCGAATTGCGCGAGAGTGCCGAGCCGCAGCTGTTCAGCCTGGACTGCCTGCACGCCGACGGCCACAAGATTCCCGTGGAGCTGCGCATCGCCCTGATGTGGGACGACCACGGCCGCTTCGAAGGCCTGCTCGGCGTCGCCCGCGATATAAGCCAGCAACGCCGCGCCGAGCGCGAGATGCGCATGGCGGCGACGGTATTCGAGCACTCCACGGCGGCGATCATGGTCACCGATCCGGCCGGCTACATCGTGCAGATCAACGACTCCTTCAGCCGCCTTACCGGCTATTCCGCCGAAGAGGTGCTGGACCAGCTGCCGCGCCTGCTCACCGCCGACCGCCAGGAGGCCAACCAGCTCAAGCACGTGCTGGAAAGCCTGCGCAAGAGCGGCAGCTGGGAAGGCGAGATCCTGCAGAAGCGCAAGAGCGGCGAGCTGTACCCGAGCTGGGTCGGCATCACCGCCGTGCACGACGAAGAGGGCGACCTGGTCAGCTTCGTCTGCTTCTTCAGCGACATCAGCGAGCGCAAGGCCAGCGAGCGGCGCATCCATCGCCTGGCCTACTACGACGCCCTGACCCACCTGCCCAACCGCACACTGTTCCAGGACCGCCTGCACACCGCGCTGCTGCAGGCCGAACGGCACCAGCAGTGGGTGGTGCTGATGTTCCTCGACCTCGACCGCTTCAAGCCGATCAACGACTCCCTCGGCCATGCCGCGGGCGACCGCATGCTCAAGGAAGTGGCCGAGCGCCTGAGCCATTGCGTCAGCGACGACGACACCGTGGCGCGCATGGGCGGTGACGAATTCACCCTGCTGCTGCCCGGCCAGAAGGACCGCGAGAAGGCGCTGCGGCAGGCGATCCAGGTCGCCGAGCAGATTCTCTCCAGCCTCGCCCGCCCCTTCACCCTGGAAGGCCGCGAATTCTTCGTCACCGCCAGCATCGGCGTGGCGCTCTCGCCGCAGGACGGCGCCGAGCTCAGCCAGCTGATGAAGAACGCCGACACGGCGATGTACCACGCCAAGGAGATGGGCAAGAACAACTTCCAGTTCTACCAGGCCGAGATGAACGCCCGCGCCCTGGAGCGCCTGGAGCTGGAAAGCGACCTGCGCCGCGCCATCGAGCTGCACGAGTTCGTCCTGCACTACCAGCCGCAGTTCACCGGTGACGGCCGCCGCCTGACCGGCGCCGAGGCGCTGCTACGCTGGCAGCATCCCAAGCGCGGGCTGATCCCGCCGGCGGAATTCATCCCGGTACTGGAAGAGCTCGGCCTGGTCGCCCAGGTCGGCGACTGGCTGCTGGAGCAGGCCTGCCTGCAGCTGCGCGCGTGGCACCGCGACAAGGTGCGCGTGCCGAAGATTTCGGTGAACCTCTCGGCCAGGCAGTTCGCCGACGGCCAGCTGGGCGAACGCATCGCCGGCATCCTCGAGGACACCGGCATCGCCCCGGCATGCCTGGAGCTGGAGCTGACCGAAAGCATCCTGATGAGCGACGTGTCCCAGGCGATGCAGATACTTCAGGGCCTGAAACGCCTGGGCCTGGCGATTGCGGTGGACGACTTCGGCACCGGCTACTCCTCGCTCAACTACCTCAAGCAGTTCCCCATCGACGTGCTGAAGATCGACCGCAGCTTCGTCGACGGCCTGCCCCACGGAGAACAGGACGCGCAGATCGCCCGCGCCATCATCGCCATGGCCCACAGCCTGAACCTGATGGTGATCGCCGAAGGCGTGGAGAGCCACGAGCAGCTGGAATTCCTGCGCGAGCACGGCTGCGACGAGGTGCAGGGCTTCCTCTTCGGCCGCCCGGTACCGGCCGACCAGTTCGCCGCGCTGTTCGCCAGCAATGCATTGTTCCTGCTGGGCTGATCCATCGGCTGAATGTTCGATACTGCGTAGGAGCGGACTCCGTCCGCGATGTGCCACCGGCCAGCTCGGAGCCGCCGGGGATCGATCGCGGACGGAGTCCGCTCCTACACGCCCCCCACCGCCTCAGCAAGCGCCAAGCCGCTCGCAAATCCGCCGATCCACCGCCTTGAACCCCGCTTGTCAGCCACATGACCGCCTTTCATGTGCCAGCACCGGCGCCTTGGGTTAGAATGCGCGCCTTTCCCCAGCACCCGATCCTTAAGAGGACCGCCATGTTCAGCCGTGATTTGACCCTCGCCCGCTACGATGCCGAACTCTTCGCCGCGATGGAGCAGGAAGCCCAGCGCCAGGAAGAGCACATCGAGCTCATCGCCTCCGAGAACTACACCAGCCCGGCGGTGATGGAAGCCCAGGGTTCGGTGCTGACCAACAAGTACGCCGAAGGCTACCCGGGCAAGCGCTACTACGGTGGTTGCGAGTACGTCGACGTCG
>Ga0222423_1001498_pt1 | contig 10447 bp, 9 predicted proteins | sample 3A0metagenome_FD_182472 | JGI IMG/M metagenome (GOLD analysis project Ga0222423, IMG submission 182472) | Enriched microbial communities from leaf-cutter ant dump, University of Wisconsin, Madison, United States - 3A0 (version 2) | ecosystem: Environmental > Terrestrial > Nest > Insects nest >...
AAGGCCGCCACGCGGATGGCTTCCATGACGGCCTGCTCCACGTCGAACGCCACCTGCACGGCGCGCAGCGCGGGCTCGGAGCCCTGCCACCGCGCAGGCTTCTTGGCTGCGGATGCGGGCATGGCGGTCAGGCGTTGGAGCCGCCGCTGGCGCCGTCAACGGCGGCACGGCGCGCTTTCAGCCGCTCCATCACCTGGGCGGCGCGCACCTTGTCGCTGTCGCCGATGCCCGCGTCGGCCAGCTTGCGCTCCAGCGCGCGGTGGCCGAACTCCTGGTCCAGCTGCTCGGCGGCGGCCATGCGGTCGGCGAGGTCCTCGTGGCGCTTCTTGATGCGTTCCAGCGACTCGCGCGCGCTGTTGAGCTGCGAGCCCGTGGCGCCGATGCTTTCCGAGATGCTCTGCGTGGCGCGGTACACGCTCTCGGTGGTCTTGGCGATGCCGATCTCGCGCTCGTGCTCGCGCACGCGGGCCTCGGCGGTGCGGATCAGGTCCTTCAGGCGCGTGACCTGCAGGGCGTAGTTCGCGTGGGCCTGGGTCTGCTCGTTCAGTTCCGACTCCAGCGCGGCCACGCGCTCGGCCACTTCCAGCGCCAGGGTTTCGTTGGCCTTGTCCAGGGCCTGCACGGCCAGGTCTTCGTGGCGCAGCGTCTCTGCCTTCAGGCGCTCGATCTCGCGCGCCGTCTGCATCTGCTTGGCCATCACGCCGGTCAGTTCGGTCTTGGCCTCGGTGATGCTGGCCTTGGCGTCGATGATTTCCTGCTCGTAGATGCGCGTGGCGTTGCCATCGACCACGCTCTGGCCCAGTTCGCGCGCGCTGCCGCGCAGCAGGGTGACGAGTTTCTTGATGACGGTCATGTTCGGCTCCTGGGTGGGGTTGTCAGTTCAGATAGTCGGCCAGCGCGTCGAGGGCATCGAGCGCGTTGTCGGAGAGAACGGCGACTTCGTGCGCCACGTCCTCGGCGCGCGCGCCCCGTGCCAGGGCGCCCACCAGCACGAAGCGGCCGTCCACGCGGCCGAAGGCCGACAGCGGTACGGAAGGGTTCAGGTCGAGCAGCGCCTCCATCAGCTCGGCACGGCGCTCGGGGCGCACGTCGGCGTCTGTCCAGAGGTAGCACAGGCAGATGATCTGCAGGTCCGAGCAGGTCACGAAGATGGGCAGTTCGTCGCGCCCCTCGATGCTTACCTGCACCACCGGCACGTCGCCCGCGATGGGCTGCAGCTGCACGGCGGCCCCGCCCATGAGCGCGGAGGTCAGCAGGTCCAGGTTATTGAGTTGTTCCAGCAGGGTGGGCACGGCGTCTCCTTCTCGTCAAGCGGGTGGGACAGGCGGCCGGTGAAGGTCGGTGTGTGCCTGCATGGAGGAAAGAATAGGTACATCGACATATCATGTCAATGTATTCATTTGTGTCCAGTTGCAACCGGGGAATGGGCGCTTGTCCGACAGCCGCGCGCAGCGCGGGATGGCGTGCCGTGTGGGCCGCCAGCCTTACAACGGTTCATGCGGGGCTGCTTGCGCCCCGTTCGTTCCACTGCACAAGGAGAGCGCCATGAACCCCATCGACAACCCCACGGCGGACGCCGCCGACCAGGACCTGGCCGAGCAGGCACGCCCCGGCTATGGCATTCCATCGCAAGACCCCCGGCCCGCGGCGCAGATGCCCTTGCCAGGCCAGGACGCGCAGCGGGAGGCCCACTCAGTGCTGATGGGCGGCGGCGTGATGGCCGGCGCAGCCACCGGTGCCGCCGTTGGTGTCGCTGTGGCGGGCCCGGTAGGCGTGGTGGTGGGCGGAGCGCTGGGCAGCGTCGCGGGCGCCCTGGGAGCCGCCGCAGCCGGCACGATGGTGGATGCCGAGGGCGCGGACGGGCAGCGGCCCGATGAGGAAAGAGGCAGCAGCCGCGGTGGTTGAGAAAACTGCGCCTGCCACGGTTTCTTGGATGCGGCTACGCGGCTTCTTCGGATGTTTTCGCCTGCCTGGAGTGGATGCCGTCTGACAGTCCCGAGCATTCGCCCAGGCTACCGTCAGGGCTCTCTCAAGACCGGAGCCGAACGATGAAAACCGCAGAGAATTCCCATTCAGTCACACGCCATGTGGTGCAGGGCAGCACCGACCCGGAGCTTGGCCTGGGCGACCTGCGGGTCTTCTGGCTGGCCTCCGTGGTGGCGATGCTGGCTGTGATCGCCATCGTCGCGCTCAAGATGAACGGTGCCGATATCCGCGCGGCTTTGCTGCGCAGCGCTTCGTTCCTGACGGAGTCCGTGGCGGAGCCCGCCAAAGGCACCATGGTGGTGCAGAACAAGGGGCCGGCGAACCACAATTGACGGCGCCGCCTGCTGCCGGGCCTTCACGAGAACAAATCGCGTTCTTCCACCCAATGGGTTCCAGGGCCGTACCGTTCGTTCCCTGCCGCCGCCAGTACCTCGAACGCCTCGCGTGCGGCGGCTGATTCCGGTATCCACAACCCATGCTGCGACGACTGCCCGACGGACTCTTCGGGAATGGATTTGCAAAGGCGGATTTCTTTCATGGCTGGCCGAGTCGCTGGTGCTGGAGGGAGTTGCACCAACGCACGATGGTTCACCCCTGCCGACAAGGACGTCCGCTGTTTGACATTTCCTGACAATGCGCGGAGCGCGAACGCATGCGGGGAAGCCGTTGTCTTGGGAGCAAGGGAACCGCCGTCCTACATGGCGCGCTTTCATGTGGTTTCAGACTGGGCCTTGCAAAAGGCGGCAATCCGTCGCCTTCTCTACAGGAGGTTCGCATGAACACAGCATCCAGTGTCATTTCATCAGACAAGGTCAACGGCACATCCGTCTACAACCCCCAGGGTGAAAAACTGGGTTCGATCGATCACCTCATGATCGACAAGCTCTCGGGCCGGGTCCGCTATGCCGTCATGGAGTTCGGCGGCTTTCTGGGCATCGGCACGGACCGATATCCATTGCCCTGGGACTCCATGAAGTACGACACGGGCATGGAAGGCTATGTGGTTTCGCTCTCGAAGGAGCAGCTGGAAAGCGCCCCGCGCTTTGCCCAGAATGCCTACCCGGAATACACCGAGGCCTACGGCCGCAAGGTCTACGACTACTACGGCGTGCCCTGGATCTAAGCTGCCAGGCGCCGCCGGCTCAGCCGATATCCAGCATCCAGTGCCTGTCCTTGAGCAGCGCCAGCGCATCGTGCGGCGCGCCCGCGATCATCTGGTCAATGAGGGCATCCTCGTCCACGTTGGAGTAGGCCATGGACCAGTGGGGGTAGCGCCGGCCTCCAGCCAAGGGCTCATGCAGCAGCGTGGCCATGCCCTTGTGCCGGACATCCTGGCGGATGCGTCCCACCAGCGCATCCAGCGTTGCTGGCTCGCCCTCTATGTACTGGCAAAAGCGCTCGCCATCGAACAGGAGCACGCCGGTGATTCCGTGCGAGGCGTTGAAGGCCCGGGCGACCTTGATGATGGCGCCCACGCAAGATGCACCATAACCGTCGGCCAGGGTGCTGTGGTAGGCGAACTGGCTCAGCGCTTCATTGCTCATCAAGATTTCTGCGGTAAGAGGATAGTCGTTTGCTGAGTGCCTAACCCTGGTGCAACTCGTTATTGATGCGCCGCCGTGCCAAGCGCAGCGCAAAGGCATCGGCGTCCGCTTTGGTCCGGTAGTGCCCATCATGCGTCACGGGCTTCAATTCGGCCCCTGTGCTGGCCACCGTCAACGAGGCACGCGGCCACCAGATGCCGGGCAACTCATCGCGCTCATGCGATTCCAGCGTGATGTTCACGCCCATAAAAGGGATGCTGGCCATGGAGACTTCCAAGGTACGCCTTTGCCCCGGTCTTGTCCTTGTTGCCGGTATTGGGGCTTTCTGGTCCCCTCGACAGGAATCGAACCTGTATCTAGCGCTTAGGAGGCACTCGTTCTATCCATTGAACTACGAGGAGGGCAACCGCGCATTGTAGGGGAGCGGGTCAGTCATACGTCATGGTGTAGATGATGTCCACCGCGCTCTTCTCCCCCGTCTGCCCGCGCAGCGTGAGGCGGCGTGAGAGGTCGTAGAAGATGTACAGCGTGCCCAGCGTACCCGACAGGCTGCGTTCGTAGGTCACGTAGAGGTCCTTGGACAAGCGCTTGCCGAAAGTGAGGGCGGCGGCACTGGCGTCTTCGCCGGAGCCGGGGCCCTTGAAGCCGATCTCGTCCAGGCCTACGCGGCTGGCCATGTTGGCTGCGGTGTTGTTGCTGCCGCCCCTTCCCAGCAACGCCAGCGCCGCCTGCTGCAGCACGGCGGCTTCGGCGCCGCCTGCGGCGGCGTCGCGGCCCAGCACCACCCACGAGAGCTTGGCGGCGTCGGGCAGATCGGGGTCGGAATAAAGGCGCACGCGCGGCGCCTGCGCGCTGCCCGTGACCTGCACGCCCGCGCGCACGCTGATGTTGGGGCGCAGCGCCAGGATGTCGAGCGCGGGGTTGTTGTACGGGCCGTTGAAGCGGATGAGCCCGGTTTCCACGTCCAGCATCTGGCCCCAAGCGCGATAGCGGCCCTCCTCGGTGCGCACCTCGCCGGTCACGCGCGGCGGGGCGCCGGGCACGGCGCTGCTGCGGATGTCCAGTTCGCCGGTGAGGCGGGTGGTGATGCCGTGGCCCTGCAGCGCGAAGTCGCGGCCCAGGTTGAGGGTGATGGCGATGTCCGGCGGCTTGGCGGTTTCGGGCTGCGCGGCCGCCTGGCTGGCCTGGGCGGCGGCCTGTGCCTTGGCCTGGTCCTCGCGGTCCTTGGCGGCGGAGCGCACCACCACGTCCGAGCCCAGGCTGGGCGCAGATTCGTCGGGCAGGATGATGGTGGCGCGGTCAGTGGTGAGTTTGCCGCGCAGGCTGATCTGGCCCTGCTGCAGCTGGGCCTGCAACTGGCCCGACACGCTGAGCTGCCGGTCCGCGCGCACCAGCACCTGCAGGGCCTGCGCCTCGGCCCGGAAGTCCATGACGATGCCCGAGAGGCCCTGGGCCGCGCTGCCTTCGGTGGCGCCCCAGGTGACGCGGCCGGTGCCGGTGAGCGTGCCGCCTTCCTTCGGCGCCGCCGTGCGGTTGCCGCTGAAACCCGCGATGCGCGCGCCGCTGCCGCGGCCGCCCTGCAGGCGGAACTCCGTAATCTCGATCTGGTTGCCGCGCAGCGTGGCGCGCAGGCGTCCGTCCTGCAGGTCCACGCCATCGACGATGGAGCGTACGGCCAGGCCGTCCGCCCCCAGCGTGCCCGACCAGCGCGGCGCGTCGCGGGTGCCGGACAGCGTGGCGTTCGCGTCGAGCGTGCCGCGCACGCGCCAGCCCGGCGGCGCCAGGGCCGACCACACGCCCACGTCCGGCAGGCGCGCGCGCACGCTGCCCGCCAGCGGTGCGTCGGCAGCCCAGGCGATGGCGGACAGGTCCGCTCCCGCCAGCGTGAGGCGGGTGCTGGCGCTGGCATCGATCTCGCCGGCGCGTTCGCTGGTCCACACCAGCCGGGCGCGCAGCGCCTCGCCTTCCAGGTCCAGCGCGATCTCGGCCTGGCGCACGCCCGCCGGCGTGCCCGCCAGGGCGGGGCTGGCGGAGGCCTCGGTGGCGATCACGGTGGTGGCGCCTGCGCCGGTGCCCTGGCCGCTGCTCTGCACGGCGGTGACGGCGGTGGGGTCGCCGGCCAGGATGCGCAGGTCGCCGCTGGCGCGCCGCAAGCTGGCGCTGGCGCGCAGGGGCGTGGCGCCGGTATCCACGCTCCACTGGCCGTCCAGCACGAGGCTGCTGGCCAGCCCCATGCGGGCCAGCAGGGGCTGCACCGGGCGGCCTGTGGCTGCCGGGGTGTCGCCGATGCCGAGGGCATCGACCCACGCCATGGGCAGGCCCTGCAGGCTGCCCTGGGTCTGCAACTGCAGGGTGCTGCCGGTGACCACGCGCGCGGGCTGCCAGCGCAGTGCCACGGTGCCGGGCGCTGGGCCGGTGAGGCGGGCATGGCCTGCGGAGGCCTCTACGGTAAGGGAGGTGGGGCCACTACGGGCCGTGAGGCCCACGGGCTCGGCCAGCTGCAGCGTCCAGGGGCCGGGCCGCTGCGCATCCTGCGCCTGCAGCCGCAGCTCCTGCAGCTGTACCTGCCATTGGGCGGGCGCGGCCAGCCCGCCCGACAGGCGGGTTTGCAAGGCCAGCCGTTGCATGGGCTGCGCCGGGTTTGCGTTCAGGCGGGCCTCGCCGTCCAGCGACAGCGTGGCCTGCGCGATGGTGCCGGACAGCTCGGCCTTCAGCGCGCGCAGCTGCAGCGCCGTTCCCCGGCTGCCGGCATCCTGGCCCGCAGGCAGCGACAGGTCCAACTGCGGCGTTCCCAGGGTGGCCTGCAGCTCGAAGGCATCCTTGCCGGTGGGCAGGGCACCGCCCGCGCTGGCAGCCTGCAGCTGGCGTACCAGGACCTGCCAGCCGCCCTTCCAGCGCGCGGTGAATTGCGCGGAGCCCCGGGCGCTGGCGCCCTGCAGCGCATCCTGCACCGTGCGACCCACCCAGGGCAGGCTGGCCAGCCAGCGCTGGGCGGCCTCGGTGTCCGTCCACTGCACTTGCAGGTCGCCCGCGCCGGCCTGGGGTGCGGCGCTGCCCTGGGCGCGGGCGGTCGCGCCCGGCACGGCCAGCGCCAGCTGGCCCTGCACGGACTTGTCGGCCAGTGCGATGCGCAACTGGGTGGCCTCGGCGCGCGCTTGGAGGGCGTCCAGTAGCAGGCGCTCCAGCCGCATGGTGCCGCCCGTGCCCGGTGCGGATGCGGCCGGCGGATGCCAGCTGCCCTGTGCCATGAAGGCGTTGATGCGCAGCGGGGCCGGGCGGTCATTGCCCGCCCGCCGGGTCACTGGCGCAGCGCCAGCGGCGCGGATGTCGGCATCGAAGCGCACGGCGTCGCCCTGCGTGCGGGCGCTGACGCGGCCTGCCAGGGGAGCCGCCGCCAGGGCGGTGTGCAGGGTGTCAGGGCGCAGGTTGCGCAGCTCGGCCAGGCCTTCCAGCGCGCCGGTGGCGGGCGTGTAGTGGCCCTGGAGCGTGACCGTGCCGCCGCCGGCGGTGGCCGTGGCGCCGGGCACGGTCCAGCGGGTGCCGTCGTAACCGGCCCGGGCCTGCAGCGTGGTGAGCGGCAGGCGGCCCTTGTCCCAGGGCCCGGCCAGGTCGTTGCGCAGATCGGCCTGCAGCGCCCAGTCCGTGGTGCCGGCTGTGCTGCCCGGCGCCGGGCCGGCCTGCACTGTGCCGTGCAGGCGCGTCGCAGGGGCCTGGGGCCATAGCGCGGCCAGATCGACCGCACGCAGCGTGGCGCTGGCCGCCTGCAGGGGCTGGGGGGCCCAGGGTGCGAGCGTGGCCTGCAGGTCGGCCTGCATGGCGTCGGCAGTGGCCGCGGCAGCTGTGCTGGCGACAGGGCGCACGCTGGCCTGTAGTTGCAATTGGGCTGCGGCGGTCGCCAGGGTGCCTTGCAGTGTGGCATGCGCGCCTACCTGCAGGGCGGCGCCACCGCCGGGCACGGCAGTGTCCACGTTCCCGTCCACCGTGGCGTCGAGGGCCATGGGCGTCTGCGCCTGCAACGCCACGCGTGCCGTATAGCGGCCCTGGGCGAGCGCCAGGCTGTCGATGGCCAGGCGGTGTTCGCGCCCGTCGAACCGGTAGCTGCCCGCTAGGTCCTGTGCCTGCACGGCCGGGGCGCCGGCCCACAGGATCTCGTCCACGCGGAACGGCACGCCCACCTGCAGGGGCAGCACCAGCTGCGTGAGCGGCGTGGCGGGCTCCGTGCTGGGCGCGGTGTCCAGCGGCGTGATCTGCATCCGGGCGGCGTGCACCTCGCCCAGCTCCAGCCGGCGCTGCAGCAGGGGCGCGAGCTGCCAGCCCAGGGTGACGTCGTTCACCTCCACCACCAGGGCCGGGCTGCTCCAGCGCAGCCAGCCGATGCGGCCGCCGCTGCGCAGCGAGCCGCTGACCTCGCGGCTGTCGAGCTGCTGGCCGGCGGGCAGGTGCTGCGCCGCGCGCGCTAGCGCCGTGGCCAGTGAGGTGCTGCTGCCCGCCCACCACCACACGGCGGCCGTGGCGGCCAGCAGCAGCGCCACCAGCGCGGCCAGGAGCCAGCCCAGCGTTCGCAGGGCGCGGCGCCGGCGCCGTGGCGGCGGGCGCTGGGGGGAGGAGGCCCCGGCGCTGAAGTCCGACGACGGGGGGCGGTGAGCGGGCGTATTCGTCGGCATCAGAAACTGAATCCCAGCCGCAGGTGCAGCCGCAGTTCCTTGGCCTGCACGCCATAGGCCAGGTCGGCCTGCAGGGGCCCCACGGGGCTGCGCCAGCGCACGCCGGCGCCCACGCCCACGCGCGGGTCCAGGTCGCCCACGCGGTCGGCGACGGCGCCGGCGTCGATGAACAGGGTGCTTTCCCAGTCGGTCATGGCGCCCTTGTAGACGATGGGGCGCTGCCATTCCACGCTGCCCACGGCCAGGTAGCGGCCGCCGTAGAGCTGGCCGTTGTCCGTGCGCGCACCGATGCTGCGGTAGCCGTAGCCGCGCACGGTGGTGTCGCCGCCGGTGATGAAGAGCTGGGTCACCGGCACCTGTGCGCCCTCGCGCGCGAACACGGCGCCCGCCTCCGCGCGCAGGGCCACGCGGGCGTTGCGCGCCTGGCCGGCATCGTCCTGCACGCGGCCTGCGGGCACGAAGGTCTGCCACCGCACCAGGGTGCGCGCGAAGAGGTCGCGCTCCGGGCGCAGGGTGGTGCCCAGGCCGAGCTCCACCGCGATGCCGTGGCCCCGCGTGGGGGCGGTGAGGCTGTTGAAGTAGCGGCCCGTCCAGCCGTAGTTCACGCTCAGGGCCGTGCCCGAGGGCGGGGCGTTCAGCCCCTGGCTGTTGGCGTAGTCGTATTGCAGGAAGTAGCTGCGGTCGATGCGCTGGGTGCTTTTGCTGCGGCCCGAGCGCAGGCGGCCGCTGTTGACCTCGTAGTCGCCCGTGGATTCGCGCTGCACCTGGCCGCCCGCGAACCAGCGCCAGCCGTCGTCGCCGGGCAGGGCGGTCCACTCGGTGCTGGCGAGCTTGGTTTCCCGGTCCAGCAGCAGCTTGCTCACGGCGCGCCAGCCGATGCCCGGCAGCTGGTTGTGGATGTGCTCCAGCGACAGGCGCGCGCCGCTGTCGGTCGAGAAGCCCGGGCCGAACACGAGCTTCTGCAGCCGGGCCTCGCGCACCTGCGCCACCACGGGCGCGGCCTGCGGGTCGGTGCCTTCGGTGTCGAGGGTGAGGAACACCGCGTCGTAGTAGCCGCTGCTGGCCAGCCGCAGCTGTGCGTCGAGCAATTCGGCCTCGTCGTACACGGCCCCCGTGGGCAGGCGCGCCAGGCGCCGCGCGCCGTCGGGGTCGTAGCGCTGGCTGCCTTCCACGCGCAGTGGCCCGAAGCGGTAGGCCGGCCCCGGGTCGTAGGTGACGCTGAGCTGGGCCTGGTGCGTGTCGGCATCGACCTCGGCCCGGCTGTTGGCGATGCGGGCCGTGGGGTGGCGGCGCGCCTGCAGCTGGCGCAGGCCGTCGCCCTTGGCGGCGTCCCAGGCCGACTGGGTGAACGGCTGGCCGGGCACTAGGGACCAGCCTTGCTGCACGCGCCGCTGCTGGGTCGCGCTGGTGCTGCTGGTGAAGCCGATGTCGGCGCTGGCCACATGGGTCTGCGGGCCGGGCTGCACGGTGACCACCACGGTGCGCGGCGCCGCCTTGGCTTGCGGGGTCTCGGTCAGCTCGACGGTGATGGTGGGCGCGAAATAGCCCAGCGTGCCCAGCAGTTCGCGCGCATTGGCGTCGGCCGCGCCCAGCAGACGCTGCAGCTCACTGGCGTGCAGGTCGGGCAGGCTGCGAAAGCGCTGCAGCTCCAGGTGGCGCTCCAGCGTGTCGCGCACGGCATCGGGCGCGCGCACTTCGACGGTGAAGGAAGGCGTTGCCGGTTCGGCGGCGGAAGCCGCTGCGTCACTGTCTGCGTCCTTGGGGCGCAGCATGCCGCAGCCCTGCAGTGCGAGCACGCAGCAGCAAAGCAGCAACGCCGGCCACGGGGCCGGCGTTGAGGGGGTGGAAGGGGAGCGAAAGGACACGATAGGAAAAAAAAGGGGCACGGCATGCGGCCCCGCCACTATGCCCGCAAACGCGGGTTGCCCCTGTCAGACAGTTTCGCTCTTTTCGCTATTTGGACAGCAGCCGCATGGTCTCTTCCAGCCCCTTGAGCGACAGGGGGTACATGCGGTTGCCCATGATCTGCTGGACGATGCTGATGCTCTGGCGGTACTGCCACACGCCCTGCGGCTCGGGGTTGATCCACGCGAACTTGGGGAAGGCGTGCGTGAGGCGCTGCAGCCATTCCGCACCGGCCTCTTCGTTGTTGTACTCCACGCTGCCGCCGGGCTGCAGGATCTCGTAGGGGCTCATGGTGGCGTCGCCCACGAAGATCAGCTTGTAGTCCTTGTTGTACTTGCGGATGATGTC
>Ga0222423_1001500_pt1 | contig 10440 bp, 14 predicted proteins | sample 3A0metagenome_FD_182472 | JGI IMG/M metagenome (GOLD analysis project Ga0222423, IMG submission 182472) | Enriched microbial communities from leaf-cutter ant dump, University of Wisconsin, Madison, United States - 3A0 (version 2) | ecosystem: Environmental > Terrestrial > Nest > Insects nest >...
GATTCAGTGAACCTGCGGGTGTACAACGAGTCGGGCGACGAGGTGTACAACGCGTCCGCGGGGATCGGGTCCGCGGCGGATCTCGTCGTCATCCAGGCCGGCCGCGTCACCACCACAGCGTTCGGCCCCGCTGAGATCTCTCACCTCGCGCTCGCGGATGCTGCCGAGCTGATTGGCTTCTATGACCCGAATCCTCCCGTACCCGAGGACACGTGGCGCTCGTTCGCCCCGCAGGTGGCGATCGATGACACGACCGGGGTGTTGATCCCCGCGGGCGTCGGGTACGTGGTCCCGCTCGGGGAGTCTGACGAGTCGGCCCCGCTGAGCGTCACGGACCTGTCCGAGGTGCCCTTTCCTGGTGGGATCGTGCCAGTGGCCGGCGGTGTCACCGCAGGTCTCCGCGTCGACGGGCACACCACGGTGCGGTGGGTCTCGGGCGGGCAGCACGTGACGCTCGTATCCCCCGATGCACTGGCTCACTCGCTCGAGGAGGCCACGGCGGCCGCCGCGTCGTCGGGTGCGTCGACCGACCCTGGCAACCTCATCGAGTCGGGCACCGACGCTCGGCCCTATCTCGAGTCGGCCCATGTGCTCACGCCGGCCGCCTTCGTTGATGGTGCCAGCGACGAGGAGTCGGCGGTCCGCAGCGCACTCGACGCCAAGTACATGCCGGTGTCCGCTCAAGACGCGCGCGTGCTCGCGCTCGGCGGCACCGACCCCGTCCCGGCAGGTACGCCGGCGGGGACGGTGCTGCTGCGCGGTCAGCAGAGCACGCTGGTCCGCACGTGGGATGGTGTGGGCCTGGCCGATGGGCCGGTGTCGACGTCGACCGCGGGTGACGGTGACACGCCGTTCTCGGTGGTCAGCGGCGGCCCATCGCACGTGGCTGGCGTGATCGGGGTCGTGAATCAGCCCACGGGGCAGTACGTGCGGTGGACGGGCCTTGCGCTGGGGGATCACGCGTGGCGGTTCTACTGGCGTCTGGATGCGACCCCGGGTGGGACGATCACGTTCCTGGCGTCGTTCTCTGACGCGGGCGCCTCGACGAGGTTGTGGTCGTTGACCTTGACCTCGGGTCGCCAGCTCCAGCTGCGCAACGCGGCGAACTCGGCGGTCTTGAACGGGCCGTTCCTGGGGAACGGGTTCACCTGGCGCATCGAGGTGGTGCGTCAGGTCTCGCCGGATTCGGTGAACCTGCGGGTGTACAACGAGTCGGGCGACGAGGTGTACAACGCGTCCGCGGGGATCGGGTCCGCGGCGGATCTCGTCGTCATCCAGGCCGGCCGCGTCACCACCACAGTGTTCGGGCCCGCGGGGATGAGCCACTTCGCGCTCTCCGCGGCGGCCGAGCTCATCGGCCCGTATGACCCGGAGGCGACGCAGGGAGAGCCGGAATGGTCGCTCTGGTCGGGTGGCTCGACGCTGAGCCTGGCCTACCTCGGTGACTCGCTGACCCACCAGGACTCCACTGGGCCGGCCGCGATCGAGGCCGGGCTCGTCGGCGCAGGATGGGACCCTGACCGGGTCTACATCTACGCCGTCTCGGGTAAGCGACTGCTCGACGAGGACACCAACGGCAACACGGGTCAAGAGTCCATCGACGCCGCTCGCGCAGCGCTGGGCGGTGAGCCCGACGTGTGGGTCATCGCGCTGGGCACGAACGACCGGCACTACGGCTCAGCGACGATCCGGGCCAACATCGACACGTTCCTGGCCTACCTCGGTGAGGGCTCGCGAGTGATCGTGATCGGCGTGTCCCTCGCGACGAACGACGACGCTGTAGCGCGCGCCAACACGCAGATCCCCGCGGGCGTGGCCGAGCACGCCGGTGCCGAGTGGCACGACTGGGACGCCTACATCAAGGCTCAGCCGCAATCGGGGCTGTGGCGCCCGGACGGGATCCACATGTACTCCGCCGGCTACACGCTGCGCAACGCGTGGATCGCGCAGATCATCGGCTCCCCCGAGGGGGTGTCCGAGACCCCCCTCACGCTCGAGGGAATCTGGGACGGCACCACGGTCGTCGACGTCGACCAGGTCGAGGTCATCTCGTGAGCGAGGCCGTGACCGTAGCGATCGTCGCGGCCACACCACCGATGCTCACCGCCATCGCCGCTGTCCTCGTCGCGATCCGCCAGGGCCGCTCGACTCGCAAGCACGTCGTCGCGGTAGGCGAACGGGTCGAGCACGCTGCGATCGAGCTGACCCCCAATCACGGCTCCTCGGTCCACGACAAGGTCGACCAGGCGCTCGCGGCCACCCGACGCATCGAGAAGTCGATCGGGGGCCTCCACGAGGACTCTCGTAAGGATCGAGAAGCCGCGAACCGCCGGTTCGAGTCCCTCGAGCGCCGCTTTGAGACGGTCGACGAGCGACTCGCTCACTTCGAGCATCACCACCCCTGATCGCCCCCGCCCCACGCAGCCGGCCGCGGCCGTGGGTTGCGGGGAGCCCGCCTCTCCCCTCGACTCCGTGGAGGTCCTGATGGTCGTGAAGCTCCCGTCTGCGCGCTTCCGTCCGATCGCTGTTAACTTCACCAAGCGCGCCCGCACCCGCACGGACGCGATCGTGCTGCACGTGACCGCCTCGGAGAGGGACTCGCAGCACTCGTGGTTCAACAACCCGAGGGCGCAGGCGTCGTGCCACCTGCACGTGGCTCTCGACGGCACCGTCGAGCAGTACGTCGACCTGGACAAGATCGCGTGGACCTCCGGTGCCGGCAACGCTCGCACGATCGGGATCGAGACCGCGGGCCTCGGCTCTGGGGAGTGGACGCCCGAACAGCTCGACGCCCTCACGTCGGCGCTCGCGTGGCTGTGTGACCGCTACGACGTGCCAGCCGTCGTCATGGACTCGAGCGGCGCCGACGAGCGCGGGATCGGTTGGCATCGGCTGGGAATCAAGGGCAACTTCCCGGACTTGCCGAGCATCCTCGCCGGCTACACCCAGCGCGGCGGCGGCGAGCTGTGGTCGAGCTCGGCCGGGAAGGTGTGCCCCGGTGACGACCGCATCCGCCAGATCCCCGCGCTCGTCGAGCGCGTGCACACCGCACTGAACCCCCCGATGGAGGAAGACGATATGCCGCTCATCATCCGGCGCCTCGGTGCCAAGAACGTTCGCCGCCGCTACGCGCTCGTCTCGGGCGGTCGCGCCGTCGAGATCGCCCGCAAGTCGTACGCGCGACTCAAGAAGCGCAGCGGTCAGGCCGCCGTCCAGCTGGTGACGGCCGACTACGACAAGATCGTGAGGGACTGGAAGTGACCACCGCACCCACACCCGCACCCGGTGATGTGCGCCGGGAGTTCTCCGACGTCGCGATCGCCCGCATCAAGACCGCCGTGCCCGCCTGGTGGGGTGCCGTGGTGACGTGGCTGCTGCTGCAGCTCGCCGCGCACCTGCCCGCCGACGTCCTCGGGGCGCTGGCCGACCTGCTCACGTCCCTGCCGGCGCAGGCCCTCGTGCTCGCGCTCGCGACGCTCGCCTGGCACTGGGTGTGGGGCAAGGTCGGGCGTCTCGTGCCCGACTGGCTCCTGCGCCTCGCCCTGGGGTCCACCCGCACCGCGACCTACCCAGGCACCCGCGGCGCCCGTGAGTTCGACGAGCTGCTCGAGGAGAAGGTCGCGGCCGGCCTCGGTGGCGACCGCCTCACCAGTCCCCTGACCCGCGACCTGCGCCTCATCGAGGGCCGCGACCCCTGACCCGCCCCGCACACCGGCACGAAGTGGCCCCGCTCTCCTCCGGGAGGGCGGGGCCGCTTTCGTCATGCCAGCGGAGTCGTGACTGTGCCTGCGTGAGCAGAGCTGGCGATGGTGTATCCGTGATCGAGCAGCTCGTCGGCCGTGCCGATCACGACACCGGGGACCTCGGTGACCGTGCGCGCGACGACGTGCCGCCACCACCGGGCGGTCAGGTGCTCGAGGCCGGGGCGTGCCGCGTGCAGGTCCTCGTCCGTGCGGTAGACCGCGACGGCGGGGTCGCGCATGTCTCCGAGCGCGGCGACGAGCTCCCCGACGGCGGCCGCGGTGTCGGACTCGATGCGCTCGACCTCCTCGCGCACCCGCTCGGGGATGCGGTCTCGCCCGGACTCCCAGGAGCGGACGGTGCGGGGGTTGACGCCGAGGATGCCGGCGAGGGCGTCGTGGGTCAGCCCGAGGTACTCACGTACTGTCTGCAGCTCTCCGCCGGTCATACTGTCGGTCATGGCGCCGTTCCTTTCAGGGGTGCGGCCCCGACGCCAGGGGGTGTGCGTCGGGGCCGCGGTCGGTGGGGTCAGAGCGACTCGCGCTCGCGCTCCTCGTGGGTGGGCCACGTGTCGCGGTCGAAGTACTCGCGGGCCAGGTAGACGACGAGGTCCTCGTCGAGGAGGCCGAGCGGCTCAGGTGCCTCGAACGTCCAGACGACGCCCACGAGCGGGCCCTCCGGGGCGGCGGACCGCACGACCGTGCGGCCGTGCACCCTGACGTCGACCATCGCGCAGGTGCGCCCATCGGCACCGACGGCGTAGCCCACCCGATCGAGCTCGGAGAAGAACATCTTCGCGGCGGTCTCGGCCTCGTGGGTGCCCTCGGTGATGACCTGACCCTCGCGGGTGATCGAGATGTGAGCCTGCATGGCGTCCTCCATCTGGACTGCTGGTCTGGGGCTGATCCCCTGACCTCGTGACACTCACACTACACCCGCTTTTAGGGTGTAGCAAGGTGTGGGCGGGTGAAAGAACCCGATGTGCCCGATGAGGTCGGGATGCGGGGCGGGGCGCTCGCGAGCTAGAGCTTGCGCGGTGCGCGTCGTTCGGCGATCTGCTGGGCGTCCTCGGGGGTGAGGCCTCGGAACTGCCCAGCGGCGCGGGCCTCGATCGCGGCCTTCGGCAGCCGCCAGTCGCGTCCGACGCGGCGACCCTCGATCGTCCCCGCGGCCAGACGCTGGCGGATGGCGGATGCCGTGACTCCCAGCAGCTCGGCGGCGTCGGTCACGGAGATCGTCTCGCCGTCGTCCTCGCCGTGCCGCGCGTCGAACGCCGCGCTCGTGAGGACCTCGATCGCGTCCGGGGCGAGCCCGGCGGCTTCGACGACTGCCAGGGCGGTCGTCACGGCCTGGCGCAGCGTCTCGGCTGGCAGGCTGATGATGATCTCGACCGCGCCCTCCGGGGTGCTGGCGAGCACGGCGTGGTAGCCGTAGAGCTGCTCGAGGTAGTTGTCGAGCGGTTCGACGCGGCCGACGTTGACGACGGCGTTGTACATGGTGGTCATGGTGCTTGCCTCCTGGTGGCGGTGAGGCGAAGATGGTGTGGACCGGGCCGGGAGTCGCTTCCTTCGACTCCCGGCCCTTCCCGCTATCGGGGTGGTGGCCACTTGAACCCGGCCCGCCGCAGCGTGGCGATGAGGTTCTTGAGGCCTCGCTGGTCTCCGGGTGTCTGCGCAGTCTTCGTGATGAAGACGCCGTCCCGGTAGATCATCGGGTACCCCTTGGCGCTGGTGCGGATCTCGAAGCCCTGCTTCTCGGCCGCCCGGAGCACCTTGTGGGTGTCCTTGTCCACCATCCTTACCTCCTCTCTTCTGTTGTACGAACAAGAACAGTATAGCGCTCACCTTGCGCTAGCGCAAGGTGAGCGAGGAGGGGTGGGGCGTGGAGCGACTCAGCAGGCGTCGTAGCGCCAGCCGCCGGCCTCGAGCGTCCAGGGCTGGTCGGTCTGGCCGTAGTCGCCGCGGTCGTAGTCATAGGTCACGGTGGCCGTGTCGCCGCCCAGGTCGGTGACCTCGAAGCTGGTCATCGTGGGCAGGGTGTCGCCCAGGAGCGAGGCGAGCATGGCGATGGTCCCGACGAACTCGCCCTGGTCGATCTTGGCGCGGCACCGCTCGGACAGCAGGTCCCACGCTCCCAGGCCTTGGCCCTTGAAGTAGGCGTCGGAGTACTCGCGCACCGCGGCCTCGAGCTCCGCGGACGGGTCCGGTTCAAGCTCGGGCTCAGGCTCGGGCGCCTCGGCGGTGGGCTCGGCCGCAGCGGTGGTCGGGTCGGGTGCCGGCGTGCTCGCCGGTGCTTCGCTCGCGCTCGGCGGGCTCGTCTCGGGCGCGGTGTCGTCGCTACTGGCGCAACCGGTCAGGAGCGCTGCGAGGGCAATGGCGGCGACGGTGGTCTTCATGGGACTCATCGTGGCAGCCGCGCTCGCGGTGCGGAACCCCTTGCCCACCGTGAGGGCATCGCAGCGGTGGTGAGGCCGGCGGGGCTCGAACCCGCGACCCGAGGATTAAAAGTCCCCTGCTCTGCCAGCTGAGCTACGGCCCCGCGTGCAGACTACCCGCGCGTCATGCGGCGGTGCGCGCGGCCTCACGGAGCCGGTCACGGCTCATCTGCGCGTACACCTTCGTCGTCTCGATCGACTCGTGGCCGAGGAGCTCGGCGACCACGAACAGGTCGCCCGTCGCCTGGTAGACGCGTGTCGCGAACCTGTGGCGCAACGAGTGCGCTGTCCACGGCCGGTCGATCACCCGCCCCAGCAGCTTCGACACGTGCTGGGGCGCGATGTGCGAGCCGCGCCCGTTCGGGAACACCCATCCGCCGGGCGTGCCGGCGGCGGCCTTGATCGCCTTGACGAGCCGGAAGTCTTCGACCGGCACCCAGCGCTCCTTGGAGCCCTTGCCGTGGACCAACAGCATGTCCCCGTCGAGGTCGAGAGCATTAACGCGAGCGATCTCGCAGCAGCGCAGTCCTGCCAGCGCGCCAAAGAGCAGCATGATGCGCTCGCGGTACTCGGCCCGCCCGAGCGCGGCCTCGAGCGCGTCGTCACTGATCGGACGCGGCTTGCCCTTGGACATCTTCACGGTGGGCAGTCGCGCAGCGGGGTTGTCCGCGGCGATCTCGTGGCGCACGGCCCAGGCGTAGAACGACCCGAGCGCGCTGCGGTACGTCTTGCGCGTCGCCGGAGCGCGCGAGAGGTCGCCGGAGAACACCTCGAGCTGGCGGGTCGTGATCGCCCACGGGTCTGCGTGCTCGAACGCGACGTTCTGCACCCGGTTGCGGTACAGCGTGATCGTGTTCTCCGACGATCCTGCGGCGCGCAGCGACGCCGTCCACCCTGCGATTGCCTCTGCCCAAGGACTCACGGATCCCAATGGAGCCACGAACCGGGCATCCACGCCCGGCATTTGGACGCCGTGGACACTCTGTTCACACTCTCGGGGGACAAGCCTCAGGGCCGGTCGGGTGACCGGCTCATCCTTCGCGTGCCCCTGCGCCAGCGCGCTCACGGGCACACGGTCACAAACCTGCGACCGACCAGCGGCGCTCGCGCCCCGTGCGACGGGCAGCAAGGTCTACGACTCCCGCGCTCGCGGTCAGGGTGTCGAGCTCGGCGGGTGGGGTAGCGTCCTCGGCAGGCCTCACGACGTGCAGCGACCCATAATCCGTAGGTCGTGGGTTCGAGCCCCACGGGGCCCACCGTCGCGCTCCGAGCACAGCCGCCGGAGCGGACCACCCGGACCACTCGGAGCACGAGGACCGCCCATGAGCGACAAGCTCGACCTCAAGACCCTCGACCGCTACCGCGCGCGCCGCGGCGAGTTCCGCTTCCTCGACGAGCCCGAGCTGCGCTACCTCATGCTCGACGGCCACGGCGACCCGAACACCTCCCCGGCGTTCACCGCGGCCATCGAGACCCTCTACCCCGTCGCGTACACCCTGAAGTTCGCCTCGAAGCGCGAGCTGGGCCGCGACTACGTGGTCCCCCCGCTCGAGGGCCTGTGGTGGGCCCAGGACATGTCCTCGTTCACGTCCGCGCGCGACAAGTCCGCGTGGGACTGGACCCTCATGCTCGTGGTGCCCGACTGGCTCGGCCCCGAGCACGTCGACGCGGCGATCGAGCAGGTCGGAGCCAAGAAGACGCTCCCGCCGCGCCTGGCGGACCTGCGCCACGAGGTCCTGGCCGAGGGCCGCTGCGTCCAGACCCTGCACGTCGGCTCGTTCGACGACGAGGCCCCGGTGCTCGAACGCCTCCACGACGAGGTGATCCCCGGCGCGGGTCTGCGCCCCGCCGGCAGGCACCACGAGATCTACCTCTCCGACTTCCGCCGGGTCGCCCCCGCCGCGCAGCGCACCATCCTGCGCCAGCCCGTGGCGTAGGGGTCCGACGACGGCGCCCCCTGTCCACCGTCCCCGCGGAGCCGCGTCGACGCGTGGCCGAGGGTACGGTCGCCCCATGAGCACTCCCCTGACCGACGCCGAGGTGCTCGGTGAGGGCGTCAACGCCGTCCACGCGGACACCGACCCGACCGCGCACGCCGAGATCACCGCCGCGCGCGCGAGCCGTTCGACCGCTACAGCGCCCGGTAGCCCGCCGTCGGACGGCTAGGCCCAGCCCAGCTCGTGGAGCTTCGCGTCGTCGATCCCGAAGAAGTGCGCGATCTCGTGCACCACCGTGATGGTGACCTCCTCGACCACGTCCTCGCGGGTCTCGCAGATCTCGAGGGTGGGGTTGCGGAAGATGAGGATCCGGTCCGGGAGCTGCCCGCCGCTCCAGTGCCCGCGCTCCGTGAGCGGGATGCCGTCGTAGTAGCCGAGCAGGGTCGGGTCGTCCGGCGGGGCGTCGTCCTCGACGAGCACCACGACGTTGTCGAGCTGGCGGGCGAACTGCTCGGGCACCTCGTCGAGCGCGTCGGCCACGGCGGCCTCGAACTCCTCGCGGGACATCTCGACCATGCCCCCATCCTCCCCCACGCGGGTCCACGGCCCCTCGCTTTGGCGATCGATCGGATGTGCCCTATGCTTACCGGGGTCTTGAGACGCCTCAGACGTCTGGGTCGGCTCGCCGCCCCCATCGTCTAGCGGCCTAGGACCCCGCCCTTTCACGGCGGTAGCACGGGTTCGAATCCCGTTGGGGGTACGGACTCGGCACAGTTCAGCAGGTAGATTGTCAGCAGTACAGCAGTATGGACCTAGTCCCACTAGGCCCCGTAGCGCAGTTTGGTTAGCGCGCCGCCCTGTCACGGCGGAGGTCGCGGGTTCAAGTCCCGTCGGGGTCGCTTCGGTTCGGTCCGGCCGCAAGGTCGGGTCCGGGTCAAGGCTCTGTAGCTCAGTTGGTAGAGCGTCCGACTGAAAATCGGAAGGTCACCGGATCGACGCCGGTCGGAGCCACCGCCGCGAAGGCCCCGGACATCCGGGGCCTTCGTCGTCTTCGTGACGCGTCAACGCTGACGGTTCTGCACCAGCTCGAGCGCCATCTCCTGCCACCACTGGCCCGCTCCCGGCCCGCCGTGGCACTCGCCGTCGCACTCCCCGGACCGCTCGAGCCACAGGTACGCGTCGAGGCGGGCCTCGTTGACCATGCGGAGCGTCTCACCGAGCCCTTGCGCCCGCGTCGAGATCGTCTCGAGCGTCTTCGCGAGCGAGACCTTGCCCACCCGGCGCGCGGCACGCGTCGCGTCGTACGCCGCGCCCGACTTCTCGACCTAGAGCTTCTGCCTCGTGCGAGGGTCCGGCGTCGCGACGCTCGCCGTCGGGACGCTCACCGTGGCCGTGCTCGTTCTGGCGGCGCTGCCGGCTGGTCAGCGCTGCCGGCTGGTCAGCGCTGCCGGCCGCTGCGCCAGTCCGCGAACACCGCGACTCCCGCACCGATCAGCGCGCCGAACGCCATCGCCCCGAGTGTCGTGACCCAGACGGTCGCGTCCCAGTTCGCGTGCGCCTCCCGCGGAACCTGCGTGGCCCACACCAGGGCCGCCGCGCCGGCGACGATCATGCCGAGCACGATGAACGCCCCGTACCGGGGGCGGCGGCGGACGTGCACGTCCACCGCGATCCGGTCGAGCTCTTCGCGGGGCGGCACCGTGCGCGCCCGGTCGGCGGAGGGTACGGACGAGGGGCCGTCGACAGCGGCGGAGAGGGCGGCGCCGTCCTTGACGGCGCGGTCCGCCGGCACCCCGTCGTCGGCCGCAACCCAGGGCGCCGGTGCGCCGTCGTCGACACCGGCGAAGCGTGCGGTGCCGTTGGTCGCGGCGCGGTCCGCGGCTACGCCGTCGTCGGCGAGGCCGCCGTCGGAGGGCACGTCGTCGGAGGGCACGTCGTCGCGGGGGTCGCTCACCATGGGCTCGACCCTATCCGGTGAACCGGGGGCCGAACGGCACGTGCCCGCCCAGGTTCGCGCGCTCCCCCGAGGCCCGGACGCGACCGTCCGCGACGGCCTCGGACCACGCGGTGCGGCCCGTGACGAGGCCGAGCCACGTCTCGCCGTCGGTCTCCACGACGTTGGGCGGCGTGCCCCGTGTGTGCCGCGGCCCCTCGATCGCCTGGACGGCGCCGTGCGGCGGCACCCGCACCTCGACGGACCGGCCGGGCGCGCGTTCGGCGAGCTCCTCGAGCGTGAACCGCACGGCAGTGCGCACCAGGGCCCGATCCGCACCGCCCTCGCGCCACGCGACGAGCGCCGCCATCCCCGTCGCGCCGTCGACCCGCCTG